>BNJV01002731.1_pt1 | contig 117394 bp, 173 predicted proteins | sample 8540591 | NCBI WGS metagenome assembly BNJV01 (sample SAMD00202457, study PRJDB9452) | human saliva metagenome | host: Homo sapiens
AAACATGTATTGTCAGCAGACAGTGCTCGGCTGTTAATGTTATATCTCCGCGATAGTTGCGTCACCGTGGTAGATCGTCGAAGAGTCCGCCGTCTTCCCAAATTGCGCCGCCGTTACCTTGTTACCCGCAGCGCGAACAGCACCGCCGCCGCACCTGGCGGTCAGCGGAAGTTTCATTCGCGTTCAACCCTCTCCCGCTCACGGTTCCCCGCCCGCCAGCCCATCCAGCACACCACAGCCGGTCGCCGGCTCATCAATCCACTGTCTCAGTATCCGCGGCAGCGAGCCTCCTCACCCAGCAGGTCAACCGCCTGGCGGACGGAAAGCGCTCATCGCTTTCATCCAGCAGCCAGCCAGCTCCCGCTTCAGCCGCCGGGAGACCCGCACGAGACCAGTTCCGCTGCCCTGCCACGGTCCAGCACCTCCACCGCTGACGGACCGGGTGCAATGTCCTCTGTCATGCCTTCTCTCCTTTCTCGTCTACTTTCAGCATCAAGATTGGTCTTTAATAGTACCTGCGCTATTTCAGCCAGCCTCGCCCATCAAGGCCACAGGCCGCCCACGCCACCAGCCACAGCCCGTACAGCATTGAACCGCCGATATCAGTACATGTTGCGCCGTTGTCTTCACCACGTCAGCCCGTTTCATCCCAGGTCAGTTTTACCGCCATGCGCCGACGGCAGCATTGAGTTCAGCACAGTACACCGTACAGGTGGTCAACTTCGAAGTCGCCGACAGGTATCTTCCAGCCGACGTTCCCTGGTCATCTTCATTGCAACGTTACCTGTTTATCCGACGCGGTCCGAGCAGCTTCTTTCCGCCGTTACGGTGCCATCCGCTTCCGACGATGAACCATGCCCGTAACAACCGGCGACCAGGTTCCGACCCGCCTCGGCGTCACCTCATAGCAAACTTCATCATCCAACAACCGGATCGTACCACCGGGTATCCGTCGCTCGCAGTTCTCGTCGTTACCCGCCCATCTTCCGGTTTCAACGCTCACGTCGACATTTTCTCACATTGTCGGTCAGGCTGGAACATTTTATTCAGGTGAACATTGGTCGTCCAAAGCCATTATTCGACCACGGTGAGATTCAGCAGCCAGATAAACGCCGTCGGTCAGCCAGCAGCAGTCTACTGCTTTGGCAGCTACAAGACCATTCAGCCTTCAGCACATGCCTGTCACCGTCACCAGCATCTCGCCTGCCGAGTCCGCCACCGCCACCTGACAGCCTTCGCCGCAGACAGCCTGAGCCCGGTGCACACAGGCCGTCATCGCGCCTTGCCGGCTCATCCCATTTCACCTCGCCGAGCGACCCGCACGACCGCCGCATTTCCCGGCAACCAGCATCAGCCAGCAGTCCGACGGCGGCACACATCAGTTCGCGCCACCGTCGACGTCTCACGGCAGTTAAACCCAGCGACCGCAGTGACCGACAGCTCAATGGCAGCATTGTCGGCGCCCGTTCGAAAATCAATAATCACGTTTGCTTCTGGCCATCCATACGGACCGTTATCCGCCTGTCATCAGCCACCTTTAAACATCGCGCCCAACACAACAGGCTCATATTCGTCATTTTCACCATTCGTCTACTGGTGAGTTAACGTCTTCACGGCTTGCTTCGCGGAGGTCGCCCTCGGTCAATAGCCCATCAACCGACAGCGGCGCTGCGCCCTCGCAGAACGGTGCCTCCAGCGAGCTTGATCTCATGGTTAGCTCAGAGAGCCCGTCTCTACAGTTGACCTGCCCAGCTCAGTTCTTGACATTTCAACCACAGGCTTTTATCACTGACTGCTTTGAAACAGAAACAGGTTTCCGGCCAAGCTAGCTGTTCACTTCCCAGAGACTTCAAATTAACCTTACGCTCATGAATATTCAATATCCATACCATCCTGCTTGCACACACAGCCACATAGTCTGCTGAGGTTGTCTCATCAATGTCAGTCCGAAACTCCTTCGCTGTCACATCATCAACTGCACTGGCACAGCCTGCCTGGAATCCACTTGGTCCACATGCTCACAGTTATTTCACAATCATTTTCACCTCAGTAACCATTTCACCGCTTGGTTCCAGTTAAATTTACTCAGACTATCGAACAGTTTATAACACTTGACGATCGTCGGCGAAAACAACGAAGAGTGATCAGCCACCAACATTTGAATGAAATTCAAACAAAATACAGACCATACCAACGGTCGCACGAATCGCACAGCAAAACCAGGTTTCCGCATTTCGGCAGCACAACACCCGCCATTTCACGGGCGTCTTGCTCAAAGATGATCTCTGCATGAGTCGAGCGGTCGTCCGCGAATGCCACCGCTTATTCAGATTTACAGTCAGCTCGCAGTTTTAAATCTTAACCGGTTGGTAACCAGCCCCGCTACCAGCGCCTGCCCACGCCCAGGGAAACGCGCTGATTACAGTTTTTTCCCAGCCGCCGGAATCACGCCAGCACATCCAGCGCAGCCTCGTGACCAGCCCCACGTCAGCAGTCACAGCTTGTCTCGAAACATTGTCGACGCGTCTGATTTGACGCTTTTTCCGCCTGACATCACCGCCGCCACAACCGACCCTCCATTAACGTAGGCTGAGGCAGTATGGGGAAGTTCGTCGTTGTCAATACACGTCGACAACCTTTCATCCTTCAGTATCAGTCCCCTTATCTCCTATAAGTTCATTTCGAATATACCCACACGTTGCCCAGTTACCAGGTCGACTGGCTCGTCGCGGCGACATAAACAGGACCGCACCCGAACCAGGCAGATTTCTGCGGCCACCATCATAAGATCGCCTCCATCTCGAAGCCACACAGGGTAAGATATTTGACAGCAAGACCTTTCGCGGTCACCGCTTCCTCGCATCTCAGCTCTCCGCAGCGCCTGCCGTCCTTCGGCTGTCTCGTTCAACAGCCCACCAGCATCTTCTGAACAGATGCATACCTTCAAAGCCCTTCGGCGCGCAACCGCCCATAGCCTGTGCCTCAGTATGCCCAGCAGCTCACAGCAGCCTCGTCAACAGGCCACTGTACCGCCGCTCGGGTCAGCCCACAGCTCGTTCATTCAGACGCACCGACCTCATCTGCTTTCCCCTTTACATCAGGCATCAAACACTGTTTATTGGAGTTATTCTTTCACTTTTAATCAGATTATTCAACATATCGCCTTTTAGTGTCTGGTGAACAGTTCGCGGTACACCCATTAGCAGATACCGTGAAGAGACCGTCCGTGATTTTGAACTCAGCATCTGGTTTCGCCGCCCGTCATCACAGGCGGCTTTCCCAGTCTCATCCATATAGCCGACATCTTCCACCGATACTGAACTTTGCGGCACACTTCACTCCACCTGCCCGTCCGCCAGGTGCCTTGACACTTCCCTGGTCAACGAGTTCGCACCTTTCACGAACACTTTGTCAGTGCATTCTGAATCATCATTTTGTTAAAATATTACTGCCCGGGGCCTTCTTCCATCGCCCTTAACGTCCTCCACCTCAGTGGCTTCCAGGCACCACTCAGGCACCAGCCTTGCCTGGCTATTTTATTTACATCCATTCTCCTGCCTTGAACTGACCACCTGTTTCACCATTCTCAGAGCATCTTGATAGTTGAGCTTGAAACTCAACAACCCTGATAATCTCTATTCTCAATATTCAAAATACCTCACCGTCCTTTCACCTGGCGCTACTCAACTGCTTAGTTATTCGCTTTGCCATTCCGCTTTTAAACCTCGCCAGCTCACGCCCTTCAATATCTGTTTTGGGTTGTCTCGCGCCATCCACCCATTTGTCGGTACTGGAATACACTTCATCTTCAATTCCGGATATTTCCGAATATTCACCATTACAGTTTCGTTCAGAATCAGTGGCCCGCATTAACCAATGTTCCCAAAGATCAGCGGTTCTGACAGTCGTTGATATCCGACTTTAATCCATCGATTGCTACATGACTTCAGTTGCCGAATGAGCGAGAATCATTTGCGCATTAACCGCATTACTATCTCTGTGTCATTGACGTTATTTTTTCACCAATCAACTTTATTTAGCTGGGAATATCGATTTTTCAAGATTATGCCGATGAGGTCGGTAAATCATTCGATCTGGCTCGACTGGAAGAGCCAAGATTGTTCTTTAGCCTTGAGATACCCGCAGTATCCTCTGTTTACAGAGCTCAATCGTCGATAATATATCATGATTTCTCGAAATTTATCTTTTCTTAAACGATGTTTTACAAAATCTGGTATTCAGCGAGCGCCCGTCAGACGTCGCCGAATATGCTTTCACGACGAGGGCATATCTTCAGCAAGGTTACAACCCAATCCCGGATATATCGACGATATAGACAGTTACGTTGCAAACGTTCATAGCAAGATTTGCCGACTGTCGTCCGTTCGCGAGCAAAAATCATTTAAGCTGTGATTACGTTCGCTGCCCAGCCGATTTTACGCACCACTGGCGCCCAAATTGTCCACTGTTCCTGCCACCATCTTCCACACCAGTCCCCGCCCCAGTCCTATCGACAATCCGCATCGAGCTGCAAAACCTTCTTCCACTGATTGTTAACGTGTTCATTTGCTCGAGCACGAACCAAAGCTTCTGCCTTGCCCACAGCAAGTCCCCTCACAGTCAGTTGTTATAGTTCCCCTGGGCAAGACATGAGTTGGGTATTCATCATCATTGAGGTGAAACCCGCACCGTCATCCGCTGGTGAGCCCGAACATAGCCACCAAGATACCTTTAACATACCCATAACCGTTAACCGTCACATTGCCAGTCTCTTGATGACATAAGCTGTAGACTCGATGGGCAATTTTTCATCCATTTATTTGAAACCCCTTTGTTCAGTCTTCAAACGTTCATACGGCAGACAGGCCATAACAAAATATTCATCACAAAACTTAGCCCGAAAACCATGTAACTTTGTCATTCGTGTCAAGTACGGACACATGTCGTCTTCAACCATTTTTTGCCTATTTTAACACTGACTTTTCATCAGATTATCGATAACGGTAATCACGATCTACTACTCGTTATGCTCGTACTCCTGCCCCATCTGCCCAGATTCTTCGATGTTCGGTATCCAGCCCATCGGCACGGTTCGTTCACGAGCCCACCTTGAGTTATCTTCTGCGGAGTTTCGATAAATCCCGATATTCGGCTTTGCTGATGTTGGTCGTTGAACATAACGATCTCGCCAGACAGCGAACCTTACACAGCCCGACACGAGGAATGCTTCGTTACAGCGAATGTCCACGCAGCATTTTGCTGATCGCTGCGTCTGATCGCGTGTAAACCATATTTGAGTTGTGATTAGCCGAGGTCGGAGAATCAGACAGTTCACGCACCAATACCTGCGTTCATTGTTTTCGTCACCCGATCTTCATTCAGTCTGCCCAGTCTCGACGATTGCACGAAAGTTGCAAACCTTCTTCACCGCCTGCCTTCCAGTTCATCGCCGCGCAGTATTGCTGTTTCACTGTCTGTCACATCGCCTTTGCCAACCGCTATTGCGATTCCCCGTTCTCGCAGCGATCACCAGGCCGACATTCGTTCCAGTCTTCAAATTACCAGCATCTCGAGTTCTTCAACTCTGAGTTGTCGCCCAAACAAATTCGTTCGAACTTCCGGACAGCCCTGATTCAGCCCAGCCGAATTTTAATTACGTTCACAATCTCGCCGCCGTCACATCACTTCGTCCCCCGATACCTGTGGATTCATGTTACATTCGTCTTTATCCATCTTTTCCATTTCTCTCACCCCCAATATCTCCACCTGTCTTATCATAAACATAAATCCCGTTCCCGCCGATCCAGTTCAAGCCTCTCAACCGTTTCTCTCTGCTTGTCAACATTGAGTGTTATGTCCGAAGATGGTTTGTTCCACCATGTCCCAGTATTTTGTTTTTGCTCAAATCTCTCGATGCCTCACTATTTCGTCCCGCCCATGCCTCACAGCCAGCACCAGTCCCCAGCTTGCCTGCTCCTGTCGCTGTCAAATGCCCTCATGTTCAATCTTTCACAGCCAAGCCTCTGCACAGCCATCTCTCTCTGAACACAGTGCCTCGCTTTATCCTCAAACACAATTGTTGCAATGATTGAAAGAACATTCATCTGTTATTAATTATCCGTATAAGTCATTTGATGATAGCATTTCACTGGCACATTCTTGTTCCAATGCTTCCGTCATTTTATATTGTCCCGAACTCCATTAAAATCTTTCTTTAGATATTGGTGTGTTGTCTTCTATCATTCAGTTCAGCATTGCACCATCTAGTCCGCTGTACTCTTCATCGGTCAGCCTGTAGAGCAATTTTGTAGTTGAAACATGTCCTGTCTATACCACTTCTTATTTATAAACAGAATATGATTGTACCCTTAGTCGAGCATATTATTTCACTAAGGTATTCAAAGACCTCAATGATTTTCACCGTCTATCGACAGTAGCTGATGGCGGTCTTTTTCATCTACATTACCCACGGCGCACCGTATGGGTATGCAAAGACGGTGCCACCATCATCAGCTACTTGTCGATGATAGAGTGAGAAACATCATTGAAGAAGTCTTTGAAAGATACCCGTAGTGGTGAAAGTATGCTTTCCATTTCTAAAGATTTTAATCATAGAGGTGTTCTGACGCCGGCAAAACATATAGGGCTTAAAAAGAGGAAGTGGAGTCGGACAGGACAGATTATTAGATATGTTTTAACACAAAGAGTTTATAGCAGGAGCTGTTGTTGGTGGAAAGACAAGGGTACAGGAAGTTGGTTCTGATAATAGAAAAATGGGTTGATAGCAAAAGACTGGATAATTAGAGAAGATATGCACGAAGCTATTATCTCTAAAAGAAGATTTTGGTAAGGTTCAGGATATAGCTAAACAGCAATGCAAAAACTAATCAGTAGAGAGCGGAAGCATTTTCATATTCTTCAAGACAAAGTCTATTGCGGTAAGTGCTATCATAAAATGACTTATACAGTTAATTATGGAAAAACAGATGGATATTGCTGTCCCTATCGGTACAAAAAGCAAAAAGACTGTGGCTGCATGAAAGGGAAGATAAAAGCAGAAACACTGGAAGATATTGTTTCAGAAGAGATTAAACTTTATACAGAGAGCTTTCTTGAAAAAGAACAGACAAGAAAGATTGAGCATAAAAAGTTATGGAAAGTCATTTGTGAAAAGCCTGCTTGACAGGAAGAAAAAAGACTGGAAGCGGAAAAGCAAAAAGATTCAGGTTTCCAAAATGCAGCTTTTATGAAAGGCATAAACAGGACGAAATAGATAAGGAAGCATATTTATCAAAGAAAGAAGATTTAAGCAAAAAACTTAAAAATACAGAACAGGAAATAACCATCATTACGGACAAGATAAAAGAAAATACATCTTCAGGACATAACCTTAATGTTGATAAGCTAAGAGAAGCGGTTGCAAAAAGGAGAGCTTGTTTTAGACTGGATCAATGAAGTCATAGACAGGATTTATGTTTATGATAAAGACAAGGTGGAGATTATTTGGAAATTTGAGAAAGGAATGGAAAAAGATGGATAAAAAGACGAAATTATGCTTGTAAATCAGGAATCCCTTACAGAAAAATTTATATCATAAGGGGACAGAAAGTAATGCTTGACTTTGAACTGGCAGAGATTTATGGGTATGAAACTAAAAATTTCAACAGGCAAGTCAAGAACAATATCGAGAAGTTTGAAGGCGAAGATTTTATGTTTAGGCTGACAACTCAAGAAGTTGAAGAACTTTCAAGGTGCAAAAAAATTTCACCTTGAACAGAGGCATAGGACGAGGTAGTAATATTAAGTACAATCCTTATGTCTTTACAGAGCAGGGAATCTATATGCTGATGACAGTTCTTAAAGGCGATCTTGCAGTAAGACAAAGTAGAGCCTTTAATACGCACTTTCAAGCAAATGAAAGACTATATCGTGGAAAACCAAGGCTTGATTGGAAAAAGAGAGTTTTTACAGCTTTCGATGCAGATAACAAGTAATGTCGTGGAAAATGCAGGATTTAAGACGAGATTTAAGAGATGTGGAAGATCAGGTGGCGGAAGTAGTGGACACCTTAAATAATGTGGTGCATAAATCCGAACTGTCTGATTTGATTCTCGACCTCAGCAATCCACAGCTCAAATATGGATTTTTACTTTTGAATGGACAGCCGATCGAAGCGAATCTTGCGTATAAGGACATTTACAGCATAGCGAAAAAAGAGCATTTATATCGTCGATAACTACATCAGGGGTGAAAAACTTTGGTCTTGCTAAAAGAGCGTTCCCTTCATCTGTAGAGATCGTTATATTTAGCGATAACATCGGCAAAGGACTTCATACCCTTGAATATCAGGATTTCTATCAAGAATATCCGTTTAGAAAGATAACTTTCCAAAAATCCGGTGGAGAGTTTCCATGACAGATACATTATTATTGACTGGAATACCGAACATCAGAGAATCTATCATTGCGGAGCGTCTTCCAAAGATGCAGGACAAAGAATTACGAGCATAACGGAAGTAGTAGATCAGATGATTTTACACCGACCTTATCAATAATCTATTGAAAAATCCAGTGTTGAAGTTAAAATAGAAGTAAAAATGGATTGGAAATTTGAAAAAAATATGTATCCAATACTTGACACAAGGGTGGACTTGTGGTCGGATAGGGATACATATAAGTTTTAATTTTTAAAGTTTTTATGATGAATGACATTTTATTTATGACACAATATGCTCTATAAAATGAATTGTTTGGAGATTTGAATAAAGGGAACAAATAAATGGATAAAAAGACGAAATTATGCTTGTAAATCAGGAATCCTTACAGATTTATATCATAAGGGGACAGAAAGTAATGCTTGACTTTGAACTGGCAGAGATTTATGGGTATGAAACTAAAAATTTCAACAGGCAAGTCAAGAATAATATTGAGAAATTTGAAGGCGAAGATTTTATGTTCAGGCTCACCGAAGAAGAAATGGATGACTTGAGGTGCAAAAATTTTCACCTCAAGTTGTTGAGAGTGGTACAAGATACCTTCCTTATGCCTTTACTGAACAGGAATTTATATGCTGATGACTGTATTAAAGGGGAATCTTGCTGTAAGGCAAAAGTAGAGCTTTAGTTCGTACTTCAAGCAAAATGAAAGACTACATTGTAGAAAATCAAGGGTTGATTGGGAAAAGAGAGTTTTTGCAGCTTTCGATGCAGATTACGAGATAATGTCGTGGAAATGCAGGATTTAAGACGGGATTTAATGAATGTGGAAGATAAGGTGGCAGGATTGGTGGACAATTTAGGTAGTGTTGTGCATAAATCCGAACTGTCTGACCTGATTCTTGACCTTAGTAATCCACAGCTTAAATACGGATTTTTACTCTTGAACGGACAGCCAATCGAAGCAAAATCTTGCCTATAAGGACATTTACAGCATAGCGAAAAAGAGTATCTATATCGTCGATAACTATATCGGAGTTAAGACACTTGTACTGCTGAAAGATATACCCTCATCGGTAGAAATAACTATATTCAGCGACAATGTTGGTAAAGGACTTCATACCTATGAATACCAAGATTTTTGTAAAGAATATCCGTTTAGAAAGATAAAGTTTCAAAAATCCGGAGGGAGTTCCATGACAGATATATTATCATTGATTGGAATACAGATAAGCAGAGGATATACCACTGCGGGAGCGTCTCCAAAGATGCAGGGCAAAGAATCACAAGCATAACAGAAGTGGTAGATCAGATGATTTACACCGACCTCATCAATAATCTCTTGAAAAATCCGATATTGCAGCTAAAATAGAATAAAAAGTTGATTGGAAATTTGATATGTATCCAATACTTGACACAAGGGTGATAAGTATACGTTAATGCACCGTGAGTTTACCAGCTCATTCGTAGCTAAGTTTGTAATTGAAAGCGATCGTATGTATATTGAAAAATGCTAATCGGTCAGTTAAAGTCGGATATATTACACCTGAAAACCTTGAGCCTAATCCAAAGAACCCGCTGATTGCTTCTAGGAACATTGGTTATGCAGATACACTTGGTTCTGGAACGAGAAAAACTGTATAAGTATAGTGAATACTATTCAGGAAAAATATCCGGAATTGGAAGATGGAGATATATTCCGAATTACAGTACCATTAGATGATTCATACTCATTCGATTTTGTAGATGAGCCCCAAAAAGCCGGGAATGAGCCCCAAAAAGCCGGGAATGAGCCCCAAAAAGTAGGGAATGAGCCCCAAAAAGCCGGGAATGAGCCCCAAAAAGTAGGGAATGAGCCCCAAAAAGCCGGGAATGAGCCCCAAAAAGCAGTTAGACAGCATAGACTTGAAAGGATAATTGAAATTATTTTTGGATAATCCGCATATTACCAGAATAGAGTTATCAAGTTTGTTGAGAGTTTCAGAAGCAACTATCAAAAGAGATCTTTCTGAATTGAACAAGAGAGGTAAGATTGAATATCATCGGTAGTTCAAAGGCAGGAAAGGGGTTGTAAAATAGAAAAATGTGCTGCCATTAATGAAATTAGAGTAGAAATATCTTAATCATTGAATGCCCCTAAATGTGGGCAGAAATTTACCTGTGTTGTAAATACATATAGAGGTGGAGGTTCGTTTTAAAAGGGCTGATGGAGAATTTTGAGATATTTGAAGAGGCGAGTAAGTATATTTTAGCAAAAATGAGTGAGTTTAAGGATGCACTGAGTACTAAAGTGAGTTCATTAGAAGGCAGAATGGTCATTTGATAAGGGAAGTGTAGAGGCCTGTAAAGCGGATGAAACCGGAAGAAAAACCAAGGTGCAAGGTGGGGAGTGAAGTACCATTAAAAAGTTCAATTATCAGTGGAAGAGATGTCGAAGCTATATGGAATGAGTTTAATCTGTAAGGAAAGTCATATAGCTGATATCGAGAGAGTGACAGGTAATGAAGAACTGCTAAGATATGAGTTCAAAGCGAAAAATCCTCAGGGAGATGAGGTCTCTTGCAGTATCTATCTGCCTAATGAATGGAACATACCGCAGATTGGCATACTGGGCTTTGTTTCACCAAGATATAAAAAGGCTGATTATGTTGGATAATCATAATTAAAAAGATTGTTAGAAATGTGTGGCTGCAATACTGTATACAAAACGGTATCTTTATTTTTGATGCCTGATTATAAAAGGGGAAGAAATGGCAAGATATGAAGTCGGTGCAATCTACAAAATAGACGGAAAAGATAGAACCTATTATGTAAGGCTGTTGACCGGTGATGTTTACGGAGTGTTTGAGCCTATTGACGGGGAAATATGTGAGGAAACCTTTGAACATACAGGGTACAGGCTTTATATCAACAGGTTCCTTTGCTGTAAAGAGGGGCTTTTTGGGAAAAGGTTATACCATCACCTGATAAGAAAAGATACTAAGAGGTGTGGAGAAGACCGCCGCGTTTGGTGAGATTTGAACCTTGGGATATTGAAGGGACGCTTTAGAAAGGTGCGCTTCGTCTGATGAAAATGGAAATACTGAGATCATAAGCAGGAAGAGTATATTGACTACTTAAAAAGAAAGGTCTTATATCAAATATCTTCACCTATGTATAGAAAAATATTCCTGTTTCTTAGACAGGTCTTATGATAATTGGCCACAAGTGAAATCTATAGTTCGATTTTTATATGGCAATCCTGAACACAAGAAAAACAGGCTGTGGCTCTAAAGGAGCTGGGGATTGAGGTTCACGAATGAGCCAATCGACAAAAGTAACAAGGCAACGATAGTAGTGAGGGTTATATTCAGAAATGAAGAACTTATAGGAGATGGGGTTTGATACTGAAGAGATGAAAAAGGACAATATAACTGACAATGTATTGACAACAACCGAAACTGTACTATAATATACATTAATGGAGGTGTTTAGTAGTGGCAACCTAGAGTTTGAGATATCAGACGGAAGAAGCAAATCAAAGATCAGGCAGAAAGTATTTTTAATGAACTCGGGATAAACATATTTACTGCTGTCAATATGTTTGTAAGAACAGCTATTCACGAACATCGATTCCTTTTGAACTTAGCTGGATGTACCCAATGACTTACAGCGGCTGCAATCGAAGGGGAAGAAAAACTTGTGGCTGATCAACGGCACCTAGATATTCAACATGGAAGAACTTAAAAGCGCAGGCGCTTGAAGTATGAAATATGAGGTACAGTTTACCAACCAGTTCAAGATTTAAAAACTTTGACAACATAAGAATCTAGATAAGCTGTTTGAGATAATTAACATTCTGGCGGACGGAGGTACGCTCGATATAAAAATACAGAGAGTCATCTTTTGACAGGAAACTATCAAAGGTGCCCGTAGAATGTCAGTATGAGCCGGATTGGTTGTTTGGTTTATAGATTTATGGAGATGTACTGGTCTGGATGATTTATAGGATTGGATCACACTCGATTGTTTCCATAATAGCATATAAAAATGCCCGAGAGAAAACCTCTGGGTATTTTTATAGCCATCATCATATTATAATTAATTGTTATGATTCTCTTATTTTTGTTTGAATTTCATTCAAGTATTTAGTTAGGAAAAAGCAACAAGAAAAATGATCCACTACTGTTAATATTTTTGTTCAAATCCTTGGACATTCATTCCAAAAGAATGTTATAAAAATATTCGATAGATTTATCTAAATAAATTTAACTAAATTAAGCGAGTAAAAGACGAATTTTGAAAAAGTTAAAGTAGTATCAAATGCTGTAAACATCGATGAAAACAAGATTAAATTAGATTCAAACGCGAAAGCGACCTTGGACTTGACTCTACGCTGATGACAGTTGAGCTTGGTATGGTCTCTTGAAGAGGAGTTGGCTTTGACAATTGGTGATGAAGACAAGCTTACTTCATTCAAGACTGTAGAGGATATAGTAAACTTATTGGACAATGCAAACTAAGGATGATTTATGGATACAAAGATATTTATAAGTATGGGACAGATTTGAAAGAGTCCTCTAAGTGAACTAGCTAAGCCTTAGCGGGAGATAATCCTGAACTTAAGAAAGCCGATGAAGAAGCTGTATAGGAAAAGCCCTGTAGTTGAGGGAGTATCGAACTACAGAGGCCTATTGCAACAGGTGAAACTCACAGAAGTGAATACTCTAATCCCTAACCATAAAGAGATTAAAGCTCCTTTTGTAGGTACATTTTACCGTTCTGCATCCCCTGAGGCTAAGCTATATGTGTCAGTTAGTGATGTGGGTGAAAAAGGGGCGACATACTTGGAATCATGAAATCATAGAAGATAATGAACAGAACTGGCCTCACCATTTTACGAGTAAGATTGTAGAAAATCAGGGCAGAAGACGGTAAGATGGCAGAATACAACCAGGTACTGTTTGTGTTGGAGGAAACTGATGTTTAAAAAGTGCTTATTGCAAACAGGGCGAGATAGCAGTCCGTATAATAAGATGCCTTGAGAGCTGAAAACATTGAAAGTGTTGTGGTTTACTCTGAGGCAGATCAAAGGGTCTTGCCGGTAATGCTTGCCAGCAGGGCTGTCGCAATGGTACTGCAAGTGCTAAGGACAGCTAGCAAACGGAGACATCCTCATTGAGGCAGCACTAAAGACTGAATGTGATGCCTTCATCCGCTATGGCTTTCTTTTTCTGAAAATGCTGAATTTGCGAGAATGCGAAAAACAATGGTATATACCTTCTGCAAATCTCATTCAAGCAGAAATCGATTGAGAAAAGGCTGGGGATAAGCAGGCGGCCAGGGAAGCTTATGATGGCTGAAAAAGTACCTGTAGTACCGGGCTCAAGAGCTTATCTACAGCAGAAGAAGAGGCTGTCAGAATGGCAGATGAAATGAGATATCCGTGCTTATAAAGGCAAGTGCAGGTGGTGGTGGCAAGAGTGCATAGAAGAGCTCACTCTAAAGGAAGAGCTAATTAGTGGTTATGAAGCTGGAGGAAGCCAGGCTGCAGCTGGCAATGACAGCATTTATCTGGAAAACTGGTACTAGATCATCCCATGTTTGGATTCAATAGTGGAACAGATAAGAGGGTAATGTTGTTCACCTGGGCGAAGAATGTTCCATACAGAAAATAACCAGACTTGAAGAATCTCGGCTTGGTGCCTAAACGACAAGCTTAGGCACAAGATGGGCGAGGTAGCAGTAAGGGGCTGCAAAAGGCGGCAGGATACTACAGCGTGGGCTACAGTCGAGTTCATTGTAGATGATAAGAAGAACTTTTACTTTTATAGAAATGAACACCAGGGTAGCAGGTGGAACACCCTGTCCACTGAGATGGTTACGAGGCATAGACATCATCAAAGAGCAGATTAACATAGCAGCAGGAAAAGCTCTCGGTTCAGCAGTCTGAGATAAACTTAAATGGCAGTGCAATAGAGTGTAGAATAAATGCTCTCCGTCAACAGGAAAGATTACCCGTCTTCATTTCTCAGCGGGCTTCGGGTAAGAGTTGAGAGCCACCTCTTTAGAGCGAGGTAAGCCCATATTATGACTCAATGCTTGCCAAAATCATTGTACTATGCGGTACAAGGCTGGAGACTATAAGGAGGATGAGGAGAGCCTTAGAGGAGCTAATCATTGATGGAGTGAAGACAACAGCAGCTTATGTACCTGATAACCTATCAGCAGCCTGATTTTATTGCAGGACAGTATAACACAGGCTTTTATGAGAAAAGCACAGGACAAGATAGAAAAATAGAACAGCCTAGTATGGCTATGATGTGCAGGAAAGAAGTGACATGAAATAGCCTGGATATTTTTCTATTAAAAAGATAATCTTAATGCTCTAAGTAAGGCAAGGAAGAGAAAAACCGGTACAACTAAGAAAAGAGACAGTTCACTTGTCCGTCTTGTAGAGGCAAGGCTAAAGGATATGCTTAAGGAGAGCCTTGGAGTTTGTCCTCATGTAGGGTACTATTTCCCCTTAGCCCTAAGCAGGAGATCAGGCTATGCTTTCAGGATGAAAAGCAGGTAAAGAAGCTATCATCCACTTAAATCAGTTAACCCTATGAGACTTTCCTGATTATGAGGAGAAGCTCCCTTGAAAATAGGGGAAAGACGAGAGTTAGAGTGACGCACAGTTACTGAGATTACTAAAGATTGATGATGTAGCAACGGTGGCTGTGGGTGTGCTGGATGGAAGATTTTTGCTTGGAAGTATGGGAACCGTGGTAGAGAGAGATTACGTGACTTGCGGAATATGCAGGTGAGAAGAAACTTCCACTATTATATTTAGTGCGAAAGCGGCGGTGCCAGGATGCAGGAGGGTATCTTTTTCACTTATGCGAGATGTGCTACAGACAGACGCGCTATAAACAAATTCTATGGAAGACGGCGGACTCTTCATCTCGGTACTACCAATCCTACCACAGGAGGAGTGAGCGCAAGCTTTGCTTCACTCTGGAGATATAACTATTGCAGAACCGAGGGCACTTATCTGCTGCAGGTGGCAATCTGGGCAGACCGATTGGAGAGCTCCTGAGGGCTTCAAAGGGCTGAGTTCTTGTTGGAACACGGCAGGCTTGATGCAGTAGTTGAGAGGAAAGTCGAAGAGCTGACGCGGTAAAGTACTAAAACTATAGTAAGAAAACAAAGAGCAGCAAAAAGATTGCTGCCCCGCTGATACAATCAGATTCTTACGGAGAGATGTTGACAGATAGATAGATAATAACTCACTTATGAAAAAGGTGATGTTAGCTGAGGAGATGAGGACAGGCTCAAGATAACCGACTATATTGATGCCTTGTTTGATGACTTTTATTGAACTAAAAGGGGATGGAATAGCAGAGTGAGGACATTGCCATTCTAGGGCGGATAGCATCGTTTCATAGAATACCTGTAACCGTTATTGGCCATAGGTGGTTCTACTGAAGAAAAACATAGCCTGCAACTTTGGTATGGCATCTCCTGAGGCCTACAGGAAGGCAACAAGGCTTATGAGGCAGGCGGAGGAGTAGTTTAACAGCTCAGTATTACCATTGTAGATACACGGGAACCTATCCGGGGCTTATGGCTGGGGCAAACGGTCAGGCGACTACAAGCTTTGATCTTGCACTTATGAGGCAGCCTGAGGTTCCTATAATTGCAGTAATCACAGGAAGGCAGCAGTGGAGGAGCGCTTGGAATCACTGTTGCAGACAGAGGTATTTATGCTTGAAAATGCAGTCTACTCCATACTTTCGCCTGAAGGCTTCGCTTCCTGCTCTGGAAGGACAGTAGAAGGCAGACGAAACAACCACACTTATGAAGCCCCACAGCCGAAGAGCTTTCTTAACTACGGCATCATAGAACGGCATTATTAAGAGGGTACTAAACTTAATACAAATATGGATGAGATGATATCCAGGAGCTAATGAGCTTACTAAGCTAGGGAAAGAAACCCTATTAAGAACAGGTATAAAGTTTAGAAATAGACAAGGAAAAGAAACGTTAAAAGGCTTAGACGGAGGTAAAAACTTGGGAGTGTGAGGTTTGTATCAACCGGCAAAAGGCTTTGCTAAAGAAAGGTTACAAATGAGGATTTATCTAAGATAGTAGATACCTCTGATGAATGGATTAAAAACAAGAACAGGAATCGAGAAGAGATATTGTGTGAAGATGAAAGCTGTACAGACCTATGCTATGGGAGGCTGCAAAGACCGGCTGTACAAAGAGGGATTAGAAAGAGACAGTGGAGTTTAGCATAGAGAAAATTGGTCCGACTGTAGTGGCTACCTGTGCAGATTACGCGTTTCCAAAGCACAGCCTGCGCATGGTAGGAGGTCTACTTTAACCAAAGAAATGTAAATGGCCTATGACGGTGATTCTTGCTCTGCAGTGGCTTTTCATCTGCGGTTTCTCAAAATGCCAAGGAAACATTGCTGGAAACGAAATAGATAAATAAATACGCGCCTTAGTCATAGGAAGTGAGAAGATATTCAGTCCTCATTGACTTTTACGGACAGAAAGCACCTGCACGTCCTCTTTGGTGACGGAGCGGCAGCTTGAGTTCTCGTTAAAGCTTTGAAGATGAGAAGGTGGCTAGCTATATATCCGTTCGTATTCAGGATGGAAATGACGAGGACTTAATCTGTGGCAGCATAGCATCGAAGGACAGCTTCCTAAAGATGAAGGGCAGTCGGTATTTAAGTTTGCAGTCAGAGCCATAAAAGCAGAGCGTGGATGAGGTGCTTAGCCGCTTGAGCGCGATATGGGAGATATAGACTATGTCATCTGCCATCAGGCTAATGCAAGAATAATTGATTTTGTAAAAGAAGAATTACGAAAGGCCACGAGGATAAGTTTTATCAAAAATGTAGCAGACTATGCCAATACTTCTGCGGCAAGTGTAGAGGCTTGCACTCGATGATTTTATTTGAAAGCGGAGAGATAAAGAGAGGTATGAAGATAGTGCTGGTGGGCTTTGGTGCAGGACTTACCTGGAGTGCAGGAGTATTTGAAATATAGTCTGTACTTAAGATATGAACAACGCAAAACAATATATTAGAGTGGAATATAAATCAGAGCTTGGAAAGGAAGAACTATGAAGAAGATAAATGAAATTTTAGGTATTAAATATCCTTTTATTCAGGGGGTACTGGCAATGTCGCAACAGGAGAGTTTGCTGCGGCAGTATCTAATGCAGGAGGACTGGGACTTATAGGCTCAGGCGGTATGAATCCGGAGATGCTTCGTGAGAATATAAGAAGGTGTAAGGAGCTTACCAAGGAGAAATTCGGCGTAAATCTTATGCTTATGCACCCTCAGATAGACGAGCTTGCAGCTGTTGTACTTGAAGAAGAAGTAAAAATAGTTACCACAGGTGCGGGTATGCCTAAGAAATACATCAAGGACTGGAAGGCTAACGGTATGTTTGTAATGCCGGTAGTAGCGAGCCCTATGCTTGCTAAAAGGCTTGAAGATATGGGCAGTGCTGATGCCATAGTTGCTGAGGGAACTGAGAGCGGAGGCCATGTAGGAGAGATGACAACCATGGCTCTGGTGCCTAGAGTAGTAGATACAGTAAACATTCCTGTAATTGCAGCAGGTGGAATAGCGGGTGGACGACAGCTTGCGGCGGCTTATGCGCTTGGAGCAAGTGGAGTACAGCTTGGAACCTGTCTTTTGGTATCTAAAGAGTGCCCAATTCATGAGAACTACAAGAATGCGATAATAAATGCCAGGGACAATGACAGTGTAGTTACAGGAAGAATAGCCGGCACACCTGTAAGAATCCTTAAAAATGAAATGTCAAAAGAATATATAAGGCTTGAAAAAGAGGGTAAGGATAAGATGGAGCTTGAGCATTTTACCCTCGGTGCTCTTAGAAAGGCCGTATTTGACGGTGATGTAAACAATGGCTCTCTTATGGCAGGACAGGTTGCAGGAGGTCTTACGGAAATAAGAAGCATCAGTGATATCTTTAAGTCAATGGATGAAGAATATAGGGAAGTAATTAAAAGTCTACAAGCGTAGAACCAGCATTAGTGTTAAATTTATAATTTATACAAACGGTCAAAGCAGAGTCTGATATTAAAAACAGATTATGACATTAGAATTAGTTAAAATGTGAAACTTGCTAAGTTGATTTGGCTGGTGAGATGAGTAATAGTTTTGGGAAGAAGTTTTGAAAGGATGAAATATGGGCAAAATTTGTTTTTATACGCAGGACAGGGAAGCCAAAAAGGTAGGAATGGGGGCTGATATCTATGAAGCCTATCCTACATTTAAGAAGGTGATTGATGGTATAGAGCTTGATTTTGACCTAAAAGAGCTTATGTTTCACGGAGAAGAGAGCGAGCTTTCAAAAACAAGATATACACAGCCTTCAATGTCAGCCTTTGCGGCAGGGTAACTGAGGTGCTTAAGGAGAAATGGAATAGTTCCTGATGGAGCACTTGGGCTAGCAAGCAGGGAGTACGGTGCACTCTATGTGGCAGGAGTATTTGACATAAGTGAATATATCCCTCTTACAGCCTTTAGAGGAAGGGCAATGGAGGAAGCTGCAAGAGGCAAAAATACTGTGATGAGTGCAGTACTTGGACTTGAAGCTAAGAAGATAGAAGAGGTATGCACTGCTGTAGACGGCTTTGTGAGGTTACCAACTACTAACTGTCCGGGACAGTATGTTATCTGTGGAGAGGAAGGAGGCAGTGATTAGGGCTGAGGAAGGGCTTAAAGAGGCAGGAGCAAAGAGATGTATAAGGCTTAATGTAACAGCACCCTTTCATAGCAAAGCTTCTAAAAGGAGGCGGGAGAGAGACTTCACGAGTGTGGCAAAATGACTTTAACGAGCCTAAGATTACTCTTGCACTCAATCTCACAGGAAAACTCTATGAGAGGTGATAACCTTAAGGATATAATGGCAAAGCAGGCTCAGAGTGCTATACACTTTGAAGACTGTGCTAAGGCTATGCTAAGTGAAGGCTTTGACAGATTCATAGAAATAGAGATAGGCACATGTGCTTTCAGGCTTTAGTAAAAGACCACACAGCCGCATATGGGGGCTAAGGCAGATATGTATTACCATTCAGAATAAAGAAGATTTGGAAAAAGTTATAGGTAACAGACTTGTTATACAATAAAAGTAGAAAAGATGGGAAGTAGTTTAGATGTAACTTTTTAGATTAACAAAATTTTTGCTTACTATCGTAATTGTAGATTGTATTGCTTGATTATGATATTAAGAGGAAGTTTTGTGTATAATCCGGTTAAAATATTGCTAACAATTATAGGAGATTTTATGAATAAAACAGCGGTTATAACAGGAGGCAGTGAGGGCATAGGAAGAGCTATCTGCCTAAGGCTTGCAAGGATGGATTTAACATAGCATTTAGCTATAACGGTCATCCTGAACTGGCAGAGAAACTATGAAGCTCTGTGAAAGCAGAAGGAGTGAAGGTTAAGTCCTACAAGGTGGATGTGGCGGACAGCAAAGCCATCAAAGAGTGGATGGAGGAAATAAGCTCTGAGTTTGGCAGCGTAGATGTGCTTGTCAACAATGCAGGAATAACCAAGGACGGCCTTCTTATCAAGATGAAGGATGAGAAGATCTGGATGCAGTTCTTGATGTAAACCTAAAGGGAAGCTTTACATGATGCGTGAAGCGGCTAAAATTATGCTTAACAAAAGTCCGGTAAGATAGTAAAACATAAAAGCAGTGTAGTTGAGTCATAGGCAATGCAGGACAGGTGAATTACTCTGCTACAAAGGCAGGAGTAATCGGTATGACAAAGTCTCTTGCAAAGGAGCTTGCAGGCAGGAGAATAAATGTCAACGCAGTAGCACCTGGAATGATAGAAACCGATATGACAAGGGCTATGACAGACAAGGCCAGAGGCAGCGTTGTGCAGGAATTCCTTTTTAAGGAAATGGGCAAACCTGAAGAAATAGCCTCAGTTGTTTCCTTCTTGCAGGAGAAGACAGCAATTATATCCTGAGCCAGGTAATCTGCGTGGATGGAGGTATGAGTATATGAGAAGGGTAGTAATTACAGGTCTTGGAGCCATTACTCCTATCGGAAATGCCATAAACAGCCTCTGGCAGTCAGTAAAGGCTGAGAAATGCGGTATAGATAAGATTACGCATTTTGATATAACAGATAAGAAGATAAGTCTTGCAGGAGAGGTAAAGGACTTTAATCCGGAGGACTTCATTGATAAAAAGAAGCCAGAAGGATGGACAGGGTAACTCAGTTTGCCATTGCAGCAGCAAAGGAAGCTATGGCTGACAGCGGAATCGACCTTGAAAAGGTGGATAGAAACAGGTTTGGAGTAGTATTTTCAAGCGGTATCGGCGGTACGAAACCATCGAAAAGGAGACGATAAAGGGACACGAGGGAACTTTTGAAAAAGATATCTCCGTTTTTCATCCCTATGATAATAGCCAATATGTCGGCAGGTCAGATAGCTATAGCCTTTGGCCCTCCACGGAATGTGTACCTCCTGTGACAGCCTGTGCAAGCTCAACCAACGCCACAGGGAGACGGCTTTAGGGCATATAAAGGGATGGATATGCAGAGCTTATGGTATGCGGAGGAAGTGAGGCTTCTATAACAGAGCTTGGTATAGGCGGCTTTGCCTCTATGAATGCCCTTAGTAAGTCTACTGAGGAAGGGACAGGGCGTCTATTCCTTTTGACAAAGAAAGAAACGGCTTTGTTATGGGAGAAGGCAGCGAGGTGCTTATCTTAGAGGAGCTTTCACACGCACTAAAAGAGAGGGCCAAGATATGTGCTGAGGTAGCAGGCTGTGGTGCAACGCTGTGATGCCAGCCATATTACAGCCCCTATAGAGGATGGAAGCGTGGCTGCAGCCTGCTTTTAGGTCTGCACTTGCGGATGCAGAGCTTAAAAACTTCTGATGTGGACTATATAAATGCACACGGAACCTCAACTCCATTAAATGATAAATGTGAAACCAAGGCTATAAAGCTTGCATTTTGGCAGTGATGCCGACAAGCTGATGGTAAGCTCAACCAAGGCTACGGACAGGACATATGCTGGGTGCAGCAGAGACTGTAGAAGGCATAATCACAGTGCTAAGCCTTTAAAGATGGCTATGTTCCTGCAACCATCAACTACAGGGAAAAAGATGAAGAATGTGACCTTGACATAGTACCAAACGAAGGCAGAAACAAGGATATAAAGGTGGTACTTTCAAACTCTCTTGGTTTTGGCGGTCACAATGCGGCAGTTATCATTTAAGAAATATGAGGAGGCATAGATGGAGCTTAATTCCGCGAAATAATGGAAATACTCTCCACAGATTACCCATTTTTACTGGTAGATAAAATAACAGAGCTTGAAGCTGAGTGAAGGCAGTTGGGCTGAAAAATGCTGACCGCCAACTAGAAATGCACTCTCAGGCCATTTCCCGGTAATCCCATCATGCCAGGCGTACTAATCCCTGAGGCACTTGCTCAAACGGGTGCAGCGTTGCCCTGCTTCTGAGGAGGAAAAACAGAAAAACTGGTTTTCTTTGGCGGAGTTAAGTCAGCAAGATTTAAAAACAGGTGATTCCGGGAGATGTGCTGGAGCTTCACGCAGAGATAATAAAAAAGAAAAGGAAGTGTGGGTATCGGCTTGGCAAAGGCCAGTTGTTGGCGGAAAAATAGCTGCTGAGGCGGAACTTACATTTGCAATAGAAAGATAGAAATGATATACTGATTATTAAATTGTGGAGGTATGGGAAATGTTATATGACTCGCTTTAATAGAGGTATATACAAAATTTAAGATGCATTTTATAGAGAAGTGTTTAAGAAATGGAGAGACAGGGAAGCGTCTTTTAACACTAGTAGAAACATTTTTGCATGGAATAATCCATGCTTTGGGAAAGCCTCACAGTTAGCGAGTTTGCCAGCTTTACCAGCCTTTCCTAGCAAATGCGCAGACAAGATAAACAATCTTGTGAAAAAGGGTTATCTTAACAAAGGCACAGTCCGATGAGGATAAGCGGTTTATTACCTTGAAGTAACCAAAAATACATTGATTATTACAACATCAGCTATCAGTACCTAAAGAAAGTCATGGTTAGCTTGAAAACCGCTTTACCTCTGAAGTAGAATAAAGGTACTGGAGAAAATGCTAAGGATTATGTCTGAGGATATAATGAAGGAAGAGAATTAGGATATTGGAAATAAAGTATATGATTATCCTGGTGGCTCAGGCTGTCGGGTAATCTTTATTTTTGGGATAATGTTGTAAGTCTCTTGCTAATACTGACAAATTTTGGTAAACTATTTGTACAAATCTTTTTAGAGGATTGACAAAAATGTTGGAAAAGAAGCCATACAGACAGATATAATTATATGTAATTTTATCGTTTGTTTTATAAAGAAAAAGAAGATGAGAACTACTTAAAGATACTATCTTTAGGTGGTTCTTTTGCTTGTTGTAAGGAAAGAGGAGGATAGTGTCAACTAAAATATGACGTTAGTGCGAAGAAAAAGCACTTTCGTACCTGTGAAAACTGTAGATATTTTTAGGCTGTTTTTAGCAGTACGCCACCCTTGACAGCACAACAAGAACTGCCGGAAGGCCGTTACCGATGGCGAAGATGATGAGAACAGTTAGAGCCTTTTGGTCTGTTGCATTTTTAATATTCGTTGTTGCCCCTAGGAATGGTAGTAGCTGCCATTTACCGGAGCATGTTTGAAGCACCTTCGAGTTTGTCTACTTGTTTTAAAACTTTATAGCCAGCATTTTTATGTGGGCGAAGGAAGTTAGTAGGTAGCTCAAAAGGGATAGGTCATAGTTGGCACCGTCGATGTTATCAAAGCCGTTGGAAGGTCTGTAAGACTGTTTATAAGTTCGGTTGAGTCTCCTCAATCATCTGTTTATAAGGACAAAAATGCTGGAGACAGCATTGTCGTTGGTAAGTCCAATAACCTGAGTGATATCAAAGTTTATTTTTACCTTTGGTTGAACAAAGAACTGTTGTGCAGCAAGAAGATATGCACTGTATCCATTGGCGATAAATTTGAAGCTTTTAGGTAAGCTGTTTAAGACCATCTTAAAAGGAAATCCCATCTGGAATTCATGATAGATGTAATGGTTTTTACCATAGCGTTTTTAGTAGTGAGCGAATAAGATCATTCCACTTCCAGTCCTGTTCGTAGGGATATAATTCTAGGGAGTTCATCAACCTTGAATTTTTGGTGTTTCGGAGAGTGAGAATCATCGAAGTTCCACTGCTTGGTGGAATATATCTACAGATGAGAATTTAAAAGTTGGCTAATTATTTTATGATACTAGTGTCAAAAGTATAAAATTTCGATCAGGGCTTGCTTGCCAAGAGAATTTATTATCTTTGACACCCACATCATTTTATATTGGTATTGAATGATTTGAAAGTCAAATAAAAGTATAATGTTCATATGACAATTAACTCTTTGTGGTTATGTTGGTTTAGCGATTAACATTATACCTTAAAAAGGGGAATTGCTTTTTATTTGCAAAAACCCCTGAAAATAAAGATTTTTATAAGAAAACAAGGGGTGTCTTTGACACTACCTCATAAGTGCCGGAGGTGTATGGAATGTAACCCAGAAGCTTGGCGTGAGAATATCATCAGAGGAAGAGCATGATGAAGAAAATGAAGGCTGGCATACCTGACGGAAAAAGGGAAGTCAGTATTCTTTTTGAGGAAATGGATGGTGTATGGCTTTCAATGCAGGGCAAAAGACACAAGCGTACGAGGCAAAAGAAGAAATGAAGGTCTTTACTATATGTATGAAGGCTGGGATGCAGAGAAAAGAAGGCCGTAGTGCTCTTTGTAGAGAAAGTGGTGTTTTGCCGGAATGGATGGGAAGCAGCGGATTCCATAAAAAGAGGGAAGCTGTGATACAGAAGGAGTATAATCCTGACGAAATAGAAAGAAGAATACTGAATGGAGATGGTGGCAGTTGGATAAAAAGAGCCTTATGACGATGAGGCAATATTCCAGCTTGACGGATACACATTGTATCAGGAAATTTTTAAGAAAATAAGCAGTAAGGATGTACAGAAGGGGATAAGAAGGCTATTTGATTCTGAGAAGCTGGAAGAATGTTTGCCTATATATGTGAATATATAAGAACAAGCAAAGTGATGATGAAAGTGGCAAGATCAGCAAGAGAGCTGAGGAACTGTACAACTACTTCACAACAACAGGGAAGGACTGTTGCCATACTACAAGCGAGGCGTAGAGCTCCCAAGCCTGCTGAAGGCATTATTTACAAAAACATGGGCACAGGAAACACAGAACTGCACGCTGATAACCCTGAGAATGAAGCTGAGGCGTATGAGATGGTCAGAGGCAGGAGCGGATAATCTTACCAAAGCTTCTGTGCAGGAAAGAAAACAAGAACCTTATAGAAACAGTGGAAGAGTACTCAGAGAGTTTGATATTTGATGAAAGCCTAAAAGGAGATAAAAGAGCCACTTAGTGCTTCAAAAATCACCATATAGAGATGGTAAAGGGCTGCCTTTATATGGAAGTCAAGCTAGGGGAAGTCTTCCACTAACTGGTACATAATTAACAGCGGGTAGAAAGGCATTAAGGAAATTTATACTTGGTAACTAAATAGAAAAATATCAGTTCAAAGCATACAACCCGGGCTTGTTTGTGGTGACAAAATTAAAAACAATGATAAAAGAAAAAGGTGCAAAGGAAATTTGCCAACGAGTACTTGAGACAAACATTTTATAATTTAATTGGATAAAAAGGCTGAAATATGTTAAAAATTATAAAAATGATATGAGTTTTAAAGGAATGAAAGTAGTTAAAACTTTTACAAAATATGTATGATTTTAATAAAATTTAATATGATTAATATGGCAGTTGTTTTGATGTGAGGTTAAAATGACTGCTTTTTGACATTTTATATAGGGTGATAAATATATCAAAATAGAAAAGTGGGAGAGTTATGATAATAAAATTGCTATTGCGAGTGAGGACAGAGAGTATTTAAGAAGATTGAGTCAGTGTAATGGAAAAAGGATGCTGAGTTTGCAATAACAGTGTATTCTGATACCGAAAGCCTTGCAGAGGTGGGCGGTACTAAAGAAGTTTTGATGTTTTTATGTTTACCAGGATATTTTAGAGGACAGATAGGTCTTGGTGACATAAGGGCAGATTTAAATATACTCTAGATGATGAAGAAAATCCGGTACCTGCAGAGTCTTGAGAGAGCATTGATTATAGCTAAATATCAGCGTATAAGCAGTATAGAGAAACAGATATTTGACCTCACTCAGAGATATGTGGTAGATTCTCGTTCAGTGAGGGGAGGTTTGCCTCGGTTATATCCTTCTATTCTCAATAGGAGGGTAGGAAAGACTACATTGTCTCTGCGTATGTCATGGAAGATTTGCTGCTAAAGGGCATAGAACATTTTATATAAACCCTTGAGATGTTTCTTCAGAGGCTTTTACCTTCCACAGAGTGGCGAGAAGGGTATGTCTGATTTTATGGGGCTGTCGAAAAGGATGTCAACCTCAGTATGAAGCTTCAAGGAATGTTAAAAAAGAAAAGAGACGAGGTTATTTTATCTGAATGAGTTTCAAGCCTAATGATATTCTGGAGATGAATCTGATGATGTGAGAATGCTGATTTCAGGAATTAAAAAGGCAGGAATGTTTGATGTTATTGTTGTAGATATGGAGACCAGAATTGATGATAAGGTAAAGGCTGTATTTGAATTATCAGACAGAATAGTTTTAGTGGAAAAATCTGATGAGATATCTCGTGAAAAATTAACAGCATTTTATAATATGAAGCACATATTAAATGAATATGCACAATCTGTAAGAGTAATAAATAAAGATAATGGGCTTCAAAACAGTATCTAATTCTGATATACATATAATTGGCAAAATAGGTGAGATAAAAGGATGTGACTTCTTCAAGGGCTGTTGATATATTGTCAGAAGATGTAGAAATGATTTTACAATGAGCGCTATTGGCTGAATAATCGGAGGAAAAGTAAAAATGGCTGATTTTGAAGCTGTTGAAATAGTCGAGATAAGAAAAGGCGGTCACATCAGATCCTTCTTATGTGAGGCTTGAAGATGATGCACTTAGAGAAAGAATAGAAGATAAAGCACTGCAAACCGTATAAGGGCAGACTCGAAGGCAAAGGAAGTAGGAGTGTACTATTCTTCGCTTTCGTATAAAGGTAAAAGAGCACTTGTGGATACTATTTTGAATCTATAGAGGACTTGGAATACTGGTCGAGTAATTTCAGATAAGTCTGTAACTGAAGTTATGGTAAATGGCTATGACAATATATTTGTAGAGCGTGCAGGCAGGCTTGAGAAGCTTAATGAACATTTTGAAAGTAAGGAGAACGTCAAAAATGTAACAACCAGATTTGTAGCAGGATATGGGCAGATCTGCAAATGAGAGTAATCCTATAGTGGACAGCCGTCTTGAGATGGATCACGTATACGTGAGTGCTTGATCCTATAGCCTTAGACGAATTTATAAGTTACTATAAGAAGATTCCCGGAAGAGGGTATGACAACGAGATAGCTTTATATCCTGTGGACTCTATAACAAGAGAAGTGGCAACATTTTTGGAGAAACATGAGAAGCAAAATACAATATCTTTTATAAGTGGAGGTACAGGCTCAGGTGAGACTCACCTTCCTCAATGCGCTCTCAAACTACATGCAAAGGATGAACGAGTTATAACTATAGAGGACTCTGCCGAGCTTCAGATAAAAATGTGCCTAACCTCGTAAGGCTTGAGACAAGAAATGCAAACTCCTGCCGGGTGGGTGGCATCACAATAAGAGATCTTATCAAATCCTCTCCGTATGAGACCTGAAAGAATAGTAGTAGGTGAGGTCAGAGGGGCTGAGGCACTGGATATGCTTCAGGCAATGAATACAAGGTACATGACGGTTCTTTAAGTACAGGTCATGCCAACTCGGCAAGGGATATAGCTTTCAAGACTTGAAACAATGGTGCTTAGTGGGGCTGCAGGAGTTCCACTTGAGGCAATAAGGCAGCAGATAGCTTCAGCACTTGATATAATAGTACATCTTTCAAGAATGAGAGATAAGTCAAGAAAGGTTATAGAAATAACCGAAGTAGTCGGACTTGAAGGCAATGAAATAGTGCTAAATCCTATATTTAGGTTTGAAGAAGATGAAAAATCTACATTAAATAAGGTTTCAGGAAGCCTGAACTGTACTGAGAACAGGCTCATACATCCGGATAAATTTATATCCTCCCGGTATTTATGAGATACTGGGCGAAGATTATAGGAAGGGGTGATGAAATGGAGTCCAAAATGCCTATATACTACATCTGTAATATGAAAAAGTGAGCATGTCTTGGCTTATATTATTAATAGTCTTGTAGCAGGAGTTGTAGTATATTTATTCTACCACAATGTCATAGCAGGGAGTTATAGGAGGTTGCATTATAGGAATCTTTCTTGAAAAGCTATATGCAAACTCTACTATAAAAAGAGACAGAAGGCTCTACGCTTACAGTTCAGGATTTTCCTCGAGGCTATGTCGGTAGCAGCTAGAGCAGGCAGCGTGGAGGTACAGGCTATTAAGTCAGCTGCAAAGGACTCTAAGGCTTTTCTTATACAGAACAGACAGATATAGTAAGAGAAATTGACAATATTATAACAAGCTATGAGGGTGGTAGTATAGCTTATTAAAGATCTTTTTCAATGATTTTTGCAAAAGAAGCAGACTTACTGATATAAGCAATTTTGCATCTATCTATGGAATAATAGAGGAAAAAGTGATAGATTCGGTGACATAGTACGCGACCAATGACATTACTGAGGTGAAAAGATAGAGGTGAGAGCAGGAAATAGAAACAGGAATAACAGCAGCCAAGTCAGAAACGAATGCTATGCTTGTAATGCCGATTGTAATAGTGATAATGTTGTCAGGCATGGGAGATTTTATGGAATCTCTTTTACTACATTTATGGGAAGGGTGGCGGCCACTATAGCTTTGGTGCTCTTTGTGATCTCTTTTATATTAGCTAGAAAAGTTTACAGATATAGATGTGTAAGGAGGCGAAGCAATGATTATTTGTATGATACTTGGAACTGTATTCTTTGCTTTTTGTCTTCTTATACTTAGGTGCAGGAGAAGCTATAGCTGAGAACATGCTTAACCGTCATCGTGGAAACACAGAGGAGGAAGATTAAGAACTTAGATATAGACATAGAGCTTTTTAAGGCTCAGTTAAAGGAAGATAAGACTTTAGACAAGAAAAGAGACATAAGAAGGCTAAAACTCTTAAAAGTAAGAGAGATCAGGCTGAGAAGATGATTAGTAGTACTCTATGAGGAAGGTAATAGGACTTTGAGTCTCATCCTGCAGTAGCGGCTACAGCCTTATAAGGCTTCTTGGATGGGATATGAAAAATAAGAATATAAAGAAGATGTATGATAAATGTCTTAGGTATAAGGAGAGAAGAGAGCTGTGAACTATACATTTTTCGTATATGGCAATCTTTTGGAAAATATAGTCTTAGGATTGGCACTTGGATTTTGCAGCTACAGGAATTATGCTTGCTATGGACTTGGGAAGTAGGGCTATTATGATGGGAGTAATGCTCATCGTACTTTTAGGTATTTGGTTATCTGCCATATGATGAAGTGAACTGTACTGTTAATAGAGGGCTGAGGAGATAGAAAAAGACTTTTACAGGTAGTTTCTCAGCTTACCCTGCTTGTTGTGGCAGGTATGGAAGTAAAACAGGGCTTGAGACTTTCCGGAAATGGAGGACATACTACTCTATAGTAGAGATGAAAAAGAGTGGATATTGACGCCATGACAATGGTGTAACTCCTCTGGAAGCTTATGGAAAGTTTATAACAAGATGTGGAAATAAGTTTGCTACAAGGCTTGCTACTGCAATAAGTCAGAATATGTCGAAGGGTAATTCTGAGATAGTAAATCTTTTTACAAAACTTAATTCTGAGAGTTGGTCTGAGTATAGGCATGACTCAAGGAGAATGACTGAAAAAGTGCAGTCAAAACTTTTTATTCCTACTATACTTATGTTTTTAGAATACTAATCTTGGTTATCGTCTCCGTAGTGGCTGGCTTCTAATTTTTAGTTACGGAGATATCATATAATTTATAAAAAGGAGGAAGATATATGTTAGATATATTAGGCAGAGGATATCATAAGAGTCGGTATCTGGCAAAACTGCAAGGCAGAAGAGATTAAGGAAACTGAACTTGGTATATCCGGTATGGTTGCTGGGCTGTCGTGCTTGTGCTGATTAGCGATAGGTCTGGGAGCAATGGGATAAAATTATGAATTGGTAAAAGGCATATTTGACGATGCAACTAAGAACAAGAATAGTTTTAGAATTCAAAGATTAATGGTGGTTGATTACACAACAAATTATTGATAAGGAGGCAGTATGAAAACTAATAATGGCTTGGAAGAAGGATATGTATTTGTAGAAAGCCGCAATTGTGTATCCAATAATAACACTTATATTTTTGTTATTTTTATGCTGCCATCTTTGTTTATGAAAAAGCAACTTTACAAAGCAGTATTGAGAATGCAGTAATTTATTATAAAAGTGAAAAACAGATACTTATGTGAGTATGTTGGGAGAATTTGAAAAACTTTTAGATTCTCGTATAGGTAACAAGTTTGATGGAGTCAGTTATAAAATCATATAGAAACATAGGCTCGACTTTATCAGGGCGTATTGCAGTCGATTATTAGTAAATTTGGAAAAGCCAGATAAAGACCCTGGTTCAACAACTCACAATAGGCAATTTTTATAAGAAATACGGGTGGAAGAGATATTAATGTCACTAGAAGTTAAAGAAGAAGATGTTTATTTATTTTAAAAAGTAGAAGTTATGGCTCAATAAGGCTTTAAGCGCATTCAGAAATATCAATAAAGTAGGTGGCAAAAAGAATATTACAATAGAATCTAAAGCTAAGTTTGTAATACTTGAGTTCAGAAAATTTGATAAGAGATGTTGATTTTGTGGCTGATTTGATAAAAGACACTCAAAAAGTAGGTGAGCTATACGGAAAAACTTAAAGATAAGACAAGTGAAACATATAATAAATTCAAAATAAAAGAATAGAGAACAAAAGACAATTGAAATAATACAAGTAGAACAGTCAATTTAACTAAGTCATTTTAGAGTGAATAGTTGCTAATAAAATACTTAGATGAAATTATAATAAAACAAATTAAGAATATACTACAGCATTATTATATTTAGCTGTTTAAGAAATTAATATTATAGAGTGTGAAATGAAGAAATTTGAGGGGGCTCAGATTACCGTATTTTTAACACTTATTTTAATTCCGACTATCATAATTACAGCTATTTTTGATGGATGTTTCAAGAATTAGACTTACAGTAATCAGGCTATAATGGCAGCTGATAATTATGCTGAGGGATACTGACAATATGATAACCTTCTTTGAAAGAACTTTATGGAATATTTGCAATTAGTAATGATGAAAAAGCTCAGAAGCAGTATTTAAGAGAGTATATAAAATCTTCTTTTAATCCGCATCAAATAAGGGCCAATTTGGGCATTTAGTGGTTGGTTTGACAAGGATGTTAGCGTTTTATGCCCTATAAATCTGCAAAGTTAATTTCGGAGACTTTGGATGTAAAAGATGCTAATCTTTGCATCTAGTGAAGTTTTAGGGACTCAGATAGGTGACTTCATGAGATATAGGGTAATCAAAACAAATTATGGATAGTGAAGATAAAAAGCCCAATAGATATGGATTGATACGGTAAGAATCTAAAGAGGATTGCCAAGTTTTAAAAAGAGAAAAAGAATTTGATAAAGCTGTAGAAGAATTTGCTAAAGCAGTTAGAGATTATTATTTTCAGTTAAGTGCTGGATACTTATAAAGGGTTATTTAATAGAATAAATAATAAGTATCAAACTGCAATATTAGAAATTAAAAATATAATAGATGAGATGGATTATAAAGATTTGCTATAAGAAGAAGAAAAGAATAAAGAGGATAGTACATCTGATGAGAACTCTGCCTTCGGCTTCAGACGACAGGAATCAAATGGTACTCAAATTATTAGATACAAAAAGCAAATAGATGAACTCAGAGATAGAGGAAAAGTTTGAAAAGTTTATAAATGATTGGAAATATGTATATAATGATGGAAACAATGGTTCTTCATACCTGTTACATTTAATAATTATAATAGAGCACAGATAATCTAGTAATTAATGACCCTAAGATAAAAATGCCATTAAGAAGGTTAGAAGTAAAGCAGAAAGCCTAAAAGCTAAGATGAAGTGCACCTGGTTTAAACGACACCAGAAGTAAAAAGTAGCGTTAACTGGATGAGCTATGATAGCGAAAAGCTGTTTGAATATGAAAAAGAGTTTGGAACGATTGTAAACAAATTTAGTGATAAGAAAGAGTTTAATAGTAGTTCTGCTGCTATATCAGCACTCATGATCTTGATGAATTAAAAACTTATTATTTGACAGAGAAAAATTGATAATATATCTGAATGATATGATTATACCAAGGGAAGAAGAGCCTGTTTTAAATAGCATCTTAATATAAAATATCAGAGTTTGAGCGAAATTATTTTATAAATGATCCACCTTGTAGGGAGTTATATGATACTAAAAGAATTTGAAAAAGCAGAGAATGAGAAAAGTAAATGGAAGGAAAAGCAAATGAAGAGAAAAATAAACTTCTTAAATTAATTAGGTGGACAAGAACCTAAAATAGCAGAAGATATACCTAAAGGCCTTTCTGCCATAAACGGAGAAAAGGTGGATTTTTGATAATATCAGTAATTTGATAAATGATGTATTTTCTATAATGGATAAAAATTATTGGTCTTAAATTTGATGAAATATTCAATGAAGCCATTATTAAGGCTTATACAATAGATTAAGACTTTAATATGTTTTCAGACTCGAGTAGATGTAAATAAAGAGTACTCAGAAAAAGAACTATAATAATGACAAACATACTAAAGAGAGCCTCACTGGATGATGATATGGGACGCTAAACTATATATGGTGCTGAAATTGAATATCTGCTTGGTGGAAGTAAGTCCTCAGTAAGCAATTTGAATTCTGCAAGAAATCAGATAATAGTATTTAGACTCTTACAAATTATGTATCCACATATACTATAAAAGAGGTCAACAGCTCAACTCGTACAATTTCTACAGCATTTCCTCCGTTTTCACATGCTCTAGATCCGATTTTGAGGATTTTAGCAGCTTTAGCTGAAACTTATTTGGACTGGCAGGATTTGATAAAAAGGAGAGGCAGTACTATATTAAAAATGAATCTTGAAGATTTGAAAGCTTACGAAAAATTAAAGGTTGGTTAAAATTAGTAGAAACTAAAGGAAAATTAAACAAAACAGTAGATTTTACTTATAGCAATTTTTAATGTTTATGCTTTATGTTTTTACACGAACTCGATGATTTGTTGAAACGCACAGGATTGATATGTTTGAACGTAAATAATGCCAAAAATGGTGGGAATCCAATTCCGCAAAAATTTAAGATGGGAACGGCACATACTGCGGTAGAAGCTTCATAGTGATGTATATTTAGACTTATTATTACTGCCTGATGGCTTTGGTGGAAAGAGTGAATATAAAGATATGAGATCATATTCTAAAAGCAGTTGTCAGCAAAGCTACTTTATGAAAAATATGAAGAAATTGTTGACAAAAAGTAGTAAATATAAGTTTTCTATTATAAGAGGGTATTAATTATGAGTTACAAGTTTGATAAGGAAAAAGGAGTGTTGTAGTAGAGGCTTCCTAGTTCTTCCTATATTTGTAATAGCCAAATGCTGTTTTGTTTATAAATCTGATAAATATTTTTATTCTACATAATAAAAATACAGTTTGCTATAAATGCAGCTGCACACGAAGTTTCTACATATTCATATTTATATGAAAAATCAGGGATTAGGAGCTGCAGAGAAACGGTAAAAAGATGGAGAAAAATACACAAAGCCTATAGATAAAACAGCAGAAAGTTTTGAAACTATTATTTACTGGAATAGAAAAACAATTAAAGAAGCAAAAACTTATAAAAAGCTATAGAAACAGTGGACTCTATAAAGGGTGATGAAGGACAAGCTTGATATAGTTTTTGGTGAAGTAGATAATTTGATTGTACAGACTTATTAAATGATGTAAATGATGAGATACCAGCTGAGACACAAAACAAATTAGATGACATAATGGAAAACTTGATTTAGCTAATGCTAAATTTAATAAAGCTATTGATGAATATAATAGCTCAAAAATGGTGAGGTATCACAAGAATCAGAAAGTAATATTCTAAAACAGTAGAACATTATTATAATACAGTTTTAGAATTAAAAAGACTGGGAGAATGTTAGCTCATCAATCAAAAATATTAAAAAGGCCGCAGAAGGTACTGTTAATCAAGGTAAAACTATAGTTGAAAAATGCAACTGATACTGCTAAACAGGCAAAAACATTAGAAACAGGTGACAAAAACTGTAACTGCGGGATATACAGCAGCAAAAAGGAATTGTAGATGGGATTAAAAAATATTAGGAGACATTGATAGGGGGTGGTTTTTATTATAGCCGATGGCTTGAAATATTTGCTTTAAAAATGAGGCAGCGCATTATATATATAAAAATATAACAAAAGGTTATCTTGAAGGAACTTTTTGAAAAATATGGCATAGATGATGGTTTTTGATGGACTAGATTTTAGGCAATCAACTTACTTTAGCTGATAAGGAAATGAAAATGATAGATATAATGGTTTCCTATGAAGTAAACCTTACTCCATTTAGAATGGTACTTTCTGATCGTAAAGCTTTAATCTCAAAAGTTACACAACGAGTGTGTATCCCTGCCTCGGCTTGATGGTGATGGACAGAAGGTAGATGAAAAGTTTTCAGCAAGTAAAGGTGAATCTGGAGTAGTAGTTCAGGGTACAAGTCAACCTGAAGCAAAATCTTCCGGCAATACCAAATAACACTCCCTGAAAGGCGGTTAAATAGATGCTTTTAGCAAGTTCCTTATTTGCTTCGGTTTTCCTTGTTATATTTATAAATGTAGCATTGGTACCTTAGCAGATAAATATGAAATAAAATTTAAATATTATAAATCGGCAGCAGTTTCAATGTCAGTAATAGTTGTATCCGCTATATCGGCTACTATAGCATTCGCGCTAAACTATCTAAGAGGTGCAGATAAGATCATAATAGAGCTTGCTTTTAGTTTTATGCTTCTCTGGGGAATGGGAGTACTCACTGTAACTGATTATAAAAAGAAAGCTGTACCTAATAAAAATCCTGCTGATTATTCTCATACTTTGGGCAGTAATTACAGCCGGTAGCCTTATAATAAGTATTGATCTCTGCACTAGCTATGCTTACACAGGCTGCTGCTAGGAGGAGCTGTAGGTGGAGGAATGTTCCTATTGTCATTTCTTATAACAAAGGCCAGATGGGAGCAGGAGATGTAAAGCTTGCCTCTTTTGTTAGGACTCTTGCCTGGGGAGCGCTAAGAGTTCTGTATGGCAGCACTTATTGGCACCGTGCTTTGTTTTTGTTTTCGATGACAATGGTCTTGCTAAAATGAAGCTTTAAAAGATACTGTTCCTATGGTTCCTTTCTAGCCATAGGTGTGTGGATAATATTACTTATTTCAGTGAGGTGGGAAATGAAATTAAAAAGTTGATATTTGTATTAGCCATAGGAGCTGTTTTTGTGATTGGATGGCTTTTACCTTAGGGTAGCCTCAGGTACTGATAAAATTGCTGAACAGAGAGCTATGTAGAAGAAGCGGATGCTTATATAGCTAAAAACTCTATGTAAGAGGTATCCCTCTCTTGGAAAAGGCGGCAGAGATAGATACAAATGAGTATTCTGTGGTAATGAGAAAATTGATGGATGCTTATTTTGGATATGGTGATATGGAGGGGTATTATAGGGCTTCTAAAACCATTGATAGTACAGGAGAAGCTACAGATAAAGATTATCTCAAATTGGCTGATTATTATCTAAATCAAGAAGAGAAGATGTAGAGCAGGCGCTTACTATAGTTTCTGAAGGAATGGAAAAACATAGTGAAGCAACTCCTTAAGGAATTTTTATGAAAAATATATTTATAATTGTATGAGATAAGAGGAGTTTCGGCCGATAAGATGCTCCCGATGAAGTGGAATGTTTATACCCCCTGCCTTTCAAACGGGAGTATGGAATTATGTAAATAGGGAAGGAAGCTCTGTTTTACAGGTGAGACAGTGAAGAAGCTTATAATTTCAATGCTGATGGGTATGGAGTCATTAAAAAGATGGAGTTTATCGTGCAAATTCTGCAAAAATGGTGATATGTATGGGCTAGGATGAAGGAAAAACTTACTCTCAGTCAATGGAATTACAGACAGCTATATAATTGGTGGAAAGAATGGAAGTATGGATTCTACAACTATGATTTCAAACTTTTGTCTGAAAACTTGATATTTGACAACATTACCTTAAGTAACGATGGCTTAATGGCTGTAAAAAGGTGATAAATGGGGAATAATAAAGGATAATGGAGAAGCTGTAACAGATTTTATATATGAGGATGTAGCTATTGGCATTTCAGGTTCAGCCTTTGAGTCAGATATGGCTGTAGTTAAAAAGGATGGAAAGTGGCGCTTCATAGATACCGAGGGTAATTTTGTATCGGAAGAAGGCTTTGCAGATGCTAGGCTCCTGAATCAAACGGATTATAGCTGTAGCTGATACAGAAGGAAGGTGGGGCTTTGCTGACAGGACTGGTAAGCTAGTCATAGATTATCAGTATGAAGATGCCAAGTCTTTTAGCAGCAGACTGGGAGCTGTGAAGTTGAAGTGATAAGTGGGGATATATAAGTACGAGATAATAAGATGAGTTATAAATAATATTTATAGTGAGGCTGAGCCTTTTTATTGAGCTTATGCTTTAGTAAAAGATATAGAAGGTCTTGGAATTATAGAGCTTAGTTACTTTGAATTATATAAGTGATATTAGGCAGCAATTGTGTAAATACCGTATAAAGGAGAGGATGTAATGTTTGATAAAAACAGAATTAATATGGAGCAATCCATAGGGGAAGTGCATTAGGGTAGAGTGCTAGAAGGAAGAAAAGATGAGACTATACAGCACTGAAGGTAATTCAAATGATCCTCCGGAATTTTTAAGTGAAATTAAGACAGCGAACTGCAGATAACAGGCCTGAGTTTGTATCTATGACTTTATGGGAAAGTGTAATTTCTAAATACTTGGATTTTTAATATGACAAAGGCAGAGTTTGTGAAACTGTGGATAAATCTGCTTGCACCATTTATGTCGAGAGCGACTTGGTTTTTAGATTATCTACTATATCTGTGTAGATACTAATAAGTATGTTTTGCTGGCTGGTAGTTCGGAAAATGTAGTTATATATATACCGGCTGAAGGCTTTGTGGGAAATACTGATGAGGAAATAATATCCTTCCTTAGAGAATTTGTATATTCCAGCTCAGGTTAAGGATCGATGGACGTGCTTGTAAAACTGTATCAGGCATTCGGCAGGGGTAATGCAGTTATAAAAGAACTTTATGAAATGGCGCTTGAAGAACTGCTAAACCGGGAAGGTGACAGGAACAGATGCAGCAGACTTTTGTGCAGCCAAGCTGGTAAATGAGCAACCAAGACAGGAAGTAAGACAAACTGAGCCGGTATTTGAAAAACTGCAGCCCAGTAGTGCCGGAAAAGGCATTCAGGAAACCACTTGAAATTGTACCTTGGACATACGAGACTGCAAAGGAAGAGAATGTTAAACAGGGTGGTGTGCTCGAATATTTGCTAAAAGAAAGATAAGGGAATCTATACCTGAGGAACCGGTACAGGCTGAAACAAGCCACAATCAAGATGGATATGAAGAGTGCAATAAATGCCCACTTTTTGACAATGCCTAAAAAGAAGCCTCAGAAGGAAGAATAAAGAGCAAAGAGAAGGATGCAAAGGACTAGGTGGACTTTTCAGCTTTGGAGTAAAAAGGACAAGGCGGAAAAAGCCACAGGAGTTCACGCCGGCTCAGGTATACCACTGCGCGTATGGTTCGGCAATGTTGAACCTATTGCAAAGCAGAGAGAAGAGGTACCTGTATCCTCTTATAATTATATTAATATAAAATGTGAGGTCTCGGATGTTACGAACAGAGGGACTGGAAGATCTCAAAGAAGCGACTGCCTTGTTCAGAGGATAGAGGAAGAATGGGAGTTCCTGAAAGAATATCACTTGAGTTTGCAGGAAAACAGATATTTATAGGAAGAAGATCAGCCAGATGCAAATCAACCGGATGTAGTGTTTTTGGAGCAGAGCATAAGAGGATGGGAAGAAGAAGTGCATGTTTGCATAACTAAAGAAGAAGGAAGCTATTATCTTGTGGATCTTGGTCTCGGCTAATGCTGCTACAATGTTAAATGGAGAAAGACTTATTCTGATCAAAGCTTATAAATTAAATAATAACGATGCGTGTGATTTATAGCCACAGATCCGATAAAAGTGCCAGGTTGTTGTAAGGAGACATTTAAGTTTACTGGAGCCTGTGTAAGTGACTTGTGCTGTAAGAGAAATCAATCAGGAGTTCTATTCTTTTAAAAGGTAATAAAGAGGCAGAAAAAGGAAGTGCAGCCGCATAGAGCTATCTTTGATGGAGTTGGTGGACTTGAAAGAGGAGGAGCTGGCTTCAGGTTTGTTGAATGCAGAACTGAGTGCCTGGATTAATGACCTGGAAAGACGAGAATGGACATTTCCGAGACGGAGGGTGAAATACTATATGCACATCTGAAAGATGAAGCAGAGGCGTTGAATGATGCTGAGAGAATTTATGGATGAGCATGGGATAAACACGTTCAACTATGTCGCTTTGTTCTACTGGTGGGAGAGAGAACCCTTTACTCTTAATGGCAGGTGACAGCCGAGTTTATCTTTAAAGAGATGAATTACTGGCAATAACTACCGATGAATACTATAATAAAGGGAAAGAGACGGGTACTACAGCCTTTGTCAAACTATGGGAAGCATGATGAGCCTATCAGGGAACTTATGGTAAAAAGCAGAGGAAGGCGACTTATTTTATTCTGTTCAGATGGGTTCTATCATATGCGTTAAAATGCTTCAGATTTGACAGTACTTTAAAAATGAAAAGATTAAAACCGGAAGAATTGGAAAAAGAGTGTCGGTAATTAAAGTCATGATAGAGGCGTGTGGTGAAAGAGACAATATCTCTGTTGGAGTTATAGGTAGGTGGTTAAAGGCTGTGCTGCTGTGTTATAATAAATAATAAGCTCTAGTATAACAAATATTGTGTGTGTGGCAGTAATGAAAATAAGAGGTTTTGTAAAATCCTTCTCTCTCTTACCAAGGAAGTGGATAATTGCAGTACATTTAACGGCCTGCAGCTTAATATGGATAAAGGTATCCGTCAGGCGCTGGGTGCGGCTGTGCTAATCGTAATCGCTTGACAAGCTTAGCAGGAGATAAATATCTCAAGCAAAGATTTGCGGCAGGAATTTTAGCTTGGCAGTACTTACAACGACCCAACTTTCTCTGATACAGATGATATGAACGGTAGCTGTTCGGTGAGGTGAAAGCTTATGATTACATAAGTGGACAGAAGCAATCAGCCTTTGTAAAACAGATGAAGGACCCTTTAAGAGTCTTAGTGTATCTGTTGTTGCAAAGGCACTTATTGTGCAACAGGCAGTATATGTGCTATTTCAGTAAGTTTCATCTTATTTCTCCTGATTATGTTGTTATTGTAAGCTGGTACTCTGGGATGGCTAAAAGAGTAATTTGCATTGTATCGTTATATCAGAACAGAGTTGTTGTCAGAATGAAGTTATAAGAAAAGCGAGGGTAAAATGGGAAGTCGACAAATGTGGAAACCTTTGATTTAATCTTTACCTGCATTATGGCCGGAACGCATTATCACTTATAGTTTGGAACCAATAGTATGTATTGATGCAAGTTATACTCAGAAAGAAAGCTTAAAGAAAAGCTTGATAAAGAATACGTAATCCTGAGTAGCATAATAGAGAAAGCAGGTGAGTATGGCTGAAATTATAGCAGGTGTTATGAAATGAGGGAGTAAGCTGAGTGAAGGTGGCGAGGCATAGTGGTGCACTCGGAAGGCATACAAGGCTTAACAAGAAGGTAGTATTAATAAGCCAGATAAGCGTGCGAGAGAGACAAAAAGGATGATTATTAGAAGAGAAGCAGATATGCTTAAAGGGTTAAAGTCACACCTACATTCCACAGGTTTATGACTTTGTGGAAGAAAATGGTACTGTATACACAGTAATGGACTATATAGAAGGGAAAGCTTAGATAAGCTAGAGCGTGAGAAGGTAGAGGCAGAGAGAAGTACAAAATGGGCTTTGAGCTCCTTGTAGCTATAGCCATCTCCACAGGCAGGGGAATATGGAATAGTGCATGGTGATATAAAGCCTGCTAATATAATGCTGAACCTTCCGAGATATATGTCTGATAGGATTTTCAACATAGCTCTGGCTCTGGTGAAGAAGGGCAGTAGGGTTGATTTAGCAGGGCCATGCTTCCAGAGCATTATGGTGCTGAATATGCAGGAGTAAAAAGCGAACTGTAATAAAACAGAATTCAGATAAAACGAAGACATATTCTGATGAAAAACAGAAGTATACAAGGTGATGAAACAGAAGTTCTATACAAATAAGGGCAGCTGTAGAAAAATCCTCTACAGGTAAAAAGCACTTACTCCGAATTTCAGAAAGTACTTTTTGGATGTAAGGTCTGATATATATAGTTTAGAGCCACATTATATCATCTTTTTCAGGAAAAGACTCAATCAGCTACAGAATCTGTAGAGCCATTAAAAGAAGATGGAGAAGCCCTCTATTGCTTCTATAATAGGCGATGATGCCCGCCCGATGATGACAGATACCAGACTGCTGACGAAATGATGGAAGCTTTTCTTAAATCTTCGAAGGAATGACAGAAGGGTTATAGCAAGAGGATTGCAGTATCAGCTGCACTTTTATCTGTATCCTTTTTGATAAGCGGCTTTGGTCACATTTACAGGACTTACAAAGAGAAAATAGGAAAAGAGGCTCTAGCTGGCGGCATATTCAGAAGAGGCTTTTAACAAGGGAGATATAAATAACGCCATTTCTTATGCACTCTGCAGCAATCCCTTCAGGAAGTTCATTGTTTGAAGCAAGAGTGTCGGCAGAAGCTGAGAAGGCACTTGTAGATGCTACCGGAGTTTATAATTTGTCTGATGGTTTTCATAATTATAAGACAGTTGAAGCTTCCTGCTGCACCTTTATAGCTTGTCCAGTCTAAGGATGAAGGAGGTATGCAGTAGTATGGCTATGAGATAAAGGTTTTTAATGAAGGAGAGGATACAGCTGTAGTATCGCTTTCATAGAGCATTCTGCACCGTCAGACCGTGTATTTATAGATAAAGATAATATTTTGTGATGCAGGAGAATCGGGTGTTTGTTTTATAATATAAATGATAAAAAGGTAGTATGGACAGGAGAGAAATGCACCAATATAGCTATTTTCAGCTGATAAAAAGACAGCAGCTGTCATTAATAGGGATGATGATAAGGTTTATATATGAAGTAAATTCAGGAAGACTGATTAATGACATTGATTTTTGAAGGAAGACACTACAAAAAGCTGAAAATGATAATTATGCAGATCCTCTTAATTATATATTTACTTTAGATTCTAGTGGCAAAAAGATGGCTGTAAGCTTTTCAGATGGAAGCTTGGGAGTGTTTTTACAGACTATTAATTCTGAAGCGTGTAATTAAGGAGAAAGTCTGAAAACATAAGCCTTTGATGGAGGATTTTGTGGCAAATTTGTTTGCTTATGCAGAAAATAAAGCTAAAAGGAAATATATATTTCATATATTAGATTTAGAGAACATTGAGGAAGCTTATGAAGCAGCAACTAGATGATAGTGAAAATGAATATATAGTTCGTACAGATGAAAAAGGTATACATAGCTAATGGAGGGATCTTAGTGAAAGGTTTCTAATAACAAAGAAGGGGAGGAAGAGCTTGCGTTTATAGGCAATTTGAATATTGAAGATTTTGTATCATATGGTAAAAATACACCGCTGTAAAAAGCAGAAGATGGAAAGCTGTATTTTCTTTAATGAAAAGGGAGAACAGATACAAACCTATGAGCCTTCTGATAGAGTGGATTTTATGCTTTTAAGTGAGAATAATGCCATACTTGCCAACAGAGACAATCCTGAACTTAGGCTTATGCAGCTCGAAAATCATAAAGCTTTGAACATTGCAGCTTATCCTGTAGGATGCCGCATGACGAAGCAAGAGTAAGCCTCAAAAAGAAGATGAGGACAATATTATTTGATATTGATAATTTCCATATTTATAACTTGAAGGAGAGCTAATAAAAAGAGGAAAAAGCTTGAAAAATTCAGATAAGATTTATGACCAGCAGTTTGTAAGAGATGAAGACTGCTCTTACCTTTAGTCATTTTGGTATGAGTGGGCAGGTAAAAAGGTATGGGCTTAAAGATGGCTCTATAATAAAAGAGGAGAAGAGAGAAAGCCAGATAAATCACTTAAAGAGGAATTTATTATGAGTAAATATAGAATAGTTTCTTCTCTTCACGAAGCACCAAAGGTATATAGAAAAAGATAGTGGAAAGCTTGTAAAAGAGCTTAAGGGTGAAGACAGCCTCACTTATGTCACTGAGACAGACAGGGGATTGATGACAGAATATGTAAACACGGATGGAAAAAGATATGGTCTGCTATTAAATGAAAACTAGAAGAAAAAGGCTTATTTTCCGGAACTTTGTGATGTTTTTGATAATAAAGGTTGTATTTGATTATAGGTTGGGAGAGTTAAAGCTTTTGGATATTTATTCACTTAAAAGAGATTATAAATAAGGCTAATTCTTTAATGGTGGATAAATAGAAATATTCTCAGGTTAATATTAAGTAGAAGGTAAGATAAGAATATTTCCTACGAATCATATCAAGGAATAGATAGAGAAATCTGAGAATTAAATATAATGATACTAGTGCCAAATACTTTTGACACCAACATCATATGTTGTTATTAAAAATAAAATGACAAACTGAAAGGAAGGTTCGAAATGAAAATTAAAAAGCCTGTGTATTGGCTTTTGGCAGCAACTTTTATGCCTACCTAATATCTCCTGCTTGGGCAAGAGAAATTAAAACTGTTAAACCGGTTATTACTTTTGACACCGGCAGCGTAAAGAAAGAGCTTTCAAGCGAGCTTGGTGAAAATAAAGAATACACCATTAAGCTTGAGAAAAATGCATTTTTCCCTTATGAGGTACAATTTAAGTATGATGGTAAAGTTGTAAATGAGTGGTTTATGTCACCCTGATGATTATAAGATTGTAGGTGACATAAGTTCAACGTGGAGTCTGAGAATGACGGAACCAGTGTTACAGATGAAGCTTGAAATTTCGGCAAGGAGGTAATAGTTTATCCGCTTCAAAAAGTTTGAGAGAAATCAGATATGGTAAAGGCTCAGTCTCTTATGTATCTGACTGAGCGTAATTTTAGTGCAGATCTTAGTGACTTTACCCCAGTAGAACTTACTAATATTTCATTAAAGAAGATTTTCTCTTCTGGAAATACTGAGCTTTCAGAAAACGTAGCAGTTCTTAAAAGCTATGGTAAGAGTGAAGTTGTAAAATCTACAGGAGCCTTAGATGTAAAAGTGATGATTACAGTCTTGAAATCATAGTTGGAAAGATGGATCAGCTTGATACAAGCATATAAGACATAATACATATTAATAAAAATATAGTAATTATGGTGATAAGAGCTGGCTTTCTTCCCTACTGTCTATGGAACAGATGGAAAAGAGTACAATGGAGAGCTTCTTATGTAAGCAGCTATAATGAAAGATTTGATATACAGGCAGAATACAAGAAAAACTGACAAGAGCTATAAAATAGATTTAAACTTAACAGTAAAGAATTTCCAAATCCTAATTTTACTAAGTTAAAAATTTTTGAAGGTGCAGTATAAGAATGCCAAATCTGCTGAAAAAGGGCAAAAAGAAATAACAAGTAAAAATCTGGAATAAGGCTGAATATGAAATTACTGAAAAACAGGTGATGTTAATCCTATTACAATAGTTTCTTATGATGCTACAGGAAAAGCTACCGGCTGTCTTAGCTATAATCTGTATTTTTATACACAAAAATGATAGTGTAGATTATAATCTTTTAAAATCTGATAAGGAAAGGGAGATTTATGGTCGTAAAATATGAATTTAATACGATGTTATTAAAATGACATATGAAGTCGATAAAAATACCCTGAAGCAGATAATTATTATCTGGGTATAAATTATCGTAAAGCAGGTATGCTGAGTCAGAAGACTACAAGAATAATATTACAGCTGTCTTTGCAGGAAAAATATAACTCCATAGGGAGAGGCAGCCGGAAAGAAGGATATAAAGGAAGAGTTTAAAGCAAACAGCTATAAGGTAAAAATTTGCGCAACTTATACCTTTACCGCTTTGTGGGTGAAGATAAGGATAAGAACCAACTTAAGCTCCATCATATATTAAAGCTTTAAAAATGGAAAATCAACAGAAGGTAAAAGGATGTGATGCCAGTTCTGAAGCTGACTGCAGTTTTTGGTTGCCATTAAATACTGAAGCTGAAAAATGAACAGATTGAAAGAGGCTATGAGATAGGAAAAGACTCATATGCAGAAGGAAATTTTGTGACATTTTATGTAAATGAAAAAGTGGATCTTTCAAAGCTTGCTCTTAGCTTTGAGCTTGCTGATAAAGATGGAGCTAAACTCTATGCGGCAGGAAGCAATTCCCCGGAAGTAAGTGGTAAGAGCTTTTATGATTTTTCAAAGGGTGCAGTTCAATTACGGCTGTAGCAGCAGATGGTAAAAATGCAAAAAGTTATTGGGTAAGAATAATAAAAATGAGCAGGGTGGTGATAAGCTTTGTAAACAGTTTATCTGACCCTAATATTAAAGTTACTAAGAAAGGTGATGTAACTTATTTGGACAGAGAGGCTTTGTTTGACTCTTTAATCATGGATATAGGCATGATATTAATCTTGCAAATTATGGAACAGAAGCAATTAAAAAATATATCTGTTCGATTGTCATCATCTGACCTCGAATTAGATCCATACTGGACGCTTACAGGAAATAGCAACCTTGAAGCAATGAGTGACAAGGTTATGGTAAATAATACTGATTATAATTTTTTTATGAAAGTAAGTCAGGCGAAAGTCTACAGCCACAGGCGAGAATAAGACTTTTTACCTAAAAATTCTATTGAAAAAGGTAGTACAGTTAAGGGTAAAGCTACAATAAAAATCAGGAAACTAAAGAGTTAATGGTATTAAATATCACCGGTCTTGTGGGTGACCCGGTAATAACTACTAAAAAGTTCCAAAAAGCAGTTAAATTTGTTCCTTACGGTTCTGTTATACAAAATAGTAATAAGTATAGTTGGAATCAGGTGACATACAAACTGAAAAAGGAAAAGCTGCCAGAAGGAATGAAACTTAAACCAAATGGTGAAATCTATGGAGTACCAAAAGAAGAAGGGCAAATATACCTTTTACTGTACTTATGGATAATAGCTATGAAAAATTTAAGAATAGTACAAAAATATGCATTTACTGTACTTGACAACAGTGATAAAAACGTTGAAAAAGCTACAGATAAAGGCTATAAAGCTTTCAACAAGACTCTGATAATATAGGTGAAAAAAGATAATTATAAGACCCTATCTTATGGTATCTGAGGGCGTTTTCCCTAATTTTGTAGACCTTTATCTTGATGGTGAAAAAGCTTGTAAGAGATACAGATTATGAAGCTGAATCTGGGAAGTACAAGCACCTACACTAAAGCACAGACTCTGAAAAACGTAAAAAGGAAAAACATACAATCGGTATTGAGTTCCGTGAGAAAGACACAGATAAGTTAAAGAAGTCTGCACAGAACTATGAACTTGTTTCAGGAAAAAAAGAGTAAAATCCAATAAAACCGATAAAACCAGTACAGCCAACAAAAACCAGTAAAACCAGTACAGCCAACAAAAACCGATAAAACCAGTACAGCCAACAAAACCGGTAAAACCAGTACAGCCAACAAAACCGATAAAACCAGTACAGCCAACAAAAACCGGTAAAACCAGTACAGCCAACAAAACCGGTAAAACCAGTACAGCCAACAAAACTGGTAAAAACCAGTACAGCCAACAAAACCAATACAACCTGTAAACCCTGATATGAAAGAATATGTAATTAAAGCAGGAGATACTTTGTGGGCTATAGCTGAAATGGTATATGGAAATGGAAGAGAGTGGATTAAAAATTATGGCAGCTAATGAAGGTATAATACCTGAAAAACTAAGAATAGGGCAGAAAATAATTCTTCCATAAACCTGGCATATGAATATATAGCGTAGTTTTGTATATACAACATAAGCAAAGCTACGCTATAGAATTAAAAGAGGAAAAATTTAGTCAATATATATAAAAAGCAAGGCTGTGACAGTAAAAGATGACAAATGGGAAAAGTAAGAGGAGTTAATTTTAAAGAATTACAGTAAGATAAATGACAGGTTAATTTTTGATAACTGAGAGATATTATATAAGAATATATTTGATTTGTTAATAAGGGATAGTGTCAACTAAAATATGAAAAACGTTAGTAAGAAAAAGCACTTTCGCACCTTGAAAAACTGTAGATATTTTAGGCTGTTTTAGCAGTATGCCACCCTGACAGCACAACAATAACTGCCGGAAGGTCTGTAAGACTGTTTATAAGTTCGGTTTAGTCTCTCAATCATCTGTTTATAAGGATGGAACGCTTTGGAGACAGCATCGTCGTTGGTAAGTCCAATAACCTGAGTGATATCAAAAGTTTATTTTTACCTTTGGATTGAACAAAGAACTGTTGTGCAGCAAGAGGATATGCACTGTATCCATCGGCGATAAATTTGAAGTTTTTAGGTAAGCTGTTTAAGTCCATCTTAAAGAAATCTATCTGGAATTCACGATAGATGTAATGGAGCTTATATTTATACTTGTCTTCTTGTAGATGTTCTTTTTTTACCTTTCTAAGATTGTGTAGGTAGTAAGAACACCTGGGATTCTTACATTTATGAATGATAAAGTGTTTACGATTCTTTACAGGCTCAAGGATATGAGAACAATGAGGACAACGAAGCTTATGAGCTTTAGAGAATCGTGTAGGGTTTTAACGGTTTTACCATAGCGTTTTTCGTAGTAAGGAATAAGATCATTCCACTTCCAGTCCTGTTCGTAGGATATAATTCTAGGAGTTCATCAACCTTGAATTTTTGGTGCTTCGGAGAGTGAGAATCATCGAAGTTCCACTGTTTGAGTGGAATATATCTACAGATGAAATTTAAAAGTTGGCTAATTATTTTTAGTGATACTAGTGTCAAAAGTATAAAAATTCGATCGGGGCTTGCTTGCAAGAGAATTTATTATCTTTGACACGCACAAAAATATGAGTAAGAAGCCATTTTTGCATGAGCGGATTACGAATATTTTTTGTAAGGATTGCGAAAAAGCGAAGCTGTAGCAATCCTGTATCAATGGGTGTCAAATACTTTTTGACACCCACATCATTTTTATATTGGTATTGAATGATTTGAAGTAAATAAAGTATAATGTCTCATGAGCAATTAACTCCTTTGTGGTTATGTTGGTTTGACGATTAACATTATACCTTAAAAAGGGGATTGCTTTTTATTTGCAAAACCCCTGAAAATAAAGATTTTATAAGAAAACAAGGGGTGTCTTTTGATACTACCCTAATAAGGACAGGAAAGGAACGATATGGAAGGAATATTTGGACTTGAATCCTTTGATTTAATCTTTACTTAGGGCGTTATCGGAATGGCATTATCACTTATATTTGGAATAATAGTATGTATTATACAGGTTATATCAGGAAAAGAAACTTAAAAGAAAAAGCTTGATAAAGAATATGGTAATCCTGAGAAGTATAATAGAGAAAGCAGGTAAATATGGGTGAAATTATAGCAGGTATTTATGAAATAGAGAGTAAGCTGGGTGAAGGTGGCGGAGGTATAGTATACCTCGGAAGGCATACAAGGCTTAACAAGAAGGTAGTATTAAAAGCTGATAAGCGTACTTTAAAGACAAAAAAGGATGTATTAAGAAGAGAAGTAGATATGTTAAAGGGTTAAGTCATACCTACATTCCACAGGTTTATGACTTTGTGGAAGAAAAAATGGTACTGTATACACAGTAATGGACTATATAGAAGGGGAAAGCTTAGATAAGCTTTTAGAGCGTGAAGGAAAGAGAGACCAGAGAGAAGTAATAAAATGGGCTCTTGAGCTTTTAGAAGCTATAAGCTATCTCCACAGGCAGGGGGAATATGGAATATTGTGATGGTGATATAAAGCCTGCTAATATAATGCTAAGACCTTCAGGAAATATATGTCTTATTGACTTTAACATCGCCTTGGCTCTTGGAGAGGAAGGGGCTATAAAGGTAGGCTTTAGCAGAGGCTATGCTTCTCCTGAGCATTATGGAGCAGAGTATGCAGGTGTTAAGTGCAAAACTGTAATAAAAGCAGATAAGACGGATGTGGATAAAAACGGAAGTTGATGACGATGTAACAGAGATAGACATATCTAATGCGACAGAGTCAGATTCCACCTATGTCACCGAGATTGATTCGGATAAAACTGAAGTTTGTACAGACAGCCGAAAAATACAAAAAAGTGTGTCAGTCGGCAATAGTACAGTAACACCTGAAGCTGAGAAAGTCCTTCTTGATGTAAGGTCTGATATATACAGCCTTGGAGCTACTCTGTACCATCTTTTCTCAGGAGAAAGACCGCCACAGGCAGTAACAGAAATTCCAAGTCTTGGAAAAGATGTTGTGAGCCCTATTATTTCGGAGATAATAAAGAAAGCTATGATGCCTGATCCAAATGACAGGTATCAGACAGCTGATGAAATGATGGAAGCTTTCTTGAAGCTTCGTAAAAATGATGGTAGAGTTATAGCTAGAAGAAAGGCAATTACAATTTCTACAGCTCTTTTATCTGTGGCATTTTTAACAAGTGGTTTTGTGGCATTTTACAGGTCTTAAACAGAGAGAGAACAGGAAGGAGGCTCTTGCAAAAAGCAGCTTATTCTGTGGATGCTTTTAACAAGGGTGATATAACTAAGGCTGTTTCTTATGCCTTGGAAGCTATACCAAAGGGAAATTCAATATTTGAAGCACCGGTATCGGCTGAAGCAGAGAGTGCTCTGCATTGTCGTCAGGTGTATACAATCTTTCGGATGGATTTTCATGATTATAAGACTGTGTCGCTTCCGGCAGCTCCATTTAAGCTTTCACATCACCTGATCGAAGCAGATATGCAGCAGTGTATGGCTATGAGGTAAAAAGGTATTTAATGAGGGTGAGGAAGCAGAAATGGTATCGCTTCCTATTGAACACTCAGCGCTTTCGGATTGTATATTCATAGACAATGGCAATATTTTTGTATGCCGGTGAAGAAGGTGTATCGCTATATAGCATAAATGATAATAAAGCGGTATGGACAGGAGAAAAGGGAACGAATATAGCTGTTTCCTCAGATAAAAAGATAGCTGCTACCATAAACAGAGATGCTGACAAAGCTTTTGTATATGATGTAAATTGGGAAAGTTTATCAAGAAATTGGATTTTAATGGAAGATATTTTGCCAAAGGCTGAAAATGATAATTTTGCAGACCCAATGAATTATATTTTTTGCATTAAATTCAGATGGAAGTAAGCTTGCTGTAAGCTTTTTTAGATGGAAGCTACATCTTTGTAGTAGACAGTGAGGATGAGATTGTAATAAAAGAGGCTTCTGAAGTTTTTAAGCTTTTAGTGGGAGGCTTTTGCAAAGATTCATTTGCTTATTCTGAAAAATACTGATAAGGAGAAAAATGTATTTACTGTAATTGACTTAAAAATATAAATGATATCTATGTTCCTGTGGTTGGAAAGAATGCAAAATCCTTTCAAAGTATATACTGATGAAGATGGGATATATATCGCAAACGGAAGTAAGCTGGTAAAAATATATTCCAGGCGAAAAAGAACAAAAGGAGTTGGCATTTACAGGTGAATTTAATATAGAGGATTTTGTAAAGTTCGGCAAGTATACAGCAGTAAAGACAGAGGATAATAAGATTTTATTTTTCAATGAAAAATGCAGTACCGGTACAAAACCTATGAGCCTTCAGATAGAGTTGATTTTGAGGTTGTTAACTGATGAAAGAGTTGTAATTGCGAATAGGGATAATCCGGAGCTTAAACTGCTTAAGCTTGAAAAACAATGCTGATGCAAGGATTGCCTCTTATCCGATTGAAGTTAAGCACGATGAAGCCAGAGGCATAAAAGATGATAGAATAATATTATTTGACTATAAAAACTTTCATATCTATAATATGAAGGGAGAATTGATTAAAGAGGATGAACTGCCTGATTCAGATAAAATATTTGATGAACAGTTTATAAGGGGATGAAGGAGGTTCGTATTTAGAGGTAACCTGGCATATGACGGTACTGTAAAAATATGGACTTAAAAGATGGAGCAATAATTAAAGAGGAGAAGAGGGAAAGACCTGATAAAAACTTAAGGAAGAATTTATTACAAATAAATACCGTATAGTGTCAGTTTTGGTATGAAGCACCTAAGGTATATGAAAAAGCAGTGATAAGTTTGTAAAAGAGCTTTAAGAGTGAGGACTACCTGACTTATGTTACTGATACAGATTTAGGTCTGATTACAGAATATATAAATGCAGATGGACAAAGATATGGACTTCTCTTAAATGAAAAGATTGGAAGCCAAAAGCAAAGCTGCCCGGACTTTTCGTGATATTTTTGGATAATAAGGTAGTTTTCGATTATAAGTCCGGAGACTTAAAAATTTCAAATATTTATTCGCTTGAAGAGTTAATTGCTAAAAGCAGATACTTTTAAAAGCGATAAAAATAGAAAATTTTATAAAATGAAATGAAAGGAAGATTTAAAATGAAGGATTAAAAATTTATGCTCTTATCGCTTGTTGCATCACTATGCCTTCCATCTGCTCAGATACCGGTGAAGGCTGATACAGTAAGCAGGGTAGTGGCAGCAGACGAAGAAAATGATGCTGATATAGTGGACTGTAGCTTTGATGGTCTATATGAAGAGTACACAGAGGCTGGTGTGGTAGATAAAAAGATGGATTGGAAGAGAACTTTTTCCAGGATTCTAATTCAGATGGTAATATTGCAGTATTCTATGCTCCTAAAGAAACAGATTTAACAAAAGCTTATACTAAACTTTACCTTAGATGATGAAGCAGAGCTTTTATCTTAAGGATAGCAGAACTCCTTTAGTGGATTGTGAAACTGTACTTGATTTTTCAGGTCCCCTTTACAGCTTAACGCTGTTTCAAAAAGATGGAAAATCATGTAAAAAATATATAGTAAGTGTAATTAAACAGGCAGCAGGCAGTGATAAGCTTTTTATATTAATAGCTTTGCTGATAAGGCTAATACTTCAGTAAAGGATGGAGTAATTTACTCAAAAAGAAATATAGTACTTGATGAGTCTGACTCTATGAACATACCATTGGAGTAGCCAACTATGGTAGTGAAGAAATTAAGGATATTTCTGTAGAACTTGTATCAGATACCCTTTGAGCTTAATGAAGATATTGGATTACTGCAAGACAAAGAATTATCTGCTGATTATGGACGTATTTCAGAAATAGTGCTATCCCGCAAGGATGGAGTAAAGGATGATGCCGAGATTTCCGGAGTTTTAAACTATTAAACCGAGGGTAAGAAGCTTGCAGTATTGGAGCTTAACGGTTTATTGGGTGCTCCTGTAATTACTACTACAAGCCTGCCTGATGCAGTTAGACTTGTACCTTATGGTGCAAAGCTTGAGAATAGTTTAACAAGCAATAAAAATAAATTAACCTACAGCCTTGTAAAAGGAAAGCTTCCTAAAGGCTTAGAAGTTAAAAGTAATGGTGAGATTTATGGTATTCCTGAGGAAAAAGGAACGCTTACTTTTTACTGTTAAGTTAACTAATAGTGTAAGTGGACTTAAATCGGATGAAAAAGAACTTACCTTTTAAAGGTAAAAGGAGATACAGAGAAGGCCGTGATAACTATACATCTCCAGGTTATGAAATAACTACCGAATTGAAAGACATAAATGTTAAAACAGATAAAGCTAAGGGAATACCGTACTGTTTCAGAGGGTGATTTTCATAACTTTAGAACTGTTTATCTTGGACGGCAAGGAGCTTATAAGGGATAAAGAGTATACAGCAGTAGAAGGAAGTACCGTTATTACAATTATTGCGGAAGCCTTAAAAAATAAAATAAGTGGAAGTCACAACCTTTACACTTGAGTTCAGAGATAAAAATACAGGTGAATTGAAGGTAGCATCTCAGAAATTTAAAATACTAATGGTAAAAAGGTTGCTAAGAAGGCTAAAAAGCTAAGAAGTCTAAGAAGGTTGTAGCTAAGAAGGATAAAAATTAAGAAAGCTAAAAATGTTAAGAAAAATAAAAAGAATAATGTTGTGGCAGCAGTAGACAAAAAGAATAAAAATGAAACTAAGCCAGTGAAGCCAGTAAAACCAGTAAAACCAGGATGAAACCAGTGAAACCGGTGAAACCAGTGAAACCGGTAAAACCAGTGAAGCCGGTAGAGCCTGAAACTCCTACTAATTCAGTAATTGCAGCAGAAACTACAGAATATGTAATTAAAGCTGGAGATACGCTTTTGGAGTATAGCTAAAGCAAAATATGGCAATGGAAAAGAATGGATAAAGATTATTGAAGCTAATAAGGGCTTAGTACCCGAAAAGCTTAAGGTAGGACAGAAGATAATTCTTCCATAAATATTTTTTGTTAAATATGTAAGAGGGAAATATATTCGCGACCTTATGTACAATTGAGTGTATAAGGTCGCAAAATTGTATAATTTATTTTATATTTAATAAATGGAGAAAAATTAATTATGAAAAATAAAAACTTAACATAATATTAAAATGTATGCTGTAATATTATTGGCAGTAGGAATGCTTAATATTAAAACTACAGCAAAAGCAGCAGAAGCTGCTACTGAAATCCCGGTTAATGACAGCTGGGTAGAATTTACATTAACAGATAAACAACCTGATGTTTATGGCAAAATAAAGCTTGAAAAACCAGGACTTTTAACTTTAAATATAATGTTAGAAAAATGATATAGCTCCATATTATAGTACTGGTTATATGTTGTATCAAAAGAGGTTGATGTAGAAAAATAATAAGATATTTGATGGATCTCTATGTCAACAAGTACAGAGATTGTAACAAAAGAAATGTCTGAATATCTTGGCAAGGGAGAGTACTTTTATAAAAATTAAATAATAACTATAGTTCAAAATGTTAAAGTTAAGGCAAAGATTGAAGAGGCTGAGACATATAGTAAACAAGAGAATAATAGTATAGATACTGCATTATCTTTAGAGCCAGGCAAGGAAATAAAAAGGCATTTTTTACTTATGGAAATAATGGAAAAACCTGAATATTATAAGTTTTAAACTTTCAAAAAGTCATTGATTGATATTGACTTTTACCTCATATATGGAAGAAGTATATTTTAATATATTGAACAGTAAAAATGTTCAGATTGGCAGTCTGAATATCCCTGGGTCTGGCAAAGTATCGGAGCCTAAGCTTGCAAATGGAAACATAGTATTAAAATCAAGGGCGAATATTTTTATAAAATTATACTCATATAGAACAGGGCTATTTCAAATGTAAAAATTACTGCTTCACCACTTATAGAAAAATCAGGCTTACCAAACTGAAAAGCCTTAAGGTGGGTAAGGAGAAGAGAATAAGGGCAACTATAACACCTACAAAAGTAAAAATAAGAAGTTAAAATGGACTTCTTCAAAACGAATATGTAGCTACTGTGGATGAAGATGGAGTAGTTACAGGTATATCGGCAGGAATAGTTAGGATTACGGCAGAGGCTACAGATGGTAGTGGAGCTCGGGCTTATAGAATGGTTAAAAATTGTAGATAAGAAATAATGAAGGGTAGGGAGTAGTATGTTAAGCAATATATTAAAAAGATAAGTTTAGTGCTTGCTATGACTGCAGCTTTTAAGTTCGCTGAACTCAACAGGTGCACTTGCTGCTGAAAAAGGTAAAAGTATGGAGCGGCTATTAAGGGATGGGAAACTTTATTCTTTAGAGATAAGGGAAGATTCAGTTACAGCCGTACCTGCAAGCAAAAAGTAATCCTGTAAATGATAAGTATGGAGATAAGTATTTTAGTCAGAATACATATAAAGACTTTTACAGTTTTTGACAGATATGGTAATGCCACAACCCTATGATTATAAATCAAATAGTAGTGGTACAATAAATGGTATTGAAAGTTGTAAGCTTTGAAGATGAAGAGGGAAATAAACACCTATTTTTACCAAAAAAAGTGGAATATTTCCATTCAAGTATGATTACGCTAGTCTATTTATAAAAGAATAAAAACAGAATCATTGTTATAAAAATAATAAAGAAGGACTTATTGATAATAATGGTAAAGAAATAGTTGAGTGTAAATATGATAATATACATCCCTGATGATAATGGAAAGTATTATATTGTAAACTAATAATGAGAAAAAGGTGTTTTTAGATAGTAAGGGTATGGAAATAATACCTTGTAATTATGATGATATATACAGTATACATAGAAATAATAGCTTATTTTATGTAGAAAAATGGAAAAAGGAATATATAAATGTAAAAATAAAAATATTATTTATGATTATGTGTTTTGTTTAGATAAATTTACTATAAGTAGAAAAATGGAAAACTTGGGGTTATAAATAATTCAGGTAGAGAAATACTAAAATGTGAATATGATGAAATAGGGGAAAAATACGACGATGGTTATTTGGGAATCTTTTGGATTCTATAAGCTAAATAATGTAAAGAAGAATGGTAAGTGGGGATATGTAGATAATAGGGGAAGGTAAAAAGTAAAATTTAAATATGACAATGCAGAAACTTTTATGGGAAATTTGCAAGGGTTGGAAGTAAAGGAGATTGGAGGTTTATAAATAAAAAAGGAAAAGAAGTCTATAAATTTAACTATGAAGATATGGGAAGTTTGTATGATGGAAGTGTGTGCCATGGTAAATGGGGAATAGTAGATAAAAATAATAAGGTATTAGTTGATTTTATCTACGAAGACATAGGATATGATTTTGGACCTGTTGCCGTAAAAAAGAAATGGAATCATAGATAGATGATGTAATTATTTCATTTGCATATGATGGTTTTAGTCGGATATCAGATAAGCTTTTTCGGTAAAGAAGGAAATGGGGAATCATAGATAATAAAAAGGAAAAATATTATACAGGATTTTTAAGTTTGATAAAAAGCTTTTATATAACATACCAAGATAATAGTAAAGATAGGTTTATATATACAGAAAGTAATGGAAACCATGGTATACGTAATACAAATGGAAAGGAAATATATCCTGCTGAAAGCGAAGATTATATATTTTTCGTGGTGATGTGGCTATAATAAAGAAAAATGAGAAATATGGAGCTATAAATAAAAAGGTAATGTGATATATCCGGCTGAAAGTGAAGAACACATCTGGGTTGACGGTGATGTAGCGATAGTTAAGAAGAATGGTAAAATATGGAGCTATAAACAAGGAAGGAAGAATAATATATCCAATTACTGCAGATTCTATGGAAATTTAGGTGGGTTGGTAGAGGTCAGTAATTCAATAGATGGACAGGGATATAAGTCAGGACTGTTTGATAGTAATGGAAATGAAGTTTTGCCTATTAAATATAATGGCATTGACTATCAAAATGGAGTATTTACTGTGTATGACGGAAATATGGTATTTTTAACATCAAAGGTAAACAGATACTCCCCTTGAATATGATAAAAATCTATATATTTGGTTCAAACAATTAAATGATAAGCATAATAATGGTGGGATTTTTCTCTGCCATTATTATTTTATCTACGCCAAAATATCGAGATAATGACGAGAATAATTCCGTTAGTGTATATATTATAGTTGGCATGAGAAATATTAGTGTTGAGTTGAAGTAATACTACCAAAAATATCCGTATAATAAGTTGCGTTAGTGAGATTATGCAAATGAAGCCTAGTCTGAATTACGCGGATTAGGCTTTATTTTAAGAGGTGAATAGCATTCGGATACCGTCATAAAAGTGCAATGATAAAGATGAATAACTCAGGAAGATAGGGACGAAGTTATGAATAAAAATACAAATTTGTTAATTTCAGCTATAGCAATAAATACTATTGGAGATATAATTTTTGATTTATTCATTGCTTGGGAATTAAGCTCTGCTACAGGTAATTTTTATGAATGCGGTATATGTAATTGGAACATCTTTAGCATTTCGCGCTATTCTTTTCGTTTTTGTAGGATCGTTTGTCGATAAGCACTCAAAGAAAAACTGATGATAATTTACATATTTCATCAATTGTTATTATCAGTTTATTTGTTTTATTTTGGGGATTGGTTAGAGATTATATTGCAATAGGCTTACTGTTTGTTTTAGCTAAACGATATTAATCATGAATTGTTCATTAGGGGTTATACTTTCAATGACTTCTGATATATTTGATGAAAATCAGTACATCAAATTTCAAAGTTATTCAAATATTGTTACAAGAATTATTAGTGTTGAAGGAGCAGCTTAGTAGTGTTTATTAATCGAGATAGTCCCAGAACTCCTGCAATATCATATTGATATTGGCACATACTTTATTTCTTTGTTACTATATCAAAAGTACTTTATGAAGAGGTTGTAATCAGCACAAATTTTCAACCGGCATAATAGATACAATAATATCAGACGAAAAATATACACTTGTGACTATTCGACATTCTTCATACTTATTCGTGATTTGTTGTTTATGTTTGTCCTTAATCTTGCCTATGGTTATATACCATTGATCTACCAGTATTTAAAGCAAATATTAACGAATCAGCTTCACTTTTAGGAGTCATTAAATCATCAATTACAGTTGGTGAAATAGTGAAATGGCAGTTGTAAGCAAAATAAGTAAATATGTGTTAGCACATATTTAAAATTAAGCATGTTGCTCAAACGTATCTATTATAATGGCTATTTATTTGTTAAAAACTCAATTTTTACTAGTTGCTCGCTTTTATATGGATTTTCTGGATCTCATTAACACAACCATTATTCGCACATACTGTTTTCTAATCTAGATAATGCAAAATAGAGGTAAGTTGCTAGGTGGAATTGATGCAATAATTATGTTTTTCGCCAAGTATTGGTATATATACAATTTCCTGCAACATCAAATTATAATGAGCTTTTGGCGGATTATATTATCTGCGATTTTCGTTATTGGATTCTTGATAGTATCTTTTAATAAGAATATAGGGCATATAGTATTAGATACTACAATACCTACTTATTGATTGTAAAAGAACGAGGTAATTATGGAATATATTATTAATACCAATAACTCTTGGAATCTTGAGTGCTTATAGTCAACATAGCTGAAAAATGGACATTGAAAAGTGAATATTGATCCGAAAAAGCGAAAAGAAATAAAATAAGTATGAAAAACAGACATAACCATTGTCGCTAGTGCCTTAAAAATGTGCATGAGATCAATCATAGGATTGTGCCACTCTAAAATCAACTTTTGATGGGTGGATTCATAGGGCAAATCCCTATGATATCAAGATGCCGAGCATCATGATGATAGAGACGGCAGTACCACATCTTAGTAGAGCGGTAGCCTGCCATCTTCTGATTTTGAAGTCTAATTTCTCGCGCATATTGGAATGTTCTGCAGAAGTTCTGCATTAAATTCTTTTCCATTCTGCACCGTCACGAGGTGGTGCGTTAATCAGTCTTGGATTGTCTTTCCCGGCAAGATACACTGTTCTGCCATATTTTTGAATCAAAGCAGGGATGTTCGCAGGAACAGCCGTATTTTCTGCGTACAAGTGACATCTAAAACTTTACTGCGATGCTTAGATGGTTCACAACCATCATGGTTCATACGATACCCCTTCTTACATGACAGGAACACCATCTTTACCGATGGTAAAGTCATTTTGTATTTGACTTTGATACCACGCTTGTTGTCCTAAGTATATTGCTTTGGTATAGTACCAGAAGGCATTTATGCCGCCTCAGCAAAAATCAAGCATAACTATCAAGGCTAAGTCTAAGACTAAAAAGTCAAAAAGATTAAAAATCCCAAGACGGCAAAATTTCCATCTAGACGACCAATGATGTTTCCCATCCCAAAGAAGTCGGTAAACCAAAACCATTAAAAATTCAATCATCGATTTCGACAATTATGATTTTGAAAGTTTTACCGATCGCTCCAAAAGACCACCCATATTATAAAGGTATAGTTTGGGCAGTAGAGAACGGCATCATCAAAATGAGAAAAGAGAAATTAAGCCAGGCGAGACCATAGAAATGCGTGAGTTTCTGATGGCATGAAATGAGGGAAAATATCACCAGGGAGCCTCAAGAAAAGATGCCTCCAACTATAAAGAAGCTGCCGAACAGCATTGGATATTGAATAACATGTTCCAACAACCGACATGCCAGAATCAAGGGTATTCATCCATTTGCCTAGCAAAATGGAGTGTCGAAATATTCACACCAACCAAACTCAAAAATCATCAGTACCGATGTGTACGAGTTCTCACATCTAAGCACACAATCCAAGAAAAATCAATAAGGCTATATTGTACTATGCCTCATGGCTAACTCAGACCACGCGGATAGTTTATTTGACGGCAGGGTGGGATTGAGTTCGCCGGGAGAATATTGTTACAGATATCAAACTTAGTAAACACTAGTGATTTTGCATTCTATAAAGCTCTAGTTCAAAAACGAAAAATTATCTCAAAAGAAAAATTTCAAGAAAAGTCTATCAAGACTCCCCAGACTCAATACTGCCAAGCTTAGAATGCTATACACTGCAGAGGTCTGCATGTTCAACATCATACCCAACACTAGAAGAGCTCGAGCTCGAGTTAGTCAGGCGGAGTTTTATGAATCTCTCATCAGGTTTGCCATCTTATCAGTGCCGGTTTAGACTACAGAATAGATGAAGTGAATAATAAATTATAAAAACATCGCAATTTGCGGTGTCAATTGTTTCAACACATGTGATTAGTCATATACATCGCAGTTATGACCGCCAGCGCACGATCATAACTAATAAGCATTATAAACTATAAAATGTTTAGAAGAGGAATAGCTTAAAATTAAGTTCATTCTCTTTTAATTTTAAAATTAGTTGCTAGATATTTATTTTATCATAATTATAGCAAAAGAAATGCAAAAGGGGTGATCTAGGCTTGAATACAGAGAAATATGCAGTTAATTCTGCAGGAGATAAGGCACAGTATGATGCCAGAGTTAAGAGAATATTGTCAGAGAAGCACATACATTGACTCATATTTTGGCAAAAACAGTCGATGAATTTAAAGGGATGGATCCTAACGATATAGTCACATACATTGAAGGTGAGCCTAAGATAGGCATTGTACCGATTGAACCTGGCCAACAAATATAGAAAAACAGATGAGTCAGGACAGAGAATTAAAGGATTGAACTCGGAGAGTGTGGAAGCAAATGAAGGTCTGATAAGGTTTGACATCATATTTTATGTACGCTTAAAGAATGGACTTTTCACAGATAATAGTGAATGTTGAGGCTCAGAAGGATGAACCTGTTTCATATAATATACTTAACAGTGCAATATTCTATGTGAGCAGACTTATATCATCACAAAAGGAAAGAGATTTTGTAAATACTAATTATGACGATATAAAGCAGGTATCTAGCATTTGGGTAGTGTATGAATATGAGCAAGAACAGTTTAAGCCATTTTCACATTGTAAAAAGATGAGATGTTAGAGCCTTAGTGACTGGAAGGAAATGCAGACTTACTAAAATATTGTGATGATTGAGTTACAAATGAACTTCCAAAGATGATGAAAAATACGAATTACACCGCTTGATAGAGCTTTGTTGTCAGACAGGTTAAGGGAAAACGAGAAACTGGATATTATTGAAAGGAAACATCAAAATTCCTCTTAGCAACGATTTTAGAAAGGAAATGGATACTATGTGTAATCTAGGTCAGGGAATAGAAGATAGAGCTGTGGAAAAAGACAATTGCCAATGTTGTAATGAAGATGTCACAATAATAATTTTCATTAGAACAAATTTCAATTGCCACTCGATAAGAGTGTGAAGAAATAGATAATCGAAGAGAATGAAGTCGTGTAGCATAACTTCTCCCTTAGAACTGCTGCCGCTGCCGATGATGCCACACATTTCAATTGAGTTGTATCTGCCTCTACAGTGTCTGCAAAGTTGTCATATATTTTACTTATCTTCGGTAACGAAATACTACATGTACGATTAGTATGGGTTAGTGTATAATTATAATTGGCAATAGCGAAAAAGAAGGGTTGCCCTTCCTCAATCATAGGCAGTTTTATTTTTATTATTGATTTGCAAACAACAATGAAAAGGAAAAACTCGTATGACTAATGCTATTGATAAAAGAAAAAGATTTCATTCAAGACCTTAGAGACAGAGAAATTTTTGAAGAGGCTTGCAAGCTTGGGAGAACACACTAAAATCATCCTTGAAAACTATGATGATATTCTTTCGAAAAGAGAGGGATACTTCTAAATACAGGAATAAAGGAAAGCGAAAGACTTCGATAAAGACCGTATATGGAGAAGTCGAGTATGAAAGAAGGGGATACCAGACAAGACTGGCTGATGGAACGAAGAGCACATAGTGTATCTTTTGGACAGACATATGGGAATGGAGAAAAATAGGTTTAATATCTACCAATCTGGCAGAAAAATCGCTAATTCAGTTACGGAACTCCCGCACAGGGGCATCTGCTGAGATGATTAAGCTCTTCTACAGGACAGACCATAAGTGCGGGAGGCGTATGGAATGTAAACCCGGAAGCTTTTGGCAGGAGGAATATCATCAGAGGAAGATCTTGATGTAAAAGAAAATGAAGGCAGGAAGACCAGATGGAAAAAGAGAAATCAGTGTTCTTTTTGAGGAAATGGATGGTGTATGGCTTTCAATGCAGGGTAAAGGACACAAACGCACATGGCAGATATGGAAATGAAGGTTTTTACTATGTATGAAGGCTGGGATGCAGAGAAGGAAAATGAAGGCCGTAGTACTCTTTGTAGGGAAAGTGGTATTTGCCGGAATGGATGGAAGCAGCGGATTCCATAAAAAAAGAGAAGCAGTGATACAGAAGAAATATAACCCTGATGAAATAGGCAGGCGTATCTTAAATGGAGATGGTGGAAGCTGGATAAAAGAGCCTTATGACGACGAGGCGTGTTTCCAGCTTGACAGATACCACATTTATCAGGAAAATTTTAAGAAAAATAAGCAGTAAGGGTGTACAAAAAGGATATACGAAGGCTCTTTGATTCTGAGAAGCTGGAAGAAATGTTTGCATGTATATGCAGGATTATATAAGAGCAGCAAAAGTGATAGATGAAAGCGATAAAGACCAGCAAAAAGCCGAGGAACTGTACACCTACCTTTACAACAACAGAGAAGGGCTGCTGCCGTACTACAAGCGAGGGGAATAGAAACTCCCAGAAGCCTGCTAGAAGGCATCATTTATAAAAAACATGGGCATACAGGAAACGCAGAAACTGCTACGCTGATTACACTGAGAATGAAGACACAGGCGTATGAGATGGTCAGAGTCAGGAGCAGATAATCTTGCAAAGCTTTTGTGCAGGGAAAGAAAAACAAGAACCTAATAGAGACAGTGGAACGGTACTCAGAAAGTCTGATATTTGATGAAAGCCTAAAGGAGATAAAAGAGCCGCTTAGTGCTTCAAAGTCACCATAGAGATGGTAAAGGGCTGCCCTATATGGAGGTAAGCAGGGAAGCCTTCCATTAGCAGGTATGCCATTAACAGTGGGTAGAAAGGCATTAAGAAAAATTTATACTTGGAAACTAAATAGAAAATATCTGTTCAGCACACAACCTGGGCTTGTTTTGTGGTACAAAAATAAAAACAATGATAAAAAGAAAAAGGTAAGGAAATTTGCCAACGAGTACTTGACACAAACATATTGGTTGTAAAAACCTTAAAACCTATATGATTTTCGTAAAATATTATTATAAGTTTATTGAAGGATTGACAAGGACATGATAGGGAAATAATTATTACAGGACATAAGTATAATTTTAATATATGTTTTAACATTTAAAGTATATGAAATTTAGGCACTTATTTTGATGTAGTCAAAAATGAGTGCTTTTTGTGTTTAAAATAAATTTGGTGGATGAACTCATGGGTTATGGTATTCAGATGGCTAACTTGGGGAATGGCATTATATTGGATTATGAAATTTAGGAGAATGGAAGGATGACGCAAAAAGATTATGAAGAGCGGATGAAAATACGAGATATAAAGAACTAAAGGTAACGAAAGCGGAAGACAAGAAAGATTATGTATTTATTAGGTTATAGAGGTAATAGTTGGGAAAAAGTATTAACTGATATAGTGTATAAACTTCAAAAGAATATGGACTAAGAATTTATTTCGATAAAGATTTTGCTGCCAGTAATAATATTTGGATTAAACAACTTTACTGATAATATGGAGTCTAAGTATTGTAAGGCTTTCTTATGCTTTTGATGAAGGTTATGTGACGAGTTATGCAAACATTATTAGAGCTCTATGTATGCAATGAATGGGAGATGTAAGAACCTAGATGGTCAAATGTATGCAATAAACTTCCCAATTGATTGGGACAAACTAAAATGATATGGATGATGATACAGGGTTAGGAAGTCCAGATAATAACAACTGGGGGTGGAGGGAAGAAAAACAAGAATTTGACGAAGCGGTTTGAATTGTTAAAGGAGGAAAAACGATTATAAAGATATAAGAAAAATATTATTCTCAAGGAAAAACTTAAAGTTTGTAACTGCAAAGACATTATGGCAGTGCTGCAACCTAAAAACAGACGAGAATATGTAGATACAGATGACTTTTTATAGACAATTTATTGTTGATCCTTTGAAAAATCCTGCCCTCGTGTATTTGAGGAAATTTTATCCAGGAGAGAATTTCTAAAATTATGTAACAAAACCATATAATAATGTCCGATAAAAAGACTTTTGAATTTTTATATGAGAATAAATTTACACTCAAGTAATAAAAAGGTATATATTGGCATCAGAGATATAGAAGGAAGTTTTATTGACAATGCCGGATGCTGTTGTATTTGATATTAACAATATGATAGCCAGAGGATTTTTGGAAGTAAAGGCTTGGAATGTGGAAGGAGGGAAAGGAAAACTCGATATGTGTAATTTATGGCAGCTCTAATCTTGCAGGAGGCATTGTAAGTACAGGACTGCAGATGAATATTTTCTCTGAATCAGCATATAAACTATCATTTTATTACAGATAATAAGCTTTTGCCGGATAAGGCATAAAAACCTGCAGCTTATGAACTCAGATGATGCTTGAATATTATTCTACGAGACGAGTGAAAATATCTGGGAAATTATTGAGAATGCAAGATAAAGTAATTGTTGCAGATGAGGTAGAGGCAGAATTATTACAGACAATTATTTTAAGTGCCAACAATTGAAAGTATATTATTCTCCTGAAGATGGAGATATGGGTTCATATATTGAGTGCATGAAAACTCCAGCCTTTTTGGGAGATATAAAGATGTATTTACAGAGGAAAACATACTGAGAGGAAACTGACAGAAAAAGCAAAAGCTTTGCATAATTACTATGAATCAATATGTAATACAGGTAAAGAAATGGGAAGATCTTTCAGGTTTTCTCCGTGCTTCTAATATTTTCAGCTGCAGACTTTGGAATATTTTTAGCTGATCTTAACAAAGATGAGATGGAACTGGCAGAATCCTGAGCATATAAGATGGTGCAGATTTTATTTTTGAATTATTATAAATATGGGAGAAGTAAGAAATGATGCCAAGAGGATTCATAATGATTTAGTCTGGTTTGACGAGCTTTCCTTGAGGAACAAGAGAAGGATTTAGACGCTGTAAGGGCTTTGATTAGTAAAAGAAAATAGTAAAAGGGAGATTTTTATGTTAAAGAGAATATCAAAAAGTTGAGTTTAGGGCTGTTGCTTGCTATAGTAATAGGAACATTTTAATTTGCTCTGTAGTATATGCGGCAGAGAGCAAGATTAGGTATGGAGCAGCAATGAAGGATGGTAAGCTGTATTCAATAGAGATAAAATGGAGAGTCAGCTACAACCACACTTTTGTGATGAAAGTAACCCCTATTGGTAAAGGATATGAAGGAAAATTATTTTATAATGCCATCTAATACTAACAGGTGAAAAGGTTTTATAAAATATTTGATAAATATGGAAAAATATTGAAACTCTGAGCAGTAAGGAATATGATATAAAGACTTTTTAAAGTTGATGGCGAAGGAAATAAGGAATATGGAGGTACTGAGCTGAATAAAGCTTATGATTTTGTAGTTTTTACTTCAAGAGATGATGAAAATGTAATAAATTATATTTATACTAATGAAAAAGGGTTATCTATTAATAAATATGATGAAGAAGTATTTGAAAAAGTGAGAAGGATAGTCTTGTTGTAAAAGAAATGACAAAATGGGCGTTATAATAAATTAGGAGAAGAAGTTGTAAATTGTGAATATGACGATATAACTTTTATAGATGGCTATATTGCTGTAGCAGTTAAGGATGAAAAATAGAATATACAGATATAAGGAATAGCTGGAGTATGATCATATTATAAAATCATATGTAATAGGCAGAAAGAAAGAGATATATAGAGCAGTAGTGAAAAATAAAAAGTGTGGTATTATAAACTCTGACAAGTAAAGAGGTCATTCCTGTACAGTATGATAATATGGCTATAGATTCTGATGGCTTTTCCAGAGTAATAAAAATAATAAATTTGGATTCCTAGACCTGAAAGGAAAAATTATATTACCTTGTAGGAGTACGATTATTTAGGTGAGTTTTCAGAAGGACTGGCTTTGAGTGGGAGAAAATATGATTGGACTTATATAAATAAGAAGGGAGTCCTCATTTTAAGTATGAAAGGATGGGGAATTTAAGCAATGGCCTAATACTCGGTTAAAAATAATGGCAAATGGGAGGATATTAATAAAAAGGAAAGAAAATAATAGATTTGAAATATGAGGATATGGGGTATTTAAGCAATGGTCTAATACCGGTTAAAAATAATGGCAAATGGGGATACATTATCAAAAAGGAAAGAAACTAATAGATTTTAAATATGACGATGTGAATCAATTTGAAAATGGATATGCTACTGTTATGCTAAAACGATGAATGGGGATTGATAAATAGAAAAGGAAAAAGAAATATTTGAATTTAATAGTGATAGTCCGATATTGTTAAATAAGTATGGAATAGCAGTAATAGAAAAATAGAAAATATGGTTTGATTAACAAAGCTGGAAAAATAATATATCCTCTGTAAGAGTGCAGCCAATTAGATTTTATGAATATGGCCTAGCACGAGCAGTAGAAGATGAAAAATATATTTTTATAACAAAAATGGAAATAATCATGCAGAGTGAAGTGGATCATATAATGTGTAGTAAGGATCTGATACTGGTAAGTAAAGGAAAGAATACTTATTGGTTATATAATAGCTAGGGAATACAGTTGACAGATAAAGATTACTTGGGTAATACCAGAATAACTAAGGATGATTTAGCTATTTTTAATATATAAAGGTGATGATAAATTTATGTATTCATTCAAACTTGTTGATGGAAAAATGAATGAAGTAATACCTGAAAAATATTATTATGAGGCTTATAGTGATGGATATTTTATTGTTAAAAACAAAGGGATATCCGGGTAAGATAGGTATTTTTACAAAAACCGGTAAACAGCTAATTCCTTTTGAATATGAAACGGCATATATTTTTGATTAACAGAAAATACTTGTTTAACATTTAGATGTAAGGTTTAAACAGAAATAAGAATGATATAAAACAAAAAGAAATGAAATATAAGCGTTAAGCTGAAGTAAATAAAGGGCTGTCGCAATAAGTAAAAAAATACAACAAGATATAGTAATTCTATTGTCAAATTATGACTGTATTTTTGTGTACTGATTCTTAATGCGCCGACCTTCTATATCATAGCAAACACCCCATAAAGTGGCACCGACTTAATTCCATTCTCAAAATCCAAAATTTTTAGCTGAAAATCTATAGGAAAACTCAGGATTGTATTTATCTGTATATATTTTAAGGCTTTTTGGCTCTGACATTATCTGCTGATTTAACTTCAATAGGTATAACATTACCATCTATTTGAGCTACAAAAGTCAACTTCAGCCTTATTATCGGAAGTCCAATAGTAAGGAGTTATTCTTTTGCTGATAACTCTTCAGCTACATAGTTTTCTGCTAATATTCCTCTGATTTTGTCTGAAATTTTTAGATTGTGCACAATATTTTCAGCCGGGATATCTGATTTCAGAGAGAAGTCCCACATCTGAATAGTACATTTTAAATGTGAGATTATCCTCATATATTTTTAGTGGCAAATTTCCTTCAGTTATTTTTATTACATCTAATAACTACGCCCTGCTGAGATAAGCCAAGCTAATGCACTTTCATAGTCTTTGGCACGGGCACTGTTTCATAACTGAGTACATAAACTTTGAATTTTCTTTGGCAAGCTAGCAGGAAGACTGTTATAAGCTGAAATAGCTTTTAACAGTATCGGAAGGAGTTGAGTATTTTTGCCATATCTGAAATATAGGCATTAGCAATATTTCCTTTGTACAGCTCTCACAAAGTTAAAATCCCTTTTTCTCAATATATCTTGCTACGGCTTCCGGATATCCACCAACAGCAAGATATGTATGATATAGGTTAAGTGCCTTTGTATGTAGGGCAGAGGATAATGGTGAAAAAGCTTTGCAGCTTCTAAAAATAATATCTTTTAGTGAGGTTTCGCCTCTATAGCAATAATAAACTCTTCAAAGGTCATTGGATACATATTTATAATGTCTCACCTTTCCTACAGGATAGGAAAAATTACCTCTGTTAAGAGCCAGACCCAACAGGCTGCCAGCTGCAATTATATGATACTCATTAGCTGATTCATTTATATATTTAAGGAAGGTGAGTGCTTTCTGAGGCTTGTATTTCATCAAAAATAATTAAAGTTTTTAGGAAGAATGGTTATGCTTTTAATAATAGAAAGTTCATTAATTATCCTTGCCGGATTTAAAACTTTTCAAATATGCCGGTTAAATCTGAACCGGTTTCAAAATTAAAATATGCCACATTGTCATACTCTGATTGTCCAAACTCAAGAATACTGTAAGTCTTGCCTATCTGCCTTGCTCCATATATAATCAGAGGCTTTTCTAAAAGGGCTTTTTCCATTCCTTTAATTCTTCAAGAACTTTTCTATACATTTTAACCTCCATATATTATAAATTATGTAGTTAATTTTTACATTGTACATATGATTAATGCAAGAAAAATATACATTTTTTTAGCACTTAAAATATCAGCAAATTTACAATGAACTTAGAACAATAGCACTAGACAAATTAAAATAAATGATTTACACCTCATCTTTGACACTTGCAATATTTCAAAAAGGCTCTAAACCCTTTTGTAATCAGGGTTTTAGAGCCTTTATATATGCAAAAATGTATCTATTTTTATTCTTTTCTCATCATCGTAAAAATTTTTTCATATTTCTGTTTGATACAATCTCTAAGTCAGTCTGAAAACCTGAAACTTATGCAAAGCATCAGTAAGGTCTGTTCTTTCATAAACAGGAATGTAGCCATCACCCGGAGATACCAGCATGTTCATATTCCTGAGTGTTTGTATGATTTCATGGCATGAAAAAGCTTACTTCAGGGAACTTCTCTGTAAGCCTTTTCTCCAGAATACGATAAAGTACAAGGGAAGCATAACAAGTTAAGAAATGAGCCTTAATCCTGTCTTCTCTGAGAGATAAACAGGCCTTGCCTTAAACTCGGTTTTCATAATTCGAAAGCATTCTTCGATTTCCCAGCGCTTATGGTTGATTCTTACAATGGCTTCTGCATTATCATCAAGGTTTGTACATACAGCATAAAAACCATCATACCGTTCTTCCTCAGCTATCTTGTTCATATCCAACTCTATGAGGGATTTTTCAGCAATCTCACCATGCCTTGTGATATGCTCTTGTGATAATAGGCGTTTATAATCGTTTGCGACCTTTTTGTAAGGATTGAAGGGTGGTCAAGACAACTGCTCGCTTTTTCAATCTGCCTTCCTCTTATCTCTGATAGCCTGGTATTTTAGAGAAAATGTAATTATAAGATGCTGTTCAAGGCCGTCTTCATTAATACATCTGTCTTTATAGAAGGTAGTATGGTAGTCTTCTACAGGGCCAAGCTCACTTATTCTATAAGTTTTTACTTCCTGCTTTTTCTCCACCCTTCATCTGAAAGGCAGAAGTCTTTTAAGAAGCCTTTTAACTTTTTAATTGACTGCGTAGTGATAAACTTTCGCTTTTTGTATCATTGAATCTCCTGTTTGCTGTAGAAGAGAGGCCGAGTCAGTACATACACAAGTTTATCAATACCGAAATCTGATATGACTTTTTCTCTAGCGGTGCAAGAGACGGCTGTTCGTTCTGGTTGCCCGGGAACATTGAGAAGGCAAGTGGAATTCCATCTGCATCCATAAACAAGCCCATCTGGTACAATAGGGTTTGGCCTGTGTTCTTTGGAGATACCATATTTCCGAAATTCATCTTCTTCCTCTGTTTCAAAATAGAAGTTTGTACAGTCGTAGTAAAGGATATGTTTATTTCTCTCATAACGGACATGGAGTTCTCGTAAAGCCTTTTTCTGTATCAGGTCATTTTCCTTGCAAGGACTTCAAGGGCACGATAAACCTGATGAAGTTCAAAGTTCCTCTTCTCCAGAAAAATTTTCTGCATAGTGGAACGAAGCTTCTTTGAAGACGGTGAAAGAATTCTTGTATAAAGGAGGGAAGAAAAATGTCATCTAAGCCATATGTTATTTTTATATTTCTCAGATATTTCCTCTACTACTTTAGGAAGCCTTAGTTCGTTGTAAATCTTCTTTAGGAAAAGATAACCCACATTAACAGATTTCCCTAACATTTTTATCAATCTGCCTGCTTCCGGAGTACTTAATAGTGATATCTTTCTTTGATTCTTTTTCAGCAAGGGTAAGTTTTTACATACCATTTGCCCATTCAATAGGATCCATATCACCTGCACGAGCCTTCAGCTCTTCAACAGAGCCAAGGCGTTCTACTGTCTTGCGGTGGATTTACTCATTAATCCATATGGATTTTTGTACATAATAAGTAGGGAATTCTTAGAACCTGATTTTGTAAGTTTTATGGTGTTTATACCTCCTTCTTTATTATAACATAAATACCTAGAAATAGCTAGTATAAAATAGAAAAATTTGACAAAAATAAGCCATAGTTGGCTTTAATAAAGGAAAGTGGCGTTTTGAGGTTGGAAGTAAGTGTCAAAACTTCCGAGGTAATCTTTTTTTGAAAATAATTGCAATTAAAACTTGAAAAATTATATATGATTTTGGTAAAATATTTGTACTAATATCTTAGAGGTGATTGACAAAAATGTTGGAAAGAATTAGTCTTAGACAGACAGACAGACAGACAGACAGAGTTCTGTGTAATTTTGTTGTTTGTTTTATAATAAGAAAAAGAAAATGAGAACTACTTAGAGATGCTATCTTTAGGTGGTTCTTTTGGCTTTTTACAAGGAAAGGAGGGTAGGGGTTAGGAGTTTATGACATAAAAGTGGCACTCTGCGATATAGATGGAAATTGCTTGAGTGAGAGCTTATATGTTTGGAAAAAGAAGTAAGGAATTTTTAATTTAGTAAACTAAAAGGAGAAACAGAAAATGAAGAAAATGTTAAAAAGATTTCATTGCTATTAATTATGGCTATGATAGTAGGTATATTTCAGACAGGAGAGGTGTTTGCTGAGTCAAAGTATAACTGGATAGGAAGCTTTTTATAAAGGAGTAGCTAGAGCATATGACAAAGATGGTGTAACATTAGTAACAAAGAAGGTAAACAGCTAGTTAAGAGCGGGAAGTATGATTCGATAGAATTTTTCGTTGAAGGAATGACTTATGTAAGTAAAGATGGTGGCATGGCTTCATAGATACAAAAAGGAAAAAGAGGTAGTAAAGCCAAAGTATGATTCAGTAGGTGATTTTAGTGAAGGCGTTGCTTTTCGTTTTGAAGGATGACAAGTCAGGTTTAATAGATAAAAAGGTAAAGAGATAGTTAAGCTTGGAAAGTATGATGAAGTAGGCGAAATTAAAGAAGGAATGGCTAAGGTAAGGAAAGGCGAAAAGTATGGATTTTGTAGATAAAAAGGTAAAGAGGTAATAAAGCCAAAAGTATGATGATGTAAGTGAATTTCATGAAGGGCTGGCTAAGGTAAGGAAAGGCGAAAAGTATGGATTTGTAGATAAAAAGGTAAAGAGATAGTAAAACTAGGAAAAATATGATAGTGTGAGATGATTTTGGCGATGGACTGGCTGAGGTAGAGAAAGGTGGGAAGTATGGATTTGTAGATAAAAAGGGAAAGAAGTAATAAAGGTAAATCTGAAATATAGTTATATAGATGTTTTTAGAGAAGGACTAGCTGCAGTAGAGAAGAACGGGAAGTTTGGATATATAGATAAAAAGGAAAAGAGGTAATAAAGGCAAATCTAACTATGATGCTGTAGATTATTTCGTTGGCGGGCTGGCTAAGGTAAAGAAAAGATGAAAAGTATGGATTCATAGATAAAAAGGTAAAGAGATAGTTAAGCCAGGAAGGTATGATAGTGTAGCTTATTTTAGCGAAGAACTGGCTTATGTAGTAAAGGACGATAAGTATGGATATGTAGATAAAAAGGTAAAGAGATAGTAAAGCTAGGAAAAGTATGATACTGTATCCAATCTTATTGAAGGATTGGCTTGGGTAAAAAGGGTGATAGGTATGGATATATAGATAAAAAAAGGTAAAGAGGTAATAGGGTTAAAATATGATTATGCAATGATTTCAGTGGAGGCATAGCTCCTGTAAGTAAGGGAAATGACTGGTATATCATTAATAAAAAGGTAAAGTTTTAAGAAAGATTTAGGCTTTTGATTTTTAGGGCAGTTTAGATAGCTCTATTATAAGGAAGTTTCTCAGCCCTATATAGAAGGACAGAGTTGAGTAGGACTTTACAGGTTGCATTTTTAAATAATATATTAATAAAGGAGCTAATCGAATGTACTTCTCGATTAGCTCCCTTAAAACAAGGGGCTGTCGCACTAAGAACCAGTGCACAGCTCCATAAATATCAATTTATATAGTTGAAAACTCATAAAAAGGGACTGCACATTAACTTTTTAAAAATTTGTTAATGCGACAGCCTCTTGTAAAAGTTGTAAGAGACTATATATAATTATTACCTGGTACTCAAATATTCTTCAGCCCAAGGTTATTCTATACTCATTAGGTGACCACGCAGTTCTTCTATATAGAAACGGAAACACGGTAAACTTTGTTTGTCGCATATAAAAATATTAAAATCTTCCCTTATGAGGTTCAAAAAAGAAACTATAAAAGACATCCTTCCTCTCTTTAGACTACTAAGAAAGCTAGTTTTTAAGAATAAGAAATAAGAAAAAGAAGCCTTATATCCTGAAGCCCTACCATACTCCTGAAAAATCGGTGTTAAATGGCAGCTTTGATGTAAAAATATGTTCCAAAGCATTGTTATCAAGGTTCTCTTTCTGATTCTTTCTATCAGTATACCGTCATTGATGAAGCAAGCAGAGAGAGGTTTATTTATCCTTTCAGAGAGCAAAGCTCTTACTCTACGATTCAGTTTATAAAGATGGCACTTCATTACTTTAAGTACAAGCCGGAAATCATTCAGACGGACAACGGAGCTGAATTCACATATACCATGGATAAAGAAAGAACATCCCTTTGACATTTACTGCAAAGAAGAAGGCATCCTTCATACGCTTATCAGACCTAGAACCCCCAAGACATAATGGCAAGGTGAGAGGAGTCACCGAAATGATAATGAGCGGTTCTATAGATATCTATCCTTTTACAGTTAGTGAGGATTTAATCTTACAAAATGAAAAGATACTTGTATCGTTCCAACAGACTTCCTATGCAAACTTTAGGATGGAATACCCTATTGAAATGAGAAAACCCTTGAAGAAAAAGTAATCATTCTTCAAAGGACTTTATATAGATTATGGAACTAATTATTTTTGTAAAATCGGGTATCACATCATTGACAAATGTACAATTTACGGTGAACTTCAAGCGATAGTACTAGACAAATTAAAATAAATGATTTACACTATAACAGATAATGCTTTTGAAGGAGTTTAATATGTTAGCAGTGCGAACTATTGTCATATATAAAAGTTAAGAAAAATCTATGGTGAGTATAGAAAACATTGATATAAAAATATATTTCACAGGGACAGCAGAGATATAAAAAGAAGGAACTGCTTTCATCTGTATAGAGGGAAGCTGGTAGATGGACACACCTTCGTAGAAAGTGTGGAGATAAGGGGCTAGCCTTCATCGCAAGTAAAGATATCTCTGATAAGGCGGGAAATACCCTGTGGTATATGTGAAAGACACCTTGAAGGTGATGGCGCTTTTGTCAAATGTACTTTGAGAGCCTAGTGAAAGCTATTCATGGTAGGTATAACAGGAACAAAACGGGAAGACTACTACGAGTTACCTGATTAACCATATTTTTGAGGAAAGGGACAAAAATACCGGACTGATAGGAACCATTCATCATAAGATAGGAAAGAAGGTTATACTACCAAGAATACCACACTGCATCTGAAGCTACCCTTCAGGGACTGTTAAAGGATATGGTAGAGGAAAAACTGTGACTCCTGTATTATGGAGGTTTCATCACACGCACTTGCACTTGACAGGGTGATTGGTTGTGATTTTGATGTAGCGGTATTTACCAATTTATCCCGATGAGCATCTGGACTTGCATAAGACTATGGAAAACTATGCCCGCACCAAGGAGCTCTTATTTACGCAACTTGGACATACTGTTAAAAACGGGAAAATTAAAGACTGTTGAAAGCAAAACATAGATGATGATCACTCTAAAGGAATACAGGCTTCATACACCAGCAGAGGTGATTGCATACGGAATAAATGATAAAAGTGCTGATTTCTATGCAGATAATATAAGTTTTGACGACTGGAAGATGAAGTTTGATTTACATTTTTTAGGTAATGTATATAAGATAGAGACCCACCTGGAGTTGGTGTATTTAATGTATACGATGTGCTATGCGCTATATCTGCGGCTTTTTGTGAAAGGAATTGGGATTGAAGAGATTGCTAAAGCCCTTAAGAGCTTCACCGGAGTAGATGGAAGGATGGAAGTGCTTCACACGGACAAGGGCATAAGATAATTATAGACTTTGCACATACTCCTGATGGACTCTTAAATGTGCTTAAAACTTTAACTCAAAGGTGCCGCATAAGAGGATAATCACCCTCATAGGGGCATAGCGGTGGCAACAGAGACTCCAGTATGAGGCCTGATTTGGGAAGGATTGCCCTTGAGAACTCGGACGAGGTTGTGCTTACGGGTTGACAACCCTAGAAATGAGAGCATAGCCCACATTGTAGAGGCACTCATTTCAGATTGTGATAAAACAAATTACACTGTAATAGAAGATAGAAAAGAAGCTATTGAACACGCCTAAGGATAGCAGATGAGGAGATATAGTACTGCTTGCAGGAAAAGGGGTTGAGCCTTATCAGGTAATAGGAAACGAATACCTGCCGTACAAGCGAGATAGACACGGTAAGAGAGATTCTTGGCAGGATGTAAGGAGAGAATATGTGTGGATTTGTAGGATTTTGCAGTAAAAATGTAAAAAGATAAAAATGTAATAAAAAGAGATGAATAACCAGATTATTCACCGTGATTCTGACAGTGATGGTTATTATTTTGACAAAGATGTTAACTTTTGGTTTTAGAAGACTTAGTATCATTGACTTTACACGAGGGCTCTCAGCCTATATTAAATGAAAGCGGCGATACAGCCATCATATTTAACGGAGAAATCTACAACTATCAGGAGCTTAGGAAGACCTTGTGGCTAAGGGCTACAAGTTTAAGACACATACGGATACTGAGGTTATCTTGATGATATGAAGGTCTACGGCGAAGAAGGAATTTTTAGCTAAGCTTCGCGGTATGTTTGCTTTTACTATCTGGGATAGCAAGAAGGAGAAGCTTTGGTGCAAGAGACCACTTTGGTATCAAGCCTTATTATTATGCTTTTACTTGATGGAGACTTACTCTTGGCTCAGAGGTTAAGTCCTTCCTTAAGTACCCAAAGTTTAAGAAGGAAGTAAACGAGAAGGCACTAAAGCATTATTTGGTTTTTCAGTACAATCCTCTAGAGGAGACTTTCTTTACAGAGTTAAGAAGTTAAGACCGAGGGCATTATTACATATACGAAAATGGGAAAATGGAGATAAGACCTACTATAATCTTACTCTTGATTATAAGAACATGACCTTTGATGAGGCTGTGGGTAAGATAGAAAAAGAGGTAGAAGAATCGGTTAAATACCATAAAATCAGCGATGTAGAGGTAGGTTCCTTCCTCTCAGGTGGAGTGGACTCAAGCTATGTGGTGGCAACAGCACTTCCTGACAAGACATTTTTCAGTGGGCTTTGACAACAAGGGACTTTTAATGAAACTATGTACGCAAAGGAGCTTTCGGACAGCCTTGGCATTAAAAACTTTGCAAAGCTGATTACTCCTGATGAATTCTTTGAAGGAATAAATAAGGTGCAGTATTATTCTGATGAGCCACACGCAAACCTTTCATCAGTGCTCTATACTTCCTCTCAAAACTTGCATCTGAGCAGGTAAAGGTGGTGCCTCAGGAGAAGGTGCTGACGAGCTTTTTGCAGGCTACAATGAGTACGCAGATGCACCTCAAAGAATCTACAGGAAGCTTCCTTTAGCCTTTAGACATAAGCTCTACTTGAAGTACAAGGATAGGAAGTATTTGAGATGCCAGACCATCATATTGGAAATACGGCCAGAAGGTGGAGGACAGATATATAGGGCCTGCTGAGATTATGTCGGATGAACTGGCAAATTCCCTTGTCACCTCTAAGTATAAGAATACTGAGACTTCAAGGGATTTGACTAAGAAATACTATGACGAAGTTAAAAATATGGATGATGTCTCAAAAAGGCTCTATCTTGATATGAAGATGTGGATAGTGGAGGACATCCTCCTTAAGGCTGACAAGATGACCATGGCACAATTCCATCGAACTTAGAGTACTCTTCTTGACAAGAAGATGTGGGAGCTTGCAAGAACTATCCCTGTTAGACATAAGGTACATAACGAGATAACCAAGTATGCCTTTAGGAGGGCAGCCAAGAACAAACTTCCTGAAGACTGGGCAAAGCGTAGGAAGCTAGGCTTTGTTGTACCTTTTGTGTTATGGATTAAGGAAGAGAAGTATTATAAAATAGTTAAGGAAGTCTTTAACAAAGACTTTGTAAGTGAGTTCTTTGATAAAGATAAGATAAACAAGCTCTTAGATGACCATTTTAACGGCATTACCAATAACTGGACGAAGGTATATACTATCTATACCTTCTTAAAATGGTATGAAATCTACTTTAAGGGAGTGGCAGCCTAAGACTTGTAAGAAGGTAAAAAGCGGTACAGCTGTATCATAGGGTGTTATATTTTGACACCGACATCAATATATAAGAGGTAGAAGCAATGAATAAGGCAGTGGTATTAGGATGTAATTATTATATCGGACTAAGCGTCAATCAGATGCTTAGGCAGGGAGGGCGTCTATGTTGTAGCCTGTGACTACGACTTAAAGAATGCTTATGGAGCAAAATCTAAGTTCGTATCTGAATCTTAAAGATTGACAATCTGAACAAGTTCGGAGATGAAGCCTTCACTCGGGCTTGTGAGTATGGAAAAAGCAGTCAGAAAAGCCTGTTCTTTTTGCCGACACACGATAAGTATGTGGAATTCATTGATAAATACTATGATGAGCTTTCAAAGTATTACTTAATCAGCCAGGCAAAGGGGCTTAATTCCAAGCTGCTTGATAAGTAATCTTACACGATATAGCCCCTTGAAAATGGGGAGTGAAAAATCCCTGCAAACCATCAGTGTAAATGATGAAAATCTAGTGAGAGGGTTAAAAATGAAGTAGGCTTCCCTGTATAATCAAGCCTTTTTGATACAGTTAGTTTACCAAGGTATTTAGAAACAAGGTATTTATCTGCAAGAACCTTGAGGAGATGGAAGCAGGCATCAAAAAGCAAAGGATAATGACATTGAAATCTTTGTACAGGAGATAGTGCCGGGCTTTGATGACTGTATGCTGACCTACGATTTTTATATTGCAAGGAGTGGAAAGACCACCCATTATTTGACTGCGCAAAAGCAGCGTCAGTGGCCTATTAACTTCGGAGCTTCAGTATTTACAATCCAGAAATACAACCTAAAAGCTTGTTGAGATATCAAAAGCCTTTCCTTGAGAATATAGGCTATAGGGGCTTTGGAGAGATAGAGTTTAAGAGGCACGAAAGACAGGAGAGATCATCATTGAGATAAAATGCAAGAACAACCAACTTCAATAACATGATATATAAATGTGGCATCAATATGCCTTACATTGCTTATCTTGACCTCACAGGCGGACTTAAGGAGACTGACACCAAGTTTATAAATTATAATACAAGATATGTTTATATATGGTTTTGAGGATATAGTTGCCATCCTTAGATATAAGAAGACTGGACAGGTAGGTATCTTTAAAGTCATTAAGGATAACATTTTCAAGAAAATGGGCTCCCGGCCATCTTTGCTGCAGATGATATGGCACCTTGGTTTTTCTTTAACAAACGACCGTTTGGCAAAGCCTTTAGGAAGATATTTAGGAGGAAATAGTGTATAAATTAGGAGTTATCGGAGGCATGAGCCTTGGCTACAGTAAGCTTTTTACGAGAGAGTTGTGCTTAATACCGTGGCTAAGTGTGACAATGAGCATATAGATGGTGGTTTTTAAGTTATGCGACCGATGCTCTGACAGAACGAAGTGCATCATTGAAAATAAAGGCGGAGAGTTTTTAGAGGTTATAAAGAAAGATTTTAAAATACTTGAGGATATAGGTGTAGAGGCGGTTGCAATTCTCTGTAACACAAGCCACTATTTCTTTGACGAATTTAAGAAGTTTACAAGCATTAGGATAATCAACATGATTGAAGAGACTATCATTGAGGTTAAGAAAAGAGGAATAGAAAGATTGCTGTTTTTGGAACCCTGGGAACTCTTAATTCTAAGGTATATGAGAAATATGCCAATCAAAGATGGTCTTCTTTGTAAAAAGAAGTATCTCCTGAGGATAAGCAGTCTGTACTGGATATTATATACGATATCAAGGAAACCAATAGCCTGGACGGACGAAGGTTTGTGGATATACTTAGAAAGTACTGTGACTCTGAGACTATAGGGATAGTAGCCTGCACAGAGCTAAGCCTCCTTGATATCCCCAGGATATGAATACAATCTGATGCCTTAAATGTATTGGTTAAGAGAAGTATTGAACTTAGTGGAAGCAAGGTGAAAACTAATGTATAAGTCTGCATTACACAATGGCATATAATTTTCACGATTGACTAGTTAAAAAGCGTAAAACCCTTTAATTTATACGGGATGTACGCTTTTTATTGATGGGAGCAATTCTACGCTATTAATAGTATATATATTATGATACAAGTGTCAAAAAGTATAGAAATTGGATGCAAGCTTGCTTGCAAGAGAATTTATTATCTTTTTGACACGCAAAAATATGAGTAGCCATTTTTGCAAAAAATGAGCGGATTACGAATATTTTTGCAAGGATTGCTAAAGCATGTGCTGTAGCAATCCTGTATCAATGGGTGTCAAATACTTTTGACACCCACATCATAATATAAAAATGGAGAAAGCAATGAAAAAGTACTTAACCGATACTCGGCCATACACTGAGAAATATAAGAGAAAAACTTAAAATTTACTCAGACTGAAGTTTTTCAGGGCATACTACCAGAAGTACCTGTAATTATGAATCTGAGATTATGATACCGGATATGGTTACCTTTATTACTTTACTTGAAAGAATGGGTGTGCTCCTGATAGGTTTGAGTTCATAGTGCCTGAAGAGGTAAATAAATTTTTATGAATGGCATGAAGATTGTCTGATCTATATAGAAAATAATGATTGGAAAAAGTCTTGTAGAACAGAGAAATAAGTTTGAGATTTTAAACAGATAAACCTAAAAATTCAATATCAGTATAGAGATTTTATAGACTATGTGATTGAAAGATTTGCCAATAAGAATTTAGAGAGGGCTTTACATTATATAAAGACTGCTTTGGCACAAAACAGTAAAAATATAGATAAGATTGCAGCTAACAAAAGGCTGCTGTCAATATTTGAAGGGCATATTCTGAACAATTATTATGATTTACTGTATGAAATGGGGAGGGATGATAGTGAGGAACTATATTCATTATATGAGTATTTCAGCAATAAAATTACAGGATGATTTGATTCAGTGCAAAAATCTTACCAAGAATGGCTCATGATACTGTTAAAGAATGATAGAGATGTACTTAGCAGGGAAGATAGGTTGAAGATAGAACATAAAACTTTAAGAATATTAGTAAAAACTGTGTTATTAGAGAAGTTCCTGAGATATAAAAGTATTTAATAAAAGATGAAATGTCATATGGCTTATCAAAAATCCGTATCTTTCAAAGGAATGCACTGCAGAAAGTATTCAATAAGTATGGAGTGTGTTCTGAATTTAGAGTAGAATTGCAGAGGTTTGAAAAAGAAAATATCTATTATTAGCAGATGTATTAAGGCTTAGGAGGATGGAACTTGGACTAACTATAGAGGATGTAGCAGATGGCATCTAGCAGTAAGTACATATGCAAGAGCTGAAAATGGAAAGACCACGCCAAACAGAACTACCCTGGCTATGATTAAGGAGAGATTGAAGCTTAGAGCCATATATTATAGAAGGAGATAGAAGTAGAAGATTACAGCTTATTAGTGCTTAATTAGAATATAGGAGACTTGCTGCAGTTGGACGATATAGTGAAGCTGAACTAATTCATAAGGAACTTTTTAAAAATTAGATATGGCAATTTCAGTTAACAGGCAGATAATGGGATTTTTTGAACTGTATAAACTATCGGATAAAATGGATAAAAATAAGTAGTTATGGGAACTTTTATCATATGACGAGGTTAATGTTGATAAAAGAATTCTTTTCAGCAGGGAGGAAATAGAAATACTCAGCCTTATAGCTTGGGGAAAATGTCCAAATTAGTGAGAAAGGAGGGATAGAGTTCTTAGAGAGTATAATTGAAAAAGGAAGGCAGGCAGAGAAGGACATATTATTCCAGAACAGCTATCATAGAAAGAGATTTAATCAAACTCTTAAAAGAATAATAAGGAATATGAAAGAAGTTATAAGCTTGCAATCACAGCCATTGATAAAATGTTTTTAGAAAATGAAACCGGTCTTTTTGTTAGATATATTGGATTTTATCTCAACTATAGAAGAAGACCTCGGTAATAAAACCGAGGCTTCAAAGATATGTGAAGAAATGTTCTATATTGCTGAACTGTATGAAATGTATAATCATGCACAAAGCATTAGAACATATTATGACGAAATATTTAATAAAGATAAAAACATGATTAATTACACGGCTTTTTACCGGATTTTTGAAATTGAATGAATATTTATTGGGCTATGAACCTTTTTATCGCCGCGTGAAACTTGTACACTCTAGATGAATTACTAACGGAATAAGGCATAGCCAACCCCAGTGTTAATATTGCAAAACAGACACATAGTATCTTCTGATGATAAAACCTCGCTTACATCATTGCTATACATTCTCAAATGTTGTTTTAGGGAAACACTAATCTGATTAAATTAAGTGTACCAAACTATGCTTAATAAGACCATAGCATAGTGTAAAGACATTTTTAACTTGAATATGTACAATTAAATGCAAATTAGTTAAAAAGCATAATGTAATCATCTGTATTTTGTGGTAAAATTAAAGTTGAGATTTATTTATTCCAAATTACTCCTAAGATGCTTGGTGAATGATTGGGTATATATTAGATTTTTGGAAAGGAATAGTTTATGAAATTATTAATTGCATCAGATATCTATGGCTCTGCTTATTATGCCAAAAAGGTCATTGAAAGCTTTGAAAAAGAAAAAGGCTGATAAACTCCCTTCTTTTAGGGAGATATTTTGTAATATACATTCAAGAAATGACCTGCCTTATGAACATAATCCCAAGGAAGATGAAGCGCTCTTAAATCCTCTTAGCGATAAAATCCTCTGTGTAAGAGGAAATTGTGAGGCAGAGGTAGACCAGATGGTACTTGATTTCCTTGCCTCGCTGACTATATAATCGTAAATGTGGATGGAATAAATATTTTCGCCACAATGGACTATATATTTGGCGAGAACAATCCGCCTAAGCTTCATAAGGGTGATATCCTGCTATGTGGGCATACGACAAAGCAAAAATGCGTGTCTTATGATAACTATATTTATATGAATCCGGGATCTGCTTCCATACCCTAAGGAAAACAGCTGCTATGGTTATATGACTTATGACAACAGGGAATTTGGGTGGAAGGACTTTGAGGGAAATATAAAAGACAGCTATAGATGTCAGGAGGTATGAAATTGACTAAAAAGATATGCTATTTTTTTGACCTTGATGGAACTCTTCTTGATACCCTGGATGACCTTACAGACTCTATGAACTACCTGCTTGGTAAGTATACTTTTCCACTAAGAACAAGGGATGAGGTAAGAAATTTTGTTGGAAACGGTGTCAGAAAAGCTGGTAGAGAGGGCAGTTCCTCCCGAATACAAAGCAGATGAAGAGTTTATAGATAAGTTCTATGATGATTTCAGCCTTTACTATAATTCTCATTCAGATATAAAGACCGCACCTTACCTGGGAACCCTTTGGTATGCTTGATAAACTTCTTCGCAGTGGTTTTGATATAGCCATAGTGTCAAACAAGATAGATTCTGCTGTAAAGGACCTAAGTATGAAGTTTTTTTGGAGAGAGGATAAAGGCTGCTATAGGAGAAAAGCCAAGTATCAGGCATAAGCCGGAGCCTGATATGGTATTTATGGCTATGGAGGAAATGGGTGCAGACAAGGGAAACTCAATATACATAGGTGATTCTGAGGTGACATACAGACAGCTAAGAATTCAGGTATACCTTGTATTTTCGAGTGCTATGGGGATTTAAGGATAGGAAATTTTTTAGAAATGTCAGGAGCTTTCTATTTTGGTTGATTCGATGGAATCTTTGGGTGAAAAACTGATAAAATTTTTCAAAAACAGAAAAAGATTAGTTATAACTAACTAAAAATTGGTAAAAATTTTGAATTATTGATAAAAAAATCTCTAATACTGGTTTTATTATTTCTGAAATTGTGATATCATAATCAGGATGGATTTTATTATATGCTATGTGATAATGCGAACACGGTATTGCCATTATCTGTGTTTTCATAATCAGATATATTTAGCAGATTTTAGGAGGATGGAAAAGAATGTTTAAGGTTGTAAATAAGCGCTACTTAGCCAACAATATCTGGTTAGTAGATGTAGAAGCACCTAATGTAGCTAAGTCCTGTCTTCCGGGACAGTTTGTTATTGTAAGGCTTTGATGAAAAAGCTGAAAGAGTTCCACTTACCATTTGTGATTATGATAGGGAAAAATACAATAACACTTGTTTATCAGGCAGTTGGAGCTCCACAATGCGTATGAGAGATGCTGATGAGAATGGATACCACGATGTAAAAAGATCTCTTGGACAGCCTTCTGAGCTTTGTACTATGCCAAGAGAAGAACTTGCAAAGAGAAGATTCTTTTTATGGCGGTGGTGTTGGTACTGCTCTGTATATCCACAGGTTAAGTGGTTAAAGGAAAACGGATACGAGGCTGATGTCATCATAGGTGCAAGAACAAAGGATCTTATTATTCTTGAAGAAGAGATGAAGCAGTGGGCTTCTAATCTTTATATCGCAACTGATGATGGTTCTTATGGCTTCAAAGGTAATGTAAATGACTGCCTTAAGGATCTTCTTGCTAATCATGGTAAAGAATATACAAGAGTTGTTGCTATCACCCAATGATAATGATGAAGTTTGTCTGTCTTACAACTAAAGAACTTGGTATACCTACTATAGTAAGTATGAACCCAATCTATGGTTGATGGTACAGGTATGTGGTGCCTGCCGTCTTTCAGTAGGCGGTAAGATTAAATTTGCCTGTGTAGACTGACCTGAGTTTGACGGACATCTTATTAACTTTGATGAGGCTATGAACAGACAGCGTATGTACAAGTCTGAAGAAGGAAGAAAGTTGTTGAAGGAACAGGAAGGTAGAGACATATAGGGACCAGGCTGAGCTACACCTAATCCTCAGAAGGTAGATTAATTCTAAGTTATAAAGGAGATAATAAAAATGGCAGTTAATCCAATGGTTAGAATTCCTGTTAGGGAACAGGAAGCTAAGGAAAGAGCACATAACTTTGAAGAAGTTTGTTATGGATATAATATCGAAGAGGCAATGGAAGAGTCTACAAGATGCTTAAATTGTAAGAATCCCCGCTGTGTAGGTGGATGTCCTGTAGGCATTGACATTCCGGGCTTTATTATGAGAGTTAAAGAAGGGGATGTTAAGGGCGCTTATGAGACTATAAGCAAATACAGTGCACTTCCTGCTGTATGCGGCCGTGTCTGTCCTCAGGAATCACAGTGTGAAAAGTACTGTGTAAGAGGAATAAAGGGTGATTCAGTATCTATTGGTAAGCTCGAGAGATTTACAGCCGACTGGGCTCGTGAGCAGGGTATTCGTCCTGAGCCTGCAAAGGCTAAGAATGGCAAGAGAGTTGCAGTTATAGGTGCATACTCTGCGGACTTACAGCAGCAGGTGACCTTGCTAAGGCTGGCTGTGAAGTAGTTATCTATGAGGCTCTTCATGAGGCAGGCGGCGTACTTGTATATGGTATTCCTGAGTTCCGTCTTCCTAAGGAAACAGTAGTTAAGTACGAGGTTGATAATGTAAAGGCTCTTGGCGTTGAGATTAAGACTGACTATGTAATCGGAAGATCTCTTACTATAGACCAGCTTATGGAAGAAGAAGGCTTTTGATGCTGTATTTATCGGATCAGGAGCGGGTCTTCCTAAGTTTATGGGTATCCCTGGTGAGAATGCAAACGGTGTATTCTCAGCCAATGAGTACCTTACAAGATCAAACCTTATGAAGGCTTTTGATGATAATTATGATACACCTATACATCCTGGTAAGAAGGTTGTAGTAGTAGGTGGTGGTAACGTGGCTATGGACGCTGCAAGAACTGCTTTAAGACTTGGTGCAGAGACACATCGTATATAGAAGATCTGAAGAAGAGCTTCCCTGCCAGAGTTGAAGAGGTTCACCACGCTAAAGAAGAAGGCATTATCTTTGACGCACTCACCAATCCTGTTGAGATTATTGAAGATGAGAACGGCTGGGTAAAAGGGATGTAAGTGCGTAAGAATGGAGCTTGGAGAGCCTGATGAGTCAGGCCGTAGAAGACCACAGGAGGTTCCTAACTCAGAATTTGTTATCGAGTGCGATACAGTAACTATAAAGTCACTTGGTACAAGCCCCAACCCACTTATTTCTTCAACAACTGAGGGACTTGAGGCAAAACAAATGGGGATGCCTTGTTGCTAAGGATGAAAATGGTGAAACAACCAAGGTAGGTGTATATGCCGGCGGTGATGCGGTTTACAGGTGCAGCTACAGTTATCCTTGCAATGGGTGCAGGCTGCACGCAGCTAAGGGTATCTTAGAGTATCTTGGTGTTGAAAAAGGCTTAATAATTAAAAATGATTTGAATTATAATATTCAGGCTTTTTGCTCCGTCATAAAATGATGTAGCAAAAGTTTCTTTATTTGTATCTAAAGTATATGTTTTTATTTTAAAAATTTCCCCAATTTATGATATAATGTGAACACTTAATGAATACGAGCCGTAAGGCGAAGTATGAATTTAGTGAGAGCGGTATCTAAGTACTTAGAGAAGCCGAGCCGATCTTGGCGAAGGCTGAACTTAGTACTTATGATGAAATGTGGACACTTAATGAATACGAGCCGTAAGGCGAAGTATGAATTTAATACTTTTGATTAAATTTATTGTATCAACATTGTGGAGGGTATATTTTGATAACATTATTATATGCGGTAATAGCAATTTTAATAGTAATACGATGCTTTTTATTTTTCTCCAGAAACAAGATTTTTGAGAGAAAAGAAAGAAGCTGAGAAGAAATTGAAGGATACTTTGGGAGACCTGAAAATGTGTATAGCGAAATAAATACCACACAAGAAGAACTTAATATGAAGTATCGAGAAATCAAAACAAATGAAGACAAGATTAAAAAGCTTGCATATGAAGATGCACTTACAGGATTGCCTAATGGAGCGGCATTTAATGAGATGCTTACACATATTTTTAGAAACGCTTAGAAAAAGAAGAATATGTCGGGATTATGTATATAGATTTGATAATCTTAAACAAATTGATGATTTAGGGAGATGCAAATTGTGATGAACTGATTTTAGATGTTAGTCACAGACTTAGACAGAATCTGGATGAAAATGATTATCTTGCAAAAGCTTGGCAGTGATGAATTTATGGTAATCAGCCAAAATATACTTGATCTTACTGATTTTTGATGAAAAGTTAAAAAGAATAGGTAATTCGTTTAGATTTCCCTTCATAACCCTCATTTGGACAAATAGTTATGACTACAAGTATAGGTGCCTCGGTTGCGCCTAGAGATGGTACTAAGGCTGACATTCTCATCAAGAATGCATTAACAGCGTTATTTGAAGCAAAACGTCAGGGAAAAGATAATTTTGTTATTATAGTGAAGAAAATGGCGGCAAAGGAACTTGAAAATATAGAACTACAGTCAAGCTCTGACCAATGCTATAAAATGACAGTTTAATTTCTTAAGTATGCTCCTGTATTTGACATTGAGAGTAAAAATATAATGTGGTTCGTACACGCCTGCTCTGGGATAGGGGAGAAAAAGGAATATGGAGGGCTGGAAAAATTTATAAGCTTTTGTTGAAAAACAGGACAAATATTTGCACTTGGAGAGAATATGATTAAAAGAGTATGTGAGGAAATGCAAATATTTACGGATAAAAGGTCATTATGCCGCTATCAGGAAGATTGTTGCTAAGCCATGATTTTAGAAATAAGATACGATATTTTTGAGAGTTTAGGAGTTGATACTAAAAGGATTATAATTGAAATAGATGAAAAATATTGATGACAGATTTACCTGAATGCAGCTTTGTTATAGAGGAATTGATGTCGAAAGGTCTGGGCTTTAGAGTGGGCAGATATGGAAGCGGCGGTATGTCTATGGATATACTTAAAAGCTTGAAGGAGATTCAGATATCAATTTCGGTGAGCAGACTATTAGAACAGAAATGAGCCGGAAGAAGTAATTAAGATTTAAAAATCAGTCACTGAAGTTGCTATAAGTTGGGAAATACTGTATCTTTTTCGGATATCTCAGATGCGGAAATGGAAAAATGTGCTTGTAAGCTGTGGAGGCAGATTTGTTGAGGGAGAATATTATACTCTCTTTAACTGCTGCTGAAATAGAATAACTGTGCAATATGACGAATAAGATTCTGAAATTTTGGCTAATTTGACATTGTTAATATAATAATATGCATTATAATTGAATTTGTTTGTTAGAATGTAAAGATGGGAAGAAAGAGAGGAAGTTTGAATTATAATGAATTTATTGAAAGGGTGAAGGAACTTTTGTCCATAAGGCTGAGTCATTCCGATGAGATTGTTCTAAAAAGGTAGTTAAGAATAATGATGTGTGCTGCTATGGCATCTCTGCCTTTTCTAAGGAGGAAGTAACGGCAAGAAGGTATCCCGGATAGTTTATTTGGAGGATTTTTATCAGGAATATGAGGATGAACAAGAGTATAATTTGAAGGTATAGTGAATGAAATATGTAGTATTCTAACAGATTTTTACTTCGCCGGGATTCAATGAAAACAGATTATACCGATATTGACAAAGTAAAAAGACAAGATAATATTTGAATTGGTTAATTATGAAAAAGAATGAGAAGAGGCTGTTAGACAGACCATATATTAAAAATTATGGACTTGGCCGTTATTTTTGCCTTTTCGTTGCAACTGACTTAGGGAAGAGATTTTGAGTTGTATATATAACAAATGAAATAGCTAAGCAGTTTGGACTGACAAGGGATGAAATATGGGAGTTTATGAAAGGTAAATACACCCAAGTTATTAAAAGCAGATATAATGCCTGATGTCAGGTTTTTGTATATGATGAAAAAGGCAGATAATGAGGAAATGTACACTATCTGCAATTGCAAAAAAGACAAGCGGGTGCCGGAGTGATTTTGTATGATCGAATTCTTGAAGAACTTTCATCTGAACTTGAGTCTGATTTATATATTCTTCCAAGTTCCGCAAGATGAAAACCATTGTAATCAGAGCCGATAAGAATAAAGATGTTTATGCATTGCAGGAAATGGTATATTAATAATACAGTAGTTTCTGCTGAAGATATCCTTTCTGATAAGGTATACTGTTATTATAGAAATAGTAAAAAAACTTGAGATTGCATACGATTGTATAGGGCAAGGGAGTTATTCCCCTGCCCTATATTTATTTCTTGTATATATTTTTCGGCAAACAGTTGATAATTTACTGTCTTAATCATATTTTCGTAGATAAATATTGAAAACATCAGATATAATATGTAAAAATTTAACATAATACTTGAAAAATATCACAAAAATTGTAATAATGTATATATGTACTAAACCGAGATTCAGGCTACATAAGTTTGTGGCAGATAGAGAAGATTATGGACATTTTTTAAGTATGAAAGAATCAGAAACGTAGTTTACTCGTAGCTATGGCAGCTGCGGTAAGACTACACTTGCAGAGGCTTATGGCATTTGTAACGGGTGTAACTACCAGACAGGGAAGATTGAAGACGGTTCAACAATTAGTGATTATGACAAAGAGGAACAGAAGAGAACATTCTCCATTCATACTTCTGTAATTCCTATTATAAGTGATGAAACAAAGATTAATATTTTAGATACCCGGGATATTTCGATTTTTGTGGGTGAAGCAGAGCAGGCAGTAAGTGCCGCAGATGCTGCTATTATAGTGATTTCTGCCAAAGCAGGAGTTCAGGTGGGTACTGAAAAAGCTTGGAATCTTTGTGAAAAATATAAACTTCCAAGAATGTTCTTTTGTAACAGATATGGATGATGATAATGCAAGTTATAGAAAGGTTGTAGAAACTTTCACAGGAACTTTATGGCATTAAGGGTAGCTCCTTTTCAGCTTCCTATCCGTGAAAAATGAAAAGTTCGTTGGTTTTGTAAATGTGGTAAAATGGCTGGCCGTAGATTTAACAACGACGGCACTTATATAGATTCAGATATTCCCTGACTATTCTATGGAATATTTACAGACATACAGGATGCTCTTTTAGAGGCAGTTGCTGAAACAGGCGATGATATGATGGACAAATACTCAATGGGGAAGAATTTACTCAGGCAGAAATGTCTACTGCCCTCTAGAAAGAGCGTTGGTGATTCAAGCCTCTGTTCCTGTGCTTATGGGTTCGGGACTTGGAGGCTAAGGGTGTTAGAAATCTTATTGACCAGATAGTAAACTACTTCCTTCACCAAATAAGACAATTATAACAGGTATCAATCAGAAGACAGGTGAAAGTTTCACGCTGATTATGATGAGAATAAAGAAATGACAGCTAAGGTATTTAAGACAATAGCAGATCCGTTTATTGGAAAGTTCTCACTTATCAAGATTTGCTCAGGCGTACTTAAAGTTGATTCAACCATATACAATGTTGCAAAAGATGTAGAGGAAAAAGATATCAAGGCTTTATGTGCTTAGAGGAAAAAGAACAGATAGAGGTTAAAGAACTTTATGCAGGAGATATCGGTGCTATAGGTAAACCTCGACATAGCAACAGGAGACAGCATAGCAACCAAGGCAGTTCCTGTAGTTTATGATAAGCCAACCTTCTCCGTTCCATATACTTATATGAGATATGTGACCAAGAATAAGGGTGATGATGATAAGATTGCCAGTGCTTTAGCTAAGATAGTAGATGAAGATCCAACCATTAAGCTTGTAAATGACAGTGCAAACCGCCAGTCACTCATCTACGGTATAGGAGATCAGCAGCTGAGGTAGTAGTTAGCAAGCTTGCAACAAGATATAAGGTTGAAATAGAACTTCTTAAGCCTCGTATTCCTTACAAGGAGACAATTAAAAGAAAGTTTCAGTGCAGAACAAGTATAAGAAGCAGACAGGTGAGATGGACAGTATGGTGATGTACATATTACCTTTTGAGCCGTCAGACGACCTTGAAAGACAGTATATTTTTGAGGAAACAGTATTTGGCGGAGCTATTCCAAAGAACTTCTTCCCTGCAATTGAAAAGGGTATCGCTGAGTGTGTGGCAAAGGGACCTCTTGCAGGCTATCCTGTAGTTGGACTTAAGGCGACTCTTACAGATGGTTCTTATCATCCTGTTGACTCTTCTGAAATGGCATTTAAAACAGCCGCCATTCAGGCGTTTAAGGACGGATTTATGCAGGCTATGCCAATCCTCTTAGAGCCTATTGTAACTCTTAGAGTGGTTGTTCCTGACGAGTTCACCGGAGATGTAATGGGTGATCTCAATAAGAGGCGTGGAAGAGTAAGCGGAATGAATACTCTTTATGATGGAAGAACAGAGATTCTTGACGATATTCCACAGGCAAGCCTTATGGGATATTCTACAGACCTCAGGTCTATGACAGGAGGTATAGGAGAGTATTCTTATGAATTCAGCCACTATGAGGCAGCTCCTGCAGATGTTCAGGCTAAGGTAGTTGAAGAGAATGCAACAGCTGCAAAAAGAAGAATAGTTATAAGATGATGTAAAAATAGTTAAGAAGCCGTTTAGAGGTTAATAATCTAAACGGCTTTCAATCTTAAAAAAATTCTATAACCAATTATTTAAGGTAAGGACTTAAAATTATATAAGCTGTAATTAAATAGTGTTGAAAGCATTTATTATATGGTTGATTAGTTGTGTTTTAAACCAATTTTTTATATGACTTGAGTTTTCAAAGAAAAATCTCTCTGATTTTTGCTTTTTTTATTTCATTTCCGATAAATACAACTTTATCTGAAACTTCCTCTGTATCTACTTCAATCTGGTATCTGGCATCAGCAACATCAAATCTAAGATTTAGTCCTCTTATGGAAAAAGCTCCCTTAGCCCTAAATACATTCCCATACATCCTCTAATAAGGTTTTTCTAAGAAAACGATGAACTTCTCAACTGATCTGATAGAGATGTTAGTTAAGGAGAAACTGTCAGGCATAAATTCAGCTTCGTCTTTAACAGGGATTTCTACATAGCCATCGAGATATTTGAGTAAAAGTGAGTCCCACCAGTCATCAGGCATAGTAGAGTAGTGATTGGAAATAATATTACAACCCTTATTTATTTCTGTGACCTCAGCCTTAAGCTTATCTTTTTCTGCAGCGGTTAGGTTCTCAGATTTTTGAAAAAAATGACAGTGTCTGCGAATTCTATCTGGTCTTTATATATTTCCGAAATTCATTTTTATATCTATCAAGGCTTAAGGCATCTACTATTGAAATGGGAGCCATAAGCTTTAATATGTTCATATTCAATTTGTGATAAATTAGCTATAAGATTACTAAGCATAGCAACACCGGTAGGTTCAATTACTAAATAATTAGGGTCAACAGTATTAGCTATAGTTAATACAGAGGCAGCAAAGTCTCCTTTAACAGAACAGCAGATGCAACCTTCGGTTAATTCCCAAATATTTACGTTTGTTGCTTCTTTTAATACATCTCCGTCAACACCGGAAGTACCATATTCATTCTCAAAAATAGCGATTTCCTTTTTGTACGCCTTGCTAATTCTTTAATAAAGGTAGTTTTACCTGCACCTAGGAAACCGGATATTATAAGTATTTTTCATAAATTCCCTCTAAAATGAGATACCTGTATAGAGTTTTCTCCATACAGGTATCCGTTTTATGATTAACTTAAATCACTGTAGTATCAAGTCGCCTACCTATCAAGTCTAAATGATTTAAATTAATTGCTAATTAATCCTGAATCTTGATTACAGGTTTGATAAGATCAGCAGGCTTATCTCTCATAAGGAAGAGTGCCTCTTCAACATGATCCCAGCCCTCAAATACATGAGTAGAAAGAGGAGAAAGGTCAAGCTTTCCTGCAGATACAAGAGCTGAAAGCTTTTTCCATACGAAGTCTTCCGCCCTGGCATAAGACCTCCATTAATCTGCTTATGACCCATACCAACACCCCACTCAACACGAGGAATATCAATGTTTTCTCCAGAACCCAGATAGTTTACGTTACCAATCTTTCCGCCCGGCTTTAAGCACTTAACTGCAGGTGAGAAGGTTTCAACACCGCCGCCGGCAATGATAATCTTATCAACACCCTTGCCGTCAGTCATTTTAAGTACCTGCTCATCGATAGAATCGTTCTTGTAGCTGATGAAATCTGTAGCACCATAGCCCTTAGCTGCATCAACACAAACCTGTCTCTGTACCAACTGCGATTATTCTTGAAGCACCGCGGAGATTAGCACCAGCAACTGACATAAGACCCTATATCCGATACCGATAACAAGAACTGAATCACCAAACTGAACATCTGCAAGCTCTACACCATGGAAAACCTGTAGGTACCGATGTCTCGAAAGCATACAGGCATCAACTGTATTTATATTGCTAGGAAGGTGAGCAAGGTTTCCGTCAGCATCATTTACATGGAAAAACTCTGAGAAAACACCATCTTTGAAGTTTGAGAACTTCCATCCTGCAAAGCATGCTGCCTGAGTACATGGAATAACCTGCTTGAGCCTCAAGTGAGTTCCAATCAGGTGTAATAGCAGGAACAAGAACTCTGTCGCCAGGCTTGAAATCTTTAACTAATTCACCAACTTCAACAACCTCAGCACAGCCTTCGTGGCCTAAAAATCATATTATGTCTGTCACCTATAGCACCCTCCCAAAGTGTGTGCACGTCAGATGTACAGATTGCAAGAGCAAGAGGCTTACAAATAGCATCAAGAGGGACCGCATTTTGGCCTTTCCTTCTCTATCCAGCCTGACTCACCGATTTTTAACATTGCGTAACCCTTCATTATAATTCTCCTTTCAGAATTTAATATTCTTTATAGCATAAAAGTTATAATGCTATTATACCAATCTGTTAAAAAAATATCAATAAAAATTTTGAAAAACTTATAATATTTTTGTAAAATTATTCAAAATGATAGAGAATATTATAAGTAAATATAAAAATGTGAAAAATTGTGTAATAGGTTTATTATTAAATATGTTTTATTCATGCTTTTATGCAAATATCGTATTACAAATTGAATGTAAATGGTAAAGAACTTTGTATTGACCATGGAGGGAATAATGAATTACAATTAGATAAATTAAGAATAGGAGAAATATCAATTGAGGAATAATATAGAAGATATAACAAAGTTTATTTTTAAAAGATGAACCTAAAGTTGATGTGATTTTTATACCAGGTTCATCAAACTGGATGCTTGCAGAAACAGCGGCAAGATTGTATAAGAGAAGGTATGGCAGCAAAGGTCATTCCCTCAGGAATGTATTTTTTACAAATTTGGAAGGTTTATGAATGAGAGGGTGACAAAAGAAGAGTATAAAGGCAATTATATGACAGAGGCTGATTTTTTGGCATCAGTCCTTATTAAGAATGATGTACCTGAAACAGCTATTTTAAAAGAAGAAAAGGCCACCAATACATATGAAAATGCTATATTTTCTAAAGAATTGATAGAAAAGAAAGGCTTTCCATAAAATCTGCTATTATCTGTCCGCAGGCATTTCATGCTAGAAGAGCTCTTATGACTTACTCGCATTTATTTCCGGATACAAAATTTTTAGTTGTACCTAGTGACACACAGAATATAACTGAGTCAAACTGGTATAAGACGGATAGAGGCAGAGAGGTTGTACTCGGAGAACTAAGGAAATGTGGAGAATATTTTGAAGAATATATTAAGGATACAGCGAAGGTGTAACTGTTAAAGGCCTTGGTTTATGGATTAGTTTTTGTTTACAATTATATAATTATTGTTAAAAAGCTTTTTAAGAACATAAGAGTTTTATAGTATGTTTTGGTTGCAATTATATTCCAATTTAGATAAGATAGCATTAAATACATATTTACAATAGCTGGTGACAATAAATGCTTTACAAGTAATAAACGAACTTTTTGAGTATAATACAGGTAAAGACTGTTTTGGGATTGATATTGAAGGTGTAGTATATGTGTTTAAGGGTATTTAGATAAAGTAGGAGGTGCTTATGGATAAAGGCGGTCTGTTTTAAGTTTGCTGGAGAATATAGGATTAAGGATGAGTTAACAATATCTACAAAGCTTGGTTTATCGGATGCTCCAATTACTTATTTCAGACTGGGAAACGGAACGGATATAAGCAAGGAAAGCTATGACTGCCCTGTAGTTTACATTGGTACAGACGGCAGCGGAAGCTTTTCATCTTAATGAAGACGATGATGTAAAAATGTCTGAAAATGATATGCTTTATGTTGCACCTAAAACCTTATGCGGTATGTCTGCTGGAAAAGGTGGCGGACTTGCATATATAGAGATTTTATTAGAAAAGGAGATTAATATGAATAGTGTATTAAAAGCAGGAGAGGTTACAAAATTAAAGAACTTACTTGACTATGAGAAGGGAAGCATCACAAACCTTGACCTAATCGGACAGGACAATCTTAAGTTTATGATACTGGCTTTTGATGAAGGCTGCTATCTTTCAGAGCATCGTGCTCCAGGTGAAGCAATTGTTTTTGCTCTTGAAGGCAAGGGAATTATAAACTATGAAGGCACTGACTATGAGGTAAATGAAGGAGATAACTTCAAGTTCGAAAAATGCCCTTCACAGCGTAAAGGCGGTAGGAAGATTCAAGATGGCACTTTTGCTTGTAAAATAATGGTTTATAAGCAGGCGGCAGTTTCCTTTATGGAGGTTGTCGTTTTTATTTGACAGGAAATTTCTCCGAAATTACCCTGTCAAATAAAAATCTCTCCGAGGGATCGCACTGCGGCGGATATGTAAATGTCGCTTTACGCGACCCGCCGTAGGCGGTGAATCCTGCGAAGCAGGATTCTTCTTGTGCATATGAAATTCCTCCGAATCTTTTGTGACACTCTGTGCAGGATTTTTCTTGTATAAATTTACAGTATATATTTTCTATACAGATTTGCTAATCTACTTAAAGTAGGCATTTATGTTAATTGAAAAACAAAGAAGTATAGTGGTTAGTGTGGATTTTAAGTTGTGTTTAGAGTATAATAAGGAAGTATTTTATGAGTTGCTAATAGGAGAGAGATATATATGGATAATAATTATTTGTTATAATTATGGGGAGTAATGTTATAGTTGAAAATCCAAGAATATTAATTAATAGTCATTATAAGGATTTTGATATGGGTTTTATTGTACCAATATAGAAAAACAAGCAAAGAGGTGGGCAATAACAAAACCTGGTAAGTCATAAGATTAATAAGTATCTTTATCAGGAAAAATTCTAACCTGAAATCAAGATGTATTTGAGACTATGACTGAAGAGTGGTTGGAATTTGTTGTAAACTGCCGCCTAGGTAAGGAACATAAATTTGATATTGTCGAAGAATCGATGGCAGACGATCAGATTTGGGACTATGTAGAAGATTATATTGTTGAAAATATATCAAAAAGCTGCATTTTGGGAACTTGTTACCTAAATATCCAACCCATCAAATAGTATTTTCTACGGAAGAAGCACTTAAAAACTCTTAAGTTTTGAAGGGATGAGCAACTATGACGAATATATATTTCCCTGATGAAGAAATTACAAGAGATGATGTTAAATTTATCTGCTATATGATAGAGCGTGTGGCAAGAAGGCTGCATCAAAAATAGTTATGTGGTGAATAAACTGGGAAAGGAAAAACCTGAATCATCTTATAAGTGTAGCTAATGTATTGCACTGCAAAAATCCTCTTGATGTAGAAGATGAGTGGATTGATGAGTACCGATTAGAAGAAGGTAATCTGGATATAACTGATGTTGATTATGATTTGGTAGATAGGATCCCTACAGCTCTTCAGATAGGAAAGGTATACGAAAGACTTATTCACGATACTGCTATGTCAAATGAAACAGAAGTAGAGGGAATTATAAGGGTATACAATGACGAAATTTTGTGAGAAGATAGATAATTATAACTGTAGTGCATACTATGAACCCTCTTATGTAATAGTGAGGGCATATTATCAGGGTGGGTTTTAAAAGTGCTTTTATTATAATCACTGTTGACACCATATATGACACCACTATATAATATTGTTAGGAGTTAATAATGTCCAAATGGGAGAAACTTTAAAAAGCTAATCTCTTTGTCAAAAGACATGAGGTTTAATGAATTGCGTAAAATTTTAGAGTACTATGGTTATGTTATGAATGCGCCAAAAAGCGGAAGCAGCCACTATACTTTTTCGTAAATCAGGTAAGAATCTGATTACAATTCCCTAAGCATGAAACCAATAAAGAAGGTATATGTTGAAATGGTACGTGATATAGTTGAGGAGGAAATGTTAAATAAAACAATTGATTATTACTTGAATCTTCCATACAAGTTAGAAATCGTTCCAGACAAGGATGAAGGTGGATATGCGGCAAGATATCCGGAGCTTCCGGGCTGTATAACAGTTGGTGATACACTTGAATCAGTTGTTAAGAATGCAGGTGATGCAAAAACAGAATGGATTGCTGCAGCATTAGAAGAAGGAATTACCATTCCTGAACCTTCTTCCTATGATGATTATTCGAGGCAATTTAAGTTAAGATTGCCAAAGAGCCTGCATAAACTATTAGCTGACCAATCTAAAGAAGAAGTGTAAGTATGAACCAGTACTGCGTTTACTTACTTCAATGAATAATTCTTCCAACCTTTACAAACACCGCACAATAAGGTAAAATTACAGAGTAACGGTAAATAATACAAATATTGAGGTGAAATTTGAAACCAATAGTAGCGATAGTAGGCAGGCCTAATGTAGGTAAGTCTACACTTTTTAATAAACTTTGCAGGCAGCGACATATCCATAGTAAAGGATACACCCCGGTGTAACCAGAGATAGGATATACGCTGATGCAGAGTGGCTTAACAAAGCCTTTACTATGATAGATACAGGTGGTATCGAGCCCTGACACAAGCTGATGATGATGTTTGCGAATATGCGTGAGCAGGCTGAAATAGCCATAGATACCGCAGATGTAATTATATTTATAACTGATGTTAAGACAGGTCTTGTAGATTCGGACAATCAGGTAGCCCATATGTTTAGAAAGTCCAAGAAACCTGTGGTCTTGGTGGTAACAAGGTAGATAATCCTGTTAAAACAGCAGGCAGATGTCTTTTGAATTTTACAACCTGGGTCTTGGTGAGCCATTTCCTATTTCCTCTGTCAATCAGACAGGTATAGGAGATATGCTTGATGAAGTTATAAAAGCATTTTTCCTGAGGACAGCCCTGAGGCTGAAGAAGATGACACTCTAAGATAGCCATCATAGGTAAGCCGAATGTAGGTAAATCATCCATCATCAACAGGCTGCTTGGAGAAAACAGAGTAATAGTCTCTGACATAGCAGGTACTACAAGAGATGCGATTGATACAAGAATCAGAAGAAACGGCAAGGAATACATAATGATAGATACAGCCGGTATCCGCAGGAAGAGCCATATCAAAGAAGATATCGAGTATTACAGCTATAGTCCGCACTGTCTCAGCAGTTGAAAGGGCTGATATAGTTGTTCTTGTAATCGATGCAACCGAAGGGATTACCGAGCAGGATGCAAAGATAGCAGGAATTGCCCACGAGCGAGGAAAGGAGTAATTGTTGCTGTAAACAAATGGACCTCATTGAAAAGACTGATAAGACCATGAATGAGCATACCAAGAAGCTTAAAGAAATTCTCGCTTATATGCCTTATGCAGAGTTTCTCTTTATATCGGCAGTGAGCGGACAAAGACTTAATAAGCTCTTTGACCTCATTGATGTGGTTATTCAGCATCATACTTTAAGAGTATCTACAGGTGTGCTTTAATGATATACTTGCTGAAGCTGTAGCTATGCAGCAGCCTCCAACAGACAAGGGAAGAAGGCTTAAGATATATTATATTACCCAAGTTTCTGTAAAGCCTCCTACTTTCATAGTTTTTGTAAACAGCAAAAAAACTAATGCACTATTCTTATACCAGGTATATCGAGAACAAGATAAGGGAAGCCTTTGGCTTTACCGGTACTCCACTTCGTTTCATAATCAGAGAGAGAAGTGCTGATGATACTACTAAAATACATTAATAGGAGTAAGTATGTTAAGTGCGGTTGTTGTTGTTTTAGGATATTTATTTGGCAATTTTCCCTACGGGAATGATTGTAGGCAAATGCAATCACATTGATATAAGGCACGAAGGAAGCGGAAATATTGGATCAACCAATGCTCTTAGGACTCTTGGATTTTTGAGGGAGGTCTTCCTACCCTGATAGGAGATATACTTAAGGTAGTTATTCCTGCCTTTTTGGTTAAATATCTCATTTGTCCGAATCTTACAGGGATGCAAATGGATTTTAAGTACTAATTATTATGTGCTTTTATGTGGCTTTGGAGTAGTGCTTGGACACAATTTTTCCATTCACCTTGGTTTTCATGGGAGGGAAGGAATAGCTTCTACAGGCAGTGCATTTTTGGTTTTTAATTTTCCAATGACTATGATACCTTTAGCAGTATTTTTATTGGTATGCTATATAACCAAATATGTATCTGTCGGTTCTATTTTAGCCTGATTTCAATCCCCTGTAAGTATAGCCTTTTTCTATCCGGGACAGTGGGTGCTGGTAGTGGTGGCTTCATTTTATACCATACTCGGTATAGCAAGGCATAAATCAAACATTGAAAGACTTATGAAGGGAACTGAAAAATAAATTAGGCAGTAAGAAAAATAATGTGGAGGTTATTGGGATGAGAATAGCAGTATTGGGAGCAGGTACCTGGGGCAGTGCCTTAACTATTTTTACTTAATAACAATGAGATGAACTTACACTTTGGACAGCACTTGGTAAAGAATTGATGAATTATGCACTACAAGAACTGTTAAAAACCTTAAAGGAATTAAACTTGCTGACAACATAAAAATAACAAATGACATAAAAGAAGCTTGTAAGGATAAAGACCTCATTGTATTTGATGTTGCTTCACCTATGTGAGAATGACTGCAAGGAAGGCGGCTCTTACATAGACAGGAAAATACCTGTTGTTAATGTGGCTATGGGTATAGAGGAAGATACCCTATGACGCTTACTGAAATCATTGAGAGTGAGTTTTGAAGCAGAGAATGGTGATAAGGGTATAGTTACCGTACTTTCACGTCCAGCTATGCTGAAGAAGTATCTCAGGGTATGCCCACTACAGCTGTAGTAGGTGCAAAATCAAGAGAAATAGCCTGCATGATACAGGATGCCTTTATGTCTGACAGATTCAGGGTATATACAAGCCCTGATATTATTGGTATTGAACTTGGAGGCTCACTTTAAGAATGTTATAGCACTTGCGGCAGGTGTAATAGATGGTCTGGGGCTTGGAGATACTGCAAAAGGCAGCTCTTATTACAAGAGGAATATCCGAAATAGGAAGACTGGGAATGAAGCTTTGATGGAAGACTTGAAACCTTTGCAGGGCTTTCAGGTGTATTGGAGACCTTATAGTTACCTGTTGTTCAAGCTACAGCCGTAACCATAATGCAGGATATCTTATGGGGCAGGGAAAGACCATGGATGAGGCAATGGCTGAGGTCGGCCCAGGTAGTTGAGGGAGTATATTCTGCAAAGGCGGCAAGTAAATTAGCTAAGGCAAATAATATAGAGATGCCTATAGTTGAGCAGATGAATATGGTATTATTTGAAAATAAAAAGCAGAGGATGCACTTAATGAGTTGCTTTTTAAGAGATAAAAAAGGATGAACACTCAGGTTTTGACTGGGATGAATAAAGAAAGGCTAATGATGGAGATAGATGTAGAAAAGCTTACTCCCATGATGCGCCAATATTATGACATTAAAAAGAATACAGAGACTGTATTCTTTTTACAGAATGGGCGATTTTTTATGAGATGTTTTATGATGATGCACTTACGGCATCAAGGGTGCTTGAAATAACGCTTACAAAGAGATCGGGAGGTAATGAAAGCAGTCCGCCTATGTGTGGAGCCTTTTTCATTCTGTAGACAGATACTTAAATACTTTTAGTCCAGTCAGGCTATAAGGTAGCTATATGTGAACAGACTGAAGATCCAAAGCTTGCAAAAGGACTGGTAAAAAGAGAGGTCATAAGGATAGTTACCCCTGGGACTAATCTAGATACTTCAGCACTTGAAGAGACCAAGAATAACTTCCTTATGGGAATAATGGCTGTAAATGAGGACTATGGCATAGCTCTTGTAGATGTATCTACAGGAGAATTCCTTGTAACTGAGTTAGTTTCCTCTAAGTCACTGCTTGATGAGGTAACGAAGTTTGAACCTGCAGAAATTGTTTGCAATGAGAATTTTATAATGTCCGGAATTTTTGACTGATGAATTCATTGAGAAGCAGAATTTAACCATAACTAAGCTGGAAAGACGGTATTATGAATATGCTGCAGCTGTTAGGATGATAAAGAAGCATTTTAAGGTAGAAGTTCTTGACGGGCTTGGACTTACAGGCATGGACAATGCCATATGTTCTGCAGGTATGGTACTTGCCTATCTGTATGAAACACAGAAAAACGATTTAACTCATATAATTGCGATTAAGCCGTATTTTTAGCAATGCTTATATGATGCTTGATGGCTCAACCAGAAGAAACCTCGAGCTCACTGAGACTCTTAGAGATAAGAATAAAAGAGGCTCTCTTCTTTGGGTGCTTGATAAAACAAAAGACGGCGATGGGGGCAAGACTACTTAGAAGCTTCTTAGAACAGCCACTTGTTAATAAGGCTGAAATAGAGGCTAGGCTTGATGCTATCGAGGATTTTTAATAAAAATATCATTACAAGGGAAGAAATAAGAGAGTATCTTAATCCGGTGTATGATATAGAAAGACTGCTTTGCAAAAATCTGCTACAAGAGTGCGAATCCAAGGGATTTACTGGCATTTATGAATTCTATTGAATTTCTTCCTGCAATTAAAAAGTCTATTGCCGGAGTTTAGTTCCAAGCTTTTATGCGATTATAATGAAATGCTTGACACTCTCTCGGACATTTATGAAAAAGATAGATAGTGCTATATTTCCTGAAGCACCACTTTCTGTCAGAGAAGGCAGGATAATAAAAGAGGGCTATAATGAGGAGATAGATAGACTAAGAAGAGCTAGTACAGAGGGTAAAAACCTTGGTATCAGAGCTTGAAGATGAAGAAAAAGAAAGAACCGGAATTAAGAACCTTAAGATTAAATACAACAAGGTATTTGGTTATTATATCGAAGTAACAAACTCCTACAAGGACTTGGTGCCTGATGACTGGACTAGGAAGCAGACACTTACCAATGCAGAGAGATATATAACTCCTAGACTTAAAGAGTTTGAAAAATATGATACTCGGTGCGCAGGAGAGACTTGTAACCCTTGAGTATGAGCTATTTTTCAGGGCTTCGTGATGAGATAGCAGATGAAATAGTAAGAATAAGTAAGACTGCTAAGGCTATAGCAGGTATTGATGCTTTTTATTTCCCTTTCTGTTGTTGCTGAAAGTGAGAATTTCACAAGGCCTTTGATAAATGAAGAGGGATTGTGGATATAAAAAGACGGAAGACATCCTGTAGTTGAGAAAATGATGGGAGGAGACGGCTTCATTGTAAATGATACTTATTTAGACAATAAAAATGACAGAATCTCTATAATTACAGGGCCCAATATGGCGGGTAAGTCAACCCTATATGAGGCAGACTGCCATCATAGTGCTTATGGCTCAGATAGGAAGCTTTGTACCGGCTTCTTTTTGCTAACATAGGTATCTGCGACAGAATATTTACAAGGGTAGGTGCCTCTGATGACCTTGCAAGCGGTCAGTCTACCTTTATGGTGGAAATGACTGAGGTAGCTAATATTCTTAGAAATGCTACAAAGGACAGCCTGCTTATCTTAGATGAAATAGGCAGGGGAACCAGTACCTTTGATGGACTGTCAATAGCTTGGGCTGTGGTTGAATACATAAGTAACCCAAGGCTTCTTGGTGCTAAGACTTTGTTTGCTACACATTATCACGAGCTTACTGAACTGGAAGGAAAGCTCCCCAATGTCAATAATTACTGTATAGCGGTAAGAGAAGACGGAGACAATATAGTCTTTCTAAGAAAGATAGTTAAGGGTGGTGCTGACAAGAGCTACGGTATTCAGGTAGCGAGGCTTGCAGGGGTTCCTGACAGTGTAATTGAAAGGGCTAAAGAGCTTGCAGTAGAGCTTGACAGCAATGATATCCTTGAAAAGGCTAAAAGGCTTGAAGTAAAGGGTGCCGGCGACAGCCCGTCAGGTGCAAAAAGAATATGTAGAAAATAAAATGTAATAGAGTTTCTTTCGAAACAGGAGGAATGCCTGATAAAAATGAAGAAAAAGAGGTTTATTAGACCAAATAAAAACAGATGAAAATCAGCTCTCATTTTTTTCGGTTCATCAAAGAATGAGGATGTACTTGCAGAGCTTATGGATATGAAACTAGAAGAATTATCTCCCTATAGATGCACTTAATAAGCTCTACGCTATGCAAAAGAAAGTAAAAAGCAGAGGGTTGTAGTAGAAACGAGGTGAGGTCTTGTCAATAATTAATGTCCTTGATAAGGATACAATCAATAAAATAGCTGCGGGAGAGGTAATAGAAGTCCTGCGGCAGTAGTTAAAGAACTTGTTGAGAATGCAATAGATGCGGATGCAAAATTCGGTAACTGCTAGAAATTAAAGACGGAGGAACTTCCCTAATCAGGGTTACAGACAACGGGAAAAGGTATAGGCAGTGATGATATTAAGACTGCCTTTCTTCCACATGCAACAAGTAAGATAAAGACAGCTGATGACCCTAACTTTAGTGTCAAGCCTTGGCTTTAGAGGTGAGGCTCTTGCCAGTATAGCTGCTGTAAGTGAGGTAGAGGTACTTACCAAAACAGCGGATGAAATAAGCGGAATCAGATATGTGATTAACGGAGGGAAAGAGGAAGCAAATGAGCCAATAGGAACTCCTGAGGGGACTACATTTGTAGTAAGGAATATTTTTACAATACTCCGGCACGAAAAAAAGTTTCTTAAAAGCGCAGTCACAGAGGGAAGATATGTGGGTGAGGTTATGGAACACTATGGCTGTTAGTCACCCTGAAAATAGCTTTTAAGTTCATCTTAAACGGACAGGTTAAGCTTCAGACCATGGGGAATGGGAGTCTTAAGGATGTGTTATTCTACATCTATGGAAAGGAAACAACTGCCAACATTATCCCTGTAAACAATCCTGATGCAGACGGAGAACTCGTAAACGGTCTTTCTGTCAGGGGCTATATCGGGAAGCCCTCCCTCACAAGAGGAAATAGGAGTATGAGAATTATTTTATAAACGGAAGATATATCAAGAACAAAGTAATAACTAGAGCTATAGAGGATGCTTATAAGTCCTTTCTTATGCAACATAAGATTTCTTTTTCACCTGTCTGCTTATAAGTGTGGACAACTCACTTGTGGATGTAAATGTACATCCTGCAAAGCTTGAGGTTAGATTTAGTGATACTGAAAGCATATATGATTAATTTTCCATGAGGTTGATAATGCACTTAGGAAAAAGATTTACTTCCTGACATGGGGAGTAAAAGCAGGTACCTGACAAGAAGCCTCTGGTAAGGGATTTTAACTCTCATAATAAGACTGAAAGAACAGAGAAGTCAGGAGGTTACATCATACCTGACATCCCCTATACCTGAGCCTTTTGAGAAAAGCAGGCAGGGAGAGGGAAAAAGGAGCTAAAGCCTGTATTTAAGCAGGAGAGCTTTGTAGCAGATAAGGTTAAGAGGAATGAGAAATCTCCTCTTGTCAAGTCAGAGATGTATGCACCTTTTGAAAATGATACTACATTTGATAAGAGTAAATTAGCATCGTTTGAAATTGAAAAGTATTGATAAATCAGAAGGTGGTATAAAAATACCTGCGGAAATTTAGCAGGAGATGTAAGCAGAGAAAAACGGTTGAAACTGAAGATAATAGAGAATATCCTACAACTGTAGAAAATACGACTAAAGCCTCTTATAATAAAGATTTTAATACAGTTAAAGAAGATAGTGATACTTATAAAAATATGTCTGAAAACAGCTTTCAAGCTGATGACGGAATGATGAATACTACAGATGTAGAACAAGCTTTTGTGATAAAGACGAGTTACATTGCGATACAAGCAAGTCATCTAAAGAAGAGTTTAAGGAGGAATACTTGCTAAGAAGGCTCTTCCTGATATCAAAATTATAGGACAGATATTTGGAACATATTGGATAATTGAATATGATGACAGTGTATATATGATAGACCAGCATGCAGCCCACGAAAAAGGTAATGTATGAGAGGTTTGTTAAAGAAATTTCTCAAAACAAAGTAACATCCCAGAACTTACTTCCCTCCCGTTGTGGTCACTCTATCTGGCAGCCAGAGACAGATTGTTGAAGAAATAGAAGAACATCTTCACGAACTTGGTTTTGAGATAGAGCCTTTTGGTGGTAATGAGTATGTCATTAAAGCAGTTCCTACAGAGCTTTTTGGAATTGAGTGAAAAAGACCTCCTTTTTGATATAATTGACCAGTATTCGCTTGAAGGAAAGAGAGTAACGCCTGATACTGTGCTTTCTAAGCTTGCGACCATGGCTTGTAAGGCTGCAATCAAAGGGTAATATGAATATATCTCTCTTAGAAGCAAAGGCCTTAATTGAAGAGCTTATGAGTCTTGACAATCTTACAACTGTCCGCATGGAAGACCTACTATGATATTTATGTCTAAGTCTGATGTGGAGAAAAATTTAAGAGACAGATATAGAATGTTAACTTAGAGATTAAGTAGATTAGACAGTTTCTTTTGACATGATAGGAGGAGTTTTTGAAAAAGACTTGGGAATATATGTGCATATACCCTTTTGTGCAAAAGAAGTGTAACTACTGTGATTTTTATTCATTAGCTTGCGGTGAAGATGAAAAGAAAGCCTATATAGAGCGCACTCAAGAGGAAATAAGAGAGTTTCTAAGAATGTAAATGACGAATACAGAGTCTATACTGATTTATTTTGGGGAGGTACTCCGTCTATAATAAAGGCTGAGTATATAAAAAGAAATATTAGATCGAAATAAGGTCGGGACTTCAAGCTTTTATGAGGATGACTTCTTCCCTGAGATAAACCATAGAGTGCAAACCCTAGAACTGTAGATATGGGAGAAGCTTTTTAGTATATAAAGAGGCAGGGAATTAACAGGATAAGCCTGGGACTTCAATCAACTAATGATGATGAACTAAGGCTTCTTGGGCGAATTCATACCTACGAGGATTTCCTTTATAGCTATGATATGGTTAGAAAATCAGGCTTACTCAATGTAAATATGACCTTATGAGTGCAATACCTAAACCAAAATATCGGGCTATGAGAGTCTTTTGGATGAACTGATCAGGCTTAAATCCCGAACATATTTCAAGCTATAGCCTGATTATGAAGAAGGTACCGACTTTTATCAAAAATATGCAGAGAATGCTCCATTTGTAAAAAGGACTTGCCCTCAGAAGAAGAGGATAGGGCAATGTATGAACTAACTCTTGAAAGACTTAAAGAGGCAGGATATAAAAGATATGAGATTTCAAACTATGCTAAAAGGAGGATACTATTCAAGACATAATACTTCTTACTGGGAGAGAGTACCTTATTTGGGGTTTTGAGTAGGAGCATCATCACTTTTTGAAGATGAAAGGTATGACAATGTGGCAAACCTCAAAGAGTATATTAAAAATGCAGGCATGTGAGCGATGTAAGGCAGAAATATTACTAAGCTTAGCCTTATGATGAAATGTCTGAATTTATGTTTCTGGGCTTTAGGTTAACTAGATGGAATAAGCAAACAAGCGTTCACTAAAAATTCACATTTACTGTAGAAGAGATTTTGAGATGTTATAGAAAAAGCACATAAATAACGAAACTTTTAGTAGATAATGGAGAGTTTTTAAAGCTATCTGACAGAGGACTTGATATCAGTAATTATGTACTTAGTGACTTTTGCTGGATTGAAATTGTATGAAAAGACATGTTAAACTGTATTGCAAAATATAAATTTGTTTTATCAAAAGGAGGAACAGAATGAACTTAAAGAAAGACAACAGGGGGAATTGCCAAGAGAGTGCTTTGGTTATAATTATAGTACTCGTTGCTAGCACTTGCTGCCGGTGGAGTGATGTTTGCAAAGAACATGTTTATGTGTCAGATCCACTTACTAAGCTTATAACAGGTTATATTAACACGCTTATAGCCAGAGGGAAATGGGTTATCTTCAGAAATGACATTTTCTATCGATAAGGGATAATGCAGAAGCAAAAGAAGCTGTTTTGCACAGATTCCAGCCGGTGCTTTTAAGTCAAACACCGATCAGCTTATGGACTTTTGCATCTAAGATACTTCCTAAGCTTAGTGTAAAATATTCTGCTATAGCTAATACAGATAAAGATCCTGTAAATTTTGGTGCTAATATGTCCGTTCTTTATGATAATAAAGAACTTGTAGACGGTGGAGTTACAGTAAGGCCTTGGGAGATTTTCAGTATACTCTAAGTCTCTGCTTACTAAACCGCTTTTACTCTAATTTAGCAGATACTGTTAAAATGCTTCAGGTCTCGATATATCCGGCATCAAGCTTAAGGATTATCTTGATGTACTCTACGAGCAGGATGACTTTACTAAGAATTTTGCTAAGTCAAAGTATGCAGAAATCTTAAAGGAAAAACTCAAGGATAACCTCAAAGTCAGAAGGATTAGATAAGGTTGTACTTAGCATGAACTATGAAGATTATATAAAGATGCTTGAAGACTTATCTTAAGGAAGGCGCTAAAGGATGAAAACATTAAAAGACTTCTGTATTAAATAAGCTTTGATAAGTTAATTGCAGTTTGCTGTTAAAAATGGTGATTATAAACTAACGGATCTTTCAGAGGAAGACTTTAAGAAACAGGCTGAAGAAGGAAAGAAACAGTTAAATGATAACTGGGAAAATGCTCTTTACTGAGATTACTAAAACATATTCAGATGAACAGTTTAAGCAGGCTTTTAGCCGTAACAGGTGATATGCCCATGAAATATACATTTACCTTTTAGCGGAGACAAGATTACAAAGATAGATGGAGAAGCGCTGTTAAGGGAATAACAATTAAGTTTAATACTACTGTTGATAAATACAGCACAGACGGTTATACCTTTGCTGATGCTTCAAATTCTGATGACCCTACAACTGCTCTTAATGGATACAGTCTTATGGGGAACAGTAATGGGCAAGGCTAATGAAATATTAACAGGCGATGCTTTTTAAGAATATGCAGGAAGATATCATTAAAACTGCTAAAGAAAACTCTTGCGGCGGAAGATGCTACAACGATTGAAAATAATTTTAAGCAGATTTCAGCATTATCAGGGAGTATCCGGTAACTAATTTATACGACTTTAAAGAATAAAAATCTAAACAGGCCTGCCTTTAAGATTTTGTATTGTTTTTGGTTAAAGCACTTTGCATTTGCAAGGTGCTTTTAATCTTAGTATTGATTGGAGAAAAGATGGAGCTTTAAGATAGAGGGTTTATCTAAAACCATAGGAAAAGATGTAATTCTGAAATGAACTTTGAATGCTAGGGCTTAAAGGAGGGAGACGTGCTTGCTTTTGAGGGGAAGTAACGGAAGCGGCAAGACAACCTTCTAAGGATAATCGCAGGTCTTGACAAGGACTATCATGGGGCAAATAAGTTTATAGAGAACGGTGTAACGATAGGCTATGTACCGCAGGATATCATATTATTTGAGAGACCTGAATGTTAGAGATAATCTTAAGACATTTTGCAATGGACAAAATGCTAAGGAGAAATATGCACATGACTTTGAAGGCTTTGCTAGAGGTGCTAGGCTTTATCGGAGCTATTTAAGAAAAAGACCGGCAAGCTATCAGGAGGACAGAAGAGGCTGGTTAATTTTCTTATAGGACTAGCTAGTAATCCTGGGTTTAATCCTGCTTGATGAAGTCATTGTAGGAATGGATGAAAGTACTGTAGAAAAAGGTAGTCAAGCTGATAAACTCTATAAAAAGATAAAATTATGATAATTACTTCACATCAGGAAGACTTCTTAAGAGAAGTATGCAATATAAGCGGAAGACTGATTGACGGAAAAGATGGAGCTTCATTATGAGGATTAATAATATAGCCGTTATGTATAATTCAAGCAAAAGCTCACTTTAATTAAAAATCAAAGTCATCGCTTTTCCTTTTTATTATTAATGACGGTTTTGCTCTTTATTTATAATCTGGTGGAAAAATCAGATATGGCTAAAGCCCTACGGTCTTTGATAGCAAATGAAGAGAACTCGGTAATAGCTAATCTTACTATAGGTTCAGTGCTAAATAATAAGGTGGCTGAGATAGTTAACTTTCAAAGGGTGGATTATGAGAAGGAAAGAAGCTTTATCGATAAAGGAGATGCCCTTCTTATGGTATATATCAAAAAGGAACTATTGATACCCTTGTATGAGGGGAAAAAGGCGGAACTGATATCTATACAAAGAATGAGAACAATGACTTTACTAAACTTGTAATTAGTTATATTAAAGGATTTACGGATATAATCAATGTATCGCAAAAATGCAGGTCTTGCCTATATGGATGTGCTTTATAAAAAGGGAATGACTGAGAGCGAAAGGATAGATAAGTTTAATGAACTTCAATCATCTTTATGTGAAGCTTACACTTGCAAGAAGCAGCATTTTTAGTGGTGAAGACAGGTATTTGGCCTTGATGCGAAAAGACATGGAGACAGGATATAAAGTAATTGTAGCAGTAATCTTACTTTGGAATAAGCATAACTATTCTTGCAAATAGTGATATTATGCGAAAAATATGAGACAAAGACTCATTCTTTCAGGTATAAGTGAACTGGAAATCTATGCTACAGTTATTAGGCTGATATTGATTACTGACATTGTATTTCTTTTTGATTTTTATAAAACTTGCAAAGGTGATAGGAATAGGTGGTTAAGTGTATACCGAATTAGATTAAAAAGTGAAATACTTAGATGGAGCTTGCTTCTTTATTATCGCATTTTTCTTTTTGCTTTTTGCACTTGCTTTAGGTGTATTTAGTAAAAGTATGGAATCCCGTGTATCCTTTAAGGTCACTATAATTGACGAAGATAACACGAGGCTGTCTAAGGAGGCAGTAACCATAATCAGCGGGCTAAGCGGAGTAACCCTCACAAGGGAAGATGCGGATGTAAAATACTACTATAAAAAGGATATGAGGATAACTTTACTAAAGGTAGATTTGACGGGCTCATTGAGGTTAGTAAAAACAGCTTAAAGCAGGGAATAAGTCTGTTAAACGACAGAATAGTAACCAAACTTGTAAGCGATTATATTTATCTAAATCTGTATGAGAGGATAAATTCAGTAGAAAGCATAAGCTTTGAAAGCTATGAGAAAAACCTTGAAAAGACAAAGCTTAATAACGAGATTTTATTAATAAAAGTTAATGATGGCAAGCTCGCAGATAATCTTGCCACTGAGGTGGATTTCACATCTTATATAGCTTTATTTTTCCTACTTACACTTAGTATTAGCATAAGTATAGAGCAGTATTAAAGCTTAACAAAATGAGAAGCAGTGGACTTTTAGACAGGTTAGAACTCTCAGGGACCGGTGAAACAAAGGTAATCATTGTGGACTTTTTAGCATCCTGCATCAAAAGTATGGGTGTAATACTGCCTTTATATTGTGTGGTTTGAAACTAAGATATTTATAATAACAGCTATGTTATTTGCTGTATATTCTGTCATAGGTTTGCTTACTGAAAGAGTATCAAAGTCTGAAGATATACTTGTAATTGTCTTAAGAAGTGTTATGATATTATTCTTAGGATTAGGGTATGGTATTTAATTTTTATTATTAAGGAGAAACTCATATGTTTGGTGACAGAGTAAAGCTGCTTGGCAGGACATTTGATAAAGGGATGGCAGATTGCTGCTAAAGACTCGTATACGGGGCTCTCATTCTACTGTAAGGGAAGTGTGAGGCTTACAATTACACCTGAAAAAGAGCAGATAAGGATAGCTGTCCATATGTTGGTGTGGTAATTGATGATGACACAGAGGCTGTTAGGAAAATTGCGATAACCCATGAAATAAAATGTTGAAATTGCTATGGGTGATGGAAAGCATACATAAAATCGATATAGTTAAGCTTACAGAAGAACAATATGGTAATATATATTTTTAGTGAACTTTGTTTTGAGGATGAAGATAGTGTTAAAGAAGACAGAAAGCTATAATAAAAGTGTATTGTTTCATAGGTGATTCCATAACTGCAGGTTGATGGAGTGGATGAATAGATGGAGAGGATTTTACCACCTTTGAAGAAAATGTGCTTAATTCTGCAGCTATTCTTACTGCAAAGAGTATAAATGCTGAGGCTTTATGTATTTGCAAGCAGTGGAAACGGCATCATATCCAGATGGATAGAGCCTGAAAAAGGATGAGCCAAACGAAGATGGACTTATGCCTGTTATTTTCCCATTTGAGAAGGAAACCTTCCTGAGGCTGACTATATATTTTGTAAATCTGGGAACTAATGATGATAGCTACATAAAGGGCAAAGCTGAGAGAATAAACAGATTTAAGGGAAGAGTACAGAAATTTATAGTAAAACTAAGAAAACTAGTACCCTAAGTCAAAGCTATTTATTGCGTTTGGTGATCATGGCGGATGAATTGGTTCCCTGACCTGAAGATGATAAACACTTATAAGAAAGACTACAAAAGATGATAACGGCTATTTTATAAAGCTTGATAAAACAGCAGTTAAGTGAAGGGATTGGCGCAGCCGGACATCCGAGCCTAAACGTGAATAAGAGGGTATCGGATACCTTTGATTAAGGCAATTGAGAACAATTCCTGATAATAGAAAAAGTTACTTGTATTATTTATTTTGATTTGTCTATTTTTATTGTATATTTTATACAAAGGTGTTATCATATAGAGTAGTTAATACACTGATATTCATTTTAAGGAGGAAAGAGGAAAAATGAAAAAGATTATTAAGTTTGTTAGCTTGTGCCGCAATAGCTGTTACTACACTATGCAGGTTGTGGTTCAAAGACTGCTAACACAAATTCAGGAAGCGCAGCACATCATCAAGCCCTGTAGTTTTGGGAATTCTGGACTATTTCACTCATGCTACTTTTTGAAGATTTCTTCAATAGCTTTGATAAAAGATTACCAGACTCGTTAATCCAAAATGTAACCATCAATTGGCTGACGTGCCTTATGAGGATGTACAGTCTAAGCTCGTTACAGCTGTTGCGGGTGGAACAGCACCTGACGTTGTTAATCTTAACACCCAGATGGCGCTTACACTCTGTAGTCAGGATGCGCTTGTTGACTTAAACAAGGCACGCTACAGCTGAGCAGAAGAGCATTTATATCGAAAGCCTGGAATTCCGCTAAGGTCGGAGACGGTGTATATGCTTTCCCTTGGTATGCATCACCTGATATTATGTTCCATAACAAAGACCTTATTGAGAAGGGCGGAATCAGGCACCTTCAACCTTTGCTAAGGCTCTTGAGAGTGCTGAGAAGTTCCATAAAGATACCAATGTTTATCTTTTCTTGGATGAGTTCTTCAACCTCTTAATGAAGAAAATATTCCAACTCCTTAATGAAGATAAGACAAAGGCTGCCTTTAATACTAAAAGAAGCTGTAGACCTGCTTAAAAGCACAAAGTCATATACAGATGAGGGTGTAGCTCCAAAGACAAATCAGTTCTGGGACAGGAGTGACTTTGCTTTTTGAATCAGGCAAGCTTGTACGTTGTCAGCTCATCAGGTTTTCACTTAGCAGAATTAGATGAGGCAATTTGACATCTATAAGAAGATTTGCTGTAAAGCACACGCTCTTAGGAAAAGCACAGGACTTGGCCGCAACCCACTCTATGAACCTTGTATTGCCAACTGCAAGCAAGAATCAGGCAGGAGGCTATCCAAGTTTGCTAACTGTTACAGTACGATGCAAACTGAAGCTTGCCTCTTGTGAATGACAGTTTCCATCTTCGCTTCAACCAAGAAGGCAAGTGAGGACGTTTCTTTTACTTCTGACACCAAGACACTTGAAGGACAGGCAAGCGCTTAAGGTTCGCATATGCAAGCTCTCACTTCTCTTGTGGACTTTTCACTGCGCAGCCAAACAGGGAACCACTCAGGCGTTTATTAACAAGGCTTGTGAAGCGTAGCAGTAAATGGTGATGATGTGAAGGTGCACTTAGACACAGGCTGAAGAAGATGTTAATATATTAGCAGATTCAAAAAAAATAAATAATTCAATGGGGCTGTTACCTTAGGTAGCAACCCATACCATTTTTGGAGGTACTATGGTGAAGGCAGTAAAGAAGGAAAACAGAAAGTTAAAGGAGACAGCAGCCGCTTATGCCTTTATGCTTCCTGCACTTATTATAATTTTTATTTTTACAATCATTCCAATATTTTGCAAGTCTTGGACTGATGTTCTTTGACTACTCAGTTCTTGGTAAGACCAGGTTTGTTGGTTTAGGTAACTTATCAAGGCTTTTAATGACAGAGTTTATAGTTGCTATCAAAACTCGCTTATATTTGTTGCTGTTGTCTGGTTATACAGATACTTGCAATACTATTATCTCTTTTGAAGCAAATAAGAAATTGCCGGTATTGGTATATTCCGTACTTTATATACGGTTATCACTCTATGGCTGTTTTATTATCTGGGGTTTATATTTAATTCAAGCGAGTATTATTACCCTTTTAAGCGACTTGGGACTGATTACTCAGCTTGGATTCATCAGTGACAAGAAAACAGATGCTCTGTCTTATGTTTATTACACTCTGGCAGGGACTCGGTTACTATATGATGATGTACCTTGCAGGACTTCAGGAATACCATCAGAACTTAGTGAAGCAGCCAGAATACGCAGGCACGCTAAAGGTTATTACAAGCATTATCATACCACAAGCTAAGCCATTTATTTGTTTGTACACTTAACTCCATCATTTCAGCTATAGGTGTGTTTGATGTAGTTTTTGTGCTTAAGGAGGCCTGATAATGCAACGATGGTTATTAATTATTATTCATATACTAGGCCTTGGAGAATTCCGTTCTGGATATGCAGCAGTTGGAGCAATCACTTAGAACAGGAGCCAATATATATACACCTAAAGTTCACCTGGATAGCTTTTCAATATCAAACTATACTGGTGTATGGAATTTATGAAGCTTCATAAATACGTGTGGAACACTATCGTGATTACCGCAGGGGCTATATCAATGGATGTAGTATTTTCTGCAAGTGCTTATCCTCTTGCAACTATGAATTTTAAGGGTAAAATGTTATCTTTGCAATCCTGGTTGCAACTATGATAATTCCTGCTGCTGCAGGTATGATAATCAACTACCTCACGATTTCAAGGATTCATCTTCTGACAATGCTTTGGGGGTAATCCTTCCTGTCTGTCAAGACCTTTTAGTATCATACTTTGGACAGCCTATCTTGAGTGCCAAAGAACTAATCGATGCAGCCAAGATAGATGGTGGGGCAGTTTATTACCTGGCTGGTAATGCTTCCGGCATAGTACCAGTGTATATCAACCATAGTCATCTTGGACTCATAGGTATGAATGCCTTTTGTCCTTATTACTATTTTCAAGGATCCTGCAGTACCCCTCTGCAACGGCTTTGCAGTACCTAAACGGTTCTTTTAGTTATAAGTTTGGTTATGTGGCGGTACAATCATCTATTATACCTGTACTTATCGTTTATGCTTTGTCAGAAAAATTTATAGAGGCTGTCAGTGGAGCAGTGAAGGGTGATGATATGGAAAATGTTGATGTTTAAGTTAATTACTAAGGATGATTTGGATGTTTTACACTTTCGGAGGAATCATTTCGCTGAATATAATGTGTAACTAAGGTAAGTCTTAGGCAAAACTATGATGATGCTGACAAGTTTGATGAAGGAGCCTTTATAATAAGAAGCGGCATCAGGTGCCTATAGGATTTATCGGAACTAAGATATCACACAGCGAACTTTATCCTGACACCGGCTGGATAAGCATAGTTACTGCAAGAGATTATAGGCGTAATGGATATGGTATTTGTCTCCAAAGCCTTGGAGGCGCTTCACAGTGCAGGAGTCAAGAGAGTAAGTGTGGGGCAGGAGTTTCATAACTTTTCAGGAATACCTAATCCAAAATGACGAGAATATGGGCTTTTAACGCTCTTGGGTTTGCGGTAAATGAAGGCAACACTTTGATTTGGGCTGTAATTACTGATAATACCTACATTGAGCTTTGATAATTGTATTTGTCGGTGAATTTGGTTAAAAATTATAATGATGATTATGATGAACTGAGGTTCTTAGATGCAGAATTTCGGAAGATGGGCCTATGAAAGTTGATACAGCAATAAAGGCACATAAGGATCCATCTGAAATCGTGTTATTATGGGATAAAAGAGATAATAAAGTTGTTGGATTTTTGCATATTGACATCATACAAGGATGATGAGGAAAAAGACCTGATATGGAGGGCTTGGTTATATAGGTATAGCGTGCAATTAGGGGCAGACAGGTGGGAATTTTCTGCTCACGAGTCCCTTGTTCAGGCGAAACTTAACGGCATAGTAAGAGTAAAATAGATTGGACCATCCTCGTTAAGTTTATGGACAATGGTTTATAGTAAAGAGGACCTACATAGCTGCTATAAAGAATTACAGTAAAGGGATGATGTTATGATGACTAAGATTGTATTATTGCCACTGGATGAGAGACCTGTAACTTCCTTCGGGGAAACTATATTCTATGGTGATGAAATCAACCCCGAATAGGCTCGGAGATAAAAATTTCAGCTGATTTGGAAGAGATAGACGAGTTTTATTTAAAGAATGTAAGGATGCACAGGTCTTGTGGATATCATTGGATATGCTCCTTTATGGGGACTTGTTCCATCAAGGATTCATCTTTGAGAGTGAGTATGCTTAAGGAAAGGCTAGAGTTTATGACATGGAAGGCTAATCCAAGGCTTATTATCTACGCTTTTAATGTGATTAAGAGGTGTCCCTGTACTCAAGCAGTGATGAGAGCCTGGATTACTACGAGAACTATGGTAAAGAAATTAGTTTGGGAGAGGTACTTCATAAAAGCGTTTGGGTATGGGCCGATACCTTCCGCTGAGCTTGAGGATAGGATTCCTAAGGAATTGCTTAGATGACTATACATCAAGAAGAAGGGTGAATAAGTCATTAACTTAGCTGCACTTGATTTGATTAGGAAAGAATTATTGATGCTCTTGTTATTCCACAGGATGATTCCTGTAGATTTGGTTTTGCGGCCATTGACCAGGGAGAGATAAGAAGGGCTGTCAGAGAAGGCTTTGAAGATAAGGTGCTTATGTATCCGGGTGCTGATGAGGTGGGGCTAACATTATATCGAGGATGATAAATGTACTTAAGACAAAAAGCTCTGGGTGTATCTTTTAAGCATAACAGACGCTGCAAAGAGTATAATTCCTCTTTTTATGAGGAAACATCTTAAGGTACGCTAAAATATCACGTTCTTTCTGCGGGATGTCAGCGACCGATTCGGTACGAGATGGCAGACATAATTATGGTTGTAACGGCACCTGCAGGCAATATGGAGAGGCTGCCTACCGCCTTCAACAAAGCCTGAGTATATGGGAAAGAAACCTGGCAGAGATGGTTGATTTATAAAGGAGGAGAGGCTTACTGAGGGAAAGATTGTGACTATTGCTGACAATGCTTACGCTAATGGAGGAGACTTGCAGGTGTTAAGACTTAATTCCAATAATCGTTTATGAGTTGATGGCTATGCAGGCTGGAATACCTCTGCCAATACTATAGGCACAGCCATAGCTGAGGCGGTGGATGCCTATCATAAGATAACAAAGCGCATCTTGATTTCCTTGGACAAAGATATATCGAGGATAGATATTGTCAAGCAGTTAGGGCTAAAGTCAAGATCTGAACTTGATAACATGGCATGGATTATTTTGATGTAAAAGAAAAGAAGGGGTTATCAGTGATTGTTAAAGAAAGATTGAATGAATTTATTAGTAAAGAGCTCTCATCCTTAGGGAGGAAGCTTAAAATAAGCAGTTTAACTCATCCTTGGAAAAGGATGTTTGAAATTGACGAAGCTGACTATCAGTCATAAAATAGTTTAAAATAATGTGAATTTTCCCTTAAGTTATAGTTCATCTTGTCGATATATATGATAGTGTTTAGATGGCACATTCTAATAGTGCACTGTTGTAAATACTATTAATATTTTTCAATGGAGGGAAAGATGAAAACATCAATTAAGACAGTGATTGCTGCGTGTTTTGTGGGTATGCTGATCCTCAAATGTGGTTATGCTTGACAAGCAGAGCACAATGAAAAGTATTTCACAAATCAGATACACGACGATATGTCCGTTATCATTGACCAGGCTGCGATGCGTATGTGGAAGCAGAGTTAAAGTCTGTTGAAAGAACAGTAGATGAGCTTTCAAGAAACTCTATGCTTACTGACGATAAGGTATCTTGAAGGACAAGGTTGCTTTTTAGTAAGAGATCAGAAGATCTTGATTTATTAACTTTTATACTGACAAAGCGGGTATGTGCGTGAACCTTATGGAAACTGTTGACAAGTTTGATGTTTCTGCCATGATTACTTCAAACAGGCTATCAAGGGTAAGACTTCATATCAAAGGTTAGAACCGATAACAGATGTTCAAAGATTGTTGTAGCTGCCCTTTATACAGGAACGAAATCGATGGTTATTTGCCGGGAGTTGCCTTCTAAGTTTATGAATGAAATCTGTGGTACATTTAAGGGAGAAGACAGGTATCCTTGCTGTATATGATAGAGACCAACTTATTGGACATACCAATCAGATCTTGTTAAGATAAGATAAATATCTTAGAGAAGGCAAGTGATCCTAATATAAAGAATAGCAGAATTCTTCCAGAATGAAATTATGACAAAGGAATCAGGAGTAGGCAGTATACCTTCCTTCGGACAGAAAAAAGCTTGCAGGTTTTATAACTTTGCTGAAGAGGAATCACAGTTATAGTTTCTATTGATCAGGCGAAGTATTTGATGTGACAAAGCTTACAGCATTACTCCTTAGTTGGTCTTGTTATAATTGGTAATAGAGTTGTATTCTCATTTATCATAGCTTCAAGGATAGCGTTTCATCAATTCATTAAGGCTGATAAATGAACTTTCTACAATCTTCAGTGCTGCTCCTAAGAATGATTATTCTAAGAGAGGGATGAGATTGGATATATACAGAGCTACTCAGGACCTCAAGAACAAATTCATTAGAGATAGTTGAGAAGATGAAACAGTTCTTCGCAGGCTTATTAGAAATCCTGAAGCCGTGGGCTGCATCTTCATTACTACAGGTTCCCAGTGAGGAAAGGCTTTTAATACCGCAAAGAGAACTTTATTTGACAAAGACCTGTAGTCATGGATGGAAGAGACATAGGCACAAAGTGCTTCCATCCGCCTCTGTTAAAGATATTTTTAACGGCAGATGTGAAGTTAGGGCCGAGAGAAGATATAAAGAACTTACTGAAAAAGGTGAAAAGGTTGTTTAAACATTATATGTCAAATATAAAGTAAGGGATGACAGGATGAATGGAGGTTTCACCTCTTGTACAGGCTGGTGATGCGGTGTTGGTGGATACATCTTCACTTGTGATGATAGTAGTTGATATATAATAAAATTGCCTGTTAAAAATCCGGCTTTATCTAGAGTCTCTTAGAAAGAAGCTATATTTGGAAGTGGGTTGCTAAGAATGCAGGTTTTGTTTTGGTGTAAAGCGAAACGAAACATCAACAAACTTTCATCGGAAGGAAGCCTGTATATATGGAGATATCCATAATGAGGAGTGTGGTAAAGGAGCTTGAGAGAAAGGGGTAAAGTTGTAATGGCTTGGATGAGCTAAAGAATCAGAAAGGAACTTTGGTTATTAAATTCTGGAATACCTAAGTCTGATTACGATAAATTTATTGATTGAGACTGAATTTCAGATACTACCTGTACTTGTGAAAAGATACACTTAAGCTTACGAGGGTATTCAGAGGATTCTGACAATCAAATCGTCATTGTGGCTCAGAAATCATCCTGGGTTATAGGTATAAGGGCTGGTGCCTGACCGAGCCGGTTATATTTAGAAACCAAGGAAGCCGGGCTTATAACTTGAAATCCTTTGAAGAAACATATTTTAGCTCCAAACTACATTTCCAATTTAAAATAAATTTCAAGATATAGTTGAAATTTTACAGAAAGAAATATTATTATAGTATTATTTTGCTGCGATGCTACATCAAAAGGCAGACTGAAACGGAAAACTTGCAGGAAAACGATGCAGTGTGGTTGGCTCAACACCCAAAAATTATACGATATGTATAAAAATGTGTTGATACTTACTATACAGACACCTAGGGACGGATATAAAACTAAGTTTCGTTGCGTGGGTATTACAGCAGGGAAACTGTTACAAATAATATTATTGGGGAGTTCGGATACCAGAATGACGAAATGAGTTTGAAGAAATGCTGAAAGTCTTCAAGACTACCAGGCTAACGGAAGGTGGTGAAGGAACTGTAATAGCTGTTAAGGAAGATGAGATTATCCTTAACATTGGATATAAAAGCAGATGGAATTCTTACAAAGGTGAATATTCGCTCCTACTAATACCTGCAACACACTGGGTTTGGCGATAAGATGGAAGTTAAATTTATAGCTAAATGACGAGATGGACAGGTGCTTCTTACATATACAGAAAAAAGAACTGTCAGCATATGAAGAAGCTTTTTAACAACAAAGAGGTACTTAAGGCTAAGGTTGTGAGTGCCAATTATAGTTTAAGCGTAGTTGTTGATGAGGCTGGGT
>BNJV01002339.1_pt1 | contig 117281 bp, 179 predicted proteins | sample 8540591 | NCBI WGS metagenome assembly BNJV01 (sample SAMD00202457, study PRJDB9452) | human saliva metagenome | host: Homo sapiens
GAGGAAAATTAACTTATATTTTTAAGCGCACTTATATAAGGGTCAAAAAGATCCCTAAATTGTAAATCATATAAATAAATGTTATTATCGTTGCGTTTACTAACTTTGAGCTATCATAAATCAAGGCTTAAGATAAGGTATTATTGTTTTCATTTAGAATCAATATCGCCTATTTGATTTTCTGGAGACATGTTCTTCATATCAGATTAAACGGTTTTTCTTCCGAAACCAGGATAAATGCATTATCATCATTCGTGCTATGGCACGGATTGCTTTCTTTATGACCACGGCGTTTTTTAACCTCGACCATATTTGATTGCAAAATAGGTCTGCTTTTTGCTCTGATTGCTGCAAGCGCACATTGTACCATCATAGGCTTTAAGTAATCTCCGCTTTTGAAATCCGCACAGACTTCTTTTTACCGGCTGACCTTATCATAGTAGGTGAAAGCCCACGTCTATGAGTTAATAAGATGCTTTATGTCATCAAAGATGCTCATATCTACGCCTGTTTCTGGCAAGCAACGATTGTTGAAACCTTAGTTCGGTCATCCCAGGCATTGTAGAAACAGTTCAACGAACTTGTAGTAAGGCTTCATCCTCACATAAAGCTCAACTTCAGATTGAGTAATCATGCTAATGTTATACCCAGGATGGCTGCGGGTGTTCGCTTTAGCCTGATCAGATTCTATGTTAAATTTCGATTGCCTCAATGATTTACCGGATTTAGCTGGCCCTTTTTAATGAGTCTGGTGATGCTTTTTCATCAATGAATCAGAAGTATGTAAGAAGATACGATGATGATTTCTGTGGTTGTTTTGTCAAAGGATCAGACAGTACACTGGCAATGCCGAGATTGGAAACAGTCATAAAGTTTTGTATGCGGTTTTTCCTCAGAAGATTTCATACATACCAGTTTGAAACGGTATTCGGCGATTTCACGCAGCTGTCTGAAGTTCTTTAGGGAACGAAGAGCATCTGACAAGGTCGAATTTGCAGAGGTCAGCAACCATTTGGAGTCTTTTTAACAAGTTTTCTTTTCCCTTTGATGGCTTTGACATATTTAGGATGGTAAGGCAGATCATGTCATTCTCGAGAGATATTAAAAATAGAACTAACATTTCAGTGATTCATACATATGATGATAAATAATTATTCTCGGATTAACAGCTGTGAAATTTTCTAATATCTGAGTTGAAAGTAGAAAATGATTTTGGCTTGTACTCAGAGATTCCATCAGCATTAGGACATGATGGTTGCAATGATAACATTTTGTAGGACATCAAGCCCACAGCAGATGGAGAGTATTTAACTTCATCATGGGTATCACCACCTTATAAAAAAGGATAGCAAACATTGATCGTCATCTCAAGTGACTGAATAAACATGGTTTATTACCAATGACAAGAGTCCGGCTCAATGTCCCACTTGTTTGTGCTTGTAAGGATGACGGCAATACAGGCAACATAAGCCGGGGCCTAGTACTGTACCCGCCACTCCCTCCTCCCGTGCTCTGTAGTATATTGCCATCCATATAGATATTATAAGACAAAGAGGAAAGGCACAACATTTTTCAATTTGTTTGTGCTTTTGAGCGAAGCGAAAGGAATGGTAAAAAATAAGGATTAAAGTTGGTATTGATGTAATGAAAAGGATAATATGCCTTATGAGATTGTCAAAGGAGCTGTCCTTGTTGTTAATGAGAATAAAGATTCTAAGGTTTATCTTTGTAGGTCAGATAAGGCTTTTCCGGAAGATACGCTAACAGGTTAAGAGAGAAGGCCTTCGTAATCAACATGAATGCACTTGAAATAATAGAGGCGTCTGAGGTTATTACAATGATGAGGCACCGGTTATATTATCAGAAAGAAGAAGGACTCATCGATTTCTGTTGCAATGAGACTGGTGAAGGAAGAAAAGGCAGATGCCTTGTTTCTTGCCGGTTTCACAGGGCTAAGTGTTCCTTGTAGGAGGACAGCCAGGTTGGAAGGCTTACAAGTGTTGTTTATCTCCTCTCTGCATCACTTATCCCAACGCAAAAGGGTGTATCTTTTGTTGATTGACTGTGGAGCCACGTGGATTCAAGGTCTGCTCACCTTATTCAGTATGCCGTTATGGGTTCATATATGGAAATGTAATCGGTATTAAGAACCCATACATAGAATGTTGGTGTAGAAGAAGAGAAGGGAATGCATTTAGAAGCGAAACCTTCCACTTCTTAACCTGAACCGACATAAACTTTGTGGGAAGCATTGAGTCACATTAGATTCTACGGAGATGTTGATGTATAATAGTATGTGAGTGCCTTTGTAGGCAATGCTATATTAAAGCTATTTGAGGAGTTGCGTTCTTCTTGAAGAAATCAAGAAGGGCTTTTAGTTAACCACCATGAGCAAGATAGGGAAATATGTTCTCAAAAAGGCTCTAAGAATACATTGTTCATAAAGCTTGATGCAACCAAATGATGGCGGTGCGCCTATGTTGACTCAATGGCCTTGCTCGTTAAGACTCACGGAAATGCAACACAATGAAATTAAAAATGCTCTTATTCAGTGTAATAGTTTAAAAATCAAGGAATAAACGATAAATAAAGCAGTACTTATCAGAATAAGATGTAATAAAGGGAGGAAATATGAACTGGATAAATTAAAGAAATTAAGCGTGTATTTGATAGGATGAAAACAGTATAACTGTAGACACAAAATTTGTAGATGATTTGGGTGCAGACTACTGATCTTACATCAATCGTTATGAGATAGAGGAACAGTTTGGAATTGAAATTCCTGATGACGCTATTGCTTCTATCGTAACGGTTAAGATGTAGAAAAGCTTGAAGAAGCGCGAAAGGTAAATACTAAAAGGAGTGCGCCGCATGCTGCGGGGTATTTCTATTTGTAGAAGGGAACAATAACTTGAGTTTATTTGTACACCTTGAGAAAGCTGATAAAATCGAGCGCGATCAGGATACGAGTTTGAAGGATAGGAAGCCCTCATCAATGCATTTTCTCATAGTTCATTTAGTAAACGAAAAGCATCTTTCCAAGTCTCGACTGTAAACGAAAGAATGGAATTTCCTTTGGGATGCTGGCATTGGAACTGGCAAACTGAGTGAATTCGTTTACCAGACATAAGGATAAGCGCAGTGAAGGTGAACCAACCAAACTACGTGCAAGGCTTTGTGTGTGGAGCAGGCTCTCAGCCTCACAGCAAGAGAGAAATAGGTCTCGTCAGATTATTTGCTTAGGACATGGAGAGGCTGGTAACGGTAGTGCAGAACAGAGATTCTATACTTTCTGACGCACTGAAGCTCTTTATAGGGCGATTTATCTTGACGGTGGTCTTACTACTGTGAAAGAGTTTATTGAAAGAAGGTATGTAGTAAATGATATTGAACACAAGAAACTTTTTGATAGCAAACCATCTTTCAGGAGATGGTACATGAGTGAAAATTTAGGTACTATCAAATCTAGGCTGCTGGGATGAACACGGCCCGACCGCCACGACAAGAAGTTTAAGGAAGCAAGTATATTGGCGCATCGTGAGTATGGTATAGGCGAAGGCCATGTAAAGAAGGCCGCAGAACAGGCCAGCGCTTTATAATGGAATTTTACAAAACCAAAGGCCGAAGAGAGGAGATAGAGAGATGTACCTAAAAGTGGGCTGAGACACAGGGTTCAAATCCTTGCAAATAAACTGTCTCTTTCCTTTGAAGGCGAATAACCGCATAGTTGGGCCAAAATGGAAGCGGTAAAAGTACTGTGGCTGACGCGGAGATGGGCACTTGTGTGATGCAGAGTGCAAAAGCAGCTCTGTGGGTGCAAAAGATGGAGGATGTCATCTTCTTCAGGTAAGGCTGTAAGAGATAAGAAGAGGCACAGAGCTCTGCTCTGCGTCGCAATCACCATAGACAACTCTGACAAGGTACTTCCAATCGAATATGAAGAGGTTGCCAGTAGCACGATGGGTTTACTGCCGTGGGTGAGAGTCGAAACATCTCATCAACGGGGCATAATCTGCAGGCTTAGCGATGCGAGTGTTTCCTTGGATACCGGTATTGGTAAAGAAGGTTACTCAATTACAGGACAGGGACAGATTGAGAAGATTATAAGCGGGCGTGTCCTGAGGAGATAGGCGAGAGCTGATGAAGCCGTGCAGGAATAACCAAATTTAAAGAAAAGAAAGGCTCGAATCCAGCTAAGAATCTGGAAGAGGAAAAGTGCTAATCGTGCCAGAGTAAATGACATAATGTCTGGAGCTTGAAGGGCGTATAGGACCTCTTTGCGAGGCAGGCTGAGGCTGCAAAAGCCATATCTTAGTTATAGAGATGACCTAAAAGAAATATGAGATTATCAATTTTACCAACGAATATGACGACTTTAGCGGATGCAAAAGCTATGGGAGTCCGATAAGGCTTACAGAAAACAACTCTAATGAGGCAAACTACGAAGTATGAGGGCATAAAAGAAGAGTATGAGAAGCTTGAAGCCTTGTTAAACGAAAAGTCTGGAAATGATTGATGAAACTTCAAATCTCATAGCAGAGAATCAGATTGCAAGAGAAAAGGCTGGATGGTGAGCTGTCGATCAGCGAGCAGATTAACTCCATAAACAAAAACCTGAGAACAATGCAGAAAGGCTCAAGACAGGCCTGCTAGCAGCTTGATAACAGTAGTAAAAGAAGATGAGGCCGGAAGTTAACCTTAAGCTTAATGAACTTGGTCACGAAAGAAGACAACTTTGTAAAAGAAGAGTCTGAGCTAAACGAGGAACTGGAGGCTAAACTTGGCTTAGTAAAAGCTAACCTTGAAAAAGGGTGAGTAGTATAAGCTTTAGTGAAAAGGCAGACAAGGATATGAAAAGGCGGAGGCTGGTGCCAGATTGAGCCATATAAGGCAAAATCTCGAACAGAACAAGACAAAAGCTGGAGCTTAATCAGAAGATACTTAGAAATAAAGAAACAAACGATGGTCTGTCTGTATGACTTCGCATCTGAAAAGATTAATGAATCCATCACTGCAAAACTTTAAAACTTGAGGTCGTAGAAGCTGATGCAAAAGAGCTTATTGAAAAGCTTACAGGAGATAGAGCAAAGAAAGAAAAAGGGAAGTATCACAGATAAGCAAAGGGTTATCCTGGTGCAAAAGGCTGCACTCGAATTCCCTTTATGAACATGGCTGAAAAGTACGATGGATACGGTAAATGCCGTAAAGCGTGCAGTAATGTCGAGCATGTAAGAAGGAAAAGAAATGTGAATCATAGGTGTTGTTGCTGACACTATAGCAGCGTGGGTCAAAAGCATGAGACAGCTGTAGAAACTGCAATTGGGTGGTGCCATCCAAATGTAGTCACTCGACAAAGAAGTTACTGCAAAAGCGAACTAATACCTGGCTTAAAGAAAATAAGCTTGGAAGGGCAACCTTCTTCCTTGATGCTATGACACCCACAATCCGGGCAACTTCTGGCGGTGCACTTAATGAAGAGGGACATTAGGGTAGCTGTTCCTTGTTGAGTCTGGAGCCATGGATGCAGGTCTTGTAAAGCCACATCTTAGGCTGCACCCTTGTAGCCGACAATATGGACCCAGCTACAAGAATAGCCAGAAAACACAGATATTCCTTAAGAATAGTTACCCCAGATGGAGAACAGCAAGTCCCGGGAGGCTCTATCTCAGGTAGGTCATTTAAAAACTCTGGTAATCTGCTTGGAAGAGCAAGAGAGATTGAGGATAAGAAGGAAGGACTTGTTCTTCTTGAGAAATGAGTATGAGGAGCTTAAAAAGGAGCTTGAAGGCATTAGGAGCTTTCACTATCTGAGACTAAGCAGAGTCTTGCCATTTACAAGGAAAACATGTCTGAACTTAAAGTTAGTCTTAATACAGAAATAAATGCAAGAAAGCAGCTTGAGCATAGAATAGCTGAGATCGAACAAGATTTAATGAGATTAAGCTTGATGGAATTAATCTTGATAAAGAGCGTGACCTTTACAGAAAAAGAAATAGAAAGACTTAGTGCTATAATTGCTTTCTGACGATAAAAATGAAGCACAGTCTGTGGAACTTGATGATATTATTAAGAAAAATTGAAGAGACAGACAGGTCGATAGCTGAGATTAAATGCAAAAATAAACTCGTCTAAGATAGCTGAAACATACTGTACTTACTGAGAAGAACTTCATAAAATGAAAAATCTTGTAAGAATAAACAGAGATAAGCAACTGCTGAGGAAGAGATTGAGGCGCTCAGAAGCAGAACGAAGAAATTGAAGTCAGTCTTAAAGAAAAAGACTGAAATCGAGAAGTTTATAGGTGAAATTGAAAAACCTCGCTGTAGAAATTGAAGTGGCTGAGAAAAAGAAGAAGGCTCTTATTACAGAGAAAGATGCGATATCAGGAAGCCATAAGTCATTCTTAACAAGCGTGAAGAAATTGCTGAGCTTTGAGAGAGCTCTTGATAAAGAAGTGTACAGGCTTTGTGAATCATAGAAAAGGCTGATGCTAACCTTGAAGCAATGGTTAACCATATGCTTGAGGAGTACGGAGTAACTTACTCTGAGGCTGTTAAGAATAAGGTTGATACATGATGAGGAATACACAAGCTTCACTCTTAAGAAGATGATTAACAATCAAAAGAATCTTATAAAAAGAGCTTGGAAACGTCAATATAGGGGCTATTGAGGAGTATAGGAAGTAGGCTCAAGATATGAGCTTCTTAAAACTCAGGCAGAGGACATAATAAAGGCTGAGGATGCCTTAAGAGTGGTTATTGAAGAGCTTGATAGAAGGATGAGAGAGCAGTTTGATGAACGCTTTAAGGACATAAAATGAGCAGTTTAACCTGCCTTGAAGAGCTGTTCGGAGGTGGTGAAAAGGGAGGCTTTGAGCTCACTGAGGAGTGAGGATATTCTGAAGCAGGAATTAAGATGATAGCATCAGCCACCGGGAAAGAAGTCAGAATATGATGCAGCTTTCAGGCGGTGAGAAAGTGCTCTTACGTACTATTGCACTGCCATTCAGAACCTTAAGCCATCACCATTCTGTCTCCTTGATGAGATAGAAGCGGCTCTTTGATGACTCAAACGTAACCAGATTTATGGATTATTTACATAAGCTAACAAAGAACACCCAGTTCATAGTTATTAGCACATAGAAGAGGGGTACTATGAATGCCGCAGACGTACTTCTACGGTATAAACCATGCAGTGAAAAAGGGTATCTCATGATGGTTTTGCTAACCTTATAGACGCAGATATAAAGTAGAAAGGGATGAGATAATGGGATTTTCTCAGTAAACTTGCAGAAGGACTTACAAACCAGAAAACAACATATAATGAACAGTGTCTCCAACATCTTACGGGACACGATACATAATAGATGATGATTTTATGAGGAGCTTTGAAGAAACTCTTATAATGGCAGACCTTGGTATAACTACAACTACCTCTGTGTATCGAGAACTTAAAGGACAAGGTGAAAGGAGCTAAAGATAAAGGATCCTGCTGACTGCAAGAAGTTACTTATGGACAGCCTCTGTGAGCAGATGCAGGTAAAAGCCTGATGCTTAGTGATTTTGAAAATAAAAAGTCTGTTGTCCTTATGATAGGTGTAAACGGAGTAGGCAAGATCTCATCTATCAGGGGAAAGCTTTGCAAAGTCAGCTAAGAACCGGGAAAGAAGGTTCCTGTTGCCGCTGCAGATACTTTTAGGGCGGGTGAGCTATAGAGCAGCTTACTGAATGGGCGAGGCGTTCTGATGTGGAAACTCATTGCACAAAATGAGGGCAGTGATCCTGCTGCTGTTGTATTTGATGCAGTAAACGCGCGTGAAGGCCTCGTAATGTAGATGTGCTTATTGCTGATACCGCAGGTCGTCTTCACAATAAGAAGAACCTTATGGACGAGCTAACAAGATATATAGGATTGTGAGCAAGGAATACCCTGAGGCTGCAGTTGAGACTTTGTAGTTGTAGATGGCACAACAGGTCAGAATGCCAAAGAACAGGCAAGCGCAGTTCTCAGAAGCAGCTCCCGTAAACGGTATAGTCTTAACCAAGCTTGACGGCACTGCAAAAGGCGGTATAGCAATAGCTATAGAGTCTGAGCTTAGCATACCTAGTTAGTATATTGGAATCGGTGAGAAGATAGATGACTTGCAGAAGTTTGATGCAGATGAGTTTGTGGAAGCTTTGTTTAATGTCGAACAGTATAACCAATAATTATAGGTAGTATAAAGAGAAAACTTCATAGACACGGGGAAAATATTGGTAAAAAGCTGACTTTAAGTGATACAATATCATCAGTCAGCTTAGAGCAGTGGGGATAGTCTAACGGTACCTTTTCTGAAACAGAGGAGGTCAATATGAGTACTTTTGTAGTTTTAACACTTTTTATTGGTTGTATCAGCCCTAACATATACGATAATCGAAAGAGAAATAATAGAAGGCAGGCTATCCTCTATGCAACTAGGGATAGCTCGCAGATTTGTCTTTGACAATTATAAAGTTTCCGCTTGTAACTGCTGGACTAGCCAATATCCTCAGTCATCTAAGTTGATTATAAACCAATCTTGCAATTTATGCAAGTAGGTTTGGGAAAGAGGCAGTAATTTGCCTCTTTTCTTATCTAAAAACAAGACAGAAAGAGGTAATTATTATGATGACACTGGAGAAATTTGAGGAAGCTGCTGAAGCTAGTGAAGAAAGTTGTTAACCCAACAAAGCTTTGTGTATAGTGAGTATTTTTCTGCTCAGAGTGGTAATAAGGTTCACCTTAAGCCAGAAAAATATGCAGTATACAGGTGCTATAAGGTTAGGAGCATACTATAAGATAAGTACTCTTTCTGAAGAAGACAGGAATCAAGGGCTGATTACAGCTTCTGCAGGTAAACCACGCTCAAGGTGTGGCTTATGCTGCCAAACCATTTGGTGTAAAAAGCGATAGTTGTTATGCCTACAACGACACCTCCTTATTAAGGTAAACCGCACCAAGTCATACGGTGCAGAGGTAATTCTATATGGTGATATCTATGACGAGGCCTCGTGCCTATGCTTTTAAGCTTGCCAAAGAAGACGGAATGACCTTTTATACATCCCTTTGATGATGAGGTAGTGGCTACAGGACAGGTACTATAGCAATGGAAATCTTTAAGGAACTTCCAACTGTGGACTATATCCTTGTTCCAATAGGCGGAGGCAGCTCGTGCAGGAGTATCCACCCTTTGCAAAAATGCTTCATCCAAATGTGAAAGATAATAGGAGAGACCTGCAGGTGCAGTCTGTATGAAGGCTCTCTGAGGCAGGAAAGGTAACCAGCCTTAAGAAGGTTGAGACCATAGCTGACAGCAGCCGTAAGAACACCGGGAAACCAATGTATTTCCTATATCCATGTTGATGAAATAATTACAATAGAGGATGAAGAACTTACACTCAACTCCTTTGATATGATAGGAGAATCACAAGATGGTGGTTGAGAATTCAGGTCTGCTCACTGTTGCGGCCATAAATAAGCTCGGCGTAACGGGAAAGAAGGTCGTATCCATCATCAGTGGCGGTAATATTGATATAATTACAGTATCTTCAATGGTTCAAGATGGACTTAGACAAAGAGGTAGGATATTTACAGTGTCTGTACTTCTGCCTGACCGTCCGGGCGAACTTGCAAGAGTATCTGAGGTAATAGCTGAGCTTAAGGGTAATGTCATCAGGCTTGAGCACAACCAGTCTGTGTAAACATCAACAGAAATGCGGCTGTAGAGCTCATTATCACTATGGAGTCTATGGTAAGTGGAGCATAAGAAGGAAATAATTGACGGCCTGGGTAAGAAGCGCTACAAGCAAAAAGAGGTGCAGATCAAAGGAAGCCTTAATTAGCAGGACTTGCACTTGCTTTTACTATGCATCATCTAATGAAAAAGGAGAACAATGGGATATTTAAGCACTATCACATATGCAATGATATTGTTTCCAATTTTAGCGTTATTTATAACACTGCCTTTATATGGTGATTAACTATCGTAAATATGGTTCTGTAAATAGTTTCTATCCTTGATTTTATATTCGTTTATATTGTATTTACTAACCATATATCTCTTGGTTATTTTACCTCTGCCTGATAGAGACAGTGTTCACCACAGCTACACTGGATATGCTTAATTTGCTTCCTTTTTCTTTCGTTTTTAGACTTTATAAAGGAAAGCCCGCTTATTTGTCTAAGCCTGCTACCTGGCTTATGGCACTAAAACATCCCAACCTTTCTATGTGCCAGCCTTTAATGTCCTTATGTTAATACCATTTGGAGTATATTTCAAGATACTATTTTTAAAGTGCAGCTTTAAGAAGACAGTGTTTTTAACTGCTCTCCTTAGCTTATTCTTTGAGCTGACTCAATTATCAGGTCTCTACTTTATATATCCGGGACCATTCCGTCTCTGTGATATAGATGACATTATACAAAAACACAACAGGAGGCTGTATTGGCTATGCCCTGGGTTTCGGTTTGCCCTTGTTAAACTTCTTCCATCAAGGGATGCTATAGATGAGAAGTCGCTTGAGGCAGGTGCACGGGTCTCCAGGAACTGCATTTGCCTTTCGCTCATCATTGATACTTTTATTATATCTCATCCCTTATAGCATATCAACACAACACTTCCTTTTCCTATGTTTATAGCTACTTATATTTTGCCATAATACCTTTATATAACGGCAAAACCCTGGGAAGTGCATTTACTGCGATTTGGGATTGTTTTTGAGAAAAATAAGTGGGTAGGTACGATATTTAGAGGATTATTACTAACAGTATACTTCTACCTCATTCCTTTAGGATTACAGAATATGATGTATGAGTTTAATAAATATGCGGATTCGCTTTTTATATATTGCTTTATTCTTAATTACTGATATTAATACTATTTTTGGATATTTTACTATTGGAATAGTGTTATTAAATAAACGCTTTTTATTCGACCGTTTATCCCGTGCAGGATATAGAAGTACGGTAAGAAACCAATAAGTGTTACCTTAGCTGCATTTTATTATCTACACCCGATAAGTCCTTGAAATTCTACCCTAATAGGTCTAGACTATAGTTACTACACTCTAAAGCGAATAAGGATAATGGAAGACGAGAATAGGAAGTTATTAAGGACTATACTAGACATGGCCTGGCCCGCTATCTTAGAGGCTGTATTCTTTTCGATTACAGCCCTTATAGATTCATACATGGTAAGCGTACTTGGTGAAAATGCAGTAGCAGGTGTTGGCATTACTGCTCAGCCTAAGTTTTTGGGACTTGCTATCTGCTTTGCCGCCAATGTGGCCATAGCCGCCCTTGTAGCAAGAAGGTACGGGCAGAAAAATAGAAAGGACGCCAATAGGATTGTCATTACGGGAGTACTTTTTGTTATTGTGGCTACTGTATTTATAAGCCTAATTTCAGTTACTTTTACCGGTACTATAATGGACTTATGTGGTGCAACTTCTGATACCAGGAATATGGTGAAACATATTTTAGGATAATAATGGTGGCATCATTTTTAATGTGCTTCAGATGAGCATAAATGCTGCACAAAGAGGCATAGGGAATACCAAAAATAACTATGCGCACCAATGTGTAAGCAATGTAATAAATATAATTTTTAACTATCTTTTAATAGGAGGTAATCTTGGCTTCCCCTAAGCTTGGAATAGCAGGAGCAGCGATATCTACAGTTTTTTTGGGAACAGTGGTTGCCAGTGTGATGAGCATAGCATCAATTATGAAGAAAAGACTGCTTTATCAATATAGGTTATATGATAACGGAAAAGATAAGGCCTACCCTTTTGCCTGTCTTAAAAATATAACCTCAGTAGGATACAGCGTGTTCTCAGAGCAGCTCTTATGAGGATAGGATTTATGTCAACAGCTATAATGGCTGCCCACCAGGGTACTTCTCACAGATGGCGGCTCATCAGGTAAGTATGCACCTTTTAAGCCCTTTCTTATTCCTTTGGAGACGGAATTCAGTCTACAGTTGTAGCATTAATTGGCAAGAGTCTTGGAAGAAAAATCCTGAACTGGCTACAAAAATACGGAGTTATCTGTAGAAAGTTTGCAATTCTGATAGCCGCTAGTTCTTTAGCAGTGGTCTACCCTTTGTCGGCAGTAAAGGCATTTATTCCATCGTTCTTTGACAATCCTGAAGTAATCAAATATTGGAATCACCATAAGCCATGTGCTAATAGCCGCAATCATCTTCCAAATCCCAAGTGTAGTCTACATAGGCGCCCTAAGAGGAGCAGGAGATACCCTTTATACTGCAATAACCTTCCTACCATAAGCGTAACCATAATAAGGACATTTGTATCTTACTTCTTTGGTTATGTGCTAGTATGGGGATAGTGGGTATATGGTTTGGCATAGTCGGGGATCAGTGCAGCAGGTTCATTTTCTCGGAAATACGTTTCAGACAAGGTAAATGGACTAAAAATTAAGATATAGGTAGGCATATGATAGAGTAAGTTTCATATACAGAAAAGCAGATATAGGTGAAAAAATAGTAGTAAGGAGATATAATAATTTTTAAGAATAGATGAGATAGATATGAAAGCTTAGAAAAGATAAGAATATAATTTGGATATTTAATGGTGTTTTATGAAGATAATAGCTAGAATACAGTCAGACTTCATAGATAAATTCGGATTCCAAGGCAAAGTGCCTTGTAAATGAGCTAACAGCTAAGATAGTATTTGAGCCTGAATATAGAAATATAGATGCATTTAAGGGACTAAGCGGGTTTAACTATATCTGGCTCATATGGGAGTTTTCTGAAACTATTACAGATACCTTTAAGGCCAGTGTAAGACCTCCGAGGCTGCCTAGGAATGAACATTTGGGAGTCTTTGCAACTAGGTCTCCATACCGCCCTAACCCAATAGGACTATCAAGTGTAAGGCTGATATCAGTTGAAGAGACTGAAAGAATTGGTCCCTGTACTTACAGTAGGAGGTGCTGATTTACTGGATGGAACACCGATATATGATATAAAGCCATATCTGCCTTATGCAGACTGTCATACAGACGCTTTTCAGGATATACAGAGACTACCAAAGCACATAAGCTTCAAGTTGAGGCAGATAACTTAGAACTTGATAAGGTGAGCGAAGATAAGAGAGAGCATTTTGATAAATGTCCTTGCTGAGGATCCAAGACCATCATATCAAAACAGTGATGAAGCAAGGGTATATGGCCTAAGGTTTGCTTCTTATGAGGTAAAGTTTAAGGTAATAGGAGACAAGCTTAGAATACTTAAAATAACTACTACTGTAGAATAAATTCATTCTACAGCTATAAGAAAATTATATTAATTGTTAGTCGTTATTATATTTTAAAAAGGTCTTTCATTTTCCCTGTAGAATATATTATTATAGTAGTCGTGGACACAAGATATTGTATATACTACAGTTGTCTTTAACAATAACTTGTATTCAAAACTGCTGAAATCTGCCCATAGTGGGCGTATTGAACTGAAATTATATCTGAGGGAGTGTGAAGTCGTGAAGATTATCAAAAGAAGTGGTCAGGAAAAATACCTTTGACGGCAATAAAATTACCGTTGCTGTAAGGAAGGCTAACAAAGGAGGTTAACGATAACCTTAGACTTACAGAGGAAGAAGTTCTCGCAATTACAGAGAATGTTACTAAGGTGTGCTCCAGTATGAGCAGAGCTCTTAGTGTTGAAGAGATACAGGATTTAGTTGAGAATGAACTTATGAAAACCGGCAAGAATGAAGTTGCCAGAAAGTACATACATACAGATATAAGAGGGCGTTGGTTCGTCAGGCTAATACTACTAGATGACCAGATTTCTAAGCCTTATCGAATGTGATAACGAAGAGGTTAAACAGGAGAATTCCAACAAAAACCCTACAGTTAACAGTGTTCAGAGAGACTATATGGCAGGTGAGGTAAGTAAGGATATTACCAGAAGGTTCTTACTTCCTGAAAGGATATAGTGAGGGCACACGAAGAAGGTATTATACATTTTCATGACAGCGATTATTTTTGCACAGCACATGTATAACTGCTGCCTTGTAAACCTTGAAGATATGCTTCAAAAACGGTACAGTTATATCTGAGACCATGATTGAGAGACCTAGAAGCTTCTCAACAGCCTGCAATATTGCTACTCAGGCTATTGCTCAGATAGCAAGTAACCAGTATGGCGGACAGAGTATAACACTTAGCCACCTCGTACCTTTTGTAGATGTAAGCAGACAGAAGTACCGTGTGGAGGTAGCAAAGGAATTTGCCGCAGCGGGAGTTGAGCTTGATACTGAGAAGATTGAAAAAGGTTGCTGAGCTAGAGTACGTGAAGAAGTTAGGACGAGGAGTTCAGGTTATACAGTATCAGGTTATTACCCTTATGACAACCAACGGTCAGGCACCTTTCATTACTGTATTTATGTATTCTGAATGAAGTGCCTGAGGGTCGTACCAGAGACGACCTTGCGCTTGTGATAGAGGAAAATGCTCAATCAGCGTATGCAGGGAGTTAAGAATGAGAAGGGAGTATGGATTACCCCTGCTTTTCCCTAAGCTTATATATGTGCTTGAAGAGGATAACGTAGGCAAGGACAGTAAAGTATTATTATCTTACTGAGCTTGCAGCAAAGTGTACAGCTAAACGCCTTGTGCCTGACTATATATCTGAGAAGATTATGCTCAGGGAAAAAGGGTGATGTTTATCCTTGTATGGGTTGCCGTTCTTTCCTTACACCTGATAGGTTTACAGATGCAGGGAGTAGGCAATATAGCTAAGGCTAAGAACTATGATGAGAAAAAGCATAAATACTACGGAAGATTCAATCAGGGTGTTGTAACCATCAACCTTGTTGATGTTGCTCTGCTCATCTAAGAAAAATGAAGCGGATTTTTGGAGAATCTTGATGAGCGTCTTGAGCTTTGCCACAGAGCACTTAGAGCAAGACATGACAGGCTTCTTGGGCACACTTTCTGATTCTGCGCCTATTCTTTGGCAGAATGGTGCCATAGCAGAGACTTGCTAAGGGAGAGAAGATAGATGAGCTCCTTTATATGGGTATTCAACCATTTCCTTGGGATACGCAGGTCTCATATGAGATGACAAAGTACGATGAAGGATGCAAGCCATACTTCGCCAGAGGGTAAGGAATTTGCTCTTAAGGTTATGGAGAAGTTAAATGAGGCTTGTAATAAGTGGAAGAAGGAAGAAAATATTGATTATTCAGTATACGGTACTCCTCTTGAATCAACCACTTACAAGTTCTCTAAGTGCTTACAAAAGAGATTTGGACTTATTGAAGGGTGTAACTGACAGAAACTATATTACCAATAGTTATCATGTTACATGTATCAGAGAAGATTGATGCTTTTTCAAAGCTTAAGTTTGAGTCTGACTTCCAGAAGCTTTCTCCGGGTGGAGCTATAAGCTATGTGGAAGTACCTAATATGAGCAACAATGTAGAGGCTGTAATCTCTATTATGCAGTATATTTATGACAATATCATGTATGCTGAGCTTAATACAAAGAGTGATTACTGTCAGTGCTGTGGCTTTGATGGAGAAATCAAGATTGTTAATGATGAAGATGGCAAGCTTTGTTTGGGAATGCCCAAATTGCGGTAATAAAGAGACCAGGATAAGATGAATGTTAGCAAGACGTACCTGTGGTTATATCGGTACCCAGTACTGGAATCAGGGACGTACACAGGAGATAGCGGAGAGAGTTCTTCATTTATGATGAATTATTGTGAAATAAAATACTTTGACATAGCCAATGGACCCGGAGTGAGGACCAGCCTCTTTGTAAGTGGCTGTACTCACCACTGTAAGGGCTGTTTCAATGAAATGGCCTGGGATTTTAACTCAGGCAAAGAATATACTACCGATGTAGAAGGGGAGATTATATCTTCCCTTTCTCCATCATTTATAGCAGGCCTTACCATTCTTGGCGGAGAGCCTATGGAAGTCCGTAATCAGAGCGGGGTAGCAGGGACTTATTAAGCGGATTAAAAGCTGATTTACCTGAAAAAGTCTATCTGGCTCTTTTCAGGCTATACCTTTAACGAGCTACTTGACGCTTTCGAATTCTCGCTGTCATGGTGAGCACACTATGGATATTCTTAACAATATAGATGTACTTGTAGACGGTAAAGTTTCGTACTTGAGCTTAAGGATTTGAGCCTGAAGTTTAGAGGAAGCTCCAACCAGCGCATCATAGATATGAAGAGGAGCCTTAAAAATGAGAATAGGTAGTATCTGTCTGAGTACATGGAGAAAGTAGTATGAAAAATCCAGACAAGTTTAGTTGTCTATGTTTATTTATTTTGTTTATGATAAAAGAGGGTTTAATTCTTTCTAACAAGATTTAACCCCTGTTTAATAAAATTCTGCATGCAAGTCCCAACGCATTTTTATACTTTTTGAGAGTGTTTCATAAATTATAAATACTGAAAATTCTATTTTTATACAAGTGATATAAGTTTGTCACACGTAATTCAACTTAGATTATAATTGTGATTTACTCAATTATAGTGTTTCACCTATTATTTGTTAAATATTAGAAACGACCTGAAAGATAGCTGATAAGCTCTCCTTAGACGTCCAAAACCTTGTCATTCACAAGAGTGTACACTGTCTTGTCCGAATATTCTGACTTAAACACAGGAAGAGTAGCCTGACTTTAGGGCAGCTTTTATAAAGAGGCCTTTATGCCTTGTATAGCAGTTAGAAGCTGAAGCTTTTTACTTTATTTTCTTTATCCACAAAGGCTGCCAGGCTCTTTATGTACCAATTATGTCCTCTTTTAGGGAAGATAGTAGTAGTTTTTATAGTCCTTGTAGAACAGCTTAAGCTCAGTCTTCATACATAGCCCAAGGTCAAATCTATCCTATTTTGCAGTGCTTTCATCAATAAAAACAACAGGAGAGCCATCCCCACGAAGGTCATCTTTCATTAGAATATCGAAGTCGACCTCTGTAGATAGAGATGATTTTTACCTGTTGTATCATCAACATACACAGTCAATTTCAAGCTCATCACCTGAGTAATAAGAGTTTCAAGTTCTTTACTGAAGTTATAAAGCTTTGTAAGCCTTGCAAGCCTCATCAAATCATCACTGTTGTGCAGTATTAAAGTCTTGTATATTTCATCTTTTTCAGATGAATCACTAAATCTAAGCCTTTAAAAAACTTAGCATACCATTCCACGAGCTCACCGCCTGAGTATTTGTCCTCCCTTAAGATACCAAGATGAGCTTCAACCTCCTTTTGTTTCAGTCCGCTTAATCTAAGAAACTTCCTGTAGGAAGAAAACACCTATAAAAAGTCAATAATCTCGTACTTTATAAGCCTGAAAAGTGAGACTGTGTTTTTCGTATTTTTTCGTGAGATATGGCAGGTCAAATGTGGTTCCATTGTAGCAAATAAGGTATTTTTATCATTTTATAAAGTCTGAAAAGGCGGATAGTGCCTCTTTTTCAGACATTCTTATCCTCAACAAACCACTGAATCAATTGCCATTCCCCTCTTTAAAAGTATATGCAGCCAATGAGGTAAAAGAGCAGTGACATCAGCAGAAAAAGCCTGTAGTTTCTATGTCAAAATAAACTGTCTCCTCTGAGCTAATGCCAATTGGAGGCTTAAAAGCAATTATCAATAGCTTTTTGTTTCTATTATCATAACTTTTTCTATCCTTTTAGCTGTTTTTAGTTAGCAGATTTATTATAGCAGAAATGATAGTTTTGTAGCAAGGTTTTTCAGGTAAGTGCAATATCAAAAGTTGCATTTAAGCCCCAAAAACGAGATAGGGTATTTGATGAAAACAAGCAAGATAAATGATTGATGATATAAAATGATAAAATATTAAGATGACTTTTTAAATGATAACACCCTATGGAGGATTAGATATGAAAGCGTATGGAGTTAATGAATTAAGAAGAATGTTCCTTGAGTTCTTTGAGAAAAAAGGACATCTTAAGATGAACAGTTTTTCACTTGTACCACATAATGATAACAGCTTGCTTATTATAAACTCCGGTATGGCACCTCTTAAGCCTTATTTTTACTGGATCAGGAGATACCACCATCGACAAGAGTCTGTACCTGTCAGAAATGTATCCGTACAGGAGATATAGACAATGTAGGTAAGACAGCCAGACATGGTACCTTTTTTGAGATGCTTGGAAACTTCTCCTTTGGAGATTATTTTAAGGAGGAGGCTATTCCTTGGGCTTGGGAATTCCTTACTGAGACAGTGAGGCATCCCTGCTGACAGACTCTATCCATCAGTATATGTGGATGACAATGAGGCGTATGAAATCTGGAACAAGAAGATGAATATCTCTCCTGAGAGAATCTTCAAGTTTGGTAAAGAGGATAATTTCTGGGAGATGAGCTCGGGTCCCCTTGTGGTCCTTGTACAGAGATATACTTGACAGAGGGAGAGAAGTATGGCTGTGGAAAAGCCTACCTGTACTGTAGGCTGCGACTGTCGACAGATATATGGAAGTATGGAATGTTGTATTTTCACAGTTTAATAATGATGGTAAGGGACACTACACCGACCTTGAACAGAAGAATATCGATACTGGTATGGGACTTGAGAGACTTGCTGTAGCTGTACAGGATGTGGATTCCATCTTTGATGTGGATACTACTCTTTGGCTCTTAGAAATAAGGTTTGTGAAATAGCAGGAAAGAAGTATAAGGAAAAACGAGAAGAATGATGTTTCTATCCGTGTAATTACCGACCATATCCGCTCTGCTACCTTTATGATATCTGACGGCATTATGCCTATCTAATGAGGGTAGAGGCTATGTGCTTAGAAGAATAATCAGAAGGCTGACAGACATGGAAAGCTCCTTGGCATAGATGGAGCCTTTCTTGTAGAGTCTTGCTAAAGGCTGTGATTGCAGGAAGCAAGGATGGTTATCCTGAGACTTGCTGAAAAGCAGAGATTTTATTCTAAGTGTAATTGAGCAGGAAGAGGAGAAGTTTGAAAAAGACTATCAATCAGGGACTTGAGATACTTGAAGGTATTCAGAAGGATATGGGCTAAGGCGTTAAGACCATGTCAGGAGAAGATGCCCTCAAGCTTTATGATACATACGGCTTCCTATTGACTTAACCAGGAAATCCTTGAAGAAAAGGGAATGGACATAGACGAAGAAGCCTTCAAGCAGGCTGACGAAGGTGCAGAAGGATACTGCAGAAATGCCAGGAAAACCACCAGCTATATGGGTGCCGATGCTACTGTATATGAGCAGATTGATCCAGCTATTAACTCAGAGTTTATCGGCTATGACAAGACAGAGGCTGAGGCAAGATGTGGCCCTTGTAAGTGTAAGTTCTGAGGAAGATGGAGAAGAAAAGCACTGTATCAGAAGCACTCACAGATGGAATGACTGGAGCTGTTATAACCGATGTTACTCCTTTCTATGCTACAAAGGGTGGACAGGTAGAGATGTAGTGTAATAACTCTTGGAGATTCTGTATTTAAAGTAAAAGAGACCATACCTGTGGCAGGCTCTAAGATAGCCCACTATGAGTGGGGTTGTAAAGGAGATGTTTAAAAGGTAGGTGATAAGGTTGTACTTAAGGTTGACGGTGAGAACCGTATGGCTACCTGTAGAACCATAGTGCTACCCATCTTTTACAGAGGCTCTTCGAGAGTACTGAACTCGAGTGTTGAGCAGTCAGGTTCTTATCAGGATGGCAAGAACCAGGTTTGATTTTAGCCATTTAAGAGCAATGACCCTGAGGAGATTAAAGGCTGTTGAAAAGGCTCGTTAATGACAAGATAGCGGAATCACTTCCTGTTGAGTACCAAGGTGATGTCAGTTGAAGATGCTAAAAAGCGGTGCAGAATGGCTCTCTTTGGCGAGAAATACGGAGATGAAGTCCGCGTAGTAGGAATGGGAGAGTTTCTAAAGGAGTTCTGCGGTGGTACTACACGTTAAGAACTACTGGAATGATAGGACAGTTCAAGATTATTTCTGAGAGCGGTGTAGCTGCAGAATAAGAAAGAATTGAGGCTATCACGGACAGTAATGTAATAAAGTACTATGAGAATCTTGAAAATACTATCGCTGAGGCAGCAAAAGATAATTAAAGCAAGCCCTGATAAGCTTGTAGAGAAGGCTAAGCACCTTATGGAGGAGATAAGGCTCTTCAGAGTGAGAATGGAGTCACTTAAGAATAAGGCTGCCAAAGAGGCCCTTGGCGATGTTATGGACAAGGTAGTGGAAATCGGAGGAGTTAAGGTTCCTCTCAGTTGAAATACCTGATACTGATGGAAATGAGCTTTAGAAACTCTCGGTGATGAGGCTTAAGAATAAGCTTGGTGAAGGATTATCTTCCTTTGCATCCGCTAAGAGATGGTAAGGTGAATCTTGTTGCTATGGCTACTGACGGTGCCGTAAAGGCGAGGAGTTCACGCAGGCAACCTTATAAAGGCAGTTGCACCTATAGTAGGTGGTGGCGGCGGTGGAAGACCTACTATGGCCCAGGCAGGTGGAAAGCTTCCTGACAAAACAGGTCCAGGCTGTTGAAGCTGTCAAAGACGAGGTTAAGAAACAGTTAGGAGCTTAATTAAAAATAGTTAATGTTTTAAATGTAAATGGAAAGTCACTATAATTGGGATTTAACTATATTATAGTGACTCTTTGATGATATGCAAAGGAGCTTATATGTCGCTTTCGAGCCTGTTTTTGTATTGTGTTTCTTGCCTATAATAGCAATGATATACTTTACTACAACTGTAGTTGGATATAAAAAGTAGAATTATATTGATTTTTCTTGCTTTTTCTATTCTTTTTGGAGGAGTAAGCTATCTTGTACTTCTTATGGTTATGACTGCCATGAGGTTGATTTCAGGTGTAAAAATAGAAACTGCACCAGATAAAAAGATACTAAGAAGAAGTGGCTTATATTTTCAATTGTTGTCTTTGTTTTGGTGCTTGGTATATTTAAGTATACTAATTTTTGTGGAACAGTTACTTCTATTGCAGGAATTAACTGGAAGCCACTAGCAATTGCACCTTCCTATGGAATACTCATTTTATACATTTAAGCTTATTTCATATGTGACTGATGTTTATACGGGAAAAATGACAGTGCAGAAAGAGCATTACAGTGTTTTGCTTTTATACACATCTATATTCCCTCAGGCCTTGCAGGGACCGATTGAGAGATATAAAGGATGATTCAAAGATGAGATTATAGTAGGGAGGTACTAGAGCTATGATATATCTGAGGGTATTTTACAGGTTTGCTGTAGGGTCTGGCAAAAGACCATTCTTGCTGACTCATATAGGAGAGCTTGCCAACACACTTTCACCTGTCGCTGAGTCTATATCCAGGGCTGTGCAATGCTTGCTGTCTGGGTTGGCTCTCTTTGCTATGCAATGCAGCTATATCTTGATTTTTCTGCTTATACCGATATGGCAATTGGTGTATGCTGAATCCTCGGCTTTCATTTTACCGAGAACTCTAATTGTCCCTATGCTGCTACTTCAGTAAAGATGGAGAAGATGGCATATAACTACCAGCAGCTTTTTAGAGACTACGTGTATATCCTCTGGGAGTAACAGAGCAGGGCTTTTTAGAACAGGCTTTAATCTTTTTGCAGTATGGATGCTTACAGGTCTTTACAGCATGGTGCAAGTTGGAACTTCAGATGCTGGGGGTTATTCTATATGCCTTTTATAATGATTGAAAACTGCAGTGGAAAAAGATGAATTTTCCTTTATTCCAGAATCATAAGAGCAGTGTAATTACAATCTTTATTATTAACTTTTGCGTGGCTATTATTTAGATACAGTGATATCAATCAGCTAAAGGAAGTTATTTTCAATCTTTCCTTGGAATTAAAAGTAATGGATTTAGCATATCTACTGTGAAATATTAGTATACAGAATAATATATTTATAACTCATGGCTCTAGTTTTTATCCTGTACGCCTGTATTTAGTCTATTAGGTAAAAATGATATCTGCCAAGGCTTGTAACAGTAGAAGTGCAGCCTGCCTTTATCAGGGAATGCGCACTTTATTCTGCCTTATTTTGCTTTACTACTCATTATGCAACCATGGAGGATAGCTTTACTCCATTCCTTTATAACTCGTTTTAATCCAAGTTAAGGAGTTTTATATGAACGACATCTGGCATAAGATAAGGGTTGCACTTATGTCTATCAACTGTTATGGTTTTTATGATAATAGGGATCTTAATATTTATAAGAGCCAACTGAATCTGAGCTTGAAAAAGAAAACTTGCAGTACTTCTCAGCCCTACCACCTGTACTGTACTTGATGGAAGTTTTTAAGGACATTGTGACCTGGTATGCGGACACCTATCCTCTAAGAGAGAAGATGATTGCATTTCAGTCGGATGCCGAAGAGATGTATGGAATCAGAGATACTGTGATATATGGTGACACAGGACAGACAGCAGATGCAATTCCAAGTGGAAATGAGGAAACTGCTCCATTATATCCAATATAGATGAGGGATACTCTGACAATAACACCGTGGACGAGGCACATTAGAGACAAAGATAACAGTTCATGGGATGAACAAAACATAGATAACACCTCAACATCAGCAGTTAGGGAAATTGCTGAAAACGCTCACAGTATCAGGAAGTGCCGATACTGTAACAAAGTCCAATGAGAATATTAATGTTCAGAATAAGAAGGAGAACAGTAAGGATAAGCCCCTTAAGGATGGAACATTAAAGGTTCAGCCTGAGGTGGCGGGAACAGTCTATATAGCCGAAAACAGAGGCTTCACTCTTTATTATTTTTATAAAAGGGAGCCGATTTGTACATCCATGCCTCCAATACTGTAGCTAAAAAGTTAAGAATACTAGCTTCGCTATATGATATAGTAGTTCCTAACAGCTTTGGAGTAAATCTTGATGAGGATATTCAAAGAACATAGAATACATCCAACCAAGGGAGGCAATTGACTATATCTACAAAGAGCTTAACTCGTCTATAAAGACTGTTGAGACCTACAAGCAGCTGAAATCACAACTCAGAATATCTGTATTTTAGACAGACCACCACTGGACAGCTCTTGGTGCGTACTATGTGTATAGGAGTTTTTGTGAAGTTAAAGGTATTACTCCACACGAGTTAAAGGATTATAAGAAGAAGGAATTTCCTGATTTCTTAGGCTCATTTTATGCATACAGCAATCAGTCAAAAGCGCTTGCCAAAAACCCTGATACTGTAGAAGCCTATATTCCTATCGCTACAAACAAAGAGACTATTACTCCACGAGAAGGAAAGCCTTATACTTATGATATAATAAGTGATGCAAATAAATTCTCTGCTGCCAATAAATACCTGGCATTTATTGGAGGAGACCAGCCTTTAATTGAAATAAAGAATCCAAGATTAAGTGATGGCAGTTCATGTATTATAATCAAAGAGTCATATGGTAATGCATTTGTACCTTTTCCTTGTGGATCATTATCAGCACGTGTATGTGGTTGATTATAGGTATTATACCGGTAACGTTGTTAATCTAGCTAAGAAGCATAGTAATACAGACATTGTTTTCTTAAATAATACTGCTGCAACAAGTGTGGAGAAGTCAAAGCTAATGCTTGGGATATTTAAGTAGAAGGAGATGTGATGGCTAAATTATATTTTAGGTACGGTGCTATGAACTGTGGTAAGACAACGGCTCTTTTACAGACAGCACATAATTACTCAGAAAGCGGTCAGAAGGCCATAATAATAAAGCCTGCTGTAGACACAAAGATGAAGTCCTGTGTCACCAGCCGCCTCGGGATAAGCAGAGAAGTAGACCTACTGGTTGGGGAAAATGATAATCTTTTTGAGTATTTTGAAGAGAATGGACAAGGACTTGACTGTATACTGGTTGATGAAGTACAGTTTCTTTGTACGGTAGCTCAGATAGAAGAGCTTTATAGGGTAGCAGTAGTGCTTAATATCCCCTGTACTATGCTATGGGCTTAGGGCTGACTTTTAGAATGGATGGCTTTCCTGCCAGTTCAAGATTGTTAGAGCTCGCACATTCCATAACTGAGATGAAGAATGTCTGCGCTTGTGGCAAAAAGGCTACCTGCAACCTTAGACTCGTTAATAATGTGCCTGTAGTTTGGGAAATCGATAGAAATTGATGATTCTGACTTTATATCTTATAAGGCTGTATGTCAGAAATGCTATGAAAGCTTAAATCTTCTACAAAATGCTTGACTTTAGGGCTAAATAATTATATACTACTGTTATAGTAAAAAGTCGTAAGACAGTAGTAGTATATTATTGAGTGGGGAGACAGTTATGAGCGAACTGAGATTACACGAGGCGAACTTGAACATTATGGAACTTCTTTGGTCTAATAAGAGCTTGTCTGCGAAAGATATATCTAAGATTATTAAGGAATATATAGGCTGGGGAGAAAAACACCACATATACTGTAATTAGAGATTAATAGATAAAGGGTGCTGTTCAAAGAACAGATCCAGGTTTTATCTGTAGTGCACTTGTGTCTGCAGCGTTCTGTCGTGAAATTGAGACAAAGAGACTGATAGATCAGTTCTATAATGGCTCGTACAGACGTTTTATCAACGAATACCTAAAGAATCAAAGCCTTTCAGCAGGTGATATTGCAGAGTTACAGAAGCTTTGCAAGAACTCCAGCAGGAAGTTCTAAAAGAAAATTTTAAAGATAGTTTTAACTTAGTTTTATGTTTTTATGTTAGTATCTATATGAAACCTGGTGTAAGAATAGCTAAGAGATAAGATATGATATAAGAAATTGAGTGCAGGGTTTCTACTATCTGCACTCTTATTATTTCATAAACAGTACTTTAATGCAATACTATATTCGACTGATGTACCAGTGAATTAATATTCAAAGATGTAGATGCTGTTTATCATATAGAGAAGGCTCATTCATGCGAAACCCAAGTTTAATGAATTGATATTACAGAGGCATACTACTTACCTGGACTTGGTATTTATAACATCAAATGGGACTGTCTCACAAGAAATAAATCATCCTAAATTCTATCTCATATTACAGTCCATTTCAAAGTTATATTTATTTAGATTTTATCACCTTAACCAAATAATTGTATTCATCTATAGCCCGGTCTTCCTAAGGAAGGCCGGCGTCATATAGTCATATCTGTATACAGAAAATCCGGTCAAAGATTTATTCCTGAGACTCGTAACCATACGTCCTAATATATCATAGGTTATTCTTCCACTCAGAAGTCTCCTGTGCCTGCACCAAAAGGGTGCATAGGCAGCGCAATGTATAGTTTTGACATTAGGATTGATGACTACGTAGCAATCCAGTTATTTATAGTTTGCTCATCGGACATATATTGTGTTCAAATCCCTCAGTAGAGCTGAGGTGCTATATAGTCAACATAACCTGATTCCTCTACCCATCTGTCGATGTCCACATAGTACTTTGTCATTTGCTCTTAGGTTATTCTAGATTACCTGCAGGACTTATACCAAAAAGTACGGTTCTACCTGATTTTTAACTGTAGCATACACCATCTTAACCATCTTATTGATGTTGTTCTGCCATGATCAGCAATTGACAATGGATTTGACGTATTTGACTTATAGTCATTATATTCGTCAGAATCAAAACTTTGATGCGTAATTGCTGCCAAGTGTAGGATAAAAATAATCATCAAAGATTACACCAGTCTACATCATAGTTTTTAACTATTTCTGCAACTCATTGATTGATAAGCTTAATTACGTCATCTGATGAAGGATTGTAGTAATACATATTACCAAATTTGAGTACATTTCTGTCATTGTCTTCATCGTCATCATTTAGCCATTTATATGCAGGGCTGCTGGTCATCAGTTTACTCAAAATCTGCCTCTGTACACACTCTATATGGATTTATATAGGCGTGAATCTTAAGATTCCTTGAGTGTGCAGCGTTAACCATTATTGCAAGTGGATCAAAGCCAGGATCTACACCTTGTGTACCTGAGGCATACTTAGACCAAGGGAAATATGCCGAGCGGTACAAGCATCACTGAATGGTCTTATGGACGTAGATTTTCATTGAGCCCTACTGCTGCTATCCTATCAAACATCTCTGTTATTCTGCTGTTAAAGCTATTTTAATGTATCAGCCCTTGCTATTAAACTCCAGAAAAGGTAATCCAGGCAGCTCTCACTTCATTTGTGCCCACAGCAACATTTTTATTTACATTTTGAGTACTGTCTGCAGTAGCGTTATTACCACCGTTATTATTACTTGTATTATTACCGGCGTTATTACCGTTTGCGGTATTCTTGCTGGTATTTTTACTGTTATCTGTGTTATCTTTAGTATTTGGATTAGTCTGATTGTTATTTGTGTTCATCTTAATCCTCACCTTTTTAATTGAGCTGTTACCTGACATATCCACTCATATACAGTGTATATATCATTTTGCGTAACTGTTATTGCTGTACTTATATTCTTGGTTGAGGCAACAGATACGTTTTTTACTTTTTTTGAGTAATACGCACTTCCAAAAAATGATTTTCTATGGTTTCCAACTGCGTATTTTATAGCTTTAACGCACTGTTATCTGTGACAGTTATTTTTAACTTCAATTTCCCGTTATTAACATCTGTATACACGTAACATTTTATATTTGGTGCCGTTTTTATCCTTTGCATATGCATCGTAGCTGCCAAAGGTGCTTAAAAGTAGCTGAAATACGATAAAAAATGCAAAGAATCTCTTAATAAACTGATTATTCAACCTTCCTCTCCTTTATCTTCCAGTTGGGTAATTATCAAATATCTCTTCTATTGTATCATACAATACTTCAGCAGCCTTATCCTGATTTTCAAGTTTACTAAACTTAGCTAAATCATCTTCACTAGATAAAAATCCATATTCTAATAAAACTGCAGGAACTGTATTCATGTTTGTAACAACATAAGCAGCAGTCTTTACACCTCTGTTAAAAAGTACTGAAGGTTGAAGTAATATTTTTAAGAACATACTTGCCATTGTGTAGCTTTGAAAGACCGTTTGGCTGTAAAAATATTATTTCTTGTAGAATAAAATACTTCAGTTCCCTTTGGTGTAGCTTTTTGGAAATGAGTTCATATGCACACTGATAAATATATCAGCGTCAACCTTTTTAGGAAAAAGCAGCTCTCTCATATAAGGTTGGGTAGGTATCATCTTTTTCTTGTCCAATACACTTTCAAATCCTCATCATTGAGATAATTCCTAAAGTAAGTGTATGCAATGGACAAAACTACATCTTTTATATATTTTATTCTGACTCGTAGTTCCATCATCATAGTCCACTATCGTCCCGGATCAATAACTACTACCTTTGAATAGAGGTTTTTAGCACGGTCTATAGCTACCTTAATCTGTGATTTAGACACAGTTAATCTGTACTGCATAGAGCTTTTGTGGTATAGAAAGTACTGTATCAGCAGAATCATCAAGTGAAATATTTACATTACTTACCTTATTTGCATCATACTTAATTGGCTTAGAATTAAAAATGATTTCTTAAGTCTCCAGGCAGGGTAATTGTAAAGTTCAGCAAAAATAATTATCCTCATCTTCTATCTCAGAGGTATCTAAGCCACTAGGTAATGCTATTGTAGCGCTGGCAACATTTGCAGGTGTTGAAGCCTGCAAAAATGTTATAGTTAAAAAGTATTGCCGGACTGACTTGTGTAATAAGAAAGTCTTGAAGTTTTGTTAACGGACAAAGAAGCTCCTGCTACGCCATTACTAAAAATAGCTAAACATACTAAGAGCTGAACTGGTATTGTCAACATATGAACCTGAGCCTATAGTATCTATAATGTTAGGTATAGCCAGATTCTGGTTGCTATCAGAACTTCCGTTATCATTTACACTTAAAGGTGCAAGACCTGTAAAAGTAAAGGTATACACACTTTATTATAGCTTCCTTAATCTCTGTACTTGTGTTTTTATATGTTTTCACATTCAGAGATTTACCGTCTTTTGACAGTGACATATCATATCCTACTACACCATCTGCAAGGCCAAAGCTGATATTACTCCGAATTTGACGCAGCGTTATATGTTGTATTTATGTAATTAACGGTACGAATATTACTTGTATAACTCTGGCTGCCGTTTGAAGATACATTATCAAGGCTTACTGTCAACTGATTATTGGCCATGTTACCCTTTATGCCACTAAACCCTTCTGTAGATGTGATGGTATATGTGTCAAAGTTATCCGCCTGATTTCCCGATAAATTAACTATATCAGTAATTGATGAGCCTGCAGAAGTATTTCTTGCCATTTTAGGCTTTGTACTGCATTAAAGGCTGTAGCAGGGTTTACTTTTTGACTTCCAGCTAAATGGAAGTTTGTTCGCTACAAAAAGGCTGAAGAGGATTATCTGCTTCATTACCAGGTTCTGGTGTTGGCTCAGGGGTTGGTTTAGGATTTTCATCATCACCAACATCCTCAACATCTTCATCATCATCAGGTAAGCTTAAAGTACTGACATTGCCACTTGTTTCAATATCAATATCAAAGAGTTCACATATACTTTCCATAGGTATGTAAACTTCGTTTTATTTGAAAAATTAAGCTTAATAAAAATCGAGAGCTTTTTCAAGTTTTTACCTGTGTACCGTTTAATTCTGCATTTTTGCTGCTAGAGGTAAGGATTAAGTCATTGTCACTGAAGCTTATTGTTGCAGTTTTCTTTGATTTACTTAGGAAAAACTTCCCTCCATACTATCTGATAGGAATAAGCTTTTTGCAGGTCCCATTAAAGTTTTACCTACGTAGTAGACACCTGGAAGCTTTGCAGTATTAAGCTCAATATCTTCTATACTAAAAATGACCTTTTTATTCTTAACATCATAAGACTTGCCACTATATATAAAGGTTTCTTTAACACTTTTTGTAGTAGTCTTTTTAGTTGCCTTCTTATTAGTCTTGTTAGTCGTGGATTTTTATCCCTTTTTAGTGTTATTTTTGTCCTTCTTAGTCTTTGCTTTGCTGTCCGATTTAACAGTTTTCTTTTTTCTTAACAGTCTTTCCGGTCATCGAGGCAACGCCTGATGAAGCATCCCAGGTAGTATGTAAGTCCAAATGTTTTTGCTACATATCTGGTAGGAACATATATATCTTTTAGTCTTATCGCTAAATTCAACCATTCTAGGTTCTACAGGCAACACTTCACTCTTGCCGTTTACCTTTGAAAGTAATTGAATTTAATGTTAATGCTCTAAGGTGGTCTTGTCTCTTTAACTCTAAGGTATCTTGTTGTACTTATAAGAAAGTCCAATCTTGGAATCAGAAAAGACCTCCTTTGCACTTGCAGAGATATTCCATCAATTATAATACCCGGATGTTTAGATTTGATATTACTGCCATTTATCTGTATATTTAACCTGTGCATCCGAATAATTAATCTTTTGTTTTCCATACTTAATATTAATGTTTTCAGCATAAGATACACTCGGTATAGTGCAGCAAAAGCATACCCAAAACAGATACAAATGTTACAAACTTTTTAAAATTTTCATTTAAATCACTCCAATCAAAAATAATATACAAAAGCACCGATATAAATAAGCGTTTTAATAGTGTCTACTACATATTTATCGGAAATTTTATACTTTAACTTAATTAGTTTACTGTTTTATAGTAAGATTATCAAGTGGTAAAAATATGTCATTTTGATTGAATTTGTGTTAAATATTAGTCATTTTTATATAAACTATACTTCTTTACTATAGGGTTTGAATTCATTGTATAACCCTTGCAAAATAGCTATTTTATGCGATTTATGACAATTAGATGCTTTTGTAGAAAATATTAATTCTTTTTGACTATATTTGTAGTATATGATATGCTATTGATGTAGAAAAATTACAATTAGCTATGATAACAATATGCGATGTAGTATGGTTATGACTTCGCTTTTTGGAATTTTCATATAGTTTTTGCAAGGATTGAGGTAAGCGTAGCTGTAGCAATCCTGTATTAATGGGTGTCAAATACTTTTGATACCCACATCATAATATAGGTTCAGTGTTAATATCAGGAGGTAATATAGCTGGAGCAAACTTATAGTCAGCAGGTTGATATAGATAATGAATTAAAGCTTAGAGGGCTTCTGCTTAAGCTTCCCAAATTTGCTTCTGAATTTTTCAGAGGTATAGAGTCGACAACGGCATCAAGGACAAGGATAGCCTATGCTTATGACCTTATCGTCTTTTTTAACTGGCTTAAGGAGTCTAATCCTTGCTCTATCAAACGTTGATGTGAGAAATATTGATATCAGTATTTTAGATAGCTTAAAAGCAATAGACATAGAGGAATACATATCTTATATCAGGTACTATGTAAAAAGACGGTGAAGAGATATGAAACAAAGAAAAAGGTATTAAGCGTAAGCTCGTGGCACTAGAACCTTTTATAAGTATTATTACAAAAAGAAAGAATTAGAAATCAATCCGAGTGTACTTGTAGATACTCCTAAGCTCCACGATAAAGCTATAGTAAGGCTGGAGCCTGAGGAGGTAGCTAGACCTGCTTGATAATATTGAGTCTGGAGAAGGTCTGACTGCTGCTCAAAACAGGGTAATCATCGAAAAAACTTCTGTGAGGGATTTGGCGATTGTCACTCTCCTGCTCGGAACCGGTATTCGTGTATCAGAGTGTGTGGGAATTGATATGAAGGATGTGGATTTTAAGACTAATGGAGTAAAGGTACATAGAAAGGGCGCTATGAAACAGTTGTGTACTTTGGTGATGAAACGGAAGCAGCTCTTAAAAAGTATTTTGAGGAACGAGTTAAAAATAGAGGCTGCTGAAGGTCATACAAATGCCCTCTTTTATCGATGCAAAAAGAGAATAAGTGTACGTGCTGTTGAACTTTTGGTTAAAAAGTACTCCAGTCTTGTAACTACAATGAAGAAAAATAACTCCTCATAAACTTAGAAGCACCTATGGAACCAGCCTGTATAGGGAAACCGGTGATATTTATCTTAGATAGCATGTGTTGGCAGCCCATAAGGATGTAAATACTACAAAAGAAAGCACTATGCTGCCATTGAAGAAGATAGAAGACGTAAGGCAGCAAATATTGTGAAACTGCGTAAGGAATAGAAGGAGCCGCAATGAGCCATAGTAATGAAGAATTTATGGAAGCGTTTAAACACTTGGATAAAATCTGTAAAGAAATATTTTAACAGTGAAAAAGGTGTAACTTCATATATTGATGCAATGGGAAAAATGACAAATGGAGATAGATATGTTTCAAACTGGGACTATGTTCTTAAGAGGTTAAAAAATCTACGACACATAAGAAACCAATATGCCCATGAAATAGGATCATCCTATGATAATATATGTGCGCTAGAGGATATTGAATGGCTTAAAAGCTTCTACAACGAAATAATGAACACTACAGATCCTTTGGCGCAATATAGAAAAGCTACTATAAAAGAAACAGGAAAAAGCCAAAAACAACTGAATCTAAATCTATGGCATCAGTGCCTAACCCATCAAAACTGACACAAGAAATATCAACACCAAAATCTGCTAGTTACAATCAACTTCACAGACTTCAACCTAATTACAAGGATGAAAATGAAAAAGACGCAAGTAGATTAGGTATAGTTCTAATTTTTGTCATTGCAACACTGATTACTTGTGGAATATTATATGTTGCCTTTTTATGTTTAGTCTCAAATCACTTTGTATATGGAATAATAAGGCTACTCCGGCAGAAATTTCATCTCGGTGAGATTGTTACACTCTTTTATAGCCTCTACATAATCTTTGGTACTGCTATAGTAAACAGAGTCATAGCTCTGTGCGATGCTCCACAAGGTCTCACCCTGCTTCACTACCCTACTATCTATGTATACAGGCTTCATTTCTGAATCAGCCTTTTACAAAGTTGTTAGAGAAACCAAGAAAAGTATGAAAAACCATTGTAATACATATAAAAGTTAAGATAAAGCTGATTTTTACTTCTCTTGTTTCTCTGACGATTCCTGCTCTATAATGTGCTCTCTTATTATTCTTAGTCATAATCTTAATCCCCTTTAATAATAAACAAATGTTTTAGCGAACAAACTCGTTCTAATACAGTTATTATATCGAACAAACATTCTTTTGTCAACAGGAAAATCGAACAAATTTTTGGAACATCCGTTTGACATTTAGAAATAAATGATATATACTTGATCTATGTATTATTAGGAATTTGGAGGAATAGTTATGGGCTATGGTAAGATAATCTAGCTAAACAGCAGGAAATATTAGATTATTTGAAAAACACAGGTTTTGTCTAAAGGTTATCCACCTTCAGTTAGAGAAATATGCGAAGCAGTACACTTAAAGTCTACTTCATCTGTTCACTCTCACCTCGAGACCTTAGAGAAAGAAATGGTTATATCAGGCGTGACCCCTACTAAGCCACGTGCCATTGAGATTGTTGATGATGAGTTCAATATTACAAGAAGAGAGCTTGTAAGTATTCCTGTTGTAGGTACATGTTGCGGCAGGAGAGCCTATTTTTGCTGTTGAGAATATATCAGAGTACTTCCTCATCCTGCGGGAGTATATGCTCTAATGAAGAGACTTTCTATGCTTGTAGTAAAGGGTGACAGTATGATTAATGTCAGTGTTTACAGCGGAGATAAGATTATTGTAAACAAAAATGCTCAACTGCTTTCAAACGTGGCGATATGGTAGTGGCTATGGTAGACGATTCTGCCACTGTCAAGACTTTTTATAAAGAGAAAAACCACTTTAGATTACAGCCTGAAAAATGACCTCATGGAGCCTATTATAGTTGATCAGGTAGAAATTCTCGGTAAAGTTATAGACTTATTAGAATGTATTAATCATACAGTCTTATTTTGAAAATATCAATACCACAGCCATTTATCTAATCTGCCTTAAATCAGGCATACAATCAGTTTTAATTAGCTGTGGTACTTTCTGTAAAAATTAGAGTTAATTAATAAGCATTGTCTGTATCAAGCATCTTTCCGTCAGACCATACTCTCTCAATATTATAGAAACTCCCCTATCTCTCTCTTGAGAAAATATGAACTCACAAATTCTGCCATAATCAAGCAATATCCAAGTTTCTGAACGGCTGCCTTCTGATTCTTTCTTAGGATGTATACCAGCCTTAGCCAGGCTTTCCTCTACCGCATCCTGTAAAGCTTTCATCTGATTTTCGTTTTTAGCATCAGCTATTACAAACACTCCGAAATAGTTGTAAGATGAGCTGTATCAATTACTTTAATATTATTTGCTAAGTGCTCATCAAGTGCCTTACAGGTAATTCTTACTGCATCTAAAACGTTTTCCCATTATCCCTCCACTAGTTTTTTATAAAATTCGTATGTCTCTTTCAGTTCTTTTTATCCATAACCCCATTATCTTTTATTTATTTTTAGTTAATACTGATTTGAGCTCAAATAGTGCTAGCCTCTATGCAAATCACTGAAGGCACAGGCTCTCATTTCATCTGATATAAGGCAGAGCAGGACGGCTTGGTTCAATATAATCAGCCACATATATAATCTCCTCCAATAGGCCCATATCAGGTCTGCCTGTTGTATGGTAAGTAATGGCTGAAAGCACATCCACATCTTCTACACCGTATACATTCTTAGCATAGAAGGCACCAAGTTTTGTATGTAACAATCCCTGGTGAAAGCTTTTCTATATCGGAAATTTCTAATCCCGTTTTTCTCACATTCAGTTATCATTTCAGAGTTCTTTGAGATATTTTGCACAGCTATGCAAAAAGTCCTGCAAGCTGAGTCTTATATACATCTCTCCATGGCTCATTGCCAGTGAAGCAGCTGTATATGAAACACCTGAGGTATGATAAAACCTATACTCAGGAAGAAGCACTCTTAGCTTGTTTTGTATATCAAAAAGCCTTACAGAATCACCCATGAACTTCCTCCTTATATAAGTTATTAGTTAAGATATATTGCATCACCTTATCACTTATACCAAGTAAGCTTGCATCCTTTATCCCTCAGAAATCAATTTTCCTTATTTCAGTTGATGAAACTGAGGTTGCCCTAAACATTACCTTCCTTCATTCTGACATTAGTGAATCTTTTCTTTAAAACATTATCAATGTGAGACAAGCATTTGTCGGACTCCACTCCTATTCTTGAAATATAGAAAATATCGGCATTATCAAAGATAATCTGTGGCTCGTGCCAGTCTTCAAGGTATAGAACCGAATCTCCTCCAATGATAAGTGTAAATTCATCGCCTGGAAAGTCTTTCTTAAGTGATATTAAAGTATCTGAGGTATAGCTAACCCTATCTCTTACAAGCTCATAATCAGAGGGAAGATGTTCTTTTCGCTAATGAGTGCAAGCTTTTACCATTTCAAACCTATGGATGTCAGCCACAATTTTCATTCCAAGCTTATGAGGTGGAACCTTTGCCGGCATCACCCACACTTCATCAAGCCCTCCTTCTTTAAGAGCGGCTTTTGCCATATCTATATGGGTGTTGTGAATCGGATTAAAGGTGCCGCCAAAAATACCTATTTTTTTCATATTGTCACTCGTTATTTCTTAGGTAGTTCAATCTTTTTATTATCTTTTGATTCTTTGTAAAGAACTATCTTCTTTCCAATCACCTGTAGCAACCTGTGAATGTGTAAAGTCTCAGCAAGAACTTCAGCTATTTCACGAGGCTCATCCAGACAGCTTTCTTAAGTACGGATATTTTAATAAGCTCCCTGGTTTCGAGAACTTCTGCAATTGCAGAGGTAAATTCAGGGGATGATGCTGGATTTCCCAACATTAAAATACAGGATTCAACTTCATTGCAAGACCTTTAAGGTATGCCTTTTGTTTACTGGTCATATAATCTCCCGCGATGTCAATCAATATTTATTGATACAAGTGTCAAAAAGTATAATTATCAAAATACTTTTTATAAACACATAATTTACTTATAATAATCAAAAACTCAGGTCACCAAGATTTACAAGGTCACCCTCCTCTATTCCAAGCTCCTCTAATCTATCAATAACTCCCTGGTCACGCAGGAATTTTGAAGAAAAGCAAAGCCCTTTTTCATCATCAAGGTTAGTGTATCCAAGCATTTTATCAATCTTGAGCTCTTAATATGTATTCACCTTCCTTCACCTTTGTAATCTCAAGTGGACTCTCATCGATTACAAGGTCAGAGGCATCAAATTCCTTATGGAAAATAACCGGAGTTTTTGTCGAGTGTCTGAGTATATCATTTACTGCATACAAAAGCTCTTTAATTCCCTTACCTGAAACTGCGGAAATCGGATAGATAGGAATATTTTCACCATCAAAGGCTTCGTGGAATTCTTTAAGCTTTTCATCAGCCTCATCTCCATAGAATAAATCCATTTTATTGGCTGCAATTATCTGAGGAGTCTTAAGTAACTCAGGATTATAGTTTCCGAGCTCTTTATTGATATTTTTTATGTCTTCAATAGGATCTCTTCCTTCTGAGCCTGAAATATCAACTACATGGACAATGATTCTGGTTCTTTCAATATGCCTTAAGAACTGATGACCAAGGCCAACTCCCTCAGAAGCTCCCTCTATAAGTCCCGGTATGTCAGCAATTACAAAGCCTGCACCGCCTCCAAGGTCTACCACTCCGAGATTAGGATGTAATGTGGTAAAGTGATAATTCGCTATCTTAGGCTTAGCATTGGTACATCTTGAAAGGATTGTTGATTTACCTACATTTGGATAACCCACAAGACCAACATCTGCAATCAGCTTTTAGTTCAAGAATAAGAGTAAGTTCAATGCCTGGTTTCCCCGGCTGTGCATAGGTAGGAACCTGCATAGTAGGAGTAGCGTAGTTCATATTACCCTTACCGCCTTTGCCTCCTTTAAGAATGACTTCTCTCTGGTTATCTCCTGACATATCCACTATAACCTTGCCGGATTCTGCCTCTTTACCACAGTTCCCTCAGGAACCTTTATTATTATATCCTCGCCGTCTTTTCCATGATAACGTCTTCTTCCACCTTCATCGCCATCCTTGGCATAATACTTTCTAACATATCTAAATTCATTAAGTGTGTTTATATTTTTATCAACTTCAAAATATAACATCACCGCCATCGCCGCCGTCACCGCCATCCGGTCCACCTGCAGCTACAAACAATTCAGCGTCTGAAACTTTACATGACCATTCCCGCCATTACCTGATCTAACATATATTTTTGCACTATCTGCAAACATTTTTTTCTTCCTCTATCTTTGTTTTCATTAGAAAAATGCCCCAAATCTATGTATTACAAAAGATTTGGGGCCAATTATCAGTTATTATTCAGCAACAGCTACAGGATATACAGAAACCTGCTTCTTGTCTCTGCCTAATCTCTCAAATTTAACTTTTCCATCAACTGTAGCAAATAATGTATCATCCTTGCCGATTCCAACATTTGTACCTGGATGGATATGAGTTCCACGCTGTCTATAAAGAATATTTCCAGCTAATACGAACTGACCATCTGCTCTCTTAGCACCAAGTCTTTTTGACTCAGAATCTCTGCCGTTCTTAGTAGAACCAACACCCTTCTTATGAGCAAAAACTGAAGGTTCAATCTTATCATCGCATTACACCTCCTGCCTTAATATAGTAATGAACTTTTTACCGTATTCTTGTGATATTCCATCGAGTCCAAGCATAAGAGACTTCATAAGTAAATCAGCATTATCGCTTAGTTTACTCTTAAACTCTGCTCTTAGATAACCTTTTTCAGGATCATCATAAGCAGTGAATTCATCTTTACAAAAAGACCTCAATAGAGTTTAGCGTATTAATAGCCAATATAGAAACTGCAGCACATACATATATCTTTTACCGGAATCGGCAACAATGCATGACCTGAAAAATTCTATACTCTTATAACCGCCATCTTTGTTCTACCGACACAACAACCTTAATCATGATTAAGCGTTAATCTTTTTCAATCTTAAGCTTTGTGTACAACTGTCTGTGTCCGTTTTTCTTGTGGTATCCGCTTTGCGCTTATACTTGTAAACGATAACCTTAGGTCCCTTGCCTTCTTTTTCAACTGTAGCTGTTACAGTAGCACCTGCTACTACAGGGTTTCCAAGAACGAACTTGTCACCACCGATTGCAAGTACCTGATCAAAGGTATAAGTCTCTCGGCTGCTACACCAAGCTTTTCAACCTGGATAACATCACCTTCAGCTACCTTATACTGCTTACCACCTGTTGCAATAATTGCGTACATATGGCTCCTCCTATTATAATTCTCGCCTGCTTAGGTGTTGTCATTTGGACAAACTTCTACCCACACAGTGCGGCACAAAATATAGTTTAGCATACAGAGAGAGGGATGTCAACAAATTTTTATTTCTTTTGACAAGGAATCCTTATCAAATATCAGGTTTTCCTCATTTCCATTATAGCAAAGCTTCACACTTCCATACTTTTTGGCTCTTATAACTATATGAGTTACCTTGCCATTTTCCCAGTCCACATCAAGACTATAGCCTCCCTTTGCTCTTATGCCTTTTACAAACCCTGTATTAAATGCTTTTTGGCAGGGCAGGCAAGAGTTCAATCCTCTTCATCACTTTGGAGTATCATTTCAATCACAGCAGCAGCAAAGCCAAAATTGCCATCAATCTGAAAAGGCGGATGTGCGCAGAATAAATTAGGATAAGTTCCTCCTCCTGTGACCATAATGTTCTCTTCAACTGTGTAACGAAGTTGATTCTTTAATAGGTTTAATGCACTTTCAGCTTCTTTGAGCCTTGCATATAGGCAGGCTTTCCAAGCTATACACCAGCCTGTTCCATCATCACCTCTCCTGTTAAGTGGAAGTTTCGCAGGCTTTTTTAAGCTTTTCATCTTTGATTAGATTGCCCGGATATAGCCCGTAAAGATGGGATACAGATGCCCATGATGCACATCATTTTCGGCGTAGTCAACGAACCATTCACATAAAGCGCCGGTTTTTCCTATCTTAAAAGGCGGGAGCTTCTTAAGTGCATTTAAGGCCTCCTTATCTTTCTCCAAGCCTAAGATATCCTGTATAGTAAGATAATTAGCAAATAACTCCTTAATTATGCTTTATATCCATTGTAGATGCATAAGTTAGAGCATGAACTCCTCCTTTATCATCTACGAAGTAGTTTTCCGGGGAGGTTGATGGTATGGTAACTAAATATCCATCTACCTCTCTCAAATAGTCTAGGTAAAATTTCACTGCTCCATCAATAATAGGATAGGCAGTATCCCTCAAGAAATCTTCATCTTGTTCATAGAGATAATGCTCAAAAAGGTGTCTGCAAAGCCAGCCGCCACTCATCTGCCAAAGACCATACACAGATGGGTTGTCATCACCTGCATTTAAGCCCACTGGGGTAGAGTGTCCCCATAAATCCACATTGTGATGGCTTACCCAGCCTCTTGCTCCATACATCTTCTTAGCTGTCTCCTCCCCCCTCTTGCATACCTTTTCTAAAAGCTCAAAGAGAGGTCTATGGAAGTCAGAAAGACCTGTGGACTCAGCTATCCAGTAGTTCATTTCAGTATGATATTAACAGTGTAGTTAGAGCTCCAAGGCGCTCTTAAAATATCTGACCATATTCCCTGTAGATTGGCACATTCGGTTCCGGGCTTTGATGATGTAATTAGCAAATACCTTGCATATTGAGTCATTAGCTCATATATGTAGCCGTCATCAATATCTTTTAGGGCATCTTTAATAGCCTTAACTGTATCCTTATTTTCTGAATCTGAAAGAGAAATTTCAAATGTCTGAAAATGAGTGTAAATGCCTCTTTGTGTTCTGTTAAAGATTTGTCAAAAACCCTGTCTCCCTTTACCTTTTTAAGCCTGTTTTACAGAATTCTTCTAAATTTTCTTTATTCTTGTAATCAGTATCACCTGTTAAATAAAGTTCAACCTTGTCAGCATTCTTAATAATGAGCTTATCATCTTTTATCTGCATTTCACCTGAATGTATTAAGACTCCAAGCATGAGTACAAAGTTAAGACCTTTGCCATCTTCATATCTTATAGGTTCAGGTACGTTAAAATAATTTGGAGCCGCATAGATTGGCGCTCTGCCCTTAAGAGTAAGCCTGTTTTCACTGCTATTTAGGCAATAATGGAGTTTACTATCAAGAGATACTTCAAGGGATAGTCCTCTGTTCTCACCCTCCAAACGAGCTATTAAAGTGCTGTCGCAAAAGCTTACAAAAGCAGACAGATGTCTCTTAGAGGAATTACTGTTAGCCTCCATTTTGTAAACAGCGGTATCAAGAGATAGTTCCCTGTAAAATGAAGTTTTCGCCTCATCTTCATCCAAGTACTTTATTATTAGATTACCTGCAGGAAGATAGCACTCAGTCCAGTCGCCAAGCACATATCTCTTGCTAATCTCCTCTGCTTCTTTGTATTCTTCTTTTAAGATATGCTCCCTTATCTCTTCCAGTTTGTCAGGGTTAAACAGTGGATTCATCTTATTTTTTTCTTCACCCGACCAAAGAGTATCAAGATTGAGGCTTATGTCCTCATAAGCCTCATATGAATTCTATCTTGCTCCAAAAATCTCCGCTGCCAAGTGGAAGTCCGTCATAACGAAACTTTGCAGCTTCTCCGTATCTTAGATTATACTTTTTCTCATATTTCATCCCCTATCTTCTGTTTATCCAAGCTCCATTTGTAAAATCAGGAATTGCAACAGGTGCTCCTCCCATATTTATTGACTGTTCTGCAAGTACTGAAATACTCATCCAGGCAGCCATATCGTATACATCTATATTAGGCTCTTTTATTTAATACACAGTCAATAAAAATCTGAAAATACTAGATAATCCATGCATCTATGACCTTTTTGACACCATTTTCAAGGTATTCTTTCCAGAGCGGATGTTCATATTTTTTAGTGATACTCCTCAACATTGTTCCAATGCTTGCTCCACTCAAAATGCTCCCTTCTCACTATATTCGTTATCCAAAAATGGAATGATTATCTTCGGTATACATACCCTTTGTGCCGTGAATGGTATAGCCTCTTGAATAGTAGCGAGGCAGTGTAGTATCAAGGCTTAGAAGTATGGTTTCTCCATTTGCACATTTAATTATTGTATTTACAATATCAGCCTGATTAAAGGTTGTATTCATCAGTTCTTCATCATCACTCTTTTTTTCTTTGATATACTCACTGAGTCCAAAGGAGCCTGAAGCAACTGATGTAAGGCTAAGCATACGATTTCCTATTAATGTTAAGCAGCTTTGCTATCGGACCCTAATCTATGAGTCGGATAGTTCTCTGTATTTCTATGTATGTGAGTTATTTAGCCTGTAGTGACGGTTTTCCTTGCCAAAAGCTATCTCGCCTCTAAGGTCGTGCTTGTAGCCTCCCTCACAATGAACTATCCTTCCAAGAAGTCCAAGGTCTCTCATATGGCTTACAAGCATTTCATCCCTGCCGTATACACAGTTTTCAAGGAGCATTACAGGAACCTTTGTCTCCTCATAGGCTTCAACTATTTTCCAACATTCTCTAAGAGAATATGCTCCACCAACCTCACAGCCTACAGCCTTGCCTTTGTGCATTGCCTCTATACATATATCAATATGTTTATCCCAGGAAGTACAAAGAATTACAGCATCTACATCTTCCATTTCAAGGATTTCTTTATAATTTGTTGTAGTCTTTGGGCGTGGAAATCCAGCCTGCTCAACAATATCAGCACATTCTTGCATCTGTCTTCATACTTGTCACAAATGGCTGTAAACTGAGCTAAAGGATGCTCAAGATACGCTGTTTTAAGAAGTCCTCTTCCTCTGCTTCCAAGACCAATCATAGCCAATCTTAATTTGTTCATCTCGCTTCTCCAATTCTGTATTATATATCGTCCTTAAATTCCAAGAATGTGCACTACAGACACCGCATCTCACAAAATTGCACATGTAATTGTAAATAAATTATCTCCATTTTAATACAAATAGTTAATTATTTCTACTATAAAACTAATGTCAGGTTGAAATATCATTGATGATATGGCAAAGTCAAAATTGCTATGCTTTGTTTTCTCTATAAATCAGCTAAAAATAACTGTCACCGCCTTGAGAACAATCTTTCCCATTGACTGCCCTATATTGGTATCACCTTAAATAATTAAATATCAAGCTCTGCCATTATGCCTTATAGAATATCTGATTCTCTTAGTCTCTTAGCTTCATCTTCATCAAGCTTAATAGGCACCTGAGTTTCGATACCATCGCCGCCTACTACACAAGGCATACTAAGAACTACCTCTATCCCCTGCTCCATGCATCATGGTTGATACTGGCAAAATGGATTCTTCATCTCACTACTACACTCACAGATTCTCTTTTGACAGCCATAGCTAGTCAAAATATGTAGCTCTTTTCTCTGAATGATTTCATAGGCAGCATTTTTAACATCCTCAGCTATAAACTCTCTGATTCACTCATGATTGAAGTGTCCCTTCATCTCACAGAAATTATTGAGAGGGATACCCGATACATTGGCAGAACTAAAGGCTGCAATCTCGCTGTCGCCATGCTCTCCGATTATAAAGGCATGTATACTTCTTGAGTCCACACCCAAATGCTCACTTAGCCTTGTCTTAAGACGGCCTGTATCAAGTACTGTACCTGAACCGATAACCCTGTTTTCAGGAAGTCCTGATAGCTTCTGTGCTACTGCTGTAAGTATATCAACAGGGTTTGCAACAACTAAAAGTATTCCCTTAAAATCCTACTTGCTATCTCAGAATGATGCTCTTAAAGATGCCAACATTCTTATGAACGAGGTCAAGTCTTGTCTCATCAGGCTTCTGGATTTTGCACCTGCTGTAACCATAACTATACCCGCATCTCTTACATCATCATAATCCCCTGCATATACGCGCATGTGTTTTGCAAAAGGGATACCATAAACATATCCATAGCCTCTCCTCTGCCTTACTCCATGTCTGCATCTATCATTGCTATTTCTGAAAAAAGTCCGCTCTGCATAAGTGCAAACATCGGAAGCTGAACCAACAAAACCACAACCGACCTATAACTGCTTTTCTAAAGTTAATCATAAAATCTCCTTTCTCTTTGAAATCTGTTCTCATTATATCATTTAACCTAAATTAATAATAGATATGTTTCAAAAATAAAGATATAAAACTTGGTTGTGACAAATTTAATTGCGAATGAATTCTATTATGTAATGTTTTAGTTGAATATATAAAAACAGATATCAAACTATATTTTGATACCTGTCTTTTTATCATCTGTATGTACTTTTGTTAAAATCCTTAAAAATAAGCATCTATCCCATCAGCCATTCCTTCAGCCATCTTCTTCTGATAGGAGGCTGTGTTAAGTCCCTGTCCTCTTTCTCATTTGTCATATATCCCATTTCAACTATAGTGACAGGCACCTTTGACCAGTTGATACCGCTCATGGTGTCAGTTTCCCATACGTAGAGGCTTCTTACAGCCTGATTTTTGCTACTACTCCGTCCAATACCTTTTCGGACAAAAGCTTACTGCTTGAATATATGTCAGAGTTATAAGGGTTCTTTTTGGTCTGACATATCGTCATTGCGCCGTTTACGGATTTGTTTGCAGCTCCGTTTGCATGGATTCTGATAAATGCATCAGCCTTGGCTTCATTGGCAATGGCTGCTCTTTCTGAATTGCTAATATTAACATCGTTCTTAGTTCTGCACATAATAACCTTGTAGCCGCGTTTCTTAAGAATCTTCTGCAACTTTTTAGCTACCTTAAGCGCAAGGGCGTACTCGGTCTGCTTGGTCCAAAGTCCGCTAGTTCCACCTGTGACCTTGAATTTTGTAGTCTTTGCTCCCGGACCGATAGGCTCTTTTTCAAGGTTTGCCCTTGTCTGATGACCTGCATCTATACAGATTACCTTTTTCTTGTTAGTAGCGGCATTAGCTATGTAAATATTGTACAGAACATATAGTAACAAGCATAGCCAATACCAAAAACATACTTAGTAATTTTTCATCTTCTCTCCTAAATATTTATACAGTGTATAAACACAATTATATGTATATTCATTTTTACCTATAACTACGGATAGTAATGAATCATCATCCGTCATTTTATAACTTTTGTTTTATATATTTATATATTCTGTATACTATAAATATCAACAACCCATCTAATATCAGATTCAAAAATCAAAAATAATAAATTCATTACTAACCTCATCACATAATAAGTTTATAAGCAATAATTAAAGTTTATTTTGTCTGCATAATATATCATAAAATTAATGTCAAGCTATTATTTTTGTATAATAATACAAGCCATTCCATATACCTCATTGTAATGTACGCTATCCTTAATCAAGCGGACTCAAAGCCTTAACTCATTATTAACGTGCGTAGTTTAGCAGGTTTATACTAAAAGGCGATTAAGATATTCCTAACCGCCTTTTTGAAAATTTAATATATTTTTGACTAATTATACAGGATATGCTCCGTTGGCAGTATCTGCAACTGTACTATCCACCTTTAGTCTGCTGAGCTTTTCTGTACTTAAAGAACTCAGTTGCAACCTGTGGGAAGAGTGCATATGAGAGCACGTCCTCATCCTGCTGCTTCCACTCTTTTACTTCTTCCTCAAACTTAGGAAGCTGTGGCTCAATAAGGTCTGCAGGCCTGCAGGTAATTGGCTCCTGATCTCCTATAGCCTTCTTTACAACCTCGGATGAGATGGCTTAACTGTCTCACCAAATTCTCCTGCAAGTATCTTCTTTGATTCCTTGGTTATCATCTTATAGCGCTCGCCCTGAAGTACATTTAATACAGCCTGTGTACCAACTATCTGAGATGAAGGTGTAACAAGAGGAGGCTCACCAAAATCAGCTCTTACTCTTGGAATCTCCTCAAGAACTGCTTTGTACTTATCTTCAGCATGAGCTTCTTTAAGCTGTGATACAAGGTTTGAAAGCATACCGCCAGGTACCTGATAAAGAAGTGTCTTGATATCAACACCGAGAACCTTTGTATTCATAAGACCTGATGCAAGATACTTCTCACGAAGCGGACGGAAATAATCTGCAATTTCAGCAAGCTTGTTCTGGTCAAGACCAGTATCGTACTCAGTACCCTTAAATACCTCAACCATAACCTCTGTAGCTGGCTGGCTGGTTCCCATAGCAAGTGGGCTGATGGCGGTATCTATGATATTTGCTCCTGCCTCAACAGACTTCATATAAGTCATGGCAGCAACACCTGATGTGTAGTGAGTGTGCATATCTATAGGAAGCTTAGTTCCTTCACGAAGAGCAGAAACAAGCTTGGTTGCTTCTGTAGGCACAAGAAGACCAGCCATATCCTTTACGCAAAGAGAATCAGCACCCATCTCCTCAATAGCCTTAGCCTTTTCTTTCCAGTAATCAAGAGTATATGACTCTCCTAAGGTATAGCAAAGCGCAATCTGCGCATGACCGCCTTCCTTCTTTGCTGCCTTTACTGCAGTCTGGAGGTTACGAAGGTCATTGAAAGCAGTCAAATATTCTGATTATATCAATACCATTTGCAAGCGATTTCTGTACAAAGTACTCTACCACATCATCTGCATAATGGTTGTAGCCAAGGATGTTCTGGCCTCTGAAAAGCATCTGAAGCTTGGTATTCTTGAAGCCCGCTTTGAGCTTGCGAAGTCTCTCCCATGGATCTTCCTTCAAGAAACGAAGGCAGGCATCAAATGTAGCTCCTCCCCAGCACTCAACAGCGTGGTAACCAATCTTATCCATCTTGTCTATGATAGGAAGCATTTCTTCTGTTGTCATTCTTGTAGCTATCAGGGACTGATGTGCGTCACGAAGGACAGTTTCGACAATCTTAACTCCCTTATTACCCTGTTCTGACATATGTTATTCTCCTTTTAATATTCAATATTACAATGATTAATATCGATTAGCATGTTTATTGCTCTGCATCGTGCATATTCTAGCCTGCTCATCATTCAGCAAAAACGGCTGCTTAAAGTATCTACCATCATATTTTTAACTCCGAAAATCGCCATAAATACACCCTGCTGCAACCGCAGTTCCTATAACACCCATGCTACGTTGGGTCCCATAGCGTGCATAAGAAGGAAGTTGGAAGGGTCTGCCTCTACCGACCTTCTGTGATACTCTGGCTGCCATTGGTACGGCAGAAACTCCCGCAGAACCAATAAGAGGATTAATCTTACCTCCTGTAAGGTGGCAAAGAGCTTACCAAAGAGTACGCCGCAGCTGTTGCAACTGCAAAAAGGGCAATAAGTCCGAGACCTACGATTTTAAGTGTATCAAGCTTTAAGGAATGCCTCTGCTGAAGTTGTAGCACCTACTGAAGTACCAAGAAGGATAACAACTATGTACATAAGGGCATTACTTGCAGTTTCCTGGAGCTGTTTAACAACACCGCTTCTCTAAAGAGGTTACCAAGCATAAGCATACCTACAAGAGGAGCTGTAGTTGGAAGAATGAGGTAGAAACAACTATTGTAACAACTATTGGGAAGAATATTTTCTCAAGCTTACTTACAGGTCTAAGCTGTTCCATCTTGATTTTTCTTTCCTTTTTCAGTTGTAAAACAGCTTCATAATAGGTGGCTGAATGATAGGAACGAGTGACATATAAGAGTATGCCGCAACGGCTATAGGTCCCATATATTCAGTCTGTCCAAGCTTTCCTGCAAGGAATATGGATGTAGGACCGTCAGCACCACCTATGATAGCTATGGCTGCTGCTGCCTTATCGTTGAATCCAAGTAATATAGCAAAGTAGAGCGCAAAGATACCAAACTGTGCTGCAGCACCCATGATAAAGCTAATAGGATTAGCAATCAGAGGTCCGAAGTCTGTCATAGCACCTACACCTAAGAATATAAGACAAGGAAGAATACTCCACTCATCCAGTAAGAAGAAGAAATGGAGAAGTCCGCCTTCTTTCATAATATCCGGATAGATATTAACAAGTAGCATACCAAATGAAATAGGAACCAAAAAGCAGCGGCTCATATCCCTTTGCTATAGCCAGATACAAGAACACCAGAGCAATGAATATCATGAGAATATTTCCCCATGACATGTTGACAAATGCTGTCTGTGCTGCCAGGTTCTCGAGCATATTTGTAACATAGCTCATAGATAATTACCTCCGTTTTAATGTACAGTTATCAGATTAGTTAAGGGATGCAAGTAAAGCACCTGCTTCAACTGAATCACCAACTGCACAGGAAACAGAAGCGATTGTTCCGTCCTGAGGTGCAACTATATCATTTTCCATCTTCATAGCTTCAAGAACTATGATTACATCACCCTTCTTTACAGCCTGTCCGGCATTTGCCTTTACAGCTAAAATCTTACCAGGCATTGGCGCATTAACCTTAACTGCACCTACGGCACCACTTGACAGGAGCTGCTGCTGGCTTTGGAGCTGCCACAGGAGCTGCGCTCTCTAACTACAGGAGCCGCACCGCTTCCCGCACCCTCTTCAACAGTAACTTCATAAGCTGTTCCATTAACAGTAATTGTATATGTTTTCATAATGTGATTATCCTTTCAAATTATTAAAATAAAATTATGCTTTATAAGCTATTACCAGGTACCATTACCTTTTTCTCTTTACTGAGCGGACCACAAGACCAGTCAGCAGGCGCAGAAGAATTTATCAGCTGTGTAAGCCATTATGGCTGCTGTGATAACAGCAGTAAGCTCTGCCTGACTTAATTCTTCACTTTGTACTGTAGGCTCTGCTACAATCTGCGTATCTGGTTCTACATCCGTGTGCTCCTTCTAGCAAAGGAACTTAGGAACAAGGCTTAATGCCTTTATTACAAAACTAATGAAAATAAGAACAAGGAAGATGAAAGCCATACCAAAAACTGTATTAAGGGCTGCTTTCTCCATCTTTTTCGGCAACAGTTATCTGTTGTTCTGCCGCCATGACTTGTAGGAATATAACCGCTGTCCATCTGTCTTCATCAAAGGTGGCGGTAAACTTAACCTACCTTCAAAATCAATCATTTCCTCGTACTTAACGTAATCTTTTCCTTCTACGATATTAGCGCTTGACTCATCAACTGACTTGAAAAGCTCCAACCTCTTCCTTAACGGAATTAGGTTATCAATCATAGAAATGATGCTCTTTTTAGCCTTTATTGCCCTAACTGAGCGCTGCTAATTAGTATTTTTCAAGCTCTCCTGATGCCCATTGTTCGGCAAAGAAGCTACCTGCCTGCATAACAGTCTCTTTGTTATAAGATAAAAGTATCGCTATCAGTCTTAGAGCCGCCCGCACAGCCGCTAGTAGCATAAAGCAGGAGAAAACGCTAAGCACTAATAATATTAGTCTTTTCTGCATATTTACTTCCTCTCTATATTAAATTGTGCTGTGTGTTTTTATTTGGACGAAATTTCCTCTTTGTTATAACATCTCAAAAAGCATATACAAGCTGCTTTCTTGTTGCGGCAGGCCTCGATTATACTGTCAACGAAGCCTCTCTTTGCTGCAGCAACAGGATTGTTCTGAAGAGCTACATACTCTCCCGCTTTTTCGCCAATTGTGCCGCATCCTGCCATCATAAATAATCCTCAGCTGCAAGCTTTGCATCCATCACACCAATTTCAGCATCACCGTAAGCAAATACCAAGGTCTGCACCAATATGCTTTGAATCTCGCAGTGATATAAGCGCTGCGTATGCCTTACCTACTAATAAGGTTTACCTTAGTACTGTAGCACTTACAAATGCTGCTGTAAGCTGTGATAAAGCTCTTGCTATAGAACGCTCTTCTCCTACCGACGAGGCAAAGCCTGTCACAGATGTAAGTGTAAGCACAGGGATTGAAAATGACCACATACATTTACGAAATGAGCTGCCTTATATACACTCTGCCATTGTAAGCACACTGTCAAACTTTTTAGCAGCCTTGCATCCTCACGCAAGGATTTCACTGCGATTTGCCACAGCTCCTACAATTGCTCCCTGTTCAGACGGATGAGCCAACAACCATTTCTTTTGGCGTCAATCAGCCTAACTTAAGAACCAGTTATTATCAGATATTTTCACTGAAGTGCTACGCAGTATCTTTAACATATATGTACCTAAACCGGCTGTTATCCTGTTAAGCAATCATCATCACACTCACAAATAACTCCGGTATTCTCGTTGTTTGAAGGAAGTACGAGATAAGCTCTCTTGCCTTTGCAAGGCTTCTGCATCATCCTCAGCCGTATGTCTATTGCCTGATTTCCAGCCCTGGAAAGCTGCTCCTGCTGTATTACACTTAGCTGTACAGTTATTATCAACTGCATTAGGTGAATTCACAAATAACTTTGCATTATCATGTGTCATGATAACAAAGTCACTAATTGCAGCCGAAATAGCAGAGCCACCGCCACAGGTTCCAAGAATTACGGTAACTGTAGGAATAACACCGCTTGCAAGCACCTGTCTTGCATATACCTTACCGAATGCATCAAACGTGCATCTGTAGACTCTTCAAGTCTCATGCCTGCACAATCTGTGATTGCAACCACAGGAACACCAACCTTGGTAGCGAGGTCATACACATTGACTATCTGTCTGGCGTGCATTTCACCCATTGTTCCGCCAAGAGCATCCTTGTCCTGGCTATAAACATAAACAAGACTACCGTCTATAAGACCATAGCCTCGCAATTACGCCGTCACCGGGAACTTCTTTTTCACTAAGGTTAAAATCTGTGCTTCTTTTTGTTACTAAAGCACCAATTTCAACAAAACTGTTTTCGTCAAGCAAAGAGAGTATTCTATCTCTCGCTGACAGCACTACTGCATTACCCATTCTTAGCCTCCATTAACTTAAGTTTGGCTTTTTATCAGTGATAAACTGAATATCAAAACATCCAATTTACCGCCGATTATAATTATAAACTTATAACTGGAAAAGTACAAAGTGTATTTTTAAGTTTTTATAAAAACACGACTTTTTAGTCAATCTAAATCCTCAAAAGAAAGCTGAGCTTCTTTTTCAGCCTCAAAGCTTAAAACTCATCTTCTGCTTCCTGTCCCAATAACAGGCAAAATCCTCAAGTGACTTTATGCCAAATGAGCGCAGGAAATCCTCTGTGGTACCAAAAACTAAAGGCTTAACCGGTGCCTGGAGCCTGCCTGCTTCCTCAATGAGTCCGTATTCAATAAAGCTTGCTTTAACTGCATGGTCTGACTTAACTCCTCTTATAGCCTCTATGTCAGCCCTGGTTACAGGCTGTTTGTAAGCAACGATTGAAAGGGTTTCAAGCAGAGCGTCTGTAAGGTTATGCTTTTTAGGTACATTAGTCACCTTAATCAGAGTTTCATACATCTCTGCCTTGGTGCACATTTGAAATGAGTCTTCAAGCTCGATTATACTGATACCATGTCCTTCATCTTCATATTCATCCATCATTGTATGGATGACCTTCTTAACTGTATCCTCATCCAGCTCGACCGCTTCGGCAATAGCTGTAAGCCTTACTGATTTGCCTATTGCAAAAAGTATGGCCTCTATCTTAGCCTTAAGTATCTTCAATTCCACGACTTATTACTCTCCCATGTTCTTATAATCTTCTTTGGTAAACATCTTCTCTTCAACAAATTCTATCAAAATATCCGAAACATTATCATCCTGAACTGCCTTATGGCTCCAACCTTCATAAGCTCAAGCACAGCAAGAAAGCTGACAACTACAGTGCAGTCTTGAAGGCTGGTTTATAGAAATTCCTTAAAACTAAAGAATTTATGTTCTTTGAAGCTTTTGAAGCTCACCAATAGACTCAGACAGGCTTATAGGCTCTTTTTAATCTTTCCGAACGAGCTTCTGATAGGATCGGTTTTATCTGTCTGTTTTTTAATAACAAAATTATAAATGTTATGCAGCTTCGCAAGAGTCAAGTCACCTATAATTTCCTGAATTTCAGGCTTTGGCGCATATTCAGCAACTTCTTTAGGGATGGTAGGTCTCCTTAAAAGAGGTAGGAGGAAGCAAAATCTCCTTTTTCCTTTAAGAAGCTCTAGCAGAGTATTTATACATCTTGTATTCAATAAGCCTCTTTTGACAAGGTCCTCTCTTGGATCAATCTCCTCGCCGTTTTCCTTCTCTTCCTTTGGCAATAACATCCTGGACTTAATGTTTATAAGCTGTGCGGCAACCAAAAGAAAGTCGCTCATCGTATCAAGGTCAGCCGTTTTCATCCCGATTGACATATTCCATATACTGGTCTGTAATCTCAACTATGGTATATCATAAATGTCTATTTTATTTTTCTCAATGAGATGAAGCAAGGGGTCTAGAGGGCCTTCAAATACTTCAAGCTTAACTTCAATTCCCATCTAACCTTTTCTCCAAATTTTAATTCTACAAGAGTAATCTCCGGTGGGTTAAACACCCTCAGGTTGATGGTATGGGTGCCTGCATGACAGGAAACTATCATCATTGCTGCCATTTTTCTGTCATAAAAGCCTCCTGAGTGTTTAGGAAATATAAAAAGTCAGGCCCTATCACCTCCAACTAGTGGCAGCGCATAATCCCCTGCCATAAATGCCCTGAAAGGGTTAGGTCAGCCTTCCACTTACTGTAAGTCTCAAAATAAAAGCGGTGAGTGTGCCATAAGTATAGTGTAGTTGCCACCCTTTTGCTCCCGAGTTTTTCTTCCACACTATCTAATGATAATTTATTTCTTCTAAATTTTGGATAATTCTCTTTACCCAAACTTAGTCCGTAAATGTCTATACAGTCATCTTTCTCTATGAAGCTGAATTTTTCATTATCCAGTAGTTTTACATTTAGCTCTTTAAGCTTTGATTTATATTCATCCCCAAAGTGCAGGATGAAGCTTCTCCTCGTGATTACCAAGCGCATGTATAACAGTATACTTCGATGTAAGTTCAGCTATCAAATCTATAGAAGTATCAACTGTTTCTTTTTGAAAGAGGTCTATAACCCTCCTTACATCTCCTGCTTATTCCACCAACAACCATATCACCGCCTATTAGTATACAGTCAGGCTTTGCTTTTATATATCATCTCAAGTAGCTTTTGATTGTTTTTCCATACTCCGTGTAAATCCGAAATAAATATAAATCTAAATCCATCAAAGGATAATAACTTCGGCGAGTATACCTGATATTTTTACATATAATCCCTTACCTAGACCAAACATTATCCCTTTCCATTAATCCTGTGCCGCCAGATAACCATTAGTAACATAAAAGCACCGACTATGATATATTAAATTTAAAAATTATCATAATCGAGTGCTAAACTATATATTAACTACTTCTGATTGTATCTATCCTGTGTACTATTCCCATATCCTCAAGCTGCCTTATCATCCTGTATACAGTGAGCCATACCAACTGTCTTATCCTTTCTCAGCAACCTGATAATAAATGTCCTTTACAGGAATTAAAGTCATTGTTCATGATAACATCAATGATAAGCCTGCGCTGTTTAGTAATCCGGCATCCGTCTAACTTCAGTCTCTCAATAACCTGTTCACTCGTCATATCAACAACCCCTTAATATAATGATACAAGTGTCAGCATATAATGATACAAGTGTCATATCGACACCCGTATCACATATGCATAGTACTTGCAATAGAATATACTATTCACTTAGAACACATATATACTATATTAAAACATTTGAAAATGATTGTCAATATCGAACTATACTAATTCTTTCAAGCATTGAAGTTCCGATGGTTCCCTCAGGCATCTTAACTCCAAAATTCTCAGCAATGGTAGCACCATGTCTGCAAATGTCTCTCTTTCAGGTATGCTGCCCCGCTCCCTTTTAAGCTCTTTGAATATGCGGTTTCTGAGACTGCAAAACTAAAATAAAATCCTCTATAAACCGCAGAGATGCGGGTATTTTTGCATCAAATTTCTTCGATTTATCTCGTTGTATGGTGTTGTATTCTTATTAAAGGAGGTGTGATATAACAGGTTGCATCAAAACTATGGTATGATATCCAAGGATCCAACCTACTTTGATACAGCTTGGTATCCGTAACGAAAGAAAACAACAACATAGTAGCACGTATTGGAAAGCATTCTGAGCTTCTAAAGATTACTCGATGACGCTTTGCATATGCAAAAGACGAGAGGTTAATAAATATAATGGGCTTTATAGAAAGAAAACAAGTGTATCCTTTTAGGAGATTTAGGTCGACTTTTGCTGATATAAAGTCTTCATGCCCAACCTGTTGCAGAGAGCACCCTTTTTAAATATTGGCTCACCTTTTCCTTCAAAAGTTTTGCAAGGATCTTGGAGATTGCATCTGAAACGGTTACAGCTGCTGATATGAAAAACGAGTTTGACCCAAACCTGGTTAACCTGTCTTACCTGCCTCACGCATTCTTGAGCCTGATTCAAAACTCGGAGAACATCAGTCAGAACCTTGGCAGCGTTATGAAAAGCCTGATTTTGACTATGTGCATATTCTCGCACCATGGATATTTTAGAAGAGCATTATGATGAGGCTATATCAGCCATCTTATGAAAAGAGCTGTAAGGAATTGAAAACGATACGTAAAAGTCTTAGCTATGACTGCTCAAACTATTACTTTGAAACCAGAGGCTGATGATGAGGGATTATGTGAACGAGGTAAATCCCGGTGAGTTTATCAAAAGGGGCTTAGAAAATATGGCCTAAGCAAGAACTACCGCTAATCCTATTGGGTGCGCAGATGGGTCTGTTTATGGATAGAGACAGAATCCCTTTGTCCATGCGGCCGGGCATCAGGTTCTGACAATGAGCAGACTACAGCTATACCACTGAAACCAAACTGACAAAGATGTTGAAGGGTAAATAAAATTCATTTACTGCGCAGACGCAGGGGCTTGGTTCGTTGAACATACGCAGCTTTAATTCTATGGGTGGAAGGGCTTTTATTGCCAGCAGTCAATAGCTGTCTGAACAGCAGGCGGCCATTGCTTTAGACTGTGATTACCGCCTGCTGTCAACTGATAAGCCAGCAAGCATAAACTCTATGAAGAGCTTTGACGGGTTTGATGATATAAGCCTGTATAACGACAGAATACTAAGATTATTCTTGCTGATAAAGCTTTTTGATTTGGGGCTTTTATGAGGATATGAAAAACGATGAAAGTTGAAGAGTGAAATCAAAAGCGGTAATTCCTCAAAAAATATTATCGTTTCATTTTCAAGAAAATGACTGGAATATCAGAAATATAAGGAACCGTCAGATTGAACGTGCACTTCTAAAAACTATTGATCTGAAACCTACAAGAAGGTCAAATGATGTAACACGCTTTTATTAAGCGTATATCAAGGTGATCAAAAATCAGGGGAAAATGTTACTGATACATATGTACTCCTGACCAGTCAGTTATTGATGAGGAAGAAAAATTTGATGGCTTCTACGCTGTTGCAACAAACCTGGAGGATTCAGCAAAAAGACGTACTGGCAGTAAGCGAAAACCGCTATAAGATTGAAGACTGTTTCCGTGTGACGAAAACAAATTTATCTGCGCCCTGCTCCATCAGAAACGAAACAGAATAATTGCACATTTTATGATTTGTTACACAGCTCGGTAATCACCGTCTTCTTGAGAAGAAACGTGATAATTATGTACAATACATAACACAATAGAAACGCTATATGAATAGTGGCTAATCTGGAGGATATGTGCTATATGTCGCTTACACACAGTTCGATTTGTGTACTGCTCTAAATGCCATTACCGGCATTGGATTAGATACTATAACAAAGAATTAAATAAAAATTAGAAATATTTTGAAGTAGCATTTCCATACAACGTTTTAGTTATAAAAAGTGGCAAACCCAGTAGATACAGGGTTCCCGCCACTTTATTCTTTCTAAGTGTCGAAAATGGGACTATATTAAAACATTTGAAAAATGATTGTCAATATCGAACTATACTAATTCTTTCAAGCATTGAAGTTCCGATGGTTCCCTCAGGCATCTAACTCCAAAATTCTCAGCAATGGTAGCACCATGTCTGCAAATGTCTCTCTTTCAGGTATGCTGCCCCTGCCCCTTTAAGCTCTTTGAATATGCAAGGAAAGGCACCTTTCTCTGGTATGGTCGGTTCCTGTATAAGTAGGGTCATTGCCATGGTCAGCAGTGATTATGAGTAAGTCATCTTCTCTCATTACGTCTAAGAGTTCTCCAAGCTTTACATCAAACTTCTCTATCTCATCCACCATAGCCTACGGATCCCTTCTATGTCTCAAAGTGCATCAAAAATCAACGAGATTTACAAAAGCAAAGCCCCTTAAAGTCTTTCTTTGCTTCTTCTATAGTCTGCTCCATACCATGAACCGAGCTGTTAGACTTATATGCCTCTGTGATACCCTCTGTGACAAAGATATCGTTTATCTTACCTATGGAAATCACATCAAGACCCGGCATCTTTAAGCGCATTAAGAGCCGTATCGATAGGGAGGTTTAACTGCATAATCGTGGCGGTTTCGCAGTTCTCTTAAACTCACCCTTCTTCTTGCCTACATAAGGTCTTGCAATAACCCTTCCAACCTTCATTCATCCTTCATACACAGCTCTCTGGCTATTTCACAACACCTATAGAGATTTTGCAAGGTCAAAGGTCTCCTCATTTCCACATATCTGAAGCACAGAGTCAGCAGAGGTGTAGACTATCATCTTGCCTTCATTTATTTCGGTTTCTGCAAGCTCTTCAAGGATCTCAGTTCCTGAGGCACTCTTTGTTTGTCTATTATTTCTTTTCCCACAGCGCTTTGATAATTCATCCAAAAGCTCTTTTTTGGAAAGCCTGTATCAGTAAAGGTTACAAAAAGGAGTTGTGGTGTGGATTCCCATCATTTCCCAGTGATCCTGTCATAGTATCCTTGCCGTTACTCTTTTCTTTTAAGTGCAATAATAAGCAAGAGGCTTATCAACAGGCTCTACTTGCTAAGTGGCTTTAGATTGTAAAGTCCTAATTTTTCTAGATTAGGTATGTTAAAAATGTTCAACTGTATCAGATATATGTCCCAAGGTATCTACACCTACATCGCTCAAACTTCTCTGCATCCGGCATTGCTCCAATGCCCATAGAGTCAATAACTATCAAAAATACACGCTTAAATCTACTCATTAATATCCTGTCGCCTCCCTGTCCTTTGACTAATTTTCACTATCCTGCTTTTGTACCCAGTCTGTCTGCACCAAGCTCAAGAAACTTATATGCATCCTCAAGACTTGATATACCGCCCGCGGCCTTAATCCTTACATTTTTACCAACATGCTCACTAAAGAGTTTAATGTCATCAAAGGTAGCACCTGCTTTGCTAAAACCTGTAGAGGTTTTAATATAATCAGCTCCAGCCTTGGTTACAATCTCACACATCTTTATTTTCTCTTCATCGGTGAGCAGACAGGTCTCAATTATTACTTTAAGAATCTTATCTCCTACAGCTTCTTTTATCGCTCTAATCTCTGCTTCAAGTTCATCGTATCTTTTATCCTTCAGCCAACCAATGTTGATGACCATGTCTACTTCCCTGGCACCATTATTTATGGCATCCTTAGCCATAAACACTTTGGATGCAGTGGTGTCATAACCATTTGGAAAGCCTATTACTGTACAGATTGCAAGTTTTCCGTCAACATAATCAGAGGCTTCTTTTTACATAGCTTGCAGGTATACAGGCAGATGCAACCTTATACTTCATAGCATCATCTAAAATCTGTTTAATCTCTTCCCATGAAGCTGTCTGTGTAAGTAAAGTGTGGTCAACATGGGTTAGCATTTCCTTTTGTGTCATTTAAAACCATCCTTTCAATATACGTTCGACTATTGCAGAAAACTATTCTACAATAGTCGAATATTCTATTTTAAGCTAATTCAAGTGCAAGCTCCATCATCTTTCCAAATCCTGTTTGTCTCTCGTCAGAGCTTAGTTCTTCACCTGTGATAATATTGTCTGATATTGTAAGTATAGCAAGGGGCATTCTTCTTACTCCTTGCAGCTTCCATATAAAGGGCGGCTGCTTCCATCTCAACACAAAAGAACGCCCATCTTTATCCAAGCACTATGAGGATCCTTAAGGTCGCAATAGAAAGGATCGGAAGAAAGTACATTTCCAACAACTGTAGGTGTTCCCTGTTTTTTAGCTATCTCTACAGCTGATGAAAGTAGTCCGTAGTTAGCAATAGGAGCATAAGTTCCCGGTATCTCGTACTGCTTTAGCCCAAGAGGAATTGGTGCAGGCAGCCTGTGCTATTACGACGCTTCTAACAGGACAGCTTTCGCTTATAGAGCCTGCGGAACCAATTCTTATTATATTTTCTACTCCATAAAAGTTAAAAAGCTCGTGAGAGTAAATTCCGATTGAAGGCATACCCATACCTCCGCCCATTACAGATACTCTCTTACCCTTATAAGTACCTGTGAAACCAAGCATATTTCTAACATCTGTAACAAGAACCGGATTTCTCAAGGTAGGTCTCGGCTATGTACTTTGCCCCTAAGTGGATCTCCCGGCATAAGCACAGTCTTTTGCAAAAATCTCCCTCTTTGGCTCTGATATGTGGTGTTGGTATTGGCATAGTAACATCCTCCTTTGATTTGTATTTTGTCATTGGTTTACAAAATAAGGTTTATCACGGCTATGATAAAATCAACTCTATCTTATCCAGCAAGCCTGTTTTTGATTTCTTTATACTTCTCAAAATGGCAGCACCAGTTTTTCTGCCTTTTTTCATTAACAATCCCTTCTTCTATAAAGTCCTTTCACAGTACGGTTGACAGTCCTCACTGAAAGTGCGGTTCCTCTTGCCAAATCATTTCTGCTCATGTTGATAATCACTTTATCTCCCAAATGGTTTTTCTCATAGAAGTCGTGTAAGAACAGCAAAACTCTGTCTTCACCCTGAAGGAAAAAGAAACAATCTTTCCTTTCTACATTGCTCTAAGAGATATTTTTGTCATAGCTTCAGTAAACATCTTCATTGCATTTATATCATTTGATACCCATTTGGCAGAAATGCTCTCTTGATAGCTTAAGAAACGGCAGTTTGTAACTGTTACAAGAGTAGTTCTGTAGGTTTCTTCTTCCAGTACAAATTCCATGCCACCAAAGACCTCTATTGGATAGAATCTCATAAAGTCATATGCTATGGGGAAATACTCTTAAGTCACTTCCTTTTACGATTCCCTGGAAAGTAGATATATATACAGTTCCCTGCATTCTCATTTCTCAGTGACAAATTCTGTATCTTTTGGCAGTGAAAGCTTCTCTGAATCTCTTCAAGCAGCCACCTAGGTGCATTTTTTAAGAACTGTTCCAAGTATTCGTGACTGTCCTTACTTAGATATTTCCATACATTATCCAAATCACTCATTGCGAACTCCCATAATTTTATTTGGCAAGGTCTCCTGGCCCAAATCCAAGTGGCAGAAGTTCCTTAAGCTTATATACCTTCATATCCTCAGGTTTATTGGTTCCCAGAACTATGTCAAACTCTTCACAGTCTACAAATTCATTGATGACCTGTCTGCAAACCCCACAAGGTGGACAGATAGTTAATTCATCATTATCTGCTGAACCTCCCACTATGGCAATCGCAACAAAGTCTTTCTCCCCATCACTGACAGCCTTAAATATTGCTGTTCTTTCTGCACAGTTTCCGGGTGAATAAGCTGCATTTTCTATATTACATCCCTTATATACCTTGCCATTCTTAGTGAGGAGGGCAGCTCCTACCTTAAAGTTAGAATATGGAGAATAAGACATTTCTCTGGCTTCAAGAGCCATTTCTACCAATTCTTTATAATCCATACACACTCCTTATTTTTGATCTGATATAAGGCTTTCCATTGGCTGCAGGGCATCTGCCCGTCCTACAAAGAAGATAAGGGCTAAAGATTGTAACTACATAAGGTATCATTGAAATAAGGTTAGGCGATACCATATTGCCTTGACTTGCAAGTGCTTTGATACCGTTACATATACCAAAGATAAGACAGCCCTTAAGTGCGCCCATAGGAGAAAACTTGCCAAAGATAACGGCTGCGATGGCTATAAAGCCCTGTCCCACAATAACTGTAGGCTTGAACTGACTAACTGTTGCAAGTGTACAAAAGGCTCCTCCAAGTCCTGCTAAAAATCCTGACAGGATTACACAGATATATCTCACGAGGTAAACATTGATGCCAAGTGATTCGCAGGCTACAGGATGTTCCCCACAGGCACGTAGATGTGCTCCAAGCTTTGTCTTATAGAATACAAAGTTAGCAATTATAGCGAATACAAATACTAAATAAGCCATAGAATATACATTGAGTACATTTGCTCCAAAGCTTCCTGCTTCAAATACATCATTGAACATTTTAGGAAGTCTGTCCTCCAAAGGAATAGCAGGGCTGTCAGTGGAATTGTAAAGTACCATACAGGTAAAGGCAGCAAGTCCGGGTCCTATAAAGTTGATGGCTGTTCCTGCAATGGTTTGGTCAGCATGAAAATGAATACAAACTACCGCATGAATGAGACCCAAATACAGCACTGCAAGGCCTCCAATGATGAAATGCCAAGATTCCGTTCTTGGTGGTAAGGGCAGCGATTGCTCCGGTAACTGCGCCTATTGTCATCATGCCTTCAATTCCGATGTTAACTACTCCGCTTCTTTCCGAGAAACAAGAGCCAAGAGCTGCTAAAAGAAGTGGAGGTGTAGCTATTAAAAGCCGCATTAATCAAAAGACCAAGGTTTTGGATTAGAAAATTCATTATCATGCCTCCTTCTTTTGGTAACTTTAAGAAACAAGTACTTGAATACGTGTGAAATAGCTATGAAAAATAATTACACAGCCCATAATTATGCTAATTATCTGTGAAGGAACCTGAACCATATTTAGCTTAGAGCCTCCAAACTTCATAGCACCATAGAATAATCCTGCAAATATACATCCTATAGGGTTAGAGCTACCGATAAGGGCTACAGAAATACCCTCAAAGCCATAGCCTTCCTGCCCTGCAAACTGCACAAGTCTACCACTCTGTCCCATAATCTGAACCGCACCACCAAGTCCTGAAAGTGCTCCGGATATGCAAAGAGCGGTAAGTATTGATTTGTTTGCATCTATTCCCGCATAATCAGCAGCATGTTTATTAAATCCTACTGCTTTCAGCCTATAACCAAGTGTGGTCTTCTATAATAACCCAAATAACTATAGCAGCAACTACAGCTATAACTATACCCCAGTTGGCATCAGGGCATTTAATGCTGTCAATCCAGGTTGCAGGAAAAAGTATCCTTGCACTGTCTTCAAGGTTCTTTGAGGCCTCGCCTCCCTCGACCTTTTTATATCTTTTAAGGTTAACTACGAAATTAGATAGGTAAAATGCTATCCAGTTAAACATAATAAATGAGATAACCTCGTGAATACCTCGCTTTACCTTCATAAGGCCGCATAAGAATGACCAGAAGGCTCCAGCTGCCATTGCAGCTATAATACATAGAGGAACATGGATAACTGCGGGCAGTTTCACAAGAATTCCAACGAGAGTAGCTGCTATGCTTCCAACAACAAACTGTCCTTCAGCAGCCTATATTAAATACACCGGTTCTAAAGGAAAATGCTACCGAAAGACCTGTAAGTATGATAGGTGCTGAATAAACCAAAGTATACATCAAGAACTTTGGCTTGCTAAATACACTTGAAATCAGCTTACTATAGGCTACAGCAGGGCTTATGCCTGCGATAACCAAGAAGATGGCACCAATAAGGAAACCGATTATAATGGCTATAACGGTATATAGGAAATTGCTTTGTAAAATACTCTTTTTCTTATTCACTCTGCTCACCTCCTGCCATCATATATCCAAGTTCACCTCTTTTGCCTCTTTTGCCTGCATACTACCTGCCACTTTACCGCCGCTTATAACAACTATTCTGTCTGAGAGGTTCATAATCTCATCAAGCTCAAAGGAAACAAGCAGTACCGCTTTTCCCTTTATTTCTCTGCTCAACAATGTACTTATGAACAAACTCAATAGCTCCCACATCAAGACCTCGGGTAGGTTAACTGCATAAGTAAATCCTCATCGTTGGTAACCTCCTAGCTATTATAACCTTTTGCTGGTTGCCTCCTGAAAGGCTTCCAGCAGGATTAGCCTCAGCACCTCTTGGCCTGATGTCAAACTTATCCATCATCTTGGTTGCGTGCTCTCGTATAACTTTACGGTCAAGTATAAAGCCTTTTTGAATATGGTGCCTCATTGTAATGCTGTAAAATGAGATTATCTTCGATTGAAAAACTCAAGAACAAGTCCATGCTTTTGTCTGTCTGCAGGTATGCTGGAAAGACCCATTTGTCAAATATTTCATGTAGGTGTCTTGTTGAAGATATCCTTGCCATTCATAGTAATTTCACCGGAATCAGCCTTTTTAAGACCGCTTAATATCTCAACCAGCCTGTCTGTCCATTGCCGTCCACACCGGCAAGTCCAACTATTTCACCTGCTCTAACTGATATATCAAAGCCTTTTAGTATCTCTACTCCTCTATAGTCTCTTGCCCTCACATTCTTTACCGAGAGGACCTCTGCACCAGGCTCCTGTTCCTTCTTTTCTACCTTAAAATTGACATCACGGCCTACCATAAGGGCTGCCAGCTCAGACTCGCTTACTTCGTCCACTTTGACAGTATTGATATATTTTCCCTGGCGGATAATTGTACAGTTATCTGAACAGGCTTTTATTTCTTTAAGCTTATGTGTAATGATTATTATACTTTGCCGTCTTTAGTAAGATTTTTAATAATTACCATAAGTTCGTCTATTTCCTGCGGTGTAAGTGAAGCTGTAGGCTCGTCAAGAATGAGGATATCGGCACCTCTGTATAGCACCTTAAGTATCTCAACTCTTTGCTGCATTCCCACGGAAATATCTTCAATCTTGGCATCAGGATCTACCTGCATACCGTATTTTTCAGATATCTCAAGCACCTTTTTCTTTGCAAGCTTGTAGTCAATCTTGACACCTTTAACAGGCTCAATACCTAAGACTATGTTTTCTGTAACGGTAAATGGCTGTATTAGCATAAAATGCTGATGTACCATACCCTATACCAAGCTCTATGGCGTGTTTAGGGCTTGATATATCTACTTTTTCACCCTTAATATAAATCTGTCCGCTTGTAGGTCTGTACATACCGTAGAGTACATTCATTAGGGTACTTTTACCTGCACCGTTCTCACCAAGTATGGAATGAACCTCACCCTTATGCACAGTTAGATTAATGCTATCATTTGCAGTAAAAACTTCCGAACTTTTTACTATGTTCTCCATTTTTACAGCAATGACATTTTCATCAATATGACTTTCACTGCCCACAGCCTTACCTCCCATTTTCTGATATTTTTGACTATCATATTCTCAAAATAATGTGTTAGACATAAAACACTGTTTTTCAAAATATGATATTATTATCATCTGCAACTACCGCAGAACACAAGCGGCAGCTGCAGAAATTACCCTACTTAACAATACTGTAGCTCTTTAATAACTATAGCTGTAAATAAAAGGTAAAGTGACATCCTGATTAGTCTAATTCGTACTTATCTCCATATTCTTTTTCAAATTCAGCCTTTGTACCAGGAACAACGATTTCTCCACTTAATATCTTAGCCTTAACTTCTTCCACCTTCTTAAGTACATCCTCAGAAAGAAGCTTTTGTAGTAGGTGCTATGTCTACACCACCCTTTGAAAGGTCATATACAACTTCTCCGCCTTTAAGTGTACCTCTACAAGCTGCTTAACTGAATCATAGACAGCGTTGTCTCACTCCTCTTCATGGCTGATGTGATAACTGTATCAGGAGCTAATGAGCTCTGGTCTGTATCTACACCGATGGCTGATATCTTATTCTCCTGGCAGGCCTGGATAACACCAACACCTGTACCGCCTGCTGCGTGGAAGATAACATCTGCTCCATTGGTAATCATGGTTGTTGCACTTGTCTTACCAATAGCAGGGTCTGCAAAGTTATTTGCGTCTATCTGCTGAACTGTTGCCTTAGGATTGGCTGCATATACACCTGCAAGGTAGCCGTAACCGAACTTGTTCATCATTTCGCTTGCCATACCAAGTACAAAACCTACATTGTTTCTTCTTTGTAACAAGTCCTGCTACATAACCAACAAGATAAGAAGCCTGCTCCTGCTTGAATGTAAGACAGGTAACGTTTGGAAGTGATGCATTGGAAGCATCATCAATGATGGCGAACTTTTTATCAGGATGAGACTCTGCAGCCTTCTTTGTAGCCTCAGCAAGCTTGAAGCCAACGCATACAATAAGGTCATAGTCTTCGTCTACAAAAGCTTTCGATGTTACTTGAGTAGTCAGCATCAGTCTTTGACTCAAGATAGTTAATCTCTACACCAAAATCTGTCTTAGCCTTCTCAGAGTCCCTTCCAGGAAGTCTCGTTAAATGAATGGTCATGGATACCGCCCACATCAGTAATAAGGCCAACCTTTAAGTCAGACTTAGCAGTCGTGGTGCTGCCTGACTTAGTTGATGAAGCACTTCCGGCTGCACTTGTAGTACTAGCTACTGCTAGTAGTGCAGAGGTGGTCTTTGAAGCACTCTTTGTGCTTGCGGAATCCTTTTGCCTGTCCGCCGCAAGCTGCTAATGAAAGCACCATAACTGCCGACAGAGCCATTGATAAAAGTCTTTCATTTCTTTTTCTCCTTTTTAAGAAAGTTTTTATGTTATACTGCCTTTTGGCAGCAGTAACCAAATATTAAAAAGTCTTGATTTAACAGTCAAAAAATTATACTTATCTCATCATTGTATGGTAGATTAGGGTGCTTGACTTATCTTGACTAATCAATAGTCTTATGGCACCTACGGCAGTGGCAATGGCTGCCTCTGTATCGTGTACCTGCTCATTTGGAAGATTTTTTCTTAGCTCTTTCCTGATTGGCTACAACAAGAAAACAAGAGCCTACCCTTACCCCTAAGGAAGCTTCCTGCAATAAATAAGGCCGCGGATTCCATTTCAGAAGCAAGGCAGCCCATTCTAAGCCACGCCTGCCATTTATTTTGAAGCTCATAGCTAACAGGCATAATCTCAGGCTCATGCTGTCCAAAGAAAGAATCCTTACACTGAACTACTCCAACATGGTATCTTTCATTTAGCTCTTTGGCAGAATTTATCATGGCATTCATAACATCAATGTTGGCAACAGCAGGGTACTCTATAGGAGCAAATTCGCGGCTGGTGCCCTCCATACGAATAGCACCGCTTGCAATAACAATATCTCCTCCCATAACCTCATCCTGCATACCTCCACAGGTTCCAACCCTTAAGAAGGTAGTCAGCTCCACATTTTGAAAAGCTCATCAATTGCAATGGCTGCGGATGGACCTCCTATACCTGTTGAGGTAACGCTTACCTTGACACCGTCTAAGGTTCCTGTATATGTCACATATTCTCTAACATCAGACACAAGTACGGGATTATCAAAATGAGCTGCTATCTTTGCACATCTTTTAGGATCTCCGGGAAGAATAACATACCTTCCTACATCGCCTTTAGCTAATCCTGTATGATACTGTTTGCCTGAACCCTCAGCATAATCAATCATAGTTTCCTCAAACAACTTTTATTTCTTTGTGAAGTTTGTATAATATTTTTTTAATTATTAATTAGATTTTATATTTTTCATCAATTAATAAAGGACATTTGTCCACTTTTAACATGTATTTGAAATTATTGTATCAAAATCAATTAATGATTTACGCCAAATGGCTAAAAAGTTAACCCATAAAGTCAAATAAAGATATCTGACTGGAGTTTCGGCAGTTCATTTTATAATACCAAGCTCTGTCATCTTATCTATTGCTGTCTGAGTAGTGCCTTTTGCTCTTTGTTTAAGGTCGTCTTTTGAGAGAAATTTGCCCTTTTTAGCGGCTTCATAGAGGGCATAGGCTGCCTTATCTCCAAGTCCTTCTATGCTTACAAGAGCAGGCATTATCTTGTTATCTATAATCTGAAAATGCTTTGGCTTTGCCCTATATATGTCAATTGGCATAAATTCAAAGCCTCTTGCATACATCTCAAGTACTATATAGGCATCTCCCAGCACATCTTCATCCTTTTTATTTCTATGTCTCTTTTCAACCTTTTTAATTTCTTTTATAACGCTTAAAAGCTTTTCTTTACCAAAGCAGAATAAACCATAGTCAAATGCCTTTGCTCTTATACTGAAAAACGCAGAGTAATAGGCGAGAGGATGATACACCTTAAAAGTAAGCAATTCTAAAGCCCATCATTACATAGGCAGCAGCATGTGCCTTAGGGAACATGTACTGAATTTTCTTGCAAGACCAGATATACCAGTCAGGAACGTTATGCTCTGTCATTTCCTGCTTCCCATTCTGGGGTGAGCCCCTTGCCCTTACGCACGCTTTCCATTATCTTAAAGGCATGTCCCGGTTCAAGTCCCATATCTATAAGGTATATCATAATGTCATCTCTTGTACAGATTGCATTCTTTAACTCGCATTTCCCTTCTGCTATAAGAGTCTGTGCATTGCCTGTCCACACATCAGCTCCATGCGACAGACCTGATATACGAACCAAGTCTGAAAATGTCTTAGGATTGGTTTCTCTTAGCATCTGCATAACGAACTCAGTACCAAACTCAGGCACACCAAGGCTTCCAAGGTCATAACCATCTAAGTCCTTCGCTTCTATTTCTAATGCCGTAAGCCCATGAAAAGAGTGAAAGCACTTTTTCATCATCAAGCCTTATCCCCTGTGCATTCACTCCTGTAAGGTCTTCAAGCATCCTTATCATGGTAGGATCGTCGTGTCCCAGTATATCTAACTTCAAAAGATTGTGGTCAATTGAGTGATAATCAAAGTGTGTTGTAACTATAGGTGTACTCATGTCGTTGGCAGGATGCTGAACAGGTGTGAAGGTATTGATATTTTCTCCAAGAGGAAGAACTACTATTCCTCCGGGATGCTGTCCTGTACTCCTCCTTACTCCCTATACAGCCAAGAGAAACTCTTTCTATCTCCGACCTCCGCATAACTATGTTGTCATGCTCATCATTGTACTTAAGTACATAGCCATAGGCTGTCTTATCTGCCACACCTGTGATTGTGCCTGCTCTAAAAGTCTGCCCTTCACCAAAGATAACCTCAGTATAAGCATGTGCCTTTGCCTGGTATTCACCTGAGAAGTTAAGGTCGATATCAGGCTCCTTGTCTCCATTAAAGCCTCAGGAAGGTCTCAAAAAGGTATGTCGTCCGTCCTTTTACAAGCGGCTCTCCACATACAGGACACAGCTTATCAGGCATATCGCAGCCACTCCTTCCCTGAGTAGCTCCTTACTTCCTCAGAGTCAAAGTCAACGAAATGACAATGCTTGCAGTAATAATGTGCAGATAGTGAATTAACCTCTGTAATACCAGATAAAAAGGCAACAAAGGAGGAGCCTACTGAGCCTCTGGAGCCAACTAGATATCCATCTTCATTTGACTTCCATACTAACTTCTGCGCAATTATGTACATAACCGCAAAGCCATTAGATATAATTGAAGTAAGCTCGTGCTCGAGCCTGTCTACTACCTTTTTAGGAAGGTCCTCTCCATATATCTCATGAGCCTTATCATAGCAGATTCTTCTAAGCTCCTCGTCCGAATTCTCAATGACAGGAGCACATTTGTCAGGTCTTACAGGAGAGATTATTTCAATCATATCTGCTATAAGATTGGTATTGGTAATTACCACCTCTTCTGCCTTCTCCTTACCCAAGTATGAGAATTCTTCAAGCATTTCTTCCGTAGTTCTAAGATAAAGAGGTAAAGGTCTGTCTGCATCCTTCATTCCCTTCGACCATAAAAGATATTTTCTGTATATCTCGTCTTCAGGATTTAGAAAATGTGCATCACAGGTAGCAACTACAGGTTTGTTATATTTTTTTCACCAAGGTTTACTATTATTCTATTTATTTCTCTTAAATCTTCTTTATCCGTAATATCAGGAGTCTTGTCATTCTCAATCATAAAGCTGTTGTTGGCAAGCGGTTGAATCTCAAAATAATCATAGAACTTTGCCAAAGCTTCAATCTCATCCTCACCATGCCTTCTAAGAACAGCCTGATAAAGCTCTCCTGCCTCACAGGCTGAACCAAGTATCAGTCCCCTCTCTATGCTTCATCAAAAGACTTTTTGGAATTCTTGGTCTTCTCTGAAAATAGGTAAGATGAGACAGTGAAACCAGTTTATAGAGGTTTATCCTGCCTATATCATTTTTTGCCAGGATAATGATATGGGAGGTACCCATTTTTTTGATTGTTTCAGCATCAAACCCGTTATTGGTGTTTAGATTGCTAAGGAGTGAGTTACCAAACCGCTCATTTGCAAGCTCACAGAGTTTGATATAGATTTCAGCAGTGCAGCCTGCATCGTCAACTGCCCTGTGGTGGTGCTCCAGTACAATCCCAAGTCTCTCAGCCACTGTATCAAGCTTATAGTTCTTAAGTCCCGGAAGAAGTACCCTTGACATGGTTACTGTATCCGCTATGGTAAACTCTCCCTTAAGTCCAAGTCTCTCCATATTTTCAAATATAAAGCTCGTGTCAAAGGATGCATTGTGTGCAACTAAAAAACAGCCTTTACAAAATTCTAAAAACTTAGGAAGTACAACATCAATCTCAGGCTCATTTATTACCATATCCTGAGTAATGCTTGTGAGCTTGGTTATTTCCTCAGGTATACTTTGCTTTGGATTCACAAAGCAGGAGAACTTGCCTATAATCTTACCATCAGCAACCTTAACTGCGCCTATCTCAATAATTCTGCAGTTCTTAGGTCCAAAGCCTGTAGTTTCTATATCAAAAATAACAGCAGGATCTGTGAGCTTTCTGTCCTTTATCCATCCTTACAGCAGGAGAAACATCGTCTACTACATAACCTTCAACACCATAAATAAGCTTAAAATCATTCATTTTAAGCTTATCTTTCATGAAGAGCATTGGTAAAGCCCTGAACTACTCCATGGTCGGTAATTGCAACAGCCTTATGTCCCCAAGCAGACAGGGTTTTTAAGCAGTGCACCCGGATCAATTACAGCGTCCATCTCACTCATGTTTGTATGAAGATGAAGCTCAACCCTCTTCTTTTCGCTCTTGTCTATGCGCTTTGATGTAAAATCTTCTGTTTCCTTGATGCCCTCCACCTTACTTAAGGTAAGCTCATTATCAAAAGGGTCCATCTGTACATCTGCACTTATTTTTAATAAAGGCACCAGGGAGAAAGTCTTTTCTTAAGTTCATCTTTTTTTCTTCCGGAGAAGCCCATATTTTGCAGGTAATGCTATCCGTAAAATCGGTAATTACGATAGAAATAATAAATCTTCCTGTTTTTGTTTCTCTCTCGTCAAGCTTAAGATTCTTCCTCTAACAATGAGGCTTCTCTGCTCTTCTGTTATGTCCTTTAACAAAACAGATGCTCCATCAAAGTTTTTACCATAAATCACAGACGGATCAAGAGGGATTGACTTCTTCTTAAAACCTGTAGGTGCACTAAATCCTTTCTTAGCCTTATCTTCTGACATAGGCTTGTTATTAGGCTTAGGCTTAGAAGCCTGCTCAATCTGAGGCCTTGTAGAGTATTTCCTCTATGGTAAAGCTGTCCTTTTCTTCCTTTTTCCTTTTCACTTATCTCTCTAAAACTTAAAGGTGGATGGAGACTTCCTTGTTATATCTTTTTAGAAATATAAGCTTTAACCATTCGGATATTTCCTTTAGTTTTTCCCTGATTATGAAATTATCCTCATTTTCATATATATCGCAGTATCATCAAAATCTATCTTACTTTTATTTAAAGATATTGTAGTATATCCTACCCTGTTCATTTAATTCCTCAAGGATACTTGACTTATTCTTCTCAAATATATTTTGAGTCGAAATAGTCCGATAAGTCGTATCTTTCCTCAATTATTACTGTCTGCTCCTTAGAAGTAAATATCTGGCCTTTAAGTGCAGACTGCATAGAAACTATATGACTCCTTTTAAGAGGAGATAAGCCCTTTATTATTACAGTAATTTCCCCTCTTGCCCTTCGATACAACTACCTTTTCAACCGATATTTCATTAAAAGCCCTTTCAAGCTCTTCATTTATAACCAGGTTGCTAAAAAGCCCTCATGAAAAATCCATCTTACTTACCTTTCTTAGCTTTTTAATATATCAAGTTCTTCCTTAAGTCCCATAAGAAGCTCTGACTCAGGAAGTCTCTTAATAATTTCTCCTTTTTTAATAATGAGACCTGCATTTTTGCCTCCGCAGATACCAAGGTCCGCTTCCCTTGCCTCACCCGGACCGTTTACCACACAGCCCATAACAGCAACCTTTATGTCTAGCTCCATATAGTCTTCAAGCAGTTTATTCACCTTTTCTTCAAGACCTATAAGGTCAATATCAGTACGCCCACAGGTTGGACAGGATACTATCTCTGCTCCACCCTTTTCTAAGCCCAAGTGCCTTAAGTATCATCTTAGCTGACTTAATCTCTTCAACAGGATTTCCCGTAAGAGAAACCCTGATAGTATCTCCTATTCCCTGATATAATATAATCCCTAGTCCTACACCCGATTTGATATTGCCTGATATAAGTGAGCCGGACTCAGTTATGCCTACATGTAAAGGAATATCTGTCCTTGTTGCGATTAGCTCATGAGCCTTGATACACTCCATTACATTGGATGACTTAATACTTATTACCAGGTTGTGATAATCCATATCTTCTATCAGCTTAGCATTGTTTAGGGCACTTTCTACGAGAGCCTCACTTGTAACCTTGCCATATTTCTCGAGGACTTCCTTTTCAAGAGAACCGCTATTTACGCCAACTCTTATTGGAATCTGATACTCTTTGGCCACATCTACCACAGCCCTTAGCTTTCTCCTCTGAGCCTATGTTACCCGGATTTATTCTTATCTTATCAGCTCCGTTTTCCATAGCAGCTATTGCAAGGCGATAATCAAAGTGGATATCAGCCACTAAAGGAATATTTATAGCCTCTTTAATCTCCTTAAAGGCAAGTGCTGCCTCCATAGTGGGAACTGCACATCTGATTATGTCACAGCCTGCCCTCTCAAGCTCCTTAATCTGAGCAACTGTAGCCTTCACATCTTCTGTCTTAGTATTTGTCATTGATTGTATTAAAACAGGATTACCGCCACCGATAACCCTGTTTCCAATCTTTACTACTCTTGTAGTCTTGATTTCATTTACCATAATTTATCCTATAATTCTCAAAATATCATTGAACAATACTGCTACCATTAGCAACATAAGGAGAACAAAGCCTACAAAATGTACCCTTCCTTCCTTGTCCGGGTCAACAGGCTTGCCTCTTACTGCCTCTATAATGAGGAATACAAGTCGTCCTCCATCAAGGGCAGGAATAGGAAGCAGATTCATAACTCCAAGGTTTGGCTGATATAAGTATACTTATACTAGCCATACTAAGGAGGATGACCATAATGCCGTCATTCTTACTCTGCTCGTAGGAATTGCCTATCATATTTACTATGCCGACAGGACCTGCTATTTCTTTAGGCTTTACCCTTCCTGTTACCATCATTTTAAGAGATTCGATGGTTGTAACCACCACATATTTGGTCTCATTTAAGGAGTAATATAAGGTGCCGCCTATGCCAACTTTTTCTCTTGCAGTATTGCTTACAAGTCCCAGGGTATAGGAAGAGCCTGCACTTTTTAGGTGTTACGGTAATCTCCTCTGTATTTCCTGTATCAGCCTTCTTAAGTGTAATCTTTACTTCTTTTCCGTCTAAAGGAGAAGAAACGAAATAGTTATTAAGTTCAGTTCCTGACTTGATAACAGTTCCATCTACATCAGTGATGACATCACCTGCGACTGCGCCTGCAGCCTTTAGTGCACTGTCATCTGTAAGGCTGTCAATGGCCGCCTCACCATCTCCCGGAGAATAGGTAAATCCCAGATAAAAACTTTTTCTTTTTCCTGAGGCTTTTACAGTAAAATCAAGCTTTTCATCTCCTCTTTTTACCTCTATCTTCACGTCCTCATTAGAGAGTGGATGAAATACAAAGTAGCTTGAAACCTCCCTTCCGATATTTATGGAAGTTCCGTTTATCTTTAGTAATGACATCTCCTGCCTTAAGTCCCTGCCTCTTCAGCGGGATAGCCCTTTTGTTACGCTAACAATATTGCTTTTGTCTACTCCTATCGAGCCGATTACAAAGAGAGACAGTAAAAACGCAAGGATGAAGTTAAATAAAGGTCCTCCGAAAACCGTCCATATCCTTACCCATACAGACTTATTGGCAAAGGCACCTTCATCATCACTTGACTCATCTTCACCTTCCATCATACAGGAACCGCCAATTGGCAGAAGCTTTACAGACCACTTTGTCCCTGCGGCATCAAAGGAGAAAAAGTCTTGGTCCCATACCAAGTGAGAACTCATTTACCTTGATTCCTCCAAGTCTGGCAAAAAGTAGTGTCCAAATTCATGAATAATTACTACTAATGAAAATATTAAAAATAGCCCAAACTATGTTCAAATCGTTCACCTTCCTTACATACTGCTTTTACACCAAGAAGAATCTCGCTTTGGATTCTTTCTATGTCATCCACGCTAGGATCTTCTATCTTTATGTGTTTATTTAAGTTTTTCTTCTATGATGTTAACGATATCTAAATATCTGATTTTTCTGTATAAATAATGCCACAGCCACCTCATTGGCTGCATTAAAAGACAGTAGGGAGGCTTCCTCCTCTGTTATTGCCATAAAGGCAAGTCTTAACCCCTTAAACTTCTCCAAATCAGGCTTAATAAAGTCAAGCTTTGATATGGCAAAAAGGTCAAGGTAATTGTCTGATACGAATCTTCTCTCAGGGATAGGTAAGTGCATAGGATATAGGAAGCTTCATGTCAGGTACTCCAAGCTGAGCTATTACGCTTCCGTCCTCAAATTCTACAGCTGAGTGTACTATGCTCTGAGGCTGAATAACTACTTCAATTTTATCAGGCTCAGTATCAAACAGCCATCTTGCCTCACAGACCTCAAGCCCTTTATTCACCATGGTTGATGAGTCAATTGTCACCTTTGCTCCCATCGACCAGTTAGGATGCTTCAAAGCCCTCTCAAGAGTCACATCTTTTAACTCTTCCTTAGGAGTATGTAAAAATGGGCCACCTGAGGCTGTAAGCAGGAGTCTTCTTATCCTATTATCTGCCTTTCCTTGTAAACACTGGAATATAGCACTGTGTTCGCTGTCCACAGGATAGATATTAACCCCTTTATCCCTGGCAAGCTTCATTATGATATGGCCTGCACAAACGAGAGTCTCTTTGTTGGCAAGGGCTATATCCTTTCCTGCATTTATAGCAGCTATCGTAGGTCTAATGCCTATCATGCCTACAACAGCTGTAACAACTATATCAGAGTTCTCGTAAGCAGCCGCTTCAATCAGCCCCTCTACTCCCCTGTTACTATCTCAGGCATTTTACTTAGTTTTTTCAGTAATAGCAACCTTAAGCATATCTTTAAGTTTGCCTGCTTCTATTATATCAAAAATGCAGACAAATTCAGGGCAAAATTCTAAAATTTGTGTGAAAATTAGATTAATGTTTTTATTCGCGGTAAGTACAGTTACCTTCAAATCTTCATTAAGCCTTACTATGTCAAGCGTCTGAGTCCCAATAGAGCCTGTGGAACCCTAAAAATAGATATTCTTTTCATTATATCCTTCCTACCAGGTAAAGTGAGAGAAAATAAACTATAGGGTGCAGTGATTATCATACTGTCGTATCTGTCAAGAATGCCTCCATGTCCCGGTATTAAATGTCCATAGTCCTTGATATCATAATTTCTCTTAATTCCTGATGCAGCCAGGTCACCTATCTGAGAGATAACAGAGCCCAGTCCTCCAATTACTGCAAATATCACAATAAGGTTTTTCTGATTTTCCCTGTATAATTACTCATAATAAGTCCAAATATAACGCCTATAAGTGCAGAACCTAGAACTCCACCAATTGCGCCTTCCACCGACTTTTTAGGGACTTAGTACCGGTGCCAGCTTATGTTTACCAAAGAGTCTTCCGACAACATATGCACAGGTATCAGAACCCCAGGAGCTTACATAAGCCATCCAGGCAAGCCACTGTCCAAATGCTATGGTCTCACGGGTCTTAAATATAAAAGATATCATAACAGGTATATAAAAATATACCAAAAATCGTACTAAATAGCTGATTTGCAGTATATTTAGGATATTTTACTACTGAAGACCAAAAAGTGCCGCCACAACTACAATTGAAAAATATCATAAGCTCAGGCACCTTAAAAATCAATTATAGCATTTGGTCTTGTATCAATATTTATATACCACGCAAATGCGCCTAAGTATCCTACTGCAGCAAGTGTAGTATCTTCAAATTTCATAACCTTATATAGCTCATATAAACCAATCAATGATATCAAAAATAAGGCAACAAGCAATAACTGCCCACCAAAATACATAGTCACAAATGTAAATACTAAAAGCAGAATTCCACTTATAAGTCTAGTCAGAAACATAGTTTATCCTTTCTTAATACCGCCAAATCTTCTGTCTCTACCACTGTAGAATTCAATGGCTTCTTCTAAATCTTTTTTGCAAAAATCAGGCCAAAGAGTATCTGTAAAAAAATACTCAGCATAAGCAAGCTGCCAAATAAGATAGTTAGACAATCTCTGCTCCCCACTCGTTCTAATCATAAGATCAGGATCAGGAATATCCGCAGTATCCAGGTTATCGCTTATGGTATCCTCAGACAGGTTCTCTATAACTTCTTGATAAGTCAAGCCTTCTTTTTCAGCAGATATAAGTATATTCTTAAAAGCTCTTCTAATATCGTCTCTACCGCCATAGTTAACGGCAATCTGAAGCTGTAAGCCTGTAAAATCCTTAGATATATCTTCAAGCTTAGCTATCAGTGAGTTAAGCTCATCAGAAAGCCTTGATTTATCGCCTATTATCCTAACTCTCATATTGTTTTTTACAGAGAGCTTCATTGCATCCTTCATATATTTTGCAAGCAGCTTCATAAGTTCATCAACCTCATCCTGTGGACGCTTCCAGTTTTCAGTTGAAAAAGCATACATAGTAACATATTTAATGCCCAGATTAAATGCAGCCTTACATACAGGCTCTACATTGTCACAGCCTTTAAGATGGCCAAAGGTTCTAGGTAAGCCGCGCTTCTTTGCCCATCTTCCATTACCGTCAAGTATAATGGCCACATGCCTAGGAATCTTCTCTTTTTCACCCATATCTTATCCCAAAAAGAGGGTGCGGATAAACCGAACCCCCATTTTAATATTATACTGTCATTATTTCCTTTATCTTGTCTTCTGTCATCTTGTCGATTTCATCAGAAAATTTATCTGTTATCTTCTGAATCTCATCTTCAAGACCTTTAAGATCATCCTCTGTAATCTCGTTAGCCTTTTCCTGCTTTTTGAAGTGATCAACAGCATCTCTTCTTATATTTCTTATGGCTATCTTGGCATTTTCAGCCTTTTTCTTGATATCCTTAGACAGCTCTTTACGTCTATCCTCTGTGAGCTCAGGAAAAACAAGTCTTATAGACTTACCGTCATTATTAGGAATTACACCAAGGTTTTGCCATATTAATCTCTTTCTCAATAGCCTTGATAAGACTTGCTTCCCAAGGCTGAATCTGGATGATTCTCGCCTCAGGAACTGATATGTTGGCAACCGACTGTATAGGTGATGGCTGTCCGTAATAATCAACCTTTATCTTATCAAGAATATGAGGATTTGCTCTCCCGCTCTTATAGTAATGTACTCTTCACTAAGATTATTAAGCGTTTTATTCATCTTGTCTTCATACATTTTTGTTGCTTCTGACATAAGTAACCTCCCCGGGTTTATTTATATTTAGTCTGTATTATACCGTAACCTTTGTACCGTTATTGATTCCGTTTGCAGCGTCAATGATGCTATTTTCTTCATTTAGTCCAAATACCTGCATAGGCATCTTGTTCTCAAGACACATGATTGTAGCTGCAAGATCAATTACAGCAAGCTTTTTATCAAGTACCTCTTCAATGCTGATTTCTTTATACTTCTTTGCATTAGGGTTAGACTTAGGGTCGCTGTCATAAACACCATCTATAGCCTTAGCTAGCAATATGATGTCTGCCTCAGTCTCAATAGCTCTAAGCACAGCTCCTGTATCTGTTGAATAATAAGGATGTCCTGTTCCTCCTGCAAAAATACAACCATATTTTTTTCTCAAAAATACTTTAGAGCCCTGTCTTTTGAAAAAGCTTAGTCATATTGCCGCACTCAAAAGGTGTGAGAATAGAGGTCTTCATACCCACATATCTAAATATTTCAGACACATAGATACAGTTCATAACAGTAGCCAGCATCCCTATCTGGTCGGCCTTCGTCCTGTCAATTGTATTGCTGGTACGGCCTCTCAAAAATTGCCTCCACCAATAACAACTCCTACCTGTATTCCGTTATCAACCAGCTCTTTTTACCTGTTTTGCAACTCTAATGCAGGTAGCCTCATCAAAACCCATTTTTCTTGTCACCTGCAAGAGCTTCGCCTGATAACTTTAACAGTACTCTTTTATATCTATCCATTAAGCGTCAACCTCATCACCAAAGAAAGAATCAATATCAACTGATGCATAAGGAAGTGCACAGAAACCGTCAATAACTGCACCACTGTTAATCTGGATTCCTTTAGAGCTGATATTACCTTTGATTACAGCTGTAGAATCAACAACAACAGGTCCATTTACATCTAAGTTGCCCTTAACTGCACCTGCAACTACACAGGAAGAAGCAGCAATATCACCGATAACCACAGTACCTGCAGCAATCTTAACACAGCCCTTACTTGTAATTCCACCGTCAAGCTTGTTAGTATGTAAGTATACCTCAGCAGCTGAAGATTTACCCTTAACTGCACCTGAGATTGAAAGCTTGCCAAGACAGCTGATATCTCCGTTAACAGTACCATATACATCTAAAGAACCGTCAGAAACAATGCTTCCCTGTATCACAGTTCCCTTTGATATAACTGTTGTGCTTCCGTCAGATTCAGCAATCTCGCCCGGATGGCTCTCAACAGTAACAGTATCTGCTCCTATGTCACCTGTATAAAGGTTATTCTCTGTAGCAGGGAAAGTCTCTTCTTCATCTGTTGTTTCAGGCTCACTCTCTTCTACATACGCAGTCTCCTGATATTCAGGCTCAGAATATACATTATCTTCGGCAGCCACTTCTTCGTTTTCAAGATTTAAGCTATCCTCATCCTGCATCTTTTCAATCATATCATCGTCCACACCAAGTGCGTCCTCTTCAGAGAGATTAAACTCATCAAAATCATCAGAACTACTGCCACTTAAAGTGTCAACCATCTGATTGTCATCATTCTCAAAGTCTCCCATAACTCCAACATCTTCCTTTAAATCCTTAAAAAAACTCATAACATACCTCCATTTATTTTAGTTTGTATTTTGGATTCACTCTGTGGTGAACAGGGTTTTGTGTTCTTTGTAATCTTGGCAAATCTATATCCTTCTCTTTTTAGAAGCTCAATGATTCTTGGCAGGGCTCTTAATGTATTTACTTTATCCTGTGAATCGTGCAGGAGTACAATCTTATCTGTATTACTTCCTGCATACATCGCTATCGCATTGTATATTGCATTGGCAGATGGTGGCGGATATGCGGCATCGGTACCTCCAAGATTCCAGTCAAAATACTGATATCCTGCTGACCTTATCCACTTTATGACTTTATGCATATTTATCTTTGCGACTCCATTACTGCTTCCGCCGGGAAATCTGTATATCTTGGAATCAACTCCGGTGTATTTTTTGACTATATCCCTGATAGCATATACATCTTTCTTAAATGAATCAAGACTTGCATATACAAGTTTATAGTTGTGAGTTAAAGAGTGAAGACCTATGTTATGTCCTCTTTTAACTATCTCTTTATACCTTCTAATTGATGCCTTATCTGTTCTCCCTACTACAAAAAACGTAGCTTTTATCTTGTACCTATCAAGGATATCTAAGACTTTATCGGTATTAACGCTTGGGCCCGTCATCAAAAGTTAAATATGCTGTTTTTGATGTATCTTTTCTTTGTTTTACTTGTTTTTATTTGTGGATTTCTTTGTTGCTTTACCAGTCTTAATGGCACTAAAGTTGCGGTTAGCTGCTATAGCTGTGTCCGGGTGATACAAAGTCCGCAATCAGAAACATTAAAAACAAAAGCTGATACAATTACAAACAACAAAGCTGATAAGCAGGAAAATATATTTCCAGCCTTCTCGTTATGTCTCACTACTCTTTCTCCTTTAACTAAACTTCCTTATTCTATGATGTACTACAGGAGTAGTCTCATCTATAGGCAATATAAGGTAGTTCTCCTTTTTAAGCTTTTTATGATTTTCGGTAAAGCTCTAACCGTGGTTCCTCTAGCCAGCGAGTCATGCATAAGTACTACAGAGTTTTTTTCATACTATGAACACCAGCCATATGACATTTTTTTATACAACACTTTGTCAGACAAAGATATTCGTACAGCATCTCCACTCATCACATTCCAGTCTACATACTCAACACCCTCATCTCTAAGAAATTTTATAGGTAAAGCTCATATCAATCTTTTGATACAGAATTACTGCTTCCACCCGGGAAACGGTAATATTTACATCTTACTCCTGTAGTATTGTAAATGAGATCACTTATAGCATAATAATCTTTCTTAAAATTCTTTAGAGATGCATATATCAAGCCATAGTTGTGGGTATACGAATGCATTGCAATCGTGTGACCATCATTTACTATTTTTTCTGTACATCTCAAAGAGACTTCTTATCGGTCCTTCCAATGACAAAAAAAGTAGCTTTAATATCATTTTTTTCTTTAGTATTTTTGAGAACATCTTCCGTATTTTTCAGAAGGTCCGTCATCAAAATGTAAGATAAACTCTTCCTCTTGCTGTCCTTATTCGTTCTTCCTCTTCTGCTTTAAGCATAAGAGCCCTTTTCTCTTATCGGCTTCACTTTGAGCAAATCTAAACATAGATGTCATCATCTCTGTTTCAGAATTCCTCTTTTGCGCAACCAGGATACGCTCTATTTTTAAGCTGTCTGATTCTATCAATCTCATCGCTTAATTTGTTGTATTTTACAAACAATACAACGCATAAAACAGTTGGTATAAGAAACAGGATAACAACAATCAGGATTAAGAGCTTTCTAGAGATGTGACTATTCTCACTTTTTTCGTCTTTATTGTCCTTATCCATCAAACCTAACTCCCTAAACAAAAAAATGGTATCATCTCATTGTATCATATTTAATATAAAATATCTACAAATATATTTACCAATTCTTTATTTATATTATTACTTAAACTAATATTGATATCGTCGCAGATATCAGGCTCCCCACAGATATCTGTTCCTATAATGCGGAATCTGTCTGTTAAAAATTCAAGTCTCTTCCTTAAGCACAGCTAGTGACATATTTCCCTGGTCCCAGTCAGATATGAATTCATTTGCAGAAAGCACATCTTTATCTATCGAAATGTAGATAGGAAGCAGGCTTTCTAAATATACATCACTTATGCTATCTGCAAAAACAACTCTCTTGTCTTTATTAAATGCACATTCCTCTATGTAGCTACTTTTTGCTCCAACTACTATAATCTTATTAAGATTATGGAGAGTTTCATATGCATCAGCTATCCAAGAACCACAGGATAATATATTTCCAAAGGCTGAAAACTGCATATCAGTATGGTTATCATACACCACAAGATTGAAGGGCTCCTTAAGTCAAATCAAGGTAAACCCTGCTTAAGTGGTGATAATTACCGGAGTCTAGGAGGTGGATGGAAGTAAGCTTTGACCTCACTTTTATTTCCTCAAGAAGATATTTTCTAGCTTCTTCATCCATATATCCCCTTACTCCATTCAAGGCCCTATCGTTGAATAAATTCATATGAATAATCCTTGTAAAAGTCCTGTTTTTCATATACTCCGGTAAAATTATGAAGACAGAGCATTACTGAATCCTTCCTGCACCATCGCCTATCTCTGCCTCGTATATCTCAGCATCGATGCCTGTAGCCTCTTTATACTTTGAAATGACTTCTTTTTTGAAATTCTCTATTGCATCATTTCTTACGATGCTTACAGTACAGCCTCCAAAACCACCGCCTGTTATTCTTGAGCCAATCACCCCGGGTATATTCCAAGCAATCTCGACCAACTTGTCAACCTCTGGGCAAGATACCTCATAATCATCTCTTAGCGATATATGTGAAGCATTCATAAGTTTGCCAAAAGGTCTCAATATCATTATTTTTAAGAGCATTTACAGCCTTTATTGTACGCTGATTTTCATAAACCGCGTGCTTTGCTCTTTTTCTCTGAACCTCATCGGTTATAAGATATTTGTTCTCTTCAAACTCTTCCTCTGTTAAGTCGCCAAGTCCGGAGATATTAAGCTTGGTTTGAAGCGCCTTAAGTGCAGCTGTACTTTCATTTCTTCTGTCATTGTAGGCAGAGTCTACTAAGCTATGCTTTACATGGCTGTTTGTGATAAGCACCTTGGCGTCTTTTAGCTTCACAGGAGCATATTCATAGGACAAGTCCGCTGTATCTAAGAATATGGCATTGTCCTTTTTGCCCATAGCCACTGCAAACTGATCCATAATACCACAGTTCATACCGTTGAATTGGTTTTCTGAAATTTGTCCTATCTTTGCTATCTCTACCATGTCGATGTCAATATCGTACAAATATTTAAGCGCAGTACCCATAAGGACTTCTATGGATGCTGAAGATGAAAGTCCGGCACCCGAAGGAATATTGCCAAGCATAGCAAGGTCAAAGCCCTTATCAATCTTATATCCTTTACCTAAGAATGCCCAAACCACTCCTATCAGGTAATTAGCCCAGCCGTTCTTTTTCTGATATGAAAGCTCAGGCAGCTCAACAGTTGTAACCTCAGCATTATTAAAAGTTTAATGAAACAAAGTTCATCTTATTGTCACCTACGTTTCCTTACAAGGGCATAGGTTCCCATGGTAAGCGCACAAGGGAAGACATGACCGCCATTATAGTCTGTATGCTCGCCAATCAGATTCACACGTCCCGGTGAAAAGAAAAGCTCTGCCCCTTTGGTATCTCCATAATATTTCTTAAATCCTTCATAAAGTCTATCCTTCATACCATTCTCCTTTAATACTCTATAAAGACACTAAGTAAAAACTACTTTCCTGATTTCTTCTCGGTTTTGACTGCTCCATCCGAAGCGCTTGCAGCGTTGTTAGTATCTACCGCTGCGCCTGAAGTAATAGCACTGCTTGACGCATTAGCACTTTGATAAATCTGTCCCGCAAAGGTGAAGCCATCAGTATAACCATTGTTATAACCGTTTTTTTGTTACCGGAGTAATATCCTACTGCACCCGCTAAGACAACAGCACCAACAACACAGGCACATCCAATAAGTGTTTTTATACGTTTTTCTTTTTTAAGGCTCACCTTTCTGCCTGCTTTTTCCTTTTTATACTTTTTCAACTTTTTTCCTTACTCATAACTAACTCCTTTATTTGTTTTATTATTTATTACAGCTTAATTCCCTTTAATAAATCAGCAAAGCTTGTCGTTGGTGAATCACCTGTACTGTATTCTACAGGAGTAGAGTCGGTATCATCTGCAGCTTCGCTTTCAGCAGCTCTTGTCATACTGAGACTTAGTTTACCATCTTTAATATCAGTTATCATTACCTTTACTTCATCATTTTCACTAACAACTTCTTTTAGGATGCTTGATTCTTCTTTCAGACATCTGGGATATGTGAACGAGTCCCGGAGAGTCCGTCAGGAAGCCTTACAAAGGCTCCATAGCTCTCAAGTCGTTTCAACTTTTCCCGGTAACAACTGTTCCTATGGCTATTTTAGACATCTTTTCTTCTGTCTTTTTGGCTTCTTCTTCCCTCAGCACGCTTTTAGCTGAAAGAATCAGCTTTCTATCATCTTCGTCTACTTCTATTATCCTCACGGAAATATGCTTTCCCAACAAAGCTCTCGGTATCCTCGACATAGTCTAGTGCCAGTCCCGAAGCAGGTATAAATGCCCTTATACCTTTTCAGATAAGTGACCACTCCACCCTTGACTGCTTCAGTAATCTTTACATTAAACACCTGACCGTTTTTCTTTTGCTTCTTCAAGGAAATCCCAAGCCAGTATGTTATCTGCACGTTTTATAGAAAGAAGTACCTGTCCTATACCGTTGTCAGGTGAAATAACCATAGCATTTACTACATCTCCCACTGCTATGTCTGTCTTAATAGAAAACTTAGGGTCATTGCTAAGTTCATCTATAGGAACAATTCCTTCAGCGTAGGAGCCGAGGTCCACAGTTACTTCGGTTTCGCCTATTCCAATAACAGGGACCTTTTACCATATCACCGTTTTTAAGCCTATGGAAATGACTTTTTCAAGTTCATCCAAATAGTCGTCCATACTCTCCATCTTCTCATTATCTGCCATTTATCTTCTCCTTATCAATATAAAATCTTGCCAAGTGCAACCTTCATAAGATGGGCACCGTAAGATGATTTCCCATATTTATCAGCACTTTCAAGTAGCTTTTCCCTGCTTATCCACCCATTTTTATAGGCTATTTCTCTATTGCTGAAATCATTACACCCTGTCTTTTCTCTATGACTTTAACAAACTCAGTTGCATCTGAAAGAGCGTCCACAGTACCTGTATCAAGCCACGCATAGCCTCTTCCAAGTGTAATTACATTAAGTCTTCCATCTTCAAGGTATATTCTGTTTAAGTCTGTAATTTCAAGCTCACCTCTTTTTGACGGTTTAAGCGACTTAGCATATTTTACCACTGAATTATCATAAAAATAAAGACCTGTCACACAATAATTTGATTTAGGGTGTTCAGGCTTTTCTTCGATGGATACGGCTTCACCCTTATCATTAAATTCAACAATTCCAAATCTCTCGGGATCATCCACATAGTATCCAAATACAGCAGCACCATGTTCAGTAAAGTCCACTGCCTTCTTAAGGTTTAATGATAAACCGTTACCGTAGAAAATATTATCACCCAAAATCATTGCGACACTGTCTTTTCCTATAAATTCTTCACCTATAATAAAAGCTTCAGCAAGTCCATTCGGCTTTTCCTGAATCTTATATGACAGCCTGATGCCGTATTCCGAACCATCCCCCAAGAGTTTCTCAAAGTTAGGTAAGTCTCTAGGAGTTGATATAATCAAAATATCTCTTATCCCTGCAAGCATAAGCGTGGATAAAGGATAAAATATCATCGGTTTATCATAAACAGGTAAGAGCTGTTTGCTTGTAACCTCTGTAAGCGGATACAGTCTTGTGCCAGAACCACCGGCCAGAATAATACCTTTCATAAATTCCCCCAAAAATAGTTTTTTTTTGCAAAACTTTCATATACAGTATAAGCCATAACTTACTATTTGACAAGGAGTTAACAGGCTTCAAAAGCATTAATTACATGTTCAATTCTGTTATCTCCGTATATTCCCACTACGTCAAACCTGCATTTTGCATCCATTGGTATATTATGCTCACTCATGTAAAAAAGCAGGGTTTTATATTTTTCCTCTGCTTTGTATAATTTACCGCACTAAAAGGGACTTCCAAATCTGTCTGAGCTTCTGTACTTGACTTCTACAGCCACCAAATAGTCATCAGGACTTTTTACAACTATGTCTATTTCTCCTGTTTTTTTCTAAGATAGTTCTTTTCAAAACAGTATATCCTTTAGATAGCAGATAGTCTACTGCTTTGTTTTCCTGTTCTTTTCCAAGTATACGTTTGTTGATATTATCACTTCCTATCTCTCTTTTCAGCGACAGCTGACTTGATTCTATCCATTTTGTCTACAAAGAGAAGCACCTGAGCCACCACTTCATAGAGCTCAGGTGGTATATTCTCACCGATTTCAAGCTGTGACAGAGATTTTGCAAGCTTTTTCATCCTCATACTGAGGTATATCACTCTTTTTCGACTCAGCAATTATCTTCTCTGCTAAGGCTCCTTTTTCCTGCTGCTATTACATAAGGCGCTTCACCGCTTTCTGTATCATAAGCAAGAGCCACAGCGGTTTTTGACATCTTTTTTTCTTTTTCCATGTTCCTCCTAATTATGTACAAAGGTTCTCCTGTGTATAGGAGAAATTCCAAATTCTTTTATTCCGTTTAAATGCTTTTTAGAGCCATAGCCTTTGTTTGATGCAAAATCATACATTGGATATTTTATATCCATTTCCTTCATGTACCTGTCTCTTACAACCTTTGCAACTATGCTGGCTGCAGCTATTGAGAGACATTTTTGCATCTCCTCCGACTAGGGCGTGCTGTGTGATATCAAGGCCCGGTATCTTCTTGTTGCCATCTACTAAAAACTATATCAGGCTTGACATTTAACTCTGATACAGCCTGCCTCATCGCTTCAAAGGTTGATTCAAAATGTTGATTTCATCTATTCTGCTATTGTCTACACTGCCAAAGCCTACGCTGATAGCCTCACACATTATATGGTTGAAAAGCTCTTCCCTCTTAGTTTCAGTAAGTTTCTTAGAATCATTTACATAAGGGATGATTAGGTCTTTGGGAAATACTACAGCAGCCGCAACCACAGGTCCTGCAAGCGGTCCCCTGCCTACCTCATCAACACCGCAAATGTATCCATGTTCACAAAATTGCCTTTCAAACTTTTGACATCGAATTGATTCTCATTATTTCAAGTTCGTAATCTGCAAGCATCTTTCCTTGCCTTCTCAACCAGCTTTTTTTACACCACTTCTCTCATCTAAAGACTATAGTTAGTAACAAATTCACCCAAGTTATGAATGCCACATCTTGCACATTCATCCCTAATCTCCGAAATATTTTTCATTAATTAACACTCCCAAACTTTGAAATAGGGAAAATCCTAAGCCATACTCTTCCGATTATGTATTTACCTTTTACAACCCCAACCTGTTCATATCTGGAATCGTAGCTGTTGTTCCTATTATCGCCCTAAGACAAAGTATTCGTCTTCCCCTAACGTTATTTCATTTTCAGCAATACCTGCATAAGTCATCTTATCATTTATAAGAGGATCATCACTTTAGTAAACTCCCATTGATATATACATGTCCGTCATTTATCTTAATCCTGTCACCCGGGAGGCCTATAATCCTCTTTTATATACAACGCAGACTCATTATAATCAAAAACAATTACGTCAAACCTTTTTAAATCACCTATTTTATAAAAGATTTTTATCTATCAGCAAAGTATCTGAACCCTGCAAGGTAGGGTTCATAGATGTACCGCTGACTATGGTTTCTTCAACTATATATGCATTGACAATTCTCTACAAAAAAATCAATGCAAACAGTATTATAGCTACTATTTTAGTATAAACCCTCAGTCCTGCTTCATCATTGTTGGTTTCTTTAGTTACAACAATAGTTTCAACCTTTGTTTCCTTTGGGCTTTCCTTTCTATGTGAATAACCTCTAAAATCCAGCTTGTCTACTTCCTCGAGTTCATAGTATCTTTGTATATCCTTACAAAAATCCAAACTGTCTTCGATCATATCCTTGTTCTGATCATATTTGTTATCAGCCATTTAGCTATTCTCCTACATTTTCGAGGGTTATTTTACCTAGTCTTCCGTTTTTAAAATCATCAAGAATAAGCTTAGAAGCCTTATCAGTATCTGTTTCGCCGCCTTTTTTAAGCAGGGCTCTTTTCTTAGCAACTTCTTCAAGAGTCTTTACGGCAAAATCAATCTTATTTTCAGTCTTTTCACAGTTATCAAATCCATAGTAAGAAGCTACAAGTCCACTATAATTCTCCTCAAGCTCTGTTATAAGGTTAAGGACAAGCTCCATTTTTTCAATTACCTCATCTTTTATAGAGCCTATAAAAGCAAGGTGCTCAGCTGTCTTTCTATCCTCAAACTTTGGCCAGAGTATACCCGGAGTATCAAGCAATTCAACCTGTTTATTAAGCCTTATCCACTGTTTACCCTTTGTGACTCCCGGCTTATTTCCTGTCTTTGTAACTGCTCTTCCTGCAAATGAATTGATAAAGGTAGACTTTCCTACATTAGGAATACCACCAACTATGGCTCTTACAGGGCGGTTAAGTATCCCCCTGGCTCTATCTCTTGCCATCTTAGCCTCGGCTGCCTTTGCTATGGCATCTTTGACCTGCTTCATACCATTGCCGCTTCTTGAATTAAGCTTAACTGCAATCATACCTTCATCGGTAAAATGTTTAACCCAGTTATCTGTCTCTTTGTCATCCGCCATATCAGCCTTGTTCAGTATTATCACCCTGGGTTTGCCTGCAGCAAGACTGTCTATATCGGGATTTCTGGAACTTATAGGTATGCGTGCATCCACAAGCTCAATAACTATATCTATTAGTTTTATATCCTCCTTCATCTGACGTACTGCTTTCGTCATATGACCGGGATACCAGTGTAAATCAGGCATATCTATCCTCCATATTATTAATCGGCTAAATTTAAGCTATCCACAAGAGTAAATGGTTTTTCTATGGCAACAGCTTTTCCAAGTATTTCGTTTCTAAGCACATTGCCTACACTTGCAAATCGGCTGTCTTCACTGTCATTTCTATTATCTCCGAGCACAAAATACTCGTTATCATCAAGCTTTTATGCCTTCTTCTGCAAGTCCTGCATTTTTCAATAGTTTCTGTCTTTATCTTTTCTCTTTAAGAACCTCGTCATTTTATATATATTATTCCATTTTTAATCTTTACAGTCTCACCGGGAAGCCCTATCACGCGCTTTATCTCATAGTAACTATGCTCTCTGTTGCTCTGCTTATATACTATTACATCATTTCTCTTAGGAGATTTCAGATAATACTCTATCTTATTGACTATTACCACCTGACCTTCCATAAGAGTAGGCTCCATTGATACCCCTGCTACAGCAGTCTTTACAAACACATTTGTTGTTATAAAATAAGAGGCTGTAATAGTTAATACTATAAGTAACAGCCATATAACTATCTCTTTGATTATCTTTTCTCACGGTAGGCGTCGTCTCTATACGTGCCTTTTTATGAAAATAAGCTTTTCTAGCCATACATTTTCCTTCCAATGACGCAAGTTTTCTAAACTATAACTCTATGATACAATAAAAAAGGAACAACTGCAAGTAGTTGCTCCTTAGATTAAGCTCTGTTCGATACGAACAATTATACCTCTTTAAGCTTAGCTGACTTACCAACTCTTCCACGAAGGAATGTAAGTTTAGCTCTTCTTACCTTACCGTGACGAACAACTTCGATTCTGTCAACGTTTTGGAGAATGTACAGGCCAGGTTCTTTTCTACACCTACACCGCCTGAAAGCTTTCTAACAGTGAAAGTCTCTCTTGCGCCGCCACCCTGTCTCTTAAGTACAGTTCCTTCGAAGATCTGGATTCTTTCTCTCTGACCTTCCTTTACCTTTGCGTGAACTTTAACAGTATCACCTACTCTGAATTCATCCACGTTTGATTTGAGCTGTTCTTTTTCAATTTCTCTGATTAATTCGTTCATTTCTATTCTCCTTTTTATCATAGATGTTCTTAGCACACTCACTATGAGGTGTCAGAGGACCATCCGAATTACATAACAATTTACTTTTAACATAATTTTATCAATAAATCAAGACTTATTTTTATATTAACACTCAGCACCGCCTACAACACTTATGTCCTCTTTGTTTTCAGCAATTGCACTTATCGAAGCTTCAAGTCCTCTCACTATATCTTTAAGCGGCATGGAAGGTTTATCAGGCTTATCTACTGTCTGCTCAGGGTATATACGGAACATGGATGAAGCCACCCTTCATTCCCTTTATATGTTTTATCAATATGGTATAACACTCCATACATCAAATGATTGCATACATAAGTTCCGGCAGAGTTAGAAAGGCTTGATGTTAACCCTGCTTCTTTTATAGCTTCAACCATAGCTTTTACAGGAAGATTGGAAAAGTATGCATTTTCTCCGTCAGGGATAAATAGTCCTGTCTATAGGCTGATTACCTTCATTATCAGGGATTCTGGCATCATCTACATTGATTGCAACCCTTTCAGGAGTAATACACGCTCTCCCACCGGCTTGACCTACACAGAGCACAAAGTCAGGCTTTTCTTTTTCCATAGCATCTATTACAGTTTTGAATAGACTTATTAAATACAGTTGGAACTTCAAGCTTAATTATATCCAGATTAGATATCTTATCTTTAACCTGTTTTACAGCTTCCAGAGCAGGATTAATGCTTTCTCCTCCAAAGGGAGTGAAAGGCTGTGATAGTAGTTTCATTGGAAACCTCCTTAATGAGTCACACTAATATCTAATTTATAGGTTTGACAATCAAGTCTTACTTCCAGTTTGCACATATAGGCCATATACAGTGGAAGTATGCAATGATATGTCTTGCAAAATCACAACTTTTTATAAAGGGACTTTTTTATTCAAACTAGACTTTTTTATAAGCTGAGCATTTGCCTTTTTCATACCCTCAACTTTTTCAAACGACTTTTTAAAAACAAACATCTGATATATGCTATTCAGGCAGCTTAGTTTTCTTAGGCAGGGTATGTGTTCTTATGTACTCCTCATAGAGCTCAGGCCTGCGCTCCTTAGTTCTTTTAAGAGCCTCTTCAAGTTTCCACTGTTCTATCTTTGCCTGGTGGCCTGAAAGAAGTATTTCAGGTACCCTCATGTCCATATACACCTCAGGCCTGGTATATTGTGGATGTTCAAGTAAACCGTCCGTAAATGATTCTCCCACAGCAGATTCAGTATTGTTAAGCACTCCCGGTACAAGCCTTGATATGGCATCTATCATAATAACAGCAGGAAGCTCTCCTCCCGTGAGTACATAGTCACCAATCGAAATAAAATCCGTACAAACCAATTCCAAGGCTCTCTCATCCACCCCTTCATAATGCCCGCAAAGGAATACAAGTTCATCTTCTTTCGCAAGCTCTACAGCTATTTTCTGAGTAAAGGTTCTTCCCTGTGGGGTGACATAGATAGTTCTGGGCTTGTGGCCGATTTTATCAGAAATAGCATTATGACAGCGGTGAATAGGCTCTACCTGCATAAGCATTCCTGCACCACCGCTATAGCAGTAGTCGTCCACCTTATTATGCTTGTCAAGGGTGTAATCCCTGATATTTACAGCATTTACACTGATTAGTCCCTTGTTTATGGCACGGCCTAAGATGCTTTCTCCCTACGATGTTATTTATCATTTCAGGGAAAAAGTGTCATTACATGGAAATTCATAATACCCCCTTAGTCAAGCAAGCCCTTCATAATATGTACCTTAACAAAGCCTTCTTCAGTATTGATTTCAAGTACACACTCAGGTATATGAGGAAGGCAGAATTCTTTAAGTTCACTATGAGCTTCATTAGGCTTTACAACTATCACCTTATTGGCACCTGTATCCATCACCTCAGATACTATGCCATACTCTTCACCAGTATCAGTAGATTACCTTACAGCCTATTACATCCGATACATAGTGTTCACCCTCAGCTAAAGGGAAGTGCATCCTCTCTTGCAACCAAAAGATCCATCCCCTTGTATTTGGCTATCAGGTCAACATTGTCAATACCCTTAAAGGTAACTATAGGGGTATTCTTGAAGTATTTCACATTGTCAACTTCCACTTCAAGAATCCCACTACCTTTTATAGCTCCTTTTCCTGAACCAAGGTCAATAAAGGCTCTTTTTAGGCTGTCAAACCTCTCCGTATCATCAGTTGTTGGAAATACCTTAATCCCACCTGTAAGTCCATGTGTACTTGTAAGTACTCCTACTCTAAAATAATTTTCCATACCATCCTCTTTAAACATAATAACCAACTATTTTCTCTGTTGTTAGTGCAGCATTTTTCTCATTTTTAATTAGGCATTTACTTCTACTGCTATAAATCCTACACATAGTAGCAAACTAAAAAAAGGGAAGGATTGCTCCTCCCCATTGCCATCATTTTATTTCAACGGTGACTTTCTTATCATCCCTTGTGGCAGCAGCTTTAACAACAGTCCTTATAGACTTTGCTATCCTGCCCTGCTTGCCAATAACCTTACCCATATCACTTTCAGCAACATGAAGATGAAGAATAGTTTCTCCATTCTCCTCTGTCTGTGTAACTGTGACTTCATCAGGATGATCAACAAGGGCCATAGCAATAACCTTTACTAATTCATTCATGATGACTACCTCCGATGATTACTCAGTTATACCGGCTTTCTTTAAGAGCTTAGCTACAACCTCAGTAGGCTTAGCACCATTAGCAATCCACTTCTTAGCCTCTTCAGCATTGATATTGATTGCACTTGGCTCCTTATTAGGATCATAAGTTCCTACCTGAGCAATGAAGTTACCGTGCTGAGCTACTCTCTCATCAGCAACCACTACTCTATAGAAAGGATGTCTCTTATATCCCATTCTCATTAATCTAATCTTTACCATTTTTCTTTCCTCCTATGTGTTTGTTTTTAATTTTTTTGATACTTGTATCATATATGAAAAATGCATAGCATTAACACCTAATTAAAGTCCGAAAGGCAGACCGAACTTCTTCTTTCCCTTACCCTTCATCATTCCCGGACATCTGCTTCATAACCTTCTTCATCTGTTCCATCTGCTTGACAAGCTTATTTACCTCAGCTACATCAACTCCGGCTCCCTTAGCAATTCTGTGCTTTCTGGAAGGATTTAGAAGATTTGGATTCCCTCTTTCAGCCTTAGTCATTGAAAAAATAATTGCTTTAACCTTATCTAAGGCTCCTTCATCAACAGCCGCATCATCAAGCTTTCCACCAAGACCTCCAGGCATCATTCCAAGAATGTCCTTAATGCTTCCAAGTTTTTGGATTTGCTCAAACTGAGAAAGCATATCGTTAAAATCAAACTCAGCCTTCTTGAATTTTTGCTCAAGCTCCTTGGCTTTTTCAGCATCAAGTGCACTTTGAGCCTTGTCAATGAGGGTGAGTATATCTCCCATTCCGAGTATTCTGTTAGCCATTCTGTCAGGATAAAACTGTTCAAGATCTGTTAGCTTTCTCCCATTCCTGCATATAGAATAGGTTTTCCTGTTACACTTCTTATAGAGAGAGCAGCACCGCCTCTCGTATCACCATCAAGCTTAGTAAGCACAACTCCATCAATTTCAATCTTAGAATCAAAGGTAGTTGCGACATTGACAGCTTCCTGACCTGTCATTGCATCTACTACCAAAAGTGTCTGTGTAACTTCTACGGCTTCCTTTATATCTACAAGCTCCTGCATCATATCTTCATCTATCTGAAGTCGTCCTGCAGTATCAAGAAATATCATATTGTAGCCATTGCTCTTGGCGTGTTCTAAGGCTGCCTTAGCAATGTTTGGCGGCTTGTGGCCGTCACCCATAGTAAATACCGGAACTCCGACCTTCTCACCATTTACCTGAAGCTGCTTTATCGCAGCCGGCCTGTATACATCACAGGCAACAAGCAAAGGCTTTCTTGTACCTTTGAACTTCGCAGCAAGCTTTGCCGTTGTAGTTGTTTTACCTGCACCCTGTAGACCACACATCATTATGACTGTAATTTCCTGAGTAGGTTTTAAGGTAAGTTCAGTTTTCTCAGAACCAAGAAGGGCTGTCATTTCTTCATTTACTATCTTTATAACCATCTGACCGGGTGTTAAGGAGTTCATAACATCCTGTCCTATTGCTCTTTCTTCAACGGTCTTGATAAAGTTCTTCGCAACCTTGAAATTAACATCAGCTTCAAGCAGAGCAATCTTTACTTCTTTAAGGGCAGCTTTGACATCATTTTCACTTAGCTTACCCTTGCCGCGTAAGTTCTTAAAAACCTTCGTCAGCTTCTCTGTTAAACTGTCAAATGCCATAGCTCCTCCTTCTAGACTATATTGTAAAGTCTGTCAAGATCTATCCGTACATTTTTCTTTAAGCTTCTCGTCTGTAGATTTGCTTATTGTTTCTTTTAAGCATATCCAAGGTAACGGATATTTCTTCGGATTTTTTTAATTAGTCCCAGTTTATTATCAAACTCTTCCAGCTGTTTGATACTTCTTTTAAGATTATCGTGTACTCCCTGCCTTGATATGCCTTCAGTTTCAGCTATCTCGGACAGCGACAAATCTTCAAGTATATAAGCCTCCAGCAGCTTACTTTGACCTTTTCTTAAAAGCACACCATAATAATCAAATAGTTCAGAAACTCTCAGTCTCTCATCAAGTATATCTGCTTTCTTTTCCATAATAAACTCACCATCTTTTTTTATCCTAGGGTATTGTAACAGAAAGAAAAAAAGAGATGTCAAGTTTTTCTTGACATCATAAAAATTATTTTTATAATACTTTTTCACTTTCTAGATATATTTTAATAACATCTATAAATTCTTTAGCACGTACTATCTGCCTTTCGGCCTCCTCTTTAGATGCAATAAAGAAATCCAAATAATCTGCCTTTTCTCGGTTTTCTGAAGCCATTCTTATAATTTTAGATAGTTCTTTTGAAAATACACCTTCTTTTACATAATTTTTGATTAAAATATGCTATTACACCACTATGTTTACTACTATCAAATCCACTCAACGCATTAACAGCCCTTATAGCGTGAAATATAGCATAATATGCTCTATTTAATGTATTTTTATATCTTTCATTTTCATACATTATTTTAGCATCTGAAAGTGCTTCTAGGCTTGTTTCAAAACGGTACTTTGATAACTCTCTCGCTCGTTCTTCCATAGAGAAATTCCTTCCTTTCAATAAATTCTTATAAAATGGCAGTGTTGACTTCCATTCATTTAAAATTATCTTCTTCAATTGTAATAACGGATAAAGGTAACTTTCAAGTTTCCAATTCGTTATCAACTACTATATCTATCATCTTTCTATGCAGTTCATCTGTATCGGGTAATCTTAAAATAACTGCTATATCTATATCTGACTCAGGCATTTCCTGACCTCTTACATAAGAACCATATAGTATAATTTCTTCTATTACATCTCCGTAAATTTCACCAATGTCTATACACATATTAGTTAACTGTTTAAGAAGCTCCCGGGATATTTTTTTATTTAATTCTGGTTTTGTTTCTCCAATTTCTATACTGACCACTTTTTAATTCTTTTATCCTCACTTATTTCAGCAGTTTTAGGAATAAGCCACTGATTACCGACTTTTTCTCCAGTTAATTTTCCATTTATAAGCATTCGCCTTATATTCCCTGAATCTTTTTCCCAATATAGCAGCATACTGTGAAACAGTATAAAACCCTTTCATATACTCACCTTCTTTCACATTTGACATTAACACATTATCGTGTAAATGTCAAACTACTATATAAATTTAGATAGCACTAAAAGGCACTATCTAAATTATAAATAAATCTATCAAATTTTTATTCAAAATAAAGTCCCTGCAAATGTCTTTTAATATTGTCAACGAAAGCTCTTCCTCTTAGAACTCTTGCCCTTTCTTACCCTTTTTCCCTCATCCTTTAGCAGCTGATGAAGTTGATTGGCTTGCATTTGGCTTTGCCTCTGCAGGATTGCCCTTTGCCTTATATCTGGTTTCAAAGGTTTCATCAAGCTCTTCAAGGATTCTCTTTTGTTCTTTAGTAAGAGATGCAGGAGTCTGAACTATGAAGGTGATGTAATGATCGCCTCTTACGTCCTTTATTTCTCAGTGTAGGCATACCCTTACCTCTAAGCCTTACTCTTGAATCTGTTTGAGTTCCCGGCTTCACTGTATATATAACATCACCATCAACTGTACTTATCCTGATATCGCCTCCAAGAGCTGCCTGTGTAAATGAAATAGGTACTGATGAATAAATATCATATCCATCTCTCTGGAAGTTTGGATGTGATGGAACATGTACCTCTACAAGTAAATCTCCACGAGGTCCGCCATTTGTACCAGGCTCTCCCTTATCTCTGATTCTGATAGCCTGTCCGTCATCAATACCTGCAGGTATGTCTACCTCTATGGTCTTACGTCTGGTGATATAGCCTGTACCACGGCAATCCGGACATTTATCCTTGACTATCTTACCACTTCCATGACAATCAGGGACAGGTCTGTACATTACGAACCATACCAAAAAGAGTGACTGCTGGGTATAGGTTACCTGACCTGAGCCTCCGCACTTACTACAGGTTACAGGAGTAGTTCCGGCCTTAGCACCACTTCCGTGACAGGTAGCACATTCCTCCTTCATATCAAGAGTAATCTCTTTCTTACATCCCTTTACAGCTTCATCAAATTTAATTCTAAGGCTATAGTGGATATTTGCTCCCTTTTGAGGGCTGTTGTTACTTCTTCTGCCGCCTCCGCCGCCAAAGAAGTCAAATCCACCGCCGCCTCCTCCAAAGAAGCTCCCAAAGATATCTCCGAGATCTATATCACTAAAGTCAAATCCGCCTGCTCCAGGTCCGCCTCCATTACTGAAAGCAGCGTGTCCAAACTGGTCGTATTGTTTCCTCTTTTCATCATCACTAAGTACTGCATAAGCCTCTGAAGCCTCTTTAAACTTAGCTTCAGCCTCCTTATCACCCGGATTGGCATCAGGATGATACTTCTTAGCAAGCACTCTGTACGCTTTCTTCAATTCATCAGCAGACGCATTCTTAGCCACACCAAGAACCTCATAATAATCTCTTTTCTGATCTGCCATATTTATCCCACTTTCATCAATTTATTTTAAACACATACAATTCACCCTATTGACCACAAACGCCTTATAACTATAACACATTTCGTTATGTATATCTATGGTAAAGTGTGATTATCTTATATCTTTATACAGGTATTGGGCTGCCGCCAAGGCTTAGTGCGACAGCCCTATTTTCTATCAAATATTATACTTCTCTATAGTCTCCATCAACAACATCATCATTGCTACCTGAATTAGATGTTGTCTGACCTGTCTGTCCTCCCATATCAGGACCTGCTCCCGCAGCACCCTGTGACTGTTCATACACCTTGGTAAAGAGGCTCTGTGCACTAGCCATAAGCTTTTCTTTAGCAACCTTAAGCTTATCAATATCTTCATCGGATACGTTGTCCGCAGGAGTAGACTCAAGAATATCCTTAAGTGCCTTAAGATCAGCCTCTACTGAGCTCTTGTCAGCCTCTGTAATCTTGTCGCCTACATCATTAAGTGCCTTCTCTGTCTGGAATACCATAGCATCAGCATCATTTCTTGCATCAATGCCTTCCTTACGCTTCTTGTCCTGAGCCTCAAACTCAGCAGCTTCTTTAACAGCCTTATCTATATCTGCATCACTCATGTTTGAGCCTGCAGTGATTGTGATATGCTGTTCTCTACCTGTTCCAAGGTCCTTAGCAGAAACATTAACAATACCGTTTGCATCTATATCAAAGGTAACTTCAATCTGAGGGATTCCTCTTGGAGCAGGAGCAATTCCGTCAAGTCTGAACTGTCCGAGGCTCTTGTTATCCTTAGCAAACTGTCTTTCACCCTGAACTACATTGATATCAACTGCAGACTGATTATCTGCCGCTGTAGAGAATACCTGGCTCTTTCTGGTAGGAATAGTTGTATTCCTTTCGATAAGCTTTGTAGCAACACCACCCATAGTCTCAATTGAAAGTGAAAGCGGAGTTACATCAAGGAGAAGGATGTCACCTGCACCTGAATCGCCTGCGAGCTTACCACCCTGGATAGAAGCACCGATAGCTACGCACTCATCAGGGTTAAGGCTCTTGCTTGGCTCTTTACCTGTAAGCTGTGCAACCTTTGCCTGAACTGCAGGAATACGTGTAGAACCACCAACCAAGAGTACTTTACCTATATCACTTGCAGTAAGACCAGCATCCTTAAGTGCATTCTGAACAGGAATAGCTGTTCTTTTCAACTATATCGTGGATAAGCTCCTCAAACTTAGCTCTTGTAAGGTCAAGTTCAAAGTGCTTAGGTCCTTCAGATGTAGCTGTAATGAAAGGAAGGTTGATATTGGTTGTAGTTGAAGAAGAAAGTTCCTTCTTTGCCTTCTCAGCAGCTTCTTTAAGTCTCTGAAGAGCCATTTTATCAGTAGAAAGGTCTACGCCTTCTTTGTTCTTAAAGTCTGCGATAAAGTAGTTGGTAAGTACATTATCTACGTCATCACCACCAAGCTTGGTATCGCCGTTGGTTGAAAGAACTTCAATAACACCATCACCGATATCGATGATAGATACATCGAAAGTACCGCCACCAAGGTCATAAACCATAATTTTCTGTTCTTTTTCATTATCAAGACCATAAGCAAGAGCAGCTGCTGTAGGCTCGTTGATAATACGCTTTACATCAAGACCTGCAATCTTACCTGCATCCTTAGTTGCCTGTCTTTGCGCATCATTAAAGTAAGCAGGAACAGTGATAACTGCCTCTGTTACCTTTTCTCCAAGATATGCCTCTGCATCAGCTTTAAGCTTCTGGAGAATCATAGCTGAAATCTCCTGAGGACTGTATGACTTTCCATCAATATTTACCTTATAGTCAGTTCCCATATGTCTCTTGATAGAAGATATTGTTCTATCTGCATTGGTTACAGCCTGACGCTTTGCTGTCTCACCCACAAGACGCTCACCATTCTTTGTAAATGCAACTACTGAAGGAGTTGTACGCATACCCTCAGCGTTAGGAATAACCACAGGCTGTCCACCTTCCATAACAGAAACACATGAATTTGTTGTACCTAAATCAATACCAATTATTTTACTCATAATAATTACCTCGCTTTAATATTTATATTTTAATGTGATACGAAACTGCTTATATTGCAATCCCGCAAATGCTAGTTAACAACTTTAACCATACTTGGTCTTACAACACTTTTCTTTATACATATAACCTTTTTGCATCTCTTCTGCTACGGTGTTTTCGCCAAGATTTTTCATCTTCACCGTGCATAACTGCATTATGTATTTCAGGGTTGAACTCCTTGCCAACAGCTTCTATAGGAGTAACTCCTACATCCGCAAGGCACTGCATAAGCTGCTTATACACCTTATCTATGCCTTTAGCAAAGGCTCCTTCCCTTTCTTCTTCAGAAAGGCTGCCAAGTCCTCTTTCGAAGTTATCAATGATAGGAAGAATCTTTTCAACTATTCCCTTCGCACCTAAGTCATACATCTGCGACTTTTTCCTTCTCAGTACGCTTACGGAAATTGTCAAACTCAGCCATCTGGCGCATTAGCTTGTCATTTAACTCATCTATCTTGTTCTTATATTCTTCCTCTTTTGATGCTTCTCTTTCTTCTTTTATCTTATTTAACTCTTTTTCATCTAAAGATTCTTCAGAAACTGTTTCAGCTGAAGTTGTTTCCTCAGTATCAACTTTTCTATTTTTTTCTTCAGAATGTTTCTTTTTATCTTTCACAATCTACCACCTTTCTATGTATCACTTACATAATTTATGTCATTTTTTCATATCTATAAGCTTAATTGCCTTTTGTAGTCTTTATCCTCACTCTGATGCTTAAATATGCTATCCAACTGCCTCATTAGATTCTTAAGTGATCCGACAACTTTCGCATAATCCATTCTCTTAGGACCTACAATTCCTATTTTGCCGTAAACACCTTCTTCAATCTCATAAGTTGCAGTCACAACTGAACAATCCTTCAAAGCTTTCAACATTCGTATCATTTCCTATATAGACCTGAATGCCATCGTCATTGCCATCATCCATCCTGTCTGTAAGAAGAGCACTCAGTTCTTTCTTCTCCTCGATTGTATATAGGAGCTTTTGCATATTGTCACTATCATTAAGTTCAGGATACTTTAGAATATTCGTAGTACCACTTGTATATATTCTAAGTGAATCATCTTCAGAGAATACAGATCCGATTGCATCTATTATTCTTCCGACAAGGTTCACATATTCTCCTGCCTGTTCCTTCATCTTTGCAATAACTCCTATGTTTATGTCCTTCATATTAAGTCCTGCAAGAAAATGAATTAAGCATTATATTAAGCTTAAGGAGCAAACTTTTCTCAACCGCTTCATCAAGCCTAATTATTGTGTTCTTAACAGCATTCTTTTCCAACACAATTACTATAAGGAGATTTTCTTCATCAATCTCTGAAAGCTGTATAAATTTAATATTGTTGCTTTCATATTTAGGAGCAGATACCACTGTAGTATAATTTGTATTCATTGCAAGTAAGTTGGCAACCTGCTGAAGTAAAGTCTCAAGCTTATCTGACTTTTTCAATCAAATCCTTTTTTAAGACTTTTCTTCTTCCTTTATTTTTGGTCTGCATAAGCGAATCGACATATAATCTGTAAGCATCATCCGAAGGTATTCTTCCTGCCGAAGTATGAGGCTTTACCAAATACCCCATATCTTCAAGATCAGACATCTCATTTCTAATTGTTGCAGAACTAAGTTTCAACTCAGAAAACTTAGATATTGTTCTGGAGCCGACAGGCTCGCCTGTCTCAAGATAGTTCTTGATGACAGCTTTAAGTATCTCAAGTTTTCTATCGTCAAGTTCCATCTCATCTCTCCTTTCTTTTTAATTGTTAGCACTCACTCGACTAGAGTGCTAACATCTATTAGTAAGATACCACCTTATATAAAATTTGTCAATAGAAAATTGCAATAAAAATTGTGTAATATTTGTGTCCTTTAAAATAATAAAGACACTCTTCTTAGAGTGCCCTCATATACATCTTTTTTTGATTACACTTAATATAAGAGATTATATACTCTCAAATCAATATCATAGCATCTCCCAAAAGAAAAGAATCTGTACTCTTTCTTTTGACAGCTGTCTCATAAGCAGAAAGTACATTTTCTTTTCCGGCAAATGCAGAAACCAACATAACCAGGGTGGACTCAGGCAGGTGGAAGTTAGTTATAAGCCCATCCATAACCTTAAACTTATATCCGGGATAAATGAATATGTCTGTTTCACCTGTCTTGGCTTTCATATAGCCATTCTCATCCGCAACCGACTCTATGGTTCTACAGCTAGTAGTACCTACACAGATTACTCTTCCACCGTTTCTTTTTAGTTTCATTTATTATCTCAGCAGCCTCAGCGTTTACTTCATACCATTCAGTATGCATGTGATGATTGTTTACATCATCTACCTTAACAGGCCTGAAGGTTCCAAGTCCCGACTATGCAAAGTAATACTTGCTATCTTAATTCCCTTTTCTTCTATTTTTATTAAGAAGCTCTTTGGTAAAATGAAGTCCTGCTGTTGGAGCTGCGGCAGAGCCATCAAACTTAGCATAGACAGTCTGATACATTTCTTTGTCTTCAAGTTTATGGGTGATATATGGAGGAAGTGGCATTTCTCCGAGAGAATCAAGTATTTCTTCAAATATCCCTTCATAGTAGAATTTTACTAATCTGTTTCCCTCTTCAACAACTTCAAGAACTTCCGCTCTAAGCCTTCCATCGCCAAAAGTAATCTTAGCACCTGGCTTTAGCTTCTTACCGGGCTTTACCAAGGTTTCCCACACGTCATTTGCCCTTCTCTTAAGCAGCAAGACCTCAACCTTGCCGCCTGTGCCTTCCTTTTCGCCTATAAGTCTTGCAGGAATAACTCTGGTATTATTGATAACCAGACAGTCTCCCTTATTTAGATAATCTATTACATCACTAAATATCTTATGTTCTAACTGCTTCCTGTTTCCTATCAAGAACCAAAAGCCTAGATGCAGTCCTGTCCTCCAATGGATCCTGTGCTATAAGTTCTTCAGGCAAATCATAATAAAAATCACTGGTTTTCATATACTATAAGGTCCTCGCTCTATCGGCTATATTCTTGTTGAAATCAATTATCATATGGTCATATTCCTTATCCATCAGTGCAGATGTTATCATAAAATCAGCAGTTGCCTTATTGGTAGCAATAGGGATATCATATACCTGACAGATTCTTAGAAATGCTTTTACATCAGGATCATGTGGCTGTGCTGAAAGAGGATCCGAAAGGAAAACAACAAAATCAATCTTTCCCTCAACAATTTTAGCACCTATCTGCTGATCTCCTCCAAGAGGTCCGCTGTTGTAACCGCGGACAGGAAGTCCTGTTGCATCTGTTATCATCCTGGCAGTGGTACCGGTTCCCGATAGAAAATGCTTCTCAAGAACAGCTTTGTTGTCCAAACACCACTGTATAAGCTCTTTTTTCTTCCCGTCATGTGCAATAAGAGCTATATTCTTCTGCTTTTCCGATTGTTAGTGTAATAAATTCATTGTTTAAGTTTTCCATTATTCTTACCTTACCTTTACTGTTAACGCCTGTTTATGGTTTTTTTATCTGAACATTTTGATGCAGTCCTCCAGCTTCACCGTCAAGTGTCCATTGCAAGCCTTCATCTGCATCTATTTTTTTATGTTTCCCGAATGGAAAATGACAGATATTATCTGTTTTCATATCCATAAGGATAAATGAATTAATAATATTTTTGCAAGTCTAGTGGTGACTTAGGTGTTTTTACAAATATTGCATCAAACTCTCCATCATCTAAATACACCTCAGGACCTGTAATCCCCTTTAAATCCTCCAACTGACTTTGAGTTAGCCACCATACCAAATATGAAAATCATCTTCAATCACATAATCATCATAGGTTATTCTTAAGTGATACGGTCTGATTTTTTTGAAGGCTTTTTAACTCCTTCAAGAAAATATGCAGCCTTTCCTATAACATTCTTTAACATCCTGAGAAGTCTCATAAGAAACCTCTGTAAATGCACCCAAAAGCAGCAACATAGGTAAAAATAGCTGTATAACTCTCCCTGTCTCCAACATAGAAAGAACCTATATCAACCTCTTTATCCATTCCGTAGATAATAACATCTACTGCATCGGATACATCTTTTGGTATATCGAGGCTTGTTGCAAAATCATTAACAGTGCCTACAGGAATATATCCAATTACAGGGATTTTGTTTCCCAAGCTTTTCTAGACTCCATCAGGCCTCTGGCAACTTCGTTGAATGTACCATCTCCTCCTGCACATACAAGCAAATCAAACTTATGAGCCTCATTCTTAGCCATTTCATCGGCATCACCACTTCTAGCCGTTGGAAATACTGTTATTTGATAGCCCTTAAGCGACAGCTTTTCAAGTATTAAAGATATTTCCTTTCTTATATTACCTTTACCCTGAATTGGGATTGTATATAAATAAAAGTTTGGGCATTATAACGGCCTCCCTTTTTAATCAAATATTTTATAATTTCTCTCTTTTATAGCCACAAGTGCAGCTTCTTTTTGAATGGCTGTCATAAAAATTCAATTCTAAGTACCCCGTCTGAGAACTCCCTGTTGTGCGCTATTCCCAATATTTTTTAATACTAATACCCTTAGCTGCAAGTATTGAAGCCATTATAGCAATTGAGCCCAGGTTCATCAGGTACATATAAATAAAGAATTTCGTGAGAAACCGCCATATTGCTTTTTCTAAGAGGAAGTGAATCCCTATAATCTTTGTTGCTGTCAAAAAAATGATAGAGACTATCCTCGTCTTTATCTTCAATCAAAAGCTTTTTACTTTCTTTAAGTTCAGCAATGTATTTATCGAGGAATTCTCATATGCTGTCTCTATTTTGTAAGGCAGATATCCTTCCACATCTTAGGAGAGGATGAAGCTATCCTAGTTATATCCCTAAATCCTCCGGCAGCAAGCATCGCAAAGTAATCCATTTTTCCTCATCTGCTTTTAGCTACTACTCCAACCAGTGATGAAGCAACTACGATGAGGAATATGACTTATTGCAGCAGTTATATAATCATGCTTTTTGCATCAATAATTATAGAAACTGCCATTGTTTCATCAACTAATTCTCTAAGTTTTGCAAGTTTAGCTCTCATCAGTATCGCTAAAAGGTGTTAAGATATAATACGCATTTTTCAAACAAGTGCACATTTGCATTTGAATAGCCTGTCTTCTCTGAACCCTGCCATAGGGTGTCCGCCTATGAACTGCTCTTTTTCATTCCAAGGTTAACAGCTTCAGTGGCTATAGCTTCCTTAACACTGCCAACATCAGTAACTATGCAGTCTTTTTTTATTATGGTTTTAAGTTCTTTGAGATAAGATATGTTGCTCATCACCGGGAGCAGAAAGCACTATCAAATCACATTCTGAAAAACTGTGTCAAATCAGTTACTATTTCATTCAGAACTCCGTCATCCTTAGCCAATAAAAAGTTCAGTATCTTCATCCTTTTTTTATAATTATACGCTATAAATATATAATCAGGATGCTTTTTTTCTCCATATCTTAGCAAGTGAGCCTCCAATGAGGCCAAAAGCCAATAAACCCTATTCTCTGCATATATACTCTCCAAATAAAGTCAAAACCATAGGCATAATTTCACATATAAACTCTCCAAACAAGTCAAAACTAATAAAAGCCTATTTTCTGCATATTAACTCTTAAAACAAGCCTATTTCCCATCGTTCATTATGAAACAAGTCTGCTACAGCAATCTGTAGCAAACCTGCATCATAGGGTATCAAATACTCCTGTCACCCTAAGTCAATATAAAAATGATAGCTTCAAGCCTTGGTTTTTGTCAATGCTTTTAATAGACCTTTTTAACTTTGCTCCTTCTCTCCTGCCATATTTTCTTAGACAGGTCAAACACAAAGAGATCCCCGTGTATAAAATTTTTATCTCGTCCCCATTGATGTCTTTCTTCCTTCTTCCAAATGTTTCATATCTCCAATTGTTAAAGAACCCATCCTTTTCATTATCGGAGTTGATATAGCTTTAATACCTTTTTCCCGTCTTTCAAGGTAGAAATGTCTGCTAAGACAGTAAGATAGCCGGATTTAATCCAAAAATCTTCATCAAAATATATAAATGAATGCTTTTTCATATACCCTTCGAGGTTGAATCCCTTTTTGCAGACATATATCCTTTCCGGTAAAGAGTATTCTCCTCTCCATCTCTGCAGGTACATATTACTTCCCGCCGCCAAAAGCTGCTTTGGCAGTAGTGCCTTATCATACCTGTACAAGCCAATATCTCTATCTCCTACTTTAGTAAAATGAATGTTACTGTTGTCTCTTTTTACCTCCAACCTTTTATTAAGCCCTAGCTTCTTATTATCTTTAGCAGACACCTCTTCATAATAAATATCAACAGGTACCCTGCTTCCTGCCTTTGTGTCAATAACATAAAAGTCAAAATCCATCCTTATGCCGTATGCTTCATTTAGATAATTCCCTATGGTGGTCATCTCAAAGGAAACCGCATATCCCTTCTTGAAGGCTCCCTCATTGGTAAACTTAGGATTATCACCTTTGATAAGAGGTAAATTGTATAGTCTAACACCCTTATCAAAAGACAAAATTCTTACCGCTTCCTTCCCACATTGAGGTATTTTTAACATCTAATAAGGTAAAATCTATGAGTCTTCCGCTTACTTCCACTTTGATTTTATTTTCAGCTATATAATTCTTATACGAAAGATTGGCATATTCTTCAGCATCTGAATTCGATATATGATTTAGAGCATAGGCTCTTACTATAACTGTGTATTTCCCCTCATTAACTGTCATAGGAAGATGAAAAACCGTATTACCGCTCACTGTTATTGGCTCATTTGCAAAATAGGTTTTACCATCCACTTCAACTTCAAAAGGAAAAATGACTTCCTTTTTCAGTGTATATTTTGAATAATCCCTTTCACCATACCCCTTTATATCCAAGTGGTTTCCGACTGTTTTGATATCAATACTAAAGTCCTTTTCAAGCACAAGCTGGTATAAAGACTTATCGGGCTTTATCAGCTGGCACCACTTTCTGGCGTCTTCGATACTGTAATCGCAGACCACAGGAGTATGCACCTTAACCGGATTTACATCATCAATATCAAATACCAGACTTGTTTCTCCTTCAGGATTTACGCTGTCACTAAGCGTATAAAATACCTGTCCACTACTTTCATAAACACCATTTTGTACCTGTGTATCTATCGTCTTCCCATCTTCATACAATACTTTATCACTTATATTCTTACCTTTGTTGCAGGTTTTACAGGCTTTGGTGCAGACTTTCTTACTTCCTTATCATCCATAATAAGCTCATCATCTATGACAAGACGGTCATTTTTAACCATCAGGTCACCTATATGAGATTCAACAGCAGATGAAGGATTGTAAGAGGTATAGTACGCCCCTTTACCGATTTATTCCCCAGATTAACTGATGTTAGGCTTTCAAGCGGTGGCTTTATATGCTCTTCAAATGATAAGCCTGTAATATACTCTACTTTTGGTGTAACTTGCTCTTTTAGGCATCATCATGCTTCCTGAATCAGGTATAGCGGCATTAACTAAAACCGCGCCATCAAGCGTATACACCAAAAGACTGTCAATATACCAATATGAATACTTCCTTTGAACTGTGGTTAGATAATCCACTCTCTCAACTTTAGAATGGCGTTTACGCTTTTTACCCTTGCCTGTTGTCCAGTGCAGATGCCAATTAATATAACTTCTTACATCTATTAGTTTTTCTCCTGTTTTTCTCTTAAAACGGTATTTAAGAAGATAATTCTCAGTAACAACGTTTTTAAAAATAATATTCACTGACCGGTATTCCTTTTCTCAATGTCAAATGGAGAATTGTCTATGGTACCTGAGCCAATCACCCCCTTTGGCTCAGGTATACCAACTCTCCGGATATCTCCTCTTCTTTTTCATATATGGGTTGGAGGTGGTCCTTCATATATACCCTACTACAAGAGACTTCTCGTTGCCTAGCACAACCTTCTGGCTGGAAGCCTCATTTCCTATCTTGATGTTTTCTGGCGCATTAGGTGTACTTGCTTCCCTGTACTCACTTGAAATAAGCTTATACTTTACCTTTTTCTTATTTCTCGTTACTACTATCTCTAGGAAGCCTTATAGTGACCTCATCTCCAAAATACTTCTTTTCCTCACTTTGAGTTAATTCCTTATCTTTTTCATCTCTATAATATGCATAATGAGGATTGCTCAGGTCCTTTGAACTAATATTTAACATCTTTGAGCCTGAAGCATTATTCTTATCTGTAAGCTCCTCATCCCAAAGCGGCTTACCTTTCCTGTCTACATACTTAACAAGTACATTAGAATAGATCTCATAATTAATCGCATAATTATAATACTTATCACTTAACCACTGCTTTTTAGCCTCTTCACTCCAGCCCTCTGCCTCCTGATTTTATCAATATCAGTCAAATCATTTTTCCTGATTTTTACTTCATTTCTCTCACTATCATATTCATATTTGCTGCCCATCTACATATATATACTTACCATTTGGCTTTTTCAAAGTCCGCCTTGTTCTTCTTCCTAAAAGCATCAATAACTTTTTTCTTGTATAAGCATCATTTACCAGCTCATAGGTCTCAAAAAAATGTATCGATATATAGCTTTTTATCCCCGTTCTTGTACTTTTTTTATAAGCTTGGAATAAAAAGCCTTATTAGACATAGATTTGATCCTTAATATACTTTCCTGAGATTGAATTCTTTACCATACTGAAACCCCTGGGAGAATTATGCTTTTTCTGTTTTTACAGTTTCATTGTTGGTATACAAGGTAATAATAGGCGATTTCTTCCTTAAAGGATAACCAACATCTTTTTGCATCCGAGGGTTCCAATGAAATAAAGTAGCCTTTTGGCTGCCATCTTGTACCGGTTTCTTTGCTGATATAGCTGAAGAATGCCAGATTATATCGCCATTTTCCGGGTTTGTCTCGAAAAGATACAGCTGACTTTACTAAGGCTTACAGAAGTAAAGGTGAGGATAATAGTCAGTATAAGGAATAAAAAAACAGGCTTTCCCTCTCCTATTCATAATTATTCCCAACCCAAACCAAGTATTCATTAGGCGGTGCAAAAAAAGTTCTTAGTATTCTCAGTCACTCTAACAACCCTCATTTTTAGTTTTTTTGTGCAACCCTTTTGCTAAATCTAAATCGTCCATCCATACGCATCTCCACGGATATTGTTCTAAAATCATGAGGATGTTATCATTCCCAGTGGATAATTAACTTGATAGACCCCTTCGCACCATTCTCCAAGCTTTTACTTTTCTTTTTCACGGTATTTTTGCTAGTCCATGGGACCAGTCCCCTGTAAGCTTCCGTATATTATCTTATACAAATTTTTATCAAGATTTTTACAGGATACTATTCTAAATTTCATCTAAGTATGAAAACTTGGTGTGATGTACCAATAATAAGCAGAACTTGCATCGGTTGCAACAGGCTTTTTGATTCAATTATAACCTTATTTTTCCTTAACAAACCTGATATATTTATCTATGTCCTTCTTCATTCCATTTAAATCACTTTTCTTGGTATGTTCTTTCCTTTCTATAGAATGAAATAAGCTTATCTCTCCATTTTTATCAATGGTTCTGTAGTCTACATTCATCCTGTGATTTCTGAAATCTACGCACTTTATCTGCCTCTTCGTAGATATTATCATTAGTTTCAATATCCATTTGAAAATTCGTTCATAAGTATACTTTTGGTGGGTCATAGTCACTATGTAATTTAAAAGCTGGTTGCAAGATGACTTTCATAACCAAACATTGTTTCATAATATGAATCCGGATAAGAGGCAAGAATATACTTGTAATCTGAAGCCCAGAAAGGCAGATTAGTCTTTCTTAGAAGCTGTCCATCAGGGCTCATTGGATATCTCTTCTTCGAATCATATACCCTTTCAATGACTTTTTTTAGCCTCAGCAAAGGCTTACCTTCCTCTTAGGCATAAGATTTCTGTTCTGCGTGTATCTGCCCATTGACTTTACCAATTATGATTCCTTTTTAATACTGTAATAAGGTCTAATTGATGTCTCTTTCCGGCAGACTTTATATCATTAACTCTTCCAAATTTCTTCATTATAACTCTTAGCTTTAATTCCCATCTTAACTGATTTGATACCAAATAATAAGATTCATCAGACCATTTATCATCTTCAAATAAAACTGCTTTTGTCTTAGGATAAACATAAAGAAACTGAGAATAATCATCACTAAGTATGATTCCTTTATCTTCTCCTGTAAATCTTAAAATATCAGCACAAACAGAGGCTAACTTTTCAACTGTAACAGCCTCTTCTGGTGAGGTTAAATAATCTAGTCCTTCAATACCGAACTTATTTAGCCCCTGCTTTTTGCCGGTGAAACTGTTATCTTCAAAGACACCAAGATTGCTCCTTTCAACCAGATAGTCAACCAGTTCACCCTCTGTAGCGTAGCTCTTAGCAAATACCACAGACCTGTTGACAATGCCTAATATGAAAGCAAATATCAGTACTACATTAATAAAAAACCATTTTTAAGAGTATTTTTTTATCATCTCTAACCCCTCTTTAACTCAAATTGTATTCTATTTATTTTTTTCCGTTTCCATCCCTGTTTATATGACCAATATAATCATCATAAGGCTCAATATAAAAGCCGTTCTCAGGGAATGTTTGCTGCAATATTGAACTTGTTGTTCTTAGAAAATATTCTGCTGCCAAGGTCTGTAATCACTATTACCTCCATATCATTTTGATATTTACCGGTAAAGTTGATTACCTCCGCTCCGGTAAGGATTTCAGAATCATACTTAGCTATGTTGTATTCTCTGTAATCTCTCTCCTTTTCATTTAGCTCGTTTACAAATACATTGCCAAACGAAATGCCTTCCCTCATTAGCAAAAGGCTGAAGCTAATAACCACACAGGTTATAAAGATTCCTGCTGCAATTGTCAGCATCTTTAATGAATTCTCCAATTTCCCTCCTTATTCATAAAGGCCCAGCACACAGGCTTTGCAAGGATATGCTCCCTTTAGGGCACATTCCTCCATAGAAGAATATACGCTAATACCGCTTTTATCAGATGTCAAATGACTGCAAAGATAAGAACTATGATATACATAGTCTGCCTCATAAAAAGTATATTCTTCTGTATTGTTTGCTCTAACTCTGTATACATCCCTGGTATATTTTTGAGTAATTACCTCTTTTTAGGGAGTAAGGAAAGAATATCTTTTTCAGAACTATCTAAGTACTCACTTAATACTATCTGCCTTTCAGTTTCCGACAAATCTTCCTTGGTGCCATATAACTCTTTCTTGATATGCTCTTTAACCTGACCTTCACTCAAGTCATATTTTGACAATCTGAAATCATCTTGTGCATCTGACGCACCTGACTTTGCTATCTCCATCATTTTATTTTTTTAGTTAAAAGTCCTCTCTCTGTATCAGTAAAAACTGCGTAAGTTTCCACTATTCCGGATAGTACGAGGACAATCAAAAAGACAGAAATAAGCGAACTAACCTTTAATATATTCGTTTTCTATCATACCTCCCATCTCTATTGTTTTCTTTGGAAATATGTTTAACAACCTCTCTTTATCCCTGATTATCAGACATATTTCATCGCCGATTTTAAACCTGTATTTAGAAGAAGTTTTAAGGCTTTCCTTAATCTCAGCATCGAAAACATCAACATAGAATTCTCTGCTGTCCACAACCTCCCCATTCTCTACTACAGGTCTTACCGCTCTTTTTATGAACAAGGTTAAGCTCTTTACTGTCTCCGATTTTTTTGACATATTCAGGTAAAAATTGTCAAGTTCCTTTCTGTCTATATAACCTGTATATTTTACCTTGTCTATGAATCTGTCGGTAACATTCATAACCTGAATGTCTTCAAGAGCTTTAATCCTCATTTCCATAATATAAACAGGGCAGATAAATATCAGTATAAAACCGATTACTATACTCCAAAAATTTTGCCAAAAACCTCCATATAAGCTCCACCTTCAATACCCTTAACAATTTGCTAAAATAAGCTTCATACAATAATATCTGACTGATGCCAACAACAAATAAAAATCAAATACCCTGTTTTTTCTAAGTAACTCAAGTACTTTTAACATAGGCGCTCTAATGTTTCCTGCTGTATAAAGGTTAATCTGTCAACACTTCCGTCATCTTTATACTTTACCTTTACCTATAAAATTGCCATATTGGTACACATTGTTGGTCAGCCAATTGGTTGTCTCAACCTTTATTCCCACCTGGAGCACCTGCCTTTGGTATCGTTGGTAACCACATAAATATTGGTTTTCCCCTTTAGTCTCTTTGCAGTCCTTATTACCTCATTTACCTGATAAAGTCAGGCCATTGTAAAACTCAATTCCTCCGTTACCCATTTCAGTGGTATATTCACCCATCTGATTGATTCCCTGTGCTGCTATATCCTTAGCCTCCCTCGTTACAAAGAATGCAATGCTTATAACTATACAGGTTATAATTACTCCTGCTGCCAATGTTAATCCTTTTAATCCATTACTCATATATAACCTCTTTCTCTTAACTATAATTAACTTAATTTCACTGTTATGTCTAAAAGATTCCTTACGCTTATTACCATAAACGGTGCTATCATATATGCACCTACCGACAGCATAAACGGCAGATACAAAAATGTAGAAATAATAGTCTCCTTTTTCCTGACTATAAGTTCCTGCTCCTGCCTCCTCTTCGCACTATAGTAATCTCTTCTTGAAAGCAAATCCTTAAAGGCTTCGCTTATACCTATTTTGTCACTTGCAATAAGATCATCTATGACATTGATAAAGCTTGTAGTCTTCCACCTATCTCGAAGTAAATCTAGCGCTTCATGTTCATCTACATCCAGTTCATCTATACAGGTTGAAACACTATCCCTTAAAAATGAGGTGAAATTCTCTATCCAAAGCAGTATTTCCTCTACCGTCATCCCTATAACTCCGGCGAGAGATATCGTCATCAGCCTTACCTGTCCTATTTCCTCCTCAAGCATAGCTTCATAAAACATACCATCTATTACCAAACTTAGGTGAGGAATAAAACTCATACAAAAGGCTATCAGTATGGCAGGAATCATAAGAAACAAAGATAATTGCCAGTAGATTGTCCAAAGCAAGTCCTATAACAAAACTGCCTACGAACCAAAAAAACCTTAATAAAATGAAACTGTTGATAGGATTTTTTTCCGGAAAATTCTTATCAAATATATCAGCAATTGAATTTTTACCTGCAGGAGTATTGTCAAAAAAAGCCACTTAAAGCCTTTATTAACCAAGCCAATCTCCATAATTCCTGATAAAAGAGGCGTAATCCCATCACATCTTATTTCCTGCATCTTTTCAAAAAAATATAACAAATAATAATGTTATAACCAGACAGGCTGCCCTTGTCACACTTCCCTTAAATCCGTCATAAAACTCCGTTAACCCTTCAACCTGAGAGATTGCCCATCTTTCCATAATAGGAAGGCTTATAAGGGCAAAACAGATAGCGAAGAAGACTGCGCTGAATATGAAAGTCCTCTCTTTCCCATTTTTAAGAGGTCAGAGTCAATGTTCTTTTGTAATTCATCAATGTTTGAAACAAAAGTATTGTCATTGTCTCCATACTTTATCGCACATTGGCAAATTGCAATTAAGATAAATAAAAACCTGTTGGGGACGCATCCCTGTACCTCTCAGGTACTCCATCTCCATCCATTGCTTCCTCTATAAGTCCCAGATGAAGCTTTAAGCTCCTCACCTGCTGCTGAAAATGCTGCGAGAAAAGCCTCCTCTACATCATTAAAACGGTAGTATTCTCTTCTAAGCTCATTTAAGTATGAAGATAACTGCCCTAAGTATCGTCTTTTCCTGCTTTCTCTTCCATTTTACAAAGCTGTCTTTGTAGGTGGCTCCACCTAGCATAATTGCAATAGGAAGATACTTGATATCAAAAAAAGCAATGGAAAAGGCCAATCCTGCTATAAAGAACGCCTTAAATAGGTTTAATAGGAGAACCCTGGCTGTAGTAATTCCCATTCCATAATTATCAAATGGAAGGTATCTTCCAACTTCGTATTCTGTCTTACTTATTAATATTCTTCCAAAGGTGCTGAAACAAAATAACTTGTATATGCTAAATAAAACTTTTTCCATCTTTCACCTTCTGCCACTGTTTAATAAATTTTTATAAAGTTACTTGTTTCTCCTTCCGGTAACCTCCCATATATTGCCTCCTGTGTCTCCCTGCTAAGTTCGTCTTTTAGCACATACTTATCACCACTTTTTATATGCAACAAGCCTTTCTGTAAATGCTTCATCACTATCACTTGGTACTATCTCACTTATTTTATCGATATATCTTTTGCCAAACTGATTCTTCTTAACGTGAATATTAATTCTTACAGAGTTAACCGCTTGTTTTTAGTGCTATAACCTCATTTCTGAAGTTTCCCTGCATAAGCAAAGAATTTCTTATATAGTGAATAAGAGCCGTTGTATCCTTTGCATGGTGTGTAAATAATGTAAATGCGGAAGCATTTTGAGCGATTTGTACTAGGAATAATACTGCCTGCATGGTGGCAACTTCCCCAAGTATGGTGACATTTCCATCTGTTTTCTTTGTAAAATCAAGACCCTTCCTGTATCCCAACACCTTCAGTCTCCTTGAAACTTACTATATTCCTGCCTGGAAGCCTTGCTCTTAGATGCAGCTCAAATGACATCTCAGCTACTCTTATATTTAACCAGCTCGGAATAAACTTAACCATTGCAGCTAAAAGGGTGGTTTTACCTGAACCCTGTTCTCCTGTTATTGCTATTAGCCTCTCACCTATAATCAGGTATTTTAGAAGCTTTATTATATCTTCTGAACCATCATCCGTAATTATATCTTCAAGCTCAAGAATCTTCTCCATCCTGAACTTTCTTATAAAAAAGCTCCAGCTTTCACAAAATGGCGGTCTTGACACAGAAGCTCTTGAACCATCGTTTAGCTCTGCCACCACATAGCCACGCCTTTCAGACAACTGTCCCTATGCCGTAGCTCTTGCAGAGATTTCCTGCATATTCTCTTTAATCTCTGCTTCTCCCTTATACTTAAGGAAATGACAGACTTATGGTATTTCCCTTATACATAAGCCATACATAGTATTCTCCATTATCACTTGATACCCCTCCTGATATCCCGTCTATAACCATAGGCAGCAAAGAGTCTATTATGCCATTTCCCTTATAATTCTCATAAATCTGCTGGCTTAAAATCTCCATTTTTTTCAGGAAAAGTAATATCCCTCATAGCTTATCCTGCCAAACGCCCTGTTAAGCGCTTTTTTTCATCTATATCTCTCTTGTCAGACTTCATTAACATATCAGAGAAATATTTATCAATAAGCTTTTCAAGTGCCCATATTGCCATATTTTTAAGGTGCTTTTTTTCAAGCATGACCTTAAACTTGTATTCTGAATCTTCCTTTAAGTATATATCTATGTTATCCTCAGTTATTTTTATATTTATCTGCAAGCAGATTGGTAATATAACTTTTAATAAAATATCTTTGACGCTTCATTACCTGAACCGCAGGTTCTAAGAGCTTCTCTTAGTTCTTCTCTTTTTTTCAATTCTTATCAGTCTTTCCCGCAGAAGAAATGGACCAATATTAAGATTAACCCTCAAAAAGCTGCGTAAAAATCTTCCTTAATCGCCGCCAAAAAGCTCTTCAAAATCCATTAACTTTATCAGTTGTATTTATTTTCCTAAGGGATTTTTTTGTCATACATTAATCTCCGTTTGGGAGTCATTATCTGACTGAATTTTTTTATAAGCAGTTATTTTTCTAAGCTGCGATATCAGTTCAAATGTTTTTTTCGCCCCTTGTTGACCAGAGATTTTTTTGTTAGAAAAACTTGATAAACTTCCATTTTTACAAATTCCTAGTAGAGATTCACAATAAGGTATATATGATATGCTTACATCATCCGTGCTATAAGTTGAAATGAACTTGTCAAATCCAATGTTTTTCGTTTTTTTCTTATATCTGCTTACTAAAAAGGCAGGTCTTATCTTTATCAAATGAATGTTCACTCAAAAACACTACCCAATTCATCTTGAGGAACATTTACAAAAACCAGATCTGAACGTTCTATTATTCTCTTCGTAGTCAAAAGTACGTGTTTTTTCAAATCTACAAAAACTACTTCATATCTAACCAATAGCTCATCCAACAATCTATCGATTATCTTATTCATTTCATAATCGAAGAGATTATGGTTGGATGAAACCTGCGGAAAAATAGTACAATTTTTCCGTCTGCCATCCGCACTGCTGCATTTCCTATTCCGTTTACCGGAAGTCCCGCCTTCATTAAACCATAATAATAGTTAATATAATTGTTTCTGCCATAATAAATCGGTTCTTCAAATGCAAAAGGTAAATTCCTTTTTCCCAACCAGTATGTCCTCTAGGCTATACCTTCCCGGAACATGATTTTTCAAACAATGCAACTCTTTTCTTATATCGTTGAGCATAAAAAAATGCGAGATTAATGCAGCATTAGTGGTAACGCCTGTTCTAATCTCTGCACTGCTCCAAAAAGCAACGAGCATAAACAACCTCCTACGCACAAAAATAATTATTTTAGAATACCCTGGACTTAAAACTAAATAACTGAGTAAATATTATATTGGTAATCCAGCTCTATATTATCCAAATAAATACTTAGAACTCAATAATCAGATTTAATTCAAACTTGATTCATAGATAAAATAATACCCTCTAAAAATCCCTTTTGTAAAGGCTTTTTAGAGGGTATTATGTGTAGAAATTAGGGGCTTATTTTTTGTATAACTCACTACAAACTTTAAAACCCAGTTGATTTCCAGTTTTTTTAGTATAACTTTGCACAAAGTGTAGGTGGTTGTCTAATAAAACTACTTTGCTCCATACTGTTTATAATAGTCGTCAATTCTTGCCTTTATCTCATCGTTAATAATAATCTTTCCATTAACTTCTCTGTTATAAAGGTATTCTATAACTTCTTTCATTGTAACTATAGCACCTGTTGGGAAATCCGTAAAGAGATGAAACTTCTTTAAGTGCACTTTCTTCACTCTTGCCCTTTTTCTCCTCTGTCAAGAGAAACCATCATACCTACTACCTTTACATCTCCCATTGATTTGATTATAGGATAGGTCTCTTCAATTGACTTACCTGAAGTAGTAACGTCTTCTATAATAACTACCTTATCACCTGACTTAATCTTGCTTCCCTAGTAATATTCCGGTATCGCCATGGTCTTTAATTTCTTTTCTGTTTGAAGAGTATCTGATTTCTTTACCGTAAAGCTCATCAAAAGCAGCCACTGTTGCCACTGACAAAGGAATACCCTTATACGCAGGTCCAAATAAGACATCAAAAATCATCCCCATAGGCATTATGAATAGCCATTGCATAAAATTTGCCAAGTCTTCTTAACTGGCTTCCTGTCACATAAGCGCCTGCATTCATAAAAAATGGTGACTGTCTGCCACTTTTAAGTGTAAAATCTCCAAACTTAAGAACTTCGCTTTCCACCATAAATTCAATAAATTCCTGCTTATACTGTTCCATACCTATCCTCCTAAAAAAATACAATTCAATCTTGCAAGAGTTTCCAAATCATGTGATTACATAGTATATTAGTCTTCCCGCCTAAAAGTGTATATCACATTAAGAATATATTTGTTATGAAATTCAGTCAGAATTTCTTAACAAACAAAAAAAGCTGTCACTACTCCGGTAACAGCTCTTTTATAATCATTTAATTAAGCACGTTCTACACGATTGCTACGAAGGCATGAAGCACATACATGCATAGTCTTAGCACCACCAGGAGTCTTAACTCTGACAGTTCTAACGTTAGCCTTCCAAGCTCTGTTGTTTCTTCTGTGGGAATGGCTCACAGCTATACCAAAGCTAACACCTTTTCCACAAACATCACACTTTGCCATTACAGCACCTCCTCTATCTCCAATGGATATTTTAGGTTTACACACAAAAACACACTAGCTAATTTTTAGCAGAAACTTCGCATAATTGCAAGCCCAAATTTTTTTAAAGTCGATGTATTGCCTTTGCTTTATTGCTAAAACAGCATTATAAGTCTAGCTTTCTTTCAGCAAGATAAGAAAATCTTAAAAAAAGATAAAATTAAAAAGAGGTCTTCTATGACATAACTTTCATCATAGAAGACCCAATTATATTGGTAATAATCCTGCTTATCAGGAATCTTTAATTGTTGTGAGCTTATCAATAACAGCATCACATCAATGAAAGCTATTCCTTACAAAATTAAGCCTTTTCAACACCAAGATACTCTAAGATACCCTTAGCTGCGTGTTTTCCGGCACCCATTGCAAGGATAACTGTAGCTGCACCTGTAACTGCATCACCACCGGCATATACACCTACCTTGGTTGTTTCACCATTTTCATCCTTAGCAACAAGACATCCCCATTTATTTGCCTCAAGTCCTTCAGTTGTTGAAGAAATAAGTGGGTTAGGACTTGTACCAAGTGACATGATCACTGTATCGCAGTCGATAACAAATTCTGAGTTAGGAACTTCCTGTGGCCTTCTACGACCTGACTCATCAGGCTCACCAAGCTCCATTTTAACGCATTTACATCCCTTTACCCAGCCGTTCTCATCTTCAATAATCTCAACAGGATTGGTGAGTACGTCAAAGATAATACCTTCTTCTTTAGCGTGGTGAACTTCTTCTACTCTGGCTGGAAGCTCTTCTTCAGATCTTCTATATACGATATGTGTCTCGCACCAAGTCTTAAAGCAGTTCTTGCAGCGTCCATAGCCACGTTACCACCACCCTACTACTACAACCTTCTTACCAGGATGTATAGGTGTATCATAATTATCATCAAAAGCCTTCATAAGGTTTGATCTTGTAAGTACTCATTGGCTGAGAATACACCGTTTGCATTCTCACCAGGGATACCCATAAACTTAGGGAAGACCTGCTCCTGAGCCGATAAATACAGCATCAAAGCCTTCCTCTTCCATAAGCTGGTCTATAGTAAGAGATCTTCCGATTACGTAGTCAGTCTTAATCTCAACGCCAAGAGCCTTTAACGTTATCAACCTCGTACTTAACTACTGTTTCCTTAGGAAGACGGAACTCAGGAATACCATATACGAGTACGCCGCCTGCCTCATGAAGAGCCTCATAGATAACTACTTCACAGCCAGCCTTAGCAAGGTCGCCTGCTGCTGTAAGTCCCGCAGGACCTGCACCAATAACTGCTACTCTCTTGCCATTCTTAGCCTTTGCAGGCTCAGGACGAATACCCTGCTCACGAGCCCAGTCAGCTGTAAATCTCTCGAGCTTACCAATAGATACTGAATCACCCTTTATTCCTCTTACACAGTACTTCTCACACTGTGATTCCTGAGGACAGACACGGCCGCATACAGCAGGAAGTGCACTGTATTTGCTTATAGTCTCATAAGCGCCCTTTAACATCCCCTTCTTTAACTCTCATGATAAAGCCCGGAATATCGATACCTACAGGACATCCACCTACACAGCGGGGATTCTTACAATTTAAGCATCTTGTAGACTCTTCCATAGCCTCTTCAATATTATATCCATAACAAACTTCTTCAAAGTTATGTGCTCTTACCTTAGCTTCCTGTTCTCTGACAGGAATTCTAACCATTGGATTAACTGCCATTTTATTATCTCCTTTATTAACTTAGAATTAATCTACCTTCTGAGGATTAGGTGTAGCACAACCAGGTCCCTTATGTGTCTCACCTTCCTGTTCCTTCAACAACTTTCTTCCTTCTTCAGACTTGTACATACGCTGTCTGTTCATAGCCTCATCAAAGTTAATAAGATGTCCGTCAAACTCAGGTCCGTCTACACAGGCAAATTTAATCTTACCGCCTACTGAAAGACGACAGGCACCACACATACCTGTACCATCAACCATGATTGGGTTCATACTTACTATAGTAGGTATACCAAGTTCTTTAGTTGTAAGACAGACAAACTTCATCATTATCATTGGTCCGATAGCAACAACTCTTGTATATTCTTTACCATGATTAGCAAGAAGATCTTTAAGGCAGTCATTTACATTACCTTTGAAGCCATAAGATCCATCATCAGTTGCTATATAAAGATTAGCAGCCCACTGCTTCATCTCTTCTTCAAGAATAATAAGATCCTTGGTTCTTGCACCTATAATAACATCGGCCTCGTAGCCATTCTCCTTTAACCACTTAACCTGTGGATATACAGGAGCGGTACCAACACCACCCGCCATAAAAAGAATCTTCTCTTTAGCAAGTTCTTCTCTTGGCATAGTACAAAGCTCAGAAGGCTGTCCAAGAGGTCCCACTACATCGTGGTATCCATTCTCATCAGCATCTCTCATACGCATTGTGGAAGCTCCAACTGCCTGGTAAACAAGTGTTATTGTATTTTTTTCCCTATCATAATCACAAATGGTAAGTGGAACTCTCTCAGCTTTTTTTCATCAAGCCTTACAATAACAAACTGTCCCGGAAGGCAAGCTTTGGCAACATTAGGTGCCTCTACATCTACTAACCAGATATTGTTGGCTAAGTAGCGCTTATTTACAACCTTAAACATTTTTCATCCTCCTAAATTCACTATACGTAACCTGTACATCACTAAGCTTTCAAGTTCATACAGCACGATTTAATTTCACCTTGATAATAATATCACAAAATTTGAAAAATAATAAAACCAGTATTAGAGATTTTTATCAATAAATGCAAAAAAATCTACTATATGTAGTTAGTTATAACTAATTATTTTTGAGATTTTTTGATAATTAACAAGTCTTTCTCCAAGCTCCTCCATTGATTCAACTATAGCCATTGCACCTGAGTCCTCTAGGAATTTCCTATCCTTAAAGCCCCATAGTACCGAAATACAAGGTATGCCTGCATTCTTAGCTGTCTGTATGTCTACCTCCGAATCTCCAATGTATACTGAGTGTTTCAACTTGTCTGCACCCATTTCCTCCATTGCCATAAATACCATGTCAGGCTCGGGTTTATGCCTTATACTTGGTTTTTCGCCTATGGCGGACTTTATCCTCTCTCCAAAGAACTTGGCACTTAGGCTCTTGACTGCTGAATCTATCTTGTTTGACACTATGGCTATGTCAAAGCCATTTTCAAGAAGCTTATCAAGCATATCAAGGGTTCCCAGGTAAGGTGAGGTCTTTATATCCGAATGAGAATTATAGTAAAGGCTAAAATCATCATAGAATTTATCTATAAATCTATCATCTGCTTTGTATTCGGGAGGAACTGCCCTCTCTACCAGCTTTTCTGACACCGTTTCCAACAAAATTTCTTACCTCATCCCTTGTTCTTAGAGTAAAATTATGCTTGCCAAGTATGTAGTTCATAGAGTCGGTAAGGTCATCCAAGGTATCAAGAAGAGTTCCGTCAAGGTCAAAAATAGCATATCTTTTTAGTCAATTTCATACCTCCTGACAGGTATAGCTGTCTTTTATATTTCCCTCAAAATCCTTCCACACAAATTCTTTGTTGTCATAAGTCATGTAGCCATGGTGGCTGTTTTCCTTAGGTATGGAAGCAGATCCCGGATTCATATAAATATAGTTATCGTAAGCTACGCATTTTGGCACATGCGTATGCCCACATAGCAGTATATCCCCCTTGTGGAGTTTTGGAGGATTGTTCTCGCCAAATATATGTCCATGTGTGGCGAAAATATTTGATTCCATCTACATTTACAATTATATAATCGGCAAGACATGGAAAATCAAGCACCATCTGGTCTACCTCTGCCTCACAATTTCCTCTTACACAGAGGATTTTTATCGCTTAGAGGATTTAAGAGGGCTATAACCTCCTTAGGATTATGCTCAAAGGGCAGGTCATTCCTTGGACCATGATACAAAATATCTCCCAAGAGAAGTAGTTTATCTGCCTTTTCTTTTTCAAAGCTCTCCACTACCTTTTTAGCATAATAAGCCGAGCCATGAATGTCTGACGCTATAAGTAATTTCATTGTTTTTTTCCTTTCACATTGTATGAATATCAGTTTATTCTTTACTGATGCTTTCTATAAGTGTAAAGATTATTTTAGCACAAAATTTGTGTGAATGCATCCTT
>BNJV01001559.1_pt1 | contig 117254 bp, 166 predicted proteins | sample 8540591 | NCBI WGS metagenome assembly BNJV01 (sample SAMD00202457, study PRJDB9452) | human saliva metagenome | host: Homo sapiens
AAATTAAATAAATAAAGAAAGTAGCACATAAACTGAACTAATTTTATGGGATGTTGAATAATAAAAGAAGATAAGGCTGTGAGAATTTAATCAAAATATTAGAACAAATCAAGATTAATAGTTGAAAGTTTTACCAACACCTGGAAAAGTATTGAAGCAGGTGAGCCTTTGAACTTGTCTTAAAGATGAAATGCTTCATAGTATACAAATGCAAGCAACATATTATTTGCATTTGATTTCGAAAAATAGATAATAGTCCGCTGTTGGAAAACGGTTCAAGTTCAGCAGCAGTTAATCTTTGAGTTGCAGGCGCAAGCACAGAGATAAGATCGAAAATGGCATCAAAGCTCAACAGAGCAAAGATCATATAGTTTAAAAAATAAATGAAAAATTTGACTGGAATTTAAAAAATGCAGAAGAATCATAACACACAGATACATTCGTACATCAATTAGCGAAATTGAAAATAGGTAATTTGACTGCCCCAAGCGATATAAAAGTAGGAGAAGATATAAATGTAACTTTCATAACACAATACAGGAAAGGTTCTTTCATATAATGTGGGGTGTGTAATTTGAAGCTCCTTATTTAAAAATAACGAAGTTTATGTTGGAAATACAAGCCCGTGAAACAGGAAATGTAGATGCCAGGTGACAGGCGCTGGTGGTGGAGAATCAGAAAAGCAGAAGAAGTTATGAAATGATGCCGAGAAGTATTCACAGAAGAGAAAGAAAGAAGGTTCTGGTAATGAATCTAATAATACAGATGGAACTGGAAGGATGCGACAACAAAGCGAAAACAGAATCGATGTTAAGGAGTTCAATATATTTGCAGCATAAATTTGTTATTCGCAATTGTTATAATAGCGTTACTTTATGTTTATTACAAAAAGTTAAAGTAAGAAAACAATGAGAAGCTTAATGAAATGGCCGACTTACTAAAAGATGAGCATAAAGGAATCTGAACAGACGTGGTTGGCTAGAACCAGCCCTTACTGTTTTGGGAGTTATTATAGGTACAACCAGTTGTAATCATGGCATTCAGCATAGGTTTAGGGATGATTTGCAACCAAGATGTTAAAGAACTGTGTTCATTAACAGCTATAGATGGGTATGAATGAGCATGGATGATATTGCAAATCAGAGTGCCAAAGATATTAACCCGATGGAATTATTGCTGAAGATTTTCTCAAAATACCTAATGTAAAGGGTAAGTTTTCACCTGTGGCTTGATATAGATGCTATTTTGTTACAGAGGGAATTGGCGAGGCCAGTGTGAATATAAAAGGTGTGAAATAAAGCTGACTCTATGAGAGGGATGAGATTTGGGTGAGGGTTCATTGCGCAAAAGATGGACGGTGCAAAAGAAATAAGAGCATATTATAGGTAATAATGTATTACCAAGGTTTTGTGAACAAAACTAGCATTACTGTTACGATGACAAATGCTGCCTGATGTGTTAATGAATAAGAATTTCGCTACTATATTACCATCCAGACACCACGCCGCATTATTCCGCACAACTAATACGTCTCCGGATACTGCGCGTAACACTGCAAAGATGCCTGCAAAATATTTGTTTAGAAAAACTGCAGGCATGATATGGGAGCAGTATGAATGATTATAAATGCAGCATGTCTTATGGAGCATGGCACAGATTATAGACGCGCTTAAAACAGCTGAAAGAGTTAGATGTACAAAGTTAGCTGCGGTCAGCCACACTAAGAAAGGAAAGCCGTATAAGTTATTTTGTATACGAATCCAGGAGTGGCTGTGTGTGTGGATGATACAGAAGATATGTTTCTGATTACAGTTCAAACAACAAATTCATGGGTTTTCAAGCGGATTCTAATATGGAATGGCTGAGCACAGTCAAAAATGACCTAAGATGATTACAGGCTTTCTTGTGGTATGAAAGTGTTTATTTCTCTGATAGTAGCGGCAGGTATATGGTACCATATACTATGAGTGAGTGTCGATTTACGAGGAGAACTAAAAGAAATGGGAAATTATGAGAAGTTCTTAACGTTGTGATATATGAATGTACAAATGAGATATGTTCTCATGAGATCAGGTATACCAGGACTTTTTAGGTGAGGTATAATGGCGCGACAGCTATGCGGCAGTGGCAGCTTTTGCCATCAACGAAACTGGGAGCTGGCTGCAGACTTTACAGGCGTGCAACAGGTGATCATCACAACACCCCATGGTTAGCCTTTGTTTGCCTTGGCGTTCCCAACCATATGGTGGGTATGTTGGCTTTGAAGGCTTTCTTCCTACTCTTAGAGCCATGACGATGAGCCCTCTTGCAGCTCTAAGAATGATTAGATACTTGTAAAGGTATTGTTGGATAAGCTATAATATCAGCTGAATAGGCATATTGGCCTCTTTTGATGATGTAATGCCAGATTGATGATTATAAAATTGAGGGAGAGAGCAATGAATTATACGAGTGAAAATTTGAGAAAGAGTATGGCTACCTACATGCTAACTGTTACAGCTGCTGAGTTTTGGAAGCGTAGCAGTAAAGGCGTTTCAATAAAACAAATCTAAATGTGATGCTCCGTGGAGTTTAGAAGAGGAAAAGCTACAAGACAAATGGTATTGAGAAACATCACGGTTTTGGAGTATTTCGAAGATGCAGTTGATTTGCACGTAGATGCTTTACATTCAGAAGCGGCAAAAGAATCAGGGCTCGATGTGTTTCAGAGACCGGAGATAAGTCGAAAAAGTAATATAAAGGTGAAGATTTTGCCTCTACAAAATGCATGTGGCTGTTAAGCCTGAACTTGCCTTTAGATGAATATAGGAGCAGAGGTCACAAAAGCGTTCACAGAAGTTACAGATGAAGATGCTGAAGCCGATCAATCACACAGCAAAGAAAGAGACTCCAGATTGGGTAGCTGCTGAAAGACCTGACGTAGATGGTGATCGCAGTGATGAGATTTTGATACAAGTGATGTTGACGGTGTTCGTTTTGATGGTGGAAAAGGTGAAAGATTATCCACTTATAATAGGTTCTCATTCATTTATTGAAGGGTTTGAGGAGCAACTTTATAGGACATACTTAAATGAAACGATTCGATATAATCGCTTGGCTTTTCCTGGTGAAAAGGTACACTCAAAAGTCTGTAAAGGCGAAAGCCAGCTGCATTTAATGTTACAATAAAAGATATGATAAGAAAAAGAATTACCTGAGCTTGAGTGGTGAGTTTGCGGCGGCGGTATGAATTTGATATCTTTTGAAGAGTACACAAAAGGGACTTAAAAGAGAAGAGGATTAGCATCTTACTAGAAGAGACAGCTAAAGTTCAAAATGAAAATGCAAGTTCTTGAAAAAGTAGTAGAAAAATGCAGCTGTCGAGATTCCTGATCTAATGTTAAATCTACAGATTGATAATAAGGATTAAATGATTACGTTAGAAGAATGCAAAGCCTGCTAGGTTTATACCACTTCGATCAATATATGGAATCACAGGCACATGACCATGGATTCAGCAGAGACCAAAGTGAGCAAATGCTAAAAGAAGCATAGACAAGATTAACTCTTTGAAACCAGTAGCTGTGACAGAGAAACTTGAAGCCTAGTGAAGAGATCTGGATTGAGAACTTCAAAAGACAGCTGATCAATATGAGATGGAGCTTGATAAGATAAAAGAACTGTTGGAGAAGCAAGAGCGTAAACAGATGGCTAATGATCAAGGTTCAAAAGCAGTTGATTTCTCAGTTAGAAAATGCTAAGTCGTATAAAAAGTGAAGAAAATGTAAAATTTGATTTTTGCACAAGTATGGTGCACGAACTTGAATGCAGAGTAGATTGCTGCAGCATAGCATAAAGCTGTCGTTAATGCTTATGCTATTTCTTGGCCATAGAAAGTTCGGCAATGAGGAGGAAAAGATGGGTTGAGTACAGTCATGAGAACAAAAAGCCCAGAGGAGAGCTTTTGGTATATATCCAAGCACTTTTCAGGATAGAATTATATTTTTAAATGATGAAGTAAACGATGCAACAAGCATGGTTTAGTGAAAGCTCACGCCAGTCATTCCTAGATTCCAGTCAAACGTCCAACAAAGGATATAAACCTATACTTAAATTCACTACTGGTAGCGATAGTATGCAGGTAATGGCTATTTATGATACCATGTCTGTATGTCAAAATCGTGATGTTTCAACTATTTGTGCGCTGGGCATGGCGGCTAGTATGGCGTGCTACTGGCAGTGGAACTAAAAGGTAAAGGTGATATGCTGCAAACTCAAGAAATACTGATACATCGACTCTGGAGGCGGAGCACAGGGACGGGCACAACGATATTAAGATAGTTGCAGATCATACACTTTAGAACAAAGAAAGGAAGAGTTAAATTCTATATTAGCGGCAAACTACAGGTGAAACCTATAGAAGTATTGTAGTCAGATACAGAAGAGATAATTATATGTCTGCTACTGGGCACAGCTGCAGAATGATGGTCTTCTAGACAGAGTTATAGGGCATCACTGAGGAGGAAAGGGTGGCAAATAAAGATAAAGATGCAAGAATACCATAGCTCGTTTTGTGGAAAAGATGAGAAGCACATGTAGAAAAATTAATATCAGGCCTAATGGAATTTTTATTTGTGATGAGTGTATAGGGACTTTGTAATGAAAATAACTTGCAGATGAATTTGGTATTCCGAAGATAGAGAAGATGTTTTGAAGATATTAATCTACTAAAACCTAAGCAAATAAAAGAATTTTAGACGATTATGTTATAGGTCAAGATGAAAGCTAAGAAAGTACTAGGTGGCTGTATATAATCACTATAAAAGAATTTTATCTAAGGAAGATACGAGTATAGATATACAAAATCTAATATTTTAACGCTTGGACCAACAGGTTCAGGTAAGACTACCTTTCGCAAACATTAAAGCTAAGATATTGAATGTTCCGTTTGCAATCGCAGATGCCACGAGTCTTACGGAAGCAGGTTGTGTAGGAGAGGATGTAGAGAATATTCCATTAAAAGCTCCTACAGGCGGCTGATGATGATATACAGAGCAGAACATGGTATTATTTATATAGATGAAATAGATAAAATAACTATCAGAAATGTAAGCACACAAGAGATGCAGAGCGGAGAAGGTGTCTGCAAGCCCTACTGAAAATCTAGAAGGACTTAAGGGCGGTACGCCCTGGGTGGTAGAAAGCATCCAGACAAGAATTAGTAAAGATGATACAGAATATTTTGTTTATTTGTGGTGGTGCTTTTGATAGGTTGAAAAGATTGAGAGAGAATAGCCCAATGTAGGAGTTATGAGGCTTTAACTCTGATGTTGTTAGTAGAAACTACTAAAAGAGGTAGATGAACTTTTCAAACTTACTGCCTAAGGATCTTACAAAATCTGGTTTACTACCTGAGTTTATAGGACGACTCGGGTACAAGCTTGCCAAATATGTTAGATGAAGCAGTTTGTTAATATCTTAACAAAACCTAGAAATGCATTAACAAAACAACATAAAAAGCTACTGGAACTCGATGAAGTTAAGCTTGAATTTGAAGGATGAGTTTACTAGAGAATTAGCTGAGACAAGCACTGGAGACAAAACAGGAGCTAGAGGACTCCCTGTGGTATAAATAGAAAAAGGATGAATATGATGTATGAAGTCTGATCGGATGACAATATCAGCACTTGTAAGATAAGTTTAGATACTATAAAATCGGAGAATATGAATTGGTTTATAGAGATAATACAAAGGGCATGAAAGAATAGACTAAGAGTTTCGATTACTGAAATTTTAACTTTATAAAACAATTAATGAGGTTATAATGAAAGAGTATAAAACGAGTGCCGACAGTGGCTCTTAGAGGCCTAGTAGCTTTTTCCGAATACAGTCTATACATTGATAGTTAACAGAGCTAAATCTGGCGCAAAGCTATTGAGCGTGCTATGGCTGATGATGAAAATATTTGCTCGTACAGAATAATTATGCTATTTTAGAACCTGAATTAGATGACTTATATAGGTATGGAAACATATTGTAGAATAGCAGGTGAGTTGAACAATACTAAAAGTACTCATGAGAGTTACGGTTGAAGGTTTAGAAGATGCGAACCTTAGAAATGAGTGAAAGATGATTCTTATCTTATAGGGTCACATAAGGAGTGCAATAAGTGTATCACTGTAGTGAGCGAAGATATAATATTCTGAGTGAAGCTAAAGAAGCTATGTGTGAGAGTTACAAAAGATTTACTTGGGAGAATTTATATCTAAGGTAAGAGTACAAATATGAGGATTGTTATACTGGAGACTTTTAGTTAGAATTATTACTAAAAAGTGAGCAAAATGATTTTGTTTTGGATTACAAAGTAAAAACCAAGAAGTGTTGGAAAATGATAATCTTAGAAAGAAATATATGAGATACTAGTTTTCATATATTATAAAAAGAAAATGAAATATTACTATAAAGCAAAAATTTTCAACACTGCAGTTAAGAGAACAAATAGATATGAATCAAAAAGAATATGTACTTAGAGAACAATCAAAATCTATTCAAAATGAATTAGGTGACAGCTCACCTGTTTCAAGCTTGATACTTATGAAGAAAAACTTGAAAAGCTCCACATATCCAAGGAAGCAAAAGATAAAGTGATGAAAGAAATTTCAAGACTTAGAGCTATGCCTAGCGGTTCAAGAACTAAATGTTATTAGAAACTATCTAGAAACTGTATTTGATATTCCTGGAATACAAAGGATAATACGGATATAAAGAAAGCGGCTTCGATTGAGATGAGAGCATTATGGATTGGAAAAAGTAGAAAGAGAACTATTGAATATCTAGCGGTAAGATATACAAATCTTAATGGTCAGTAGTCCTATTCTTTGTCTCGGACGCCGGTACAGGAAAACCAGTATGCAAAGAAGTGTCAAATGCATTAGTAAATAAAAATATATTCGTATAAGCCTTGGTGGTGTGCGGATGAGGCAGAAAGCCAGAGGACATAGAAAAACTTACATGGGAGCGGCGCCGAGATTAGGGTGATGGACTTAGACAAGCAAAGTGCAAGTAATCTCTTATGTTATTAGATGAGATCAGATAGGTCAAGTAGTGATTATAAAGATATAAGCCCAGCTTCTGTGGAGGTTTTAGATCTGCAAAGCAAAATCACTGCTTTAGAGACAAATTATGCAGAAATTCCTAGAGATTTATCAAGAGTATTATTTATACAACAGTGCAAAATTCTATTTTCACTGTTCCCAGACCTCTCTCGATAGAATGGAGCTTATGAAATTTCTGTATACAGAGAATAGAAATTCCAGTAGCTACAAAGATTATTTTACTTAGCAATTGTTGGAAAATGGTCTCAGCTTTCATGTAAGTATAACAGATGAAGTTTTGAAAAATATGTCATAATTATACTAGAGAAGCAAGTTTAGAAATCTTGAAAAGACAAATAGAAACGTTTTCCAGAAAATGTGCTAGAAAAGTTTTAGAAGGAAGAAAAAGACTAAAATGAAGTTATAAGTCCAAAAGATAGAAGAATTTCTAGTGAGGAAAAAGGTGAGTTTTGAACTTGCAAAATGAAAAGATGAGATTGGAATAGTTAGAGGTTTGGCATGGACCAGTGTAGGTGGAGATACTCTGACAAATAGAAGAGATTAATGTAAAGGTGCCGGAAAACTGGTTTTGACCGGTCAATGGGAGATGTAATGAAAGAATCTGCACAATATAGCTTATACTTGTGTTAAATCTCTGCGGATACCTATAAGATAGATATAAAAGACTTTGAAGATAAGGATGTGTACCTTACATATGGCCTGCAGTGAGCTGTACCAAAGATGGACCATAGTGCAGGTATAACAATGACTACAGCGATTCTTTCAGTATTTACAAATAAAAAGGTTAGAAAAGACGTAGCTATGACGGGAGAAGTTACTTTTAAGAGGTAGGGTTTTACCTATAGGTGGTTTAAAAGAGAAATTACTTGCAGCCAAGCTTGCAGGGATGAAAACTGTTATAGTTCCGAAAAATAAACTTGATGTAGAAGAAATTTCAAAAGAGATATTAGATAAGCTGGAAATAGTATGCCGATGAAATAAAAGGAAGCATTAGATTTGGCTAGATAGGAAGATATATGATTATAAAGAGAGGCGATATTAGAAACGGTTTGTGGTATAAGCAGTTCTTTTCTCCTAAAACAATTTTTCTCCGGAGATAGCTTTGCAGGAAAAATCAAATGTAGGAAAGTCCAGTCTTATAAATGCATTAATGAATAGAAAAGCTTTTAGCAGAACATCCAGTTCTCGGTAAAGACACAAACTGTAAACTTTATAGAGTAAATGGAAATTGTATTATGTAGATTTCACCCGTTATGGTTATGCAAAAGGTAGCGAAAATAAAAGCAAAATGGGGTAAGATGATAGAAAAGGTATTTTCATACATCAGAGCAACTAAAAGCAGTATTTCTTCTTATAGATATTAGACATGAGCTTTTCCAGCTAATGATAAGTTTTATGTATTCTTGGGTTAGAGAACAAGGGTTTAGACCTATTATAATAGCCACAAAGTTAGATAAAAATAAATCGTTCTCAGGTACCTACATATTAAAATGTTAAAAGAGAGTTTGAATTTGGAAAAAGATACTAAAGTATTTCCTTTTTCAGCTTTTTAAAATAAAACAAGGAAAAGAAGAGATAATAGAAGAAATAGAAAAATTTAATAAATTAAAAAGAGGTTTGTTATGGAACAAATGAATTTATTTAGTTCATTTTCTGCATATTCAAATTTCAATAAACCACTTGCTACAAGACTAAGACCTAGAGATTTTGGATGAATTTGTGAGGTCAAAGGCATTTGCTTGATAAAGGTGGGTTTTGAGCGCAAATGAGGAAAGTGATACTATGGGTTCTGGCGATATTTTGCACCTCCGGGTGTAGGATAGACTACTCTGCCGGTATTATCGCAAATATTACAAAATCAAGATATGTGGAATTTTCAGCAGTATCTCAGGGTATAAAAAGAGATAAAAAGATATTATGAAAAGAAGCAGAAGAAGCTAGATTACTCGAAAGAGAACTATGGTCTTTGTAGATGAGATTCATAGGGTTTTAATAAAAGCTCAACACATGACGCATTTTACCTTTGTATGTAGAAAAAGGGCAGTATAGTCCTTATAGGAGCTACAACAGAAAATCCTGAGTTTTGAGGTAAATGCAGTCTTTATTTCCAGAGCTAAAGTTTTTGTTTCAAAAGCTTTAGAAAAAGAAGACATATATCTCTTTAAAAGAGAAGTTTGGAGACACAAGAGCTTTTCCGGATAAGAGGGGTACACTATAGATGAAGTGCTACTGAATGCACTTGCTTTGTATGCAAAATGGAGATGCCAGAATGCTTGAATACTCTTGAATTGGCTGAATAATGTATCTAATGAGGGAATAGATGTTTACATAGATAAGAAGGTTTTTCTATCTATTAGATAAAATGAGTTTTCTTTATGATAAGAATGGAGAAGAATAGTGTAATCTTATTTCGGCATTGCACAAGACTATGAGAAATTCAGATCCCGATGGCAGCATCTATTGGTTGAGCCGTATGCTTGAAAGTGGGGAGAAGCCACTCTTCATAGCTAGGGCGTATACACAATTTGCAGGCGAAGATATAGGACTGGCTGATAATAGAGCTCTTGGCATTGCCATAGATGCTCATAATGCTTGTCGTTATCTCGGATTACCGATTGTGATCTTGCACTTACTCAAAAGCAGTTATATATATGGCATTAGCACTCAAAATCAAACCTGTGTATAAAAGGTTGGCAGCAAAAGCAGACGTGAAAATACAGAAAATGAACCTCACCTCTACATCTTAGAAAATCGCCTACAAAAGCTTATACTGAATTAGGTTATGGAAAAAGGATTGCAAGTATGCATAGTAGTATAGTGAACATATAAGTAACCATGAAAAGGCTTACCACCTATTTTAGAAGACAGAGTGTATTATGAAGCAGGAGAATTGGGAGAAAAAGAGAATTAAGGAAAGATTGGCATATAAAGGGAATAAAACACAAAAATGGACACAGATTACATAAGACTCTAATATTTACTTATAAAGTTTGAATTAGGGACTTTTTATTGTATATCTCAGACAAAAGTAAGATTTAAGCTTTTATAAGGAGAAAGAGAAGATGAAAAGAAATATACATTGGCTATAGGTTTTAGCAAGTTTACTTATAGTAGCTTAGCAAAAAGATGTGAGTACAAATGAAACTGTAGCTGCCGAATAGTGGCTCAAAACTGAAAGTACAAGTGAAGCAGACAGCACATCCTTTTGTAACAGTGGATAACTGAAGAAGCAGCTAAAAAGAAGCAGGATTTCTAGTATAAAAGCTTCCTGATAATATAAGACGGCTACAACAGGATTTGTATAGAAGCTGTGATAAATCTATAATCCAAACTGCATATCAAGGCGAAGAACGAGATAGTATAAGAAAAAGCATTAGGTACAGAAGATAAGTTTTGCAGGAGATTATGACATGAATATCCTATGACTTGAAGTAACCTTAGCAATAATACAGTAGTAAACTCATTAGGGAGAGGATGAGCATATAAATATGGCTTATTGGAAGAAAATGGCACTTTATGCCATATATGCCAGTGGGCTTAGTTTGGAAGAAGTTACTGGGTTAGCAGAAGAAATAGAATAATCAGTGATAATAGACCATAAGGAGGTAAACTGGCATAAGGTATAGTTCACTTGTATATATATTTTTATTTTAAAAATATATATTATGCTTAAAGGTTTACAAGTGGGTTAAATAAAGTAAAAATTAAAAGTTAGTTTGGATATTCTAAACTAACTTATTTTGTTTGATAGAAAAGGAAAATTATGACAAAAGAGGATATTTTTGGATAGTTGAAGAAGAAGATGTAGAATTTATAAGATTACAATTTACAGATATGTTCGGTATTTTAAAGAATATTGCTATAACTGTAAGTCAACTCGAAAAAGCTCTTTAATAATAGATTTATGTTTGATGGTTCCAGTATAGAAGGTTTTGTGCATATGAAAAGATCTCCTGATATGTATTTACATCCTAATCTTGATACATTTAAAATCTTTCCTGGAGACCTAGCAAACAGGAAGGTAGCGATTTATTTGTGATGTGTATAGACCGATGGCAGAGCTTTTGAAGGTGATCCCAGAAATGTATTAAAAAGAGCCAGTGAGAAAGCAAGCGACAAGGGCTATAAGTTTTATGTAGTGAAGAAATTGAATTTATACTTTTAATATACAGATGAAGAGGGTGGTGCCAGTTTAATAGAGAGTGATAAGGCTTTCATATTTTGATGTAGGACCTTTGGATAATGCTGAGAATATAAGGCGTGATATAGTATTAAAATTTAGAAGATATGGATTATAAAGTCAGTGCTTCATCGAGCGAAATACGCTCAGCCAACATGAAGTGGATTGTAATATGAGGTGCTCTGAAAAGCGCAGCAGATACTATAATGACTAGTAAGTCTGCTATAAAAACTATAGCTAAGCATGGTTTATATGCGCTCGTTTATGCCTAAACATAGAAAATTCTAATGGTAACGGCCTGCATCTGAATATAGAATTAGAGATGAAAAGGGAAATAATCTTTTATTGACTCTGATGATGAAACAGGGCTTAGTGAATATGCTTATACTTTATGGCAGGAATATTAAAGCATATGGGTGAATGAGCCTACTTACCAACTTTAGTTAACTATCATAAAAGATTAGTACGGGATTTGATGCTGATATATAGTAACATGGAGTTCAAAGAGCAACAGAAGTACACTTATTAGAATACCTAGTGCATAGAGGTGGTGAAACTAGAGTAGAATTTAGATGTCCCGGATACTGCAAGCAATCATATTTTGTTTTTAGCTGCTTGTCTCACAAGCAGGACTTAGAGGAATTGAAGAGAAATTAAGACCTCAAAAAGTATTGATGATAATCTATTTACCTGAGCGAAAAAGAGATAAAAGAAAGAAATATACATATCTCACCTCAGAACTTTAGTGAAGCTATGAAAGTTTTTTAAAAACAGTGAGTTTATGAAAGTAGTTTTAGGAGAGCATAGTTTCAAAACAATATTTAGCTGCAAAAAGAAAAGAATGGAAAGAATACTTGAAATCGGTTTCTGATTGGGAGATTAAGTATACCTTATAAGTATTAGAGAGAAAGAGTGGTAGATATAATTGTTGCATTTCTAAAACAGAAGATGCAAAAGCAATTAAAAATATACTGATAAAAATGGTTATAAACGTTATAGCTACCGCTTTTTACAGGAGCTAAGGCTATACAACAAGCTCAATTCTTTGAAGAAGGTATACTATTTGTTCTTATGTTTTTCCTGATATGCTATATACGGAAATTAGAGAAAATCTTGATTTCGGTAGCAACATGTTCTTAGTCATGGGAGGGTACCAAGGTAATAGAGTGGAATGAAGTGAAATGTTATCTTCCCACATCGTCAAAAGTGACTGCTCAGTTAGTAGTGTGATATGCTTGTAGAAAGTATTCTAAGAAGTGGAAAAGAAAGAAGAAGTTTGTAAAACATAATCAAGACTTTGAACTTATAAAAAGGGCAAAAGGATTGATTAATGGAAAGAAATAATGATGACGGAGGAGCAGTGTATAGGTATCTCACAAAAGACTAGTATGAATAGTGGAAATTTATGTTAGATACAGCTCTAGGGAGTAATAAGTTTGAAGGAGTAATTTTATATGGAAATTTAATTTTACTAAGATGCAAAGTGTATAGGAAATGATTATGTATAGTATAGATTGCTTTAAATATAATCATTGAAAATCCGGGGTGAGCTTGCAAAAGATAGTAAGTGACAGGCATTATGGTATAGAAGTGATGGACTTATTTTAGTTTGTAAAAGTGAGCATGCAGATGTTCGTGTGAAGCTATGTATCAAATGCAGATGGTTCACGAGTCTGAAATGTGGGAATGAAAGTTAGATGTGTAGCAAAATTTGCTTACTGAGTCAAATGGCGTATGTAACAAAGATGAGTTTATTTTAGAAACTTAGCGGAGATAGTGAAGTTAGTAAAAGAAAAAGATGATAAAGGGCCAGCAAAAACTCATACAGATAGATATGGGAGTCCCTAAGCTTTGATAGTAAGTTACCTGAAAAATAAATATTGTGGGAGAAGAAAAAGAATTTATAGGTATAGATATGGGTAATCCTCATGCTACTCTATGTAGATTCAAAAAGGAACTTTATAATATGGATTTGGAAAATAGGAGATTTATATGAGACCTCATAAGCGTTTCCTAATAAAGTAAATTCTGAATTTATATATGTAGAAGATAAAAATATCTATATGAGGGGTATGGGGAAAGAGGAAGTGAGAAACCCTGCTTGCGGGAACAGGTGCTACAGCCAGTGCTTATGCAAGTATATTAAAAGGCGTTATTGATAAGAGTTGTAGTTCATTTAAAAGGTGAGATTTTAAAAATAAACTATGGATGAGTCCAGTCTCATATATATATGACTGGAGAAGAAAACTGTCTTTGTAGGAGGATAGAAATATAAGAAATGTGCATATTTTCTTATTTACTTGACTTATTATAAGAAGGCGTTATATGATGTATTCCTAATGCTTGATTTTAGGAGTGCAAGATATAAGCATAAAAGAGCCAGCTTTTACCGTAGGTTAGGTTATATTTTAACGGTAGCCGTGCGGCAGTAGGACTTGGTAATCTATGGATTTCCTGCTTGCTGCAAAATATGGTGGAGCCATATTCCTTTGCATATTTAATATTGAATGATGACTTTTGGATACGCCTTATAATTTCAGAAACTACACTTGGAAAATAATAAGAAAAGGACCTGTAGGAGCTTTTTGCTCATTACTGGAAAGGGTCTGTTTTAAGTTTGGAGGTTGGATAAATACTATTATTCCTACTCAGTTCCTTATTATTGTGTTATAGGTGGTTGGGTCTCTAAAATATACTTTGAATATTTAAGATTAAACGGAGCAACTCTTGCAAAACGATGGTTACTACCGTGTCTTGATAGTAACATTCAGTACTTTTTCGTTTATAGTATTTTAATTTTGTCTGTACTTGTAGTCGTTTTAGCATTGGTGTAAGTGATAAAAGGGTATAGGCGTTATCAACAATAGTAATGCCTATACTTATAGTTTTAGGAATAGTAATTTCTATATATTCTATGACTATGCCGGGTGCTATGGAGGTGTTAAATACTTTTTAATACCTAACTTTAAGAATTTTTCTATAATGACTATAGTATCTGCTATGGGACAAATGTTTTATCTCTATCTATAGCTATGGGTATACTCTATAACTTATGGTTCATATATGAAAGATGACAATGATATAGAGAGTTCAACAAAGCAAATAGAGTATTTCGACACGGCATTGCATATACTTGCAGGTCTTATGATAATACCGCAGTATTCGCTTTTTCAGGTGGAGATAGTAGGCGTCACGTCGGGCCTTCTTTATGTTTATAAGTTTACCAAAGGTATTTGCAAGTGTGAAATTTGGACCTGTAGGCGGAGCCTTATTCTTCGTTTTAGCATTCTTTGCAGCTCAGACCAGTGCGATTGCATTAGCTGAAACTGTAGTTGCTACTTTTTGGAGATCAATTTGGATTTAGTAGAAAATCAGTTCTAATATTGGCAATCATTATAATTGCTCTAGGATTATTATCTGCTTTAGGATTTAATGTTCTTAGTTTTGTAAGCTTTGCTAATATGGGTATTCTGATATATTTGATTTTGCTACAAACTCTATAATGATGCCTATAGCAGCCTTTGCAATTTGATACTTATAAATAGAGTAGTTGGACATGAAGAGATAGCGAAAAGGAACTTGAGAAACATTCATTTTAAGAGAAAGGCAATTTATATATTCACTATGAAATATTTTGCACCTGCTTGTCTTGTAATAATACTTATAAGTTCTATAATTAGTGTTATAAAATAAACTATTTTAACAAGGAGAATATATGTTTATATCTAAGAGAGATTTAGTATTAAATATTATTTTGACAATAGTTACCTGTGGTTTAGTGGGGTATCGTTTGGGAAGTACGAATAGCAGATGATATAAAACTGCTTTTCACCGGAGAGGAAAGTTAGTTAGCGGTATAGTTTTAGTTTTTACTAGTTTAGTTACTTGTGGTATATATTTCATTTTTGGGTTTATAATGCCGGAAATCAGTTAGAGCTGGTAAAAAGCAGGGTTATGGTTTACCCTACAGAGAGTAAAGGTCTTGTTTACGTAGTATTATCTATATTCGGATTTTCTATAGTAGCTTTTGGCTTTAATGCAAAAATGATTTGAATATCGTAGCTGATATTAACTTAAATAAGTCAGGTAACATGGATAATGTTGTGTAATAAAAAGAAAAATTTTTAGAATTTTAAAACTTATGCTTGGAGTTAGTGTATTAGCTTTTATTTTATATACTTTAAACGTACATAGTTTGGGTATACCGTGTATTTTTAAGCTTTTTAACAGGTTTTTCCTGTCCCGGTTGTAGTGCAACTAGAATGAGCGTTTGTTTTATACATGGACAGATAAAAAGAGGTTTTTATTATAATCAAATTTTTCCTTTTATTTTGCCTATTTTAGGAATTATTTATTTAAAAATATGCCTAAGTATTTAAAAGAAGATAGATTTACTCTCACTAAATTTGATAAATATATTTGTATTATACTTATCTGTATATTGTACATTTACGCTATAGTGAGAAACTTTCCTTTCTATCCTTGAGAATATAGGGTCCTTTGAATAGAGAAAATTTATATTAGTATTAATAAATCTGATTTTTATAAAAGATTAGTAAAAGTGTATCTTTGTATTGAAATATTTATACAAGATACACTTTTTAGTGATTCTCTGGCTCTTTGTCAAGGGTTGGGGTAATTATTTTTGTGGGTATAAGACTTGGTCTTATACTCACTTTTAACAGAGAAGAAAAATACGGTTTCTAAAGTTCTTAAAGTTTCTATAACCGTAAGCATTTCTTTTTATGACTTTAATCTTATTATTGGTTCCTTCAGTAAAACCATTACTATAAGGACAATCAAATGAATTTAATATATAGGTTCCACAGTTAGCAAGCATAGTAAGGCTTGTATTAAACTCAGCCAAGCTTTGATTTTCGTTCAACCCTTAAATCTTTTTAAGCGTTCTTGTAAGGTTATTTTTACATTTCATATGTATATTTTTTCCTTAATATGAATTTGAATCTTATAAAGATTATATTATATTATTTCCATAATCTTGGAAAAATATAAATTATACTTGTAATTCCAATTTTATGGATATACGAGAATGTTATCTAAAAATATCACTAACCTAGAGATGGTAAGAAAATATTGAAAAATTAAATGAGCGGTCTGTGAGGATATGTATTTATAGAGAATTATGCAAAAACTTTATATGTGTTTATAAATGTATATAAAAAGAGCATACCAAGTGAAACAAAACATTGCTGTGAGATTCAGGGATAGGAACTATATCAGGCGAAACCAATAAGATAACTATATAATAAAAATAATTAAATTTAACATAGGTTTTATAAAAATATTTATATTAATATTGATAAAAATTAAACAATATGCTACACTAAATGTTAATAATAAACAATAAAAATTTATGTTTAATTTGGAAATTAAATATAAATATGTTTGTTATACACTTTTGGAGTTTCTATATTATTATATTGATTGTAAAATGGAGGTATAAAAAATGGCTGAATATCTTGAAATGCATATATATCCAGTAATGGTGGATTATCCACATATGGGTGGAGTGGCTGGTCATGTGAAAGATAAGTGGAGCATGGTATGTGCAGCTGATGGTTGCAGAGCAGATTTTTGCATGGCGAATGTATGTTTTGTATGTGCTGTAGATGTTTTGCCTTGGAGTGATTCCCCAGACAGTAGAGAATGATAGAAATATATAATTTAAATTAAACAAATTTTTAGTATTAATAAAAAGAGGAACATGAATATGAAAATTATAGAAACTCCTTGGTGTAAAGTAGGTAAATTTGTAGTATTAGGATTTGGTATCCCATTCTCATTAGTAGGAAGTATTTGGTATTTTCAAGATAGAAGTATGGTTTTTCTGTATAATGGTATTTTTATGGGGGATCATTGGTCTACTACTTATTTTTAAAAAGGAAAATATAATCAATATAAGTTTAAAAGATATAAGAATGATGGTATTTGCTATGATTGTACCATCATCAGAGTAATTCTATAAATATGGTTAGGATTGGGAGCTATTTAACTGTACGCATAGAATGTACATGTAAACTTGAGAATTCCATAGTTAATGTTATTAGTGGTCTTTATCTTTTGTCGCCTTGGGATAAGATAGAAAAATCTAAATGCCAAAAATTTATAAGAAAAATAATAAAAAAATATATACTAGTTCTTTTTAGGAATAGAGATATTTTTAAAGTGTAAATGTTTAGGCATTAACTATTAAAAATATGGTTGTAAATATTTAATACAGTATAAATATGAGAGGTGAGGAAATGAAGTTATCTAAATACAATCTATTAGTTCCAATAAGTAATGGAGAAAAATTTATATTATTTAATACTTTTAATGGAAGTTGTTTAAGAATTGAAGCAGAAACTGCATATGCCTTACAACAAAAATATAGAATTATTTAATAAAGAAGATTTAAGTCTTTTTAGAAAAACAGGAATAGTAATTCGGATAATATTGATGAAAATAGAATATTTTCTTATATGCTAAATGAAGAAAAGTATAATTCTAAAGATTTTCTGCTACAATATTATTGACGATGTCGTGTAATTTACGATGTACATATTGTTTTCATGACATGATAATCGTTCTATGACTTTGAATATAGAAAAAGCAAATAGAATTGCTACTTTTCTAACATCATCAGTAAAATGAAAGGTTCTAAACATATCTCAATAATTTTTGTTTGGAGGAGAGCCATTAGTCAATATTGATATGGGATATTGCATATTGGCTAAAGTTAAAGAATTTTTGTGAACATAATGATATGACATATTCCAGTGCAATAATTACTAATGGTACTTTTATTAAATATTGATATTATTGACAAACCAGCTGAATTTAATTGTCAAATGATACAAAATAACTTTTAGATGGACTTAAAAATCCATGATAGCAGAAGAATATATCAAAAATGGTGCAGGGTCATTTGACGAAACAATTAATGCCCTTATGTTATTAAAGGAATATAGAAAAATTCATACTGTTATTAGAATAAATATTGATAAGATTAATATAGATGAAACACATAGACTATTAGAATATATCGGAAAATATAACTAATTTGACTAATTTTAGAGTGGATTTTTGGAATTGTTAGAGGAGAAACTGCAGGATGTTCAAGTTATACGAAATTGCTTCAATGATAATGAGGTTGGAGATGTATTATAGATTTGTGGAATTTTGCAAATAAAACAAGGCTTTGAAACATAATATAAGACCAGTAAGAAAAACTATGTATTGTGGACTTTACAGTAATAATCAATTTACAATTGCTCCGAATTGCGATGTATACAAATGTTGGGAGCATGTTGGAGAAGAAAAACATTTAATGGGAAAAATAGATAATTATGGAAATTTAACTAATCTTACTTATGCATTTTTATGATTGGATGTCTACAGATCCCTTTAAAAACAGAGAATGTAGTAATTGTGTCTATCTCCTGCGTTTTGTGGAGGAGGTTGTGGTGTATTGAGTTATAATAAAACTGGTTCTTATCATTCAAGTGGCTGCTTTAAGGTTAAAGGGTACAGTTGAAAAACAGATTCTAAAATATGTTGAACATATAGAGAAAGAAAAATAATAATTACTCTATTAGCTAGGAAATAAATATGCACAGAAAAATTATAAAAGCCATTCAACAGGTGTTTTCTAACAATATATTTGTTATAGGTATTTTATGGAAGATTTCTAAAATACGATTTGCCATAAAAACTTTGGTTACAATTATATCGTCAATTATGCCTGTAATCAAAGTTATTATTAGAATATATACTTTTATTGGAAAAATGGTATTTTTAGGAGCAAAACCATATTGAATAAAAGTATTTTAACTATTATATTATTAACTATTGTGCAGTTAGCAACAAAAATTTTGATTTTAATAATGTATTAGTTGATCCATTTTTAGCTGCAAAAAGTTAATAGGCATATGAATGACGTGAAAGAGCAAAAAGTTTTTGAATATAAGAATTTCGAAGATCCGCTTTTTATGATAAATACACAAGAGCTTTTGTCTCAAGTAGAGAATATACCACATGTTGTTTTTTAACTCTTTTTTCAGTTTATTGGAGGTATGACTTCAGTATTGTCATTATCAGTACTTATTTTTCAATGGATTGGAAAGTGATGGAATATGCATTGTAATAATAAATTTTATACAATCCATAATTCTAGGGAAATTAAATTTTAATACCTCACAGTTACTTACTCCAATTTCTCGTAGACAGAATTATATAAAAACCGTATTGTATAATTCAAGCTTTACAAAGAAATTCAAAATAATAGTGTCATAACTACAGGACAAAAGATATTATCATGAGTCATTTAAAAAACTGCTAGAAATATTAAAGAAGTATGGCATAAAGATATTTTTATTAAACTTAATTGCTATTTTATTGACAACATTGTCTTCAACAAGCATGATGATATATCTTTTCATACAGGTATGGCATAGAGTCTATACAATAGCAGATTATTCGGCACTAATGAGTTCATCTAGTCAATTTGAAAGTGCTCTAGGAGGCTTGTTTGATAATATTTCAAATTTTTATAAAAATAGTTTAGAAATCAACAATTTGAAGTATATATATTTTTATAAAAGAGAAGATAAAAGTGGAAATTTAACTCTTGATACTGAAAAGCCGTATACATTGGAAGTGAAAGGTTTGTATTTTAAATATCCTCATTCAAAGAATTATGTTTTTGAAGAATGTGTCTTTTATGATAAATTCGGGCAAAAGATTTCTATTGTTGGATTTAATGGTTCAGGGAAATCAACATTAATAAAATTGTTGATAGGTCTTTATAAACCGCAAAAGGGTGAAATATTCATAAATGGAATTAATATAAAAAGAATACAAAAAGAGAAGAATTATGTAAGAAAATCGGAATTATTTTCCAAGATTATCAAATTTTTGCATTTTAGTATTAAAGAAAATATATCGTTTGAAGATAGACTAGAGGAAAGAATAATAGATATACTTGAAAAATTAGGGTTTAAAAATTGATAGATTCATTGCCTAAAAGGAATGGAAACATCTTTGTCAAAAAGAATTTGATAGTAATGGAACACTATTATCAGGAGGAGAAGCACATATGCATTGCAAGAGCCTTAAATAAATCAGCAGGGCTTTTTATATTTGATGAACCTTCTAGTGCATTAGATCCAGTGTCTGAATATAGATTGAATAAAATGTTATTTGAGATAACAAATAGACCATTATTTTTATATCACATAGTCTTTCAATGTCGATTATGTCAGATAATATTTTTATTGTTGAATAATGGGGAACTAGTAGAACAAGGTACACATGAAGAACTGATAGAAAAAGAAAGGGTTGTATTTTTGAACTGTTTTTAAGCAATATAGAGAGATTTAGTAGTTATGTAAAGTATTGATTTTGTAAGGTGGTATTTTGCCACCTTTTTGAATCTTTATCAAGGGTTGGGGTAATTATTTTTTTGTGGGTATAAGACTTGGTCTTATACCCACTTTTAACTAGAGAAGAAAATACGGTTTCTAAAGTTCTTAAAATCTCTATAACCGTAAGCATTTATTTTTTATAACTTTAATCTTATTATTGGTTCCTTCAGTAAAGCCATTACTATAAGGACAATCGAATGAATTTAATATATAGGTTCACCAGTTAGCAAGCATAGTAAGGCTTGCATTAAACTCAACAAGTCTACTAACACTTGCAGTGGAGCTAATACTAAGAGTTTCACGAAGCATAGCAAGAGAATAAAAAGCAAGTCTAAGAGTGGTGCGAAAATATTTTCTGGAGAAAGGAAAAATCCTCATAAAAACGTTTATTACAGCAAGAACAACGATAGCGACGTTTTCTATAATGTAGGATAGTATGTTTACGGATATAAGGATATCTCTAATAACAGAATCTCTATAATCATGTACACTTTCTGTTACACTACCACATTTAGGGCAAGTATGAGGTCTTTTCTCCCTAGAGAAATGTATATGTATTTCGTTAGTAGTATGATAAATATTTTTAATTATATCCCTTTTTAAATCTAATAGTTCTGGTGTATAATCTTTACTAGGCATAGTAGCAACTCCTTTCTTTAATTGTGGTGATTTAAGTATAAACGGAAAAATGCTCCTATGCCTACTCTTTTATTTTTACCCCCATCTAAAGTTTAGATACGCTTTTTAGTGATTTTCTTATGTAAGTATTTTATTAAGGATTAATATTTTTATAATTAAACTAAAAATGTAAAAAGGAATGAGTATTAAAAATAGCCTTAAAAACAATATTTTATAGTCAAATAATAGTATATTTATGAAGTATAGCAAAAATAAAAACACCTAGAAACTTCTAAGTGAAATTCCTAAGTGTTTATTAACAGGGAAGAGGGCTCGAACCCCCATTTACAGTTTTGGAGACCGTTGCTCTACCATTGAACTATTCCTAGCTCTTTGACGCTAGAACAGTTTAGCATAATAATATTTACTTGTCAACTAAAAATTAATTATCCTTATTACTTATCAATTTTAACATTATAAATTGGTATATTTCTTTTATTTCGTCTATCCCAATTATCGCACATACGCGCAGCTTGTTCTTTATCAGGAACAGTTAAATCAAGACCAAGTAATATTTCTTTACCTCTCTGACTTCAAAGTGTATTATATAGGAGCCGTTTTCAGATTTTATAATAACTGGAGCTGGAACTGGCTTCATTTCTCATACGTAATTTATTATTCGTTAAAAAAAGTATCTATATCATTGGTGATAGTAGTTGAAAGCTTATTGTTTAAATATTCAAGAGTTTGCTCTCCACTACTACTAATGCTATAGCGACTCGAATTATGAGTGCTCTCCATACTGATTAATTTTTGTATTTACAAGTTCTACAAGTGCTTGTTGTAAATTAGAATAGTCTGTATAGCGGCACCTAGAAAAATCTGATAACTGGCTGTTACTAATCGAAATTGACATTACTAAGCATATATAAAATCATCAGCTTATATAACATCATAGAATCGTTTATCATACTGTCCTCCAGAGAATAAATGCTTATCATAATGATACCAATTTTTAAAAGATAAATTCAATAGAAGTTTTTTCATTTGGTATAGACTTGGAAAAATTTTAAATAAAATACAGCCATAAAAATTAAATATAAGATATAGCAAAAATATAAAATCTAGGAATTTCCCTGCTATAAAGTTTATAATTTCTAAAAATAAAGGTTTATTTGTAAGTTTAAAAATAAAATAGTAAAGAACTTAAAATTATTTTTATATAAATACTTGATTTTTACAATAAATAAGGTATATTTAATTGTAATTAGGGATACCTAAAAATAATTTTGTTTTTACGAAGGGGGTTTGTAAAAATGTTAAAAGAAAAATAATAACTTTTATTACAGCTATGTTAATGTTAGTTTTATTAGTAGCTTGTGGAAAAGCAAAGTACAGAAACTAAGGAGACAGTAGCTGAAACTAATACACAAGCAAGTGAAGAGAGCAAGGAGAATACTGCCGGCGATATGTGGTGGTAACTACTTCATTTTTACAAGATATGACAGAACAGATTGCAGGAGATACAGTAAAACATAGAATTGATAATTCCTGCCGGTGAAGATCCACATCTTTATGTAGCTAAACCGGAAGATTATACTAAGTTAAAAAGAAGCAGATTTAGTTTTATATCATGGTCTACATTTTGAAGGAAAGATGGTAGAAGCTCTAGAAGCAAAAAGGAGAAGCTGTTAGTAGAAACTTCCCTGCAGATAAAATAGGAACTATGGATGAAGATGGAAATGTTATAACAGATCCTCATTTCTGGTTTGACATAGATTTGTATAAGATGGCAGTAGAAGCCTGCAACAGAATCTCTAGATAAGTTAAATCCGGATTTAGCAGCTACTTATGACTCAAATAGAGATAAATATTTAGCAGAACTTAGTGACCTTGATAAATATGTAGAGAGAGTATAAACTCTATTCAAAAAGATACTAGATATTTAATTACTCCCATGATGCTTTCAATTATTTCTCAAGAGCTTATGATATAGAAGTAAAAAGCACCTCAAGGAGTTAGTACAGAATCAGAAGTTGCAAATAAAGATATACAAGAAACTATAGATTTTATAGTAGATCATAAGATAAAAGCTATATTTGCAGAGTCAACAACTGATCCTGCACGTATGCAAAAATTAAAAAGAAGGTGCAAAAAGCAAAAGGTTTTTGACGTAACAATAGTTGCAGGAGAGGGAAATGAACTTTTCTCAGATTCACTTGCACCTAAGGGGAGAGTGGAGATACATATATGATATGTATAAACACAATGTAAAGCTAATGGTAGATAATTTAAAATAATAGGTAGAATTATATATTTAGATTTTTGTCAAATTATATAATCCTTATAAGACGTAAAAAAGAGAACTTAAGATGATACGAGGAAAAATATGTATGATGAAAATGTATTAATACACCTAGAAGATTTTACTATGGCATATACAGATAGACCTGTAATATGGGATATGGACTTAGATATTTATGAAGGAAGTATAACTGCGATTATTGGACCAAATGGAGCAGGAAAAATCTACCTAATGAAAGGTATACTGGGTCTTATGAAACCTATCTCAGGAAAAAGTTAGTATAATGGGCAAATCCTATAAAGAGGTATATAAGCATATTGCTTATATACCTCAAACTAACTCTGATGAATTGGGATTTTTCCTACAACAGTGTTAGATGTTGTAACCATGGGAAGATATAATCATTTAGGTTTATTAAAAAGAGTAAATAAAAGAGAAAAAGATCTGGCTATGCAAGCTTTTAAGAAGAATGAAAATGGAAGAATTTGCTGATAGACAAATTTCTGAACTATCAGGTGGACAAAGGCAAAGAGTTTTTATAAGCTAGAGCAATAGCACAAAATGCACTGATTTATTTTATGGATGAACCTCTCGCCGAGTAGATAAAACAGAAAAATATTATTATTGAAACAATGAGAGAATTTAAAAGAGGAAAAACTATAATAGTAGTTCACCACGATTTGAATACTTTAAAAGAGTATTTTGATCATGTGATAATGGTAAATAAGCAGCTTGTGGCAAGTGGTAAGGTTGAAAAGTATTTACCAAGGAAAATCTGGTAAAAAGCGTATGGAGAATAGTTATGGGCATAATCACACAATATTCATTCGTTGTTGTAGCTATAGGAACTATGCTCCTAGCTATGGCTACAGGTATAATAGGAACTATAAGTATATTAAAGGGACAAAGTCTTATAGGTGATGCAGTAGGGCATGCAGCCTTGCGGGAATAATATTGGCATTTATGATTTCAGGTAAGAAAAGCTCTTTATTACTTATGGTAGGGAGCTATAATAGCAGGTGTAGTAGCTTTTTATACTTATTCAAACTATATCAGAAATTTCAAAAATAGAAGCAGATACAGCGATGGCAATAATACTGTCGGCAATGTTTGGTCTTGGTATGGTAGCTTAAAAAGCTATATACAAGGAAATGCTAAATATAGTAAAGCATCACAATCAGGGCTTGCAAGCTATATTTTTTGGACAGGCGACCTATATACTTAGGGAAGATGTAATAATAATATTCACGGTATCACTTATTTCTTTAGTGCTTTTTATGATTTTTATAAAGAAATAAAAAGTATATGTATTTGATGCCGTTTATGCTTATACAATAGGTATAAATTCTAAGTTGTTGTCTTTTGCTTATAATGATAATGACAATGATACTTATAGCGGCAGGTTTAAAGGCGGTAGGAGCTATACTTATTAGCAGTATGCTTTATAACCCCTGCCATAACCGGGACTTTACAATGGAGTAATAAATACGAGATAGTTCTAGTGATGATAGCTGTTATGGGTGCTGTATCTGCATTTATAGAACTTTACTAAGTACCATAGTAAAAAGGATTTTCAACAGGTCCAAGTATAATACTTATTATGTCTTTACTAGCTCTTTTATCAGTTCTATTTTTCACCTAAAGGTGTTATTAGAATGTTAATTAATAGAGCTGAAATAAAGAAAGAGGTGGAGAAATGATAGAATCCTTATATATTCTTATAATGACTTCTCTTGCCTGTAGTATACTTGGGGTGTTTTAGTTCTTAGAAAACTTTCTATGGTATCAGATGCCATATCACATTCAGTATTACTAGGTATAGTTTTAGCATATTTTATTATTTAAAAGATAACAAGTCCGTTTCTGATTCTTGGTGCTACAATTTTTGGCGTACTCACAACTTTAGGGTATAGAGTTACTTATAAAAAGTAAAAGGTAAAGTGCAGATGCTTCTGTCGGTATAATATTTCCTCTGTTCTTCTCTATAGCAGTAATACTTATAACCAGATATGCAAGAAATGTACATATAGATACAGATGTAGTTCTTATGGGAGAGATAATACTTGCTCCGTTTAGAAGAGTAGAGATATTGGGATTTAGCCTACCAAGAACATTATTTATTATGTTCATAGTATTTATTATTAATTTGAGTTTTTGTAGGATTGTTTTTACAAAAATGAAAATTAGTTCATTGATCCTACTTATGCATTTGTTTCAGGTATAGCCGGAAGTGTTTTATATTATATATTTATGGCTTTAGTTTCTTTTTACAGCCGTAGCTTCATTTGAATCTGTAGGAGCTATACTTTCTATAGCTTTTTATAGCTCCGACGGCCAGTGCTTATCTTATATCAAAAGATTTGAAGATGACTTTGTTACTTGCGGGATTTTATGCTATAATAAATGCAGGTATAGGTTATGCCTTAGCAGTAAAATTTAATATATCTATAGCGGTAGTGTGCAGTAGTTTCAGAATAACATTTTTATTTACTATATTTGTTGTTCTAACGGGATTTTTTACAGAGTTTACAATCGTATAAAAAAACAAAGATTTAGTAGAGAACTCTTGATTTTTACATATAGATAATCACTCTAAGGAGAAGATGTTTGAGAGAGGTTGAGTTATAGTACAATTAAAGGAACATATAGGTTGGAGTGATAGAAAAATTAAGATATTATCTTGATATACTTATAAAAAGGTTTTGTATACAGAAATAAAGAAAAGGGTGTATACAATCTTACAGAGTCCGGTAAACAGATTAGCCATAATATAAAAATTAGAATATGGACTTATGATAGGGAAAATGATATGGCGAAGATAGATACTAATTAGAATATGGACTTATGATGAGGGGAAAATGATATGGCGAAGATAGATACTAGTAGGGATGATTACATAGTAGCTATTTATGAATGTATGGAAAAAGGAGAAATAGCAACTAACAAGTATCTTGCAGGGGTATTAAAAGCTTAGTGCAGCTTCTGTAACGAGATGATTAAAAACTGGTAGACGATGGAGATGTATATTTAGAAAATGATCATATGCCTTACGGAAGAAGGAAAATCAAAAAGCTAGAGCCTATTTAACAAAGCATAGACTTTGGGAGTTATTTCTGGTCGAGTATTTGGGTTATTCTTGGCAGAATGTTCATGAAGATGCAAAAGCACTGGAGTATGTAACATCAAATGGACTTAAAGATAAGCTGAATGAATTTTAAATAAACCAAAGCATTGTCCACATGGTAATGAGATATATGAGAATCATCATGATGAGGATAAATTAAAGAGTTATCTGAGCTTAGTATTGGAACTAAGTGTAAGGTTCATAAAGTTGATGATGATAGGATTTATTAGAATATCTTGAAGATAAACATATCTCTTTGGGAGATGAATTTATTGTGAAAGAGCTTGATACTTTTGATTCTTCAGTGCTGGTGCTTGCTAAAAATGGAAAGAAACATATAGCCGGAAAAGCTGCCGTCAGAATTATGGTTGAACGACTCTAAGATGAGTAGCTTTAGCTTATATTTAGGTAAAGTATTGTTATAAAGATGTATCTTCGCTTGGGTAAAAATCTGAGTTTATAAAAATTATTATGTATAAATAAAAGGCGTATCTTCGATATTTGAAATATCGGTATGAAGATATGCTTTTTCTATATCTAAATTTCTATTAAATAACTTTTTATACTAGATACTTTTTATAATATTCTGTTAAAATGTAAGTCAATGTATATTAAAAAGAAAGATTAGGAGATATTAAATATGAAACTCGGTATTGTAGGTTTACCAAATGTAGGTAAAAGTACATTATTTGACCTCATTAACAAAAGCAGGGGCAGGTGCGGCAAACTATCCTTTACATGCCATAGATCCAAATATAGGGTTGTAACAGTTCCTGATAAAAGATTAAATGCTTTGGCGGCACTTTATAATTCATAACTCCGCAGTTATAGATTTTTGTAGATATAGCCGGACTTGTTAAGGGTGCTTAAAAGGTGAAGGTTTAGGAAACCAATTTTTGTCAAATATAAGAGAGTGTGATGCCATAGTTCATGTAGTACGTTGTTTTGAAGATGCTAATGTTATCCATGTTGATGGTGGTATCGGTCCTCTTAGAGATATAGAAACTATAAACTTTGAGCTTATCTTTTCAGACATAGAAATCTTAGAAAGACGTATAGCAAAGACGGCAAAAAGCAGCTAATAATGATAAGGCCCTCAGAAAAGAGTTAGAGATATTAAAAGAATTAAAAGAAATTCTTGAAGGTGGAAATTTAGCAAAAATCATTTGTTAGTGATGATGAAGAAGTTTTAGCTTTCGTAAAGTCTTTAGGACTTATAACATATATGCCTGTTATATTTGCAGCAAATGTTGCAGAAGAAGATTTGGCAGATGATGGTAATTCTAATGAAAATGTAAAGGTGGTTAGAGAGTTCGCAAAAGATAATAATTCTAAAGTTTTTGTTGTTTCAGCAAAAATAGAAGAAGAGATATCAGAACTTAATGAAGAAGAAAAACAGAATATTTAGAGGCACTGGGAATAGCTGAATCAGGTCTTGATAAATTGATAAATGCAAGTTACGATTTACTTGGCTTGCTTTCATTCCTCACATCAGGTGAAGATGAAACTAGAGCTTGGACCATAGGGTACAAAGGCACCAAAAGCTGCAGGTAAGATACATTCTGATATAGAAAGAGGTTTCATTAGAGCGGAAGTAATAAATTATCAAGATTTATTAGATTGTGGAAGTTCTACAGTTGCAAAAGAAAAGGGACTTATGCGCTTTGAAGGTAAAGATTATATTGTGCAAGATGGAGATGTAATATTATTTAGATTTAATGTGTAATCTTTTAGGGAGGAAATTATGCCTTACGATTTAAGTTTTGTTAATCTTGGTATAAAAATACAGAGTTTAAAAATAGTATAAAATATATTAGGTTTGGATATGAGCTTTCTATGGAATCATCATAGCTTGTGGGATGTTGCTCGGCTTTTGGTGGTTGCCACTCGAGATGCTAGAAGAAGAGGTCAAAATCCTGATGATTATAGCGATTTTTGCACTATATGCTATTATCTTCTCTATAATAGGAGCAAGACTATATTATGTAATCTTTTCTTGGGACTTATATAAAAGATAATCCTATACAAATATTAAATATAAGAGGTGGAGGTTTAGCTATTTACGGTGGAGTTATAGCGGCAGCTCTTACTTTATACTTCTTTTGTAGGGATTAAAAAGAAAAGTTTTCTGGAGATGGCAGATACAGGGTTTTGGGCTTGGTAACAGGACAGATTTTTAGGTAGATGGGGAAATTTTCAATATGGAAGCTTTTGGCTCATACACAACATAATCTTTTTGCTATGCAACTAGAAAAAGATCTTGTAAATCCGGCTATGATAAAGTGAAAACCTTATAAAATAATATAGTTAATGTAAATGGTGTAGAGTATATACAAGTACATCCTACTTTCTTATATGAAAGCACATGGAGCTTATTTTTGTTGATGTTATGGCATAGAAAACAAACATTTAAGGGTGAAATATTTTATTTATATTTAGGTGGATATGGACTGGGAAGATTTATAATAGAGGTCTTAGAACAGACTTCTCTTATGCTTTTTGGAACAGTGAATTGCTGTATCACAAGGCTTAGCCTTGTTGTGTTTCTAATTTCTACCATAATGATAATAATTAATAGAAGAAATAAGTAGTTTATCTAAAATGTAAATTTGAGTTATTGCAATATTTATTATTGTGATAACTCTTTTTATCTGAAAAATTTATTTACTAGGATAGCTGTTATTTGCTAACTTATGAATTTTAAAATACATGAATTAAATTATATATTTTACTTGTTTTTGTGCTGAAATAGGCTAAAAATTAAGAAATAAGTGGTAAATTGTGGTGAAAAGTGGGTGATTAGTATGTTCATGGGAGAATTTAATCATACGGTTGATCGAAGAGGAGAGTGATCATCCCTTCTAAATTTCGTGAACTTCTAGGAGATGAGTTTGTAATTACCAAAGGCTTTGATAATTGTCTTGCCATATATGATTTGAAAAATTGGGAAGAATTACAAGCTAAACTTGCAACTATGCTATGACCAGCTCAGATGCACGTATACTTGAGACGTATGATGAGTGGGTAGTGCCGGTATGTTGGAGACGGATAAGCAAGGAAGAATATTTCTACCTGCACCATTAAGAAGCTATGCAAAAATAGAAAAGGATGCAGTAGTAATGGAAATATAGACCATATGAAGTTTGGTCTAAGGACTTGGGAGCAAACCTTAGATATTGATTCTGATATGTGCAGCAGAAAATTATATAATCTCAGGAATAACATTATGATATTTGAGCATAAATCGGTACTCTTAAAATGAAACTGTAGATTCTCTAAATATAAAAGAGAGATTGGGTATTTATGTTGACGGAACTTTAGGCGGTGCAGGACACGCAAGTTTAGTATGCTCCAAATTACAAGACGGAAAATTAATAGGTATAGATCAAGATAAAGACGCCATAGCAGTAGCAAAGTGAGAGATTGGATAAGTTTGGAAAAGATAAATTTGCCAATAGTTAGAGATAATTATTGCAATGAAAATCAGTTTTTAGAAAAGTTAGGTATAGAAAAGTAGATGGTGATATATTTGATCTTGGAGTTTCTTCTTACCAGCTGATACAGCGAGTAGAGGTTTAGACATCAGAGTAGACGCACCACTAGATATGCGTATGGATGATAGAAAAGAAGAAACAGCAGGAGATATAGTTAATAATTATTCGGAATCGGAGTTGTTTAGAGTAATTAGAGATTATGGAGAAGATAGGGTTTGCTAAAAATATAGCTAAACATATAGTTAAATATAGACAAAATAAGAGAATAGAAACAACGGGAGAGCTTACTGAAATAATAAGAGGAGCTATTCCTAAGAAAATACAGCTTACAGGTGGGCATCCGCAAAAAGAACATTTCAAGCTCTTAGAATAGAACCTAATGAAGAATTGAAGGTGTTGAAGACTCTATAGATGTAATGATAGATTTATTAAATACGGGTGGAAGACTTTCATAATCAGCTCATTCTTTAGAAGATAGAATAGTTAAAATATATTCAGAAGAAATGAAAAATCCTTGTACCCTGCCCTAAAAATTTTCCGGTATGTGTGTGGTAATACCAGCAAGGGAAAGGTTGTTACCAGAAAGGCTATACTTCCTAGTGAAGAAGAAATTTTATATAACTCCAGATCTAAGAGTGCCAAGTTTAGGGTTTTTGAGAAGATATAAATATGGGAAAGAGTGATATTATGAGTAAAAGAAGAAAATAAAATAGATAATGAAAATAGAAGATATGAATATTATATAGATGGAAATACAGTAAGAAAAATAGAGGAAAATCCATTAATACAAGAGAGAGAAGTAATAGAGAACAGCTTAAAATAGAAGTATTAGAAGAGCTAGGAAAAATCAAAAAGCTATGAACTTCAGTTCATTTTGTGTATCGTTTATTGCTGTAGTATATAGCCTCAATGTTATGTATAAGATATTTGAAAGCTGAAACACTTATGGAAAACTAAGATAAAATATAGAAAAATAGGAAAAAGATTTAGAGAAGCTTACAAATGAGAATGATGCTAAAGAAGCAAATATTAATTCAAGTATAGACTTGATGAGTAGAACTGCAAACAGGTAGACTGGGAATGGTCTGTGCAAAACAAAGGTCAGGGTTGTAAAATATGATAGGACAGAAAGTGAGTATGTAAGGCAGTATGAAAATATCCCAAGTAGATAAGAAAGCAAAAATTAGAATTTTTCTTCCATATATGCAAAAAGCTGGCATTCGCACTTGCGATTATAATGGCTCATTATTGGCTTTAATAGGAAGAATATATTTTCTTCCAGTATACTAAGGCAAAATGAATATAATCAAAGATATTATCGCAACAAAGATAATGATTCTATAGAACTACCTTATAAAAAGAGGAGATATAACAGATAGGAACGGAACTTATCTTGCAATAAGTAATAAAGTATATAATCTAATAATAGATGCTTCTCAAAATGAAACAGTGCACCTGATAAATATTTGATGCAACAGTAGATCTATTAGTAGAAGTATTTGGATATGATGCAAAATGATATAGTAATAGAAGAAAAGCCGGATTCTTCATATATAAAAATATGCTAAAAATATCAGTTTTGAGAAATGAATTTAATGATAAATTAGCAGAATATAATACATACATTGCCGATAGAAGCAGATACACGGTGTTTGGTTTGAAGAAAGCTATTTAAGAAATTATCCATATAAAACCTTAGCCAGTTCAGTTTTTAGGTTTTGCCAGTGGAGATGGGACAGGTGGAACAGGAGGAATAGAATAACATTATAATTCCAGTCTTACAGGAACTACAGGTAGAGAATATGGTTATTTGAATGATGACGGTAATCTGGAAAAGAGTAATAAAGCCGCAGGTAAATGCGTATAACATAGTTTCAACCATAGATATAAATATACAAAAATATAATAGAAAAGTATATAGCCTCCAGTGGGAGGCGGAGGCGAAGTAAGATAAGTGCAGTTCTTATTATGAATCCAAAAAATGGTGAAATTTTAGGTATGGCTACAAGTAGAAAGTTCGATCCTAATGATCCTAGAAATTTAAGCTACTATTATACAAGAAGAAATAGATGCCATGACAGAAGAAGAGAAAAATACAGCTTTGGAATACAATTTGGAGAAATTATGTAGTAAGTGATACCTATGAGTCGGGTTCTCTCTAAGGTATTTAAGGTTGCTTCTGCCTTTAGAAGAAGGTGTTATAAATCAAGATGATACTTTTTATTGTGATGGTGGTCAAAAATATAGGTGGTTGGAATATACGTTGCGTGGCAAGAATGGGACATGGTTTACTCACAGTAACAGAAGCTCTCATGGTAAGTTGTAATGATGCAATGATGCAAATAAGTTCTAAAATGGGTATAGATAAATTTACCAAGTATATGGATATATTCGGTTTTGGAAAGAAAACAGGAGTTGATTTTGGGCGAGAAGCTGATACAAGTACTATCATATACCTAGAGATAATATGAGTAACTGACTGCTAAGACAACTATCGGACAAAATTATAATACAACTATGATACAAAACAGCAGCAGCTATGTGAGCGGTAGTAAACGGCGGATATTACTATAAACCTCACATTGTTAAACAAATATTAAATGAGAATGGGCAAGTTATAGATAATATAACACCTAAGTTAGTTAAAGAAACAGTATCAGATAAAACCAGTAAATTTATAAATGAGGCACTAAGAAGAAGCGCTGAAGCTACAGGAGCGGCGGCAAATGTAGAAGGCTATAATGTAGGCGGAAAAACAGGAACGGCAGAAAAATATCCTAGAGGTCAAGGGAATTATCTTGTTTCATTTATAGGTGTAGCTCCAACAGATAACCCACAGGTTTTATGTTGTGTACTTATAGATCAACCCGAGTAGCTGATCAAGCACATTCTACTTTTTGCAAGTTCTATATTTAGTAAGATAATGACGGAAGTTTTACGATATATGAATATATTCCTGATACAGATGTAAGCTTTAGACAGAGAGATATGAGGGAACTATTACGGAGGAGGAGTAGTGAAAGTGTAGAGCACAGAGACAAAGTATATAGCATGATGAAGTGGTTCCAAATGATGGAAATAATGGTTATGGAGAGTCAATTCTCAAAGTTCTATTGGAAAATAATACTGAAAATATAGATACTACTGAATTGGATACTAATTTAGAGCAGTAGTTTAGGAGTGAAATGATTAATGATAGTATAATAGCAAGTTTGATCGCTTTTTTGTTTGCATATCAATATGTCCATATTTTATACCTATCTCACATAAATTGAAATTCGGACAACAGGTGAGAAACAGATGGACCGTAGTGCTCATTTAAAAAATAGTGGGACACCTACCATGGGTGGAATAATGATAATTATAGCAATAGTTATAGCGTCATTATCCTATATTTTTCAAAAATACATAATACCTGAGTGCACTTTATAACTACAGCTTTTGCTCTCACTTAGGGTAGTGATTATTTAAAAGTGGTAAAACAAAATCAACTGGAAAGGACCAGCAGACAAAGTTATTTATATTACAGATATTATGACAGTTAGCATTTGCTATATATGTGTATTATTCAAGAGATATTAGTGATATTCTTATACCTTTTACAGGAAATTTTGAAAATGGTATGCTTTTTAAATTTAGGTATACTAAGTATACCATTTTCGATTTTAGTAATACTTGGTACAGATAATGGTGTTAATTTTACAGATGGTGTTGTGATGGCCTTTGTTTACAGGAGTCAGTGCTGTAGTAGCTTTGTTTTTGTATTAATGAAAGTGTAAAGGAAAATATAGAACTGGCACCTATAAATGGGGCGGTTTTTGGTTCTTTACTTGGATTTTTGGTATTTAATTGTCATCCGCAAAAGTTTTTATGAGCGATACTGGGTTCACTTGCACTTGACATATATGTTGCATCTACCATAGTTTCAGGTTTGCAAATATTTATAGTAATAGTAGGTTTAATCTATGTAATAGAGGTACTTAGTGTTATAATACAAGTAGGATATTTTAAAAAGACCGTGGAAAAAGAATATTTTAGGGATGGCACCTATCATCATCATTTTGAGCTGGAGGCTGGTCAGAAACAAAAGTATTTAGCTAATTTTCACTATAGTAACTATAATATTATGTTTAGTATCATTACTTGAAACTAATATAGTTAAATTTGGGAGTGCAAGTTATGAGTACTAAAGTTTTAGTTGCTGGACTGGAAAGCGTGAATAAGTGCGGCTAAGCTTTTATTATCTGCCGTGCGGAAGTTCTTTATAAGGACGGGAACGAAAACCCAAACGAAGAGGATGTATTATCAAAGCTTTGAGGAAGAATATATAAGCAGAATAAGCTTTGAAATTTGGAGAACTTAGTAAAAGTCAGATATAGTAAATATAAGTATTTGTGTTACAGGGTCCCGGCATCTTTTAGATAGCCCATTTGTAAGTTTAGTTAGACGTAATAATATACAAACCTTAGTCGAAATACAATTAGCATATAAGATGTCAGGCAAACGTAGAGCCAGTAACAGGAACTTAACGGAAAACTACAACCACGGCTCTAACAGGTCAAATAGGCAGCAGCATTTTGGTAGCAGCTTCGCTGTCGGAAATACAGGTAATTCCATATACCGATATAGTAAATGAAACTACTGAGGACCTGTCACAGCATTAGAAACTTCAAGTTTTCAATTAGAGACCATATAATAGATTTTAAAACCCAATATATATCAGCCATTTTGATATAACTCCTGATCATTTAAATAGACATCATACGTGAAACTATATTAGCATAAAAGAAGATAGTGGGTTTAAATCAAAGCGAAGAAGATTTTTATGCGATTTTAAAACCACATGACGAGGCTCTAAGGAATTCCGGCCAAAGTGATAGTCTGTGAAGAGCTAGAAAATGTCTTTCAAGCACAAACAAGTTAGAAGAAGGCTTGTATTTAGTAGCAGATAAAGAGTTATATACTCCAGAAGGAAAATGAAAACAACAAGACCATTTAACGGGTAGATGAATTAAATATATTAGGTAAAGCATACTATGAAATGTAATGGCAGCTATAGCAATGACTATGTGCCCAAACATTCCGATGGAAACTATATTATCAGCTTAGTAAGGAGTTTAAAGCAGTAGAACATAGAAGCAGAGTTTGTTACTAGTGGAGTATCATATTATAAATTGATTCCAAAGGAACAAATCCTTGATGCGGCCATATACAGGCAATCAAAGCTATGCCGACCCATTTCACTTATAGCCGGTGGTAAGGATAAAGGTTCTGATTATGATGAGGGATCGAAACTTTGATAAGAAAGTTAAACATCTTATTCTTATAGGGTCAAAACAAGAGATGCCATGAAAGCAACCTGTGCCAGAAAGCATGAAGTTTTACCAATATTATGCGTATGCCAGTGATATGGAAGAGGCGGTTATGGCTTTGTGCGAGCCATGCAGTGAGTGGAGATTGCGTTTTTGTCACCGTTCCGCTTGCAGCGTCTTTGAAATGTCAGGACTAATCGAGAAGAGAGAGGGAAGAATATTTATGATTTAGCTAATAGGTTGGCAGGAGGAAGAGACTTGGGAAAAAGAGAAAGATATATATAGATTATAGTCTAATTTTCGCTATATGATCATTTTCGGTGCTATAATGATATATTCTGCCAGCTCTTATATTTCTACTATACAGTGATCCTATGTATTTTATGAAAACAAATGTGGCTGGCTGCTCTTGGCGTTGCTGCTATGGTATCCGCAGCTGATTATCATATATATATTAGCAAACCTTTTGTTTATCTATCCTTTATCTGTCATATTATGTGTGTTTTAGTTATGTTTGTAGGTAGATGGCAAATGGTAAAAAGAAGATGGTTTTCATAGGTGGTATGAGTTTTCAACCATCAGAATTTTGCAAAAGTAATGGTAATACTGGCTTTGGTTTATTTTATAGTAAGAAATAAAACTAAATTTGAGCCTAGGTATATTTACAAAGTCGTGGATAAAAAGTTGCTATGTTAATATTTATTCCTGCCGGCATAGTAGCTATAACAAATCTTAGTTCCGCATAATAATAACTATGATAGGTTTTGTTTTATTATATGTTAGTGTTAAAAATAAAAAGATATTTGTTTAGGGTTCCTGCTATTGGAGTTACGTTTTTATATCTCGTATTAATATATTTGCCACTAGTATAGGAAATATTTTTGGCTAACAGCAGTGGCGGTTATAGAATTAAAAGATTTTCTATTGGTTATTACCTGAAAGATATGCTACTGAAGGTGGATACCAAGTATTGCAAAGCTCCTTTTATGCAGTAGCTTCAGGTGGTCTTATGGGTAAGGAGTTTGAGTCAAAGTCTCACATTCCCACCTGCCTGAGCTCAGAATGATATGATTTTTGCTGAATTTGCAGAAGAACTTGGTTTATTTGCGCAAAGTGTAATAGTAGTACTTTTTATGTTTTGTTTTATTTAGAAATGTGGGATATAGCTAAAGAGTGCCAGAGATTTTAGAGGGTAGTCTTTATAGTTGTAGGAGTTATGGCTCAAATAGCAATACAACTTATACTAAATATAGCAGTAACCAATGCTATGCTAATACAGGTATCAGCTACCATTTATCAGTTATGGAGGAAAGCTCATTAGTAATCTTATTGGGTGAGATAGGTATGGTGCTTCTGTAGCTAAGAGTATAAGACAGGAATATTAGGTTTATGAAAGCTTGGATATTAAATTTAAGTATTAAAATTAAAATATTGATAATTATATGTATAATATTACTTTTAGTGTTTTGTCCTCATATCAGAATTAGGAATATAAAAATAAGCGGGAAATTCATGGTACAGTGAAGAGGATATAGAAAAGCTTATATTTCTATGATGTTTCAAAAATTATCAATAGTAGTTTTAACTATATTAAACAGACTATACCTTTTCGTGGAGAAGTATGATATTAATTTTAATAACCTTTTAAGATAGAACTTATAATATATGAAAAAAGTATGGTAGCGGTGTAGAATATATGAGTTCTTATATATTTTGATAAGGACGGTAGTAGTAGAGGTGTAAAATAAAAGGCTTGAGGGAATACCTGTTATAAAGAATCTGGAAATAGGTGATATTATTTTATATAAAAATTACCTGTTAAAAGATCCTGATATTTTTAATGAAATCTAAATATTACACAAATGTTAAAAGTAAAAAGTATAAAATGCTGATTATATAGAATATAATAATGATAAAACTATAAATCTTCTTATAGGTGATATAAAAGTGTATTTGGGAAAGATAAGTAATATAGATACCGGTATTTCAGAACTTGCAGATATACTTCCTAAAGCTGATGGTTTAAAGGGTGAGTTATATTTGGATAATCTTGAAAATACTAATTCTAAAAGGAATATATACTTTTAAGATAGTAAAATGTTGTTGAATTTTATAGTAAAAGAGTTTATCATAGTTCTAGCATAGATTGGATGAGTATGGTAGATGTAGTATATAGAGGAGGATATTAGCTTGTTTTGAGATAAAATGTAAATGGAGTAGATAGCGAAGCGAAAATTATAATTATAGGTGTAGGTGGTGCAGGTGGTAATGCTGTAACACGTATGGTAAATGAAAATATAGCGGGAGTAGAATTTATAGGTGTTAATACTGATAAGCAAGCTTTAGCACATTGTATGGCTCCTACTAATATACAAATAGAGAGAAACTTACTAAGGGACTGGGTGCGGTAGCTAAACCTGAGGTAGGCCAAAAAGGCTGCGGAAGAATCTTTAGAAGAAATAAAGAATGCTATAGCCGGTGCAGATATGGTATTTGTAACCTGTGGTATGGGTGGTGGAACCGGTACGGGTGCCGCTCCTATTATTGCAAAGACAGCAAAAGATATGGGAATACTTACTATAGGTATAGTAACAAAGCCTTTTAGATTTGAAGGTACAGAACGTATGGCTAATGCTCTTTCAGGTATGAAAGACTTACAGCCAGTGTTGATACACTTATAGTTATTCCAAAATGATAAAGATTGTTACAAATAGTAGAGGAAGAACAAATATTGAAGATGCTATGAGTAAAGCTGATGAAGTTCTACAACAAGCAGTATCAGGAATTACAGATTTAATTAATGTACCCGGTCTTATCAATCTTGATTTTGCAGATGTTCAAACAGTTATGCTTGATAAGGGTGTGGCCTGCGTCGGTATAGGTAGAGCTACAGGAGATGATAAGGCTATTTGAAGCAGTTAAGCAAGCTGTATCTTCACCATTACTTGAAACAAATATTATGGGTGCAAGCAATGTTGTTGTTAATATTTCAGGTGATATAAGCTTGATTGAAGCTGATGAAGCTATGACTTATATTCAAGAACTTACAGGCGAGGATGCAAATGTAATTTTTGGTGTTATAAATGATGAAACAACTCGGATGAGGTAAGTACAGTTATAGCTACAGGTCTAGATGCACATGGTCTCACACACCACTTAGAAGTGTGATGAAAGAGAGTGCACCTAGTCTGGGAACAAATTTAATATATCAAGAGTTGTAACTACTAATCAAAGTAATTTAGATGAAGTAGATAACAAATCGAACATCTAGGAAGTGAAAGAGGCAGAAGTCGATAAAGAGGAAGTAAAAAGAAGAAAAATGAGCCTTTATATAGACCAAGACAAAGAGCTGCCTCAATAACAATACCTGATTTTTTAGAGAAAGTAGAATATAAAGCAAAGAGAGGTTAGTGCCTCTCTCTATTTGTTTTTGTAAATTTGTTTGCATAACAAGATAATGGATACTTTCTATATATCTCTTTTCCTCAAACCACTGGAAAAAATTCATTCAAATAATATAAAATCTATTTGTTAAAAATAAAAGATAAAGGTTTTAGCTAAGTAAAAATAGGAGTTTATAGTCAAAAGGAATTAAAAACACATAGGTTATTGACTAGTGGTGGTGATGCTCCAGGAATGAATGCGGCTATTAGAGCGGTTGTACAGACGTACAGCTATTCATAATGGTTTAAATGTAAAAGGTATAAAAAGAGGTTATGCAGGATTAATAGCAGAAGAAATAGTTGATATGGACTCTACTAGTGTGTCTGATATTATACACAGAGGTGGAACCATACTGTATACAGCCAGATGTATGGAATTTGTTACCGCCGAGGGTCAAGGTGCTCGAGATTTGTAAAAAGCATGGCATAGACGGTATAGTTGTAATAGGTGGAGATGGGTTCTTTCCACAGCTGAAAGCTTTCAGCTCTAGGAATTAATACTATAGGTGTTCCTGGTACAATAGACTGTAGATATTGCTTGTACAGATTATACTATAGGTTTTGATACAGCTGCAAATACAGCTATGGAAGCTATAGACAAGGTTAGAGATACATCAACATCACATGAACGTTGTTCTATTATAGAAGTTATGGGTAGACATGCAGGATATATAGCACTTTGGTGTGGTTTTGCTAATGGTGCGGAAGACGTGTTACTTCCGGAAAAATATGATGGGGATGAGCAAGCTCTTATAAAATAGAATTATTGAAAATAAAAAACGTGGTAAAAACATCATATTATAATACAATGCTGAGGGTATAGGACACTCAAATTCTATGGCTAAGAGAATAGAGGCGGCAACAGGTATAGAAACAAGAGCAACCATATTTGGACATATGCAAAAGAGGTGGAGCACCCTACTTTGTAAAAGATAGAGTATATGCTTCTATTATGGGTGCTAGAGCAGTAGAACTCTTATTAGAGGGAAAATCAAATAGAGTAATTGCTTATAAAAACGGTGAGTATTGTGATTTTTGATATTCAGAGAAGCTTTTAGCTATGTCTAAAAGATATACTGGAAGATCAATATAGGATTAGTAAGATGTTGCTAGATAATATGGAAAAATACAGTCTTATGTGGTGCAAACTCATATAAACAAAATATTATCTTAATCCCTAGGTTTGATATGCTACCACAGAGTATAAAAGATGAATTAAAAGTCTTATGCACTATGTATACAGAAAAATTGTGGGGGAATTATTACCTTAGAATTTGATATATGTGGGAATTTAAACATAAAAACTATGGTTGATGATTCTGATTACTTTGATGAGATAGAAAGTGGGCTTACGGGATTAGTAAGTACCAAAAAGGAAAAAGAAGAATTATTTGAGAGTTTAGAATTATTATATTCTACCCTTATAAAATAAAAAGAGGTTATATGAAACTAGGTTTTAATATAGGTAATACGTATATACGATGGCGGACTTAGTTTAGGACCGATGGCAGTGTGTTACAGACCCGCCATTTCGTATTTTAAGTGTAAGGAGCAAGGATGTAATCACTTACTACGGAAATGATCAGTGCTAAGGCTATATTGTATGAAAATAAAAATACTTTAGATTTACTAAAGACTACAGGAATGAAAATCCGCTTGCAGTACAATTATTTGGCCCGATCCGGATGTTTTAGCTGAAAATATGCAAGATTATCAGAAGAGAAATTTGATTTTGATAGACTTAAACATGGGTTGTCCTGTTCCTAAAATAGTAAATAATAATGAAGGTTCTGCACTTATGAAGCAACCTAAGTTAGTAGATATTAACTAAGATGGTGAATGCTTCCAAAGAAACCCATTACTCTAAAAATAAGAAAAAGGTTTTGATGACAATAATATTAATGCAGTGGAGATAGTAGATAGCAGAAAGTTCGGGTGTGAGCGATTACAGTTCATGCAAGAACAAGGAACTCAATTTTATTCGGAAATGCTGATTGGCATATAATAAAAAGAAGTGAAAAAGCTATTTCCATACCCGTTATAGGAAATGGAGATATAGTAGATGGTGCTTCGGCATATAAAATGCTAAAGGAAACAGCCTGTGATGGTGTTATGATAGCAAGAAGAGCTCAGGGAATCCCTTTTATATTTAAGGAGATAAGAAATTATCTGGATTCCATAAATGAAACCACAGGAGAGTTGGAAAATTATATAGAATATAGTTTCAGTTTAGATGAAATTAGAGAGATGATACTACAGGCATAGTAAGATGCAAATAGAAACTGACGGAGAGTATATGGGTATATTAAAAATGAGAAAGCATGTGGCTTGGTATCACTCATGGTATGAAAAGGTAGTTCCAGATTGGAGAGACTTGGTAAATAAAATCAATCAAACTTATGAAGAGCTTTGAGAGTTTACTTACAAATTAGAGTAGGCAATTCTATATGGTTAAAAACCTCATGGGTGTTAGGGTGAAATGTAAGTTCTTTAAACAAGATATTAAAGTCTATAAACTTGACTTTTGTATTTGAAAAAGTTTATAATCGTTCAGATGTATGACTGAAAGTGTGTGTAATAAAGCATATCTAGGAGGAAGGAATGGCTGAAAAAGAAACATATATTAACTTATGAAGGCTTAAAAATTGGAAGATGAACTCTATGATTTAAAAAGTTAATCAAAGAAGAGAGATAGCACAAAAAATTAAGGAAGCTAGAGAGCAAGGCGATTTATCAGAAAAATGCAGAATATGATGCAGCTAAAGATGAGCAAAGAGATATAGAAGCATGTATAGAAGAACTCGAAAATTTACTTTTAAAAATGCAGAAGTTGTAGAAGATGAAGTAGATTTAGATATTATTAATATTGGATGTAGTGTATGTTATAGCGACAAAGAGTTTAACGAAGAAGTTGAGTTTAGAATAGTGGGTTCAACAGAAGCAAACTCTTTGAGGGAAAAATAAGTAATGAATCTCCAAGTTGGTAGAGCTTTAATAGGCAAGAGGTGGGCGAAGATGTGAAGTTGAAACTCAAGTCGGTGTAATTGAATATATAGGTACTTGGTATACAGAGAGTACAGTAAGGAGTATGAATGTCTGAGCAGAATATAAGTGAAAAAGAGATTACAACAGAAGAATTAAATCATATTTTCACAAGCTAGAAGAGATAAATTAGCTGATTTAGTAGCAAATGGAAAAAGATCCTTATGAGGTTACTAAGTATGATTACACTCTATCATAGTAAGGATATAAAGGATAAATTTGAAGAGAGTTAGAAGAAAAGAAGTTAGTATAGCAGGTCGTCTCATGGCTAAAAAGAGTTATGGGAAAGGCTTCTTTTGTCATGTTCAAGATCTGAAGGAAAAATACAGGCTTATGTTGCAAGAGATGCTATAGGTGAAGATGAATATGCGGCTTTTTAAAAAGCTTGATATAGGTGATATAGTAGGTATTAAAGGAACAGTATTTAAGACAAAGATGGGAGAGATAAGTATACATGCGACTAGTGTAGAACTTCTCTCAAAGAGCCTAAAGCCATTACCGGAAAAGTTCCATGGACTTACAGATACAGACACAAGATACAGACAAAGATATGTAGATCTTATAATGAATGAGAATGTAAAAGATACATTTATTAAACGTTCAAAGATAATTACAGAGATAAGAAAGTTCCTAGACAATAGAGGATTTATGGAAGTTGAAACTCCTATGTTAGTTTCAAATGCCGGTGGTGCGGCAGCCAGACCATTCAATACTCATTATAATGCACTTGATGAAGATGTAAAACTTAGAATATCTCTTGAACTTTATTTAAAGAGACTTATAGTAGGTGGACTTGAAAAAGTTTATGAAATAGGAAGGGTATTCAGAAATGAAGGTGTAGATACAAGACACAATCCTGAATTTACTCTTTATGGAATTATACTCAAGCATTTACAGATTATCATGGTATGATGGATTTGACTGAAGATATGTTTAGACATTTAGCTTTAACTGTATGTGGAACAACAACAATTCCTTATGCTGAAGCTATGATAGATTTAGGAAAGCCTTTTGAAAGAATAACAGTTCTTGGATGCAGTTAAAAAGTATGCCGCATAGATTTTAATGAGATAAAAATACAGAGGAAGCTAAGGCTTTAGCAAAAGAGAAGCATATAGAATTTGAGGAAAGACATACAAAGGGAGATATTTTTAAACCTTTTTCTTTTGAAGAATATGTAGAGGAACATTTAATTCAACCTACTTTTTGTAATGGATCATCCAATAGAAGTTTCTCCACTTACAAAGAAAAACCTGAAAAATCCTGACTATGTTGAAAGATTTGAGTTATTTATTCTATGGTAGAGAGATGGCAAATGCTTATTCAGAGCTTAATGATCCTATAGATCAAAGACAAAGATTTGCTGCTCAGAAGAAGCTTTTGCGGCAGGAGATGAAGAAGCAAATCATCAGATGAAGATTTCTAAATGCTTTAGAGATAGGTATGCCTCAACAGGTGGTATAGGCTATGGTATAGATAGATTAGTAATGTTACTTACTAATTCACCGGCAATAAGAGATGTTTTATTATTTCCAACTATGAAAAGCCTAGATAAGTAAGAATGGCTTAAAATAAGGCTTTTATACGGGATAGAGTTTTGTGATATATCAAAACTTATTATAGTAAATAAAAGCACGGGCTTTGAGTTACCCCCAAAAGTTAGACTGCAAAAATCTAATGATTGAGGTAAGTACTAAGTCGGTGCTTTATTTATTTTATATTTGCAGATACCCTAAAAATTTAAAAATACTAAATATAAAGATAATACAGTAGCTGTGAAGTCCGATATCGGTCCGCGAATAAGGTTCCGTTAATTCCCCATATATAAGAGAATATAAAAAGTAGAGGAATAAGTATAAGACCTTGCTTAGCTATCGAAAGAAAAATCCCACTTTTAACATTACCTATGGCTGAAAAATAATTTATAGCTAGAGGCTGTATTCCATAGGAGAAAACCATAAACATATAAATACGTAGATAAAGTCTACCAAAAGTAAAATATAACTCATCTCCATTACCGAAAAATTCTAAGTATAGAATCAGGGAAAAATTGAAAAACAATAAATATTATTACACAAAAGACACTTGATATAATTATAGCATGCAAAAAGGTACTTTTTACCCTTGCATATTTTTAGCACCAATATTGAAGCCCAGTATAGGTTGGCAACCTTGAGCAAGCCCTACAGATATAGCTGTTAAAAATACTGACAATCTTTGAAACAACTCCTGATATAGCCAGGGGTATATCACTCTGTAAATAGACTTAGCACCATAGAAAGTCAGCATATTATTTAATATAATATTAATCAACATTATAATAACTAAATTAATAAGATTAGACATTCCAAGTTTTACTATACCGATAAAGCATTGTAGTCTAAATCTAAAAATCACTAATACTAAGTTTAACAGATTTGAACCCTGAAAAAGTAAATGAGTGATAGGAAAAAGATAAAATCTGTCCCGGTAATAGTAGCATAAGCGGCACCTTCTATTCCTAATCCTAGAGGATACATAAAAAGCCAATCAAGAAAAACATTTATAATAGCACCTATAACATTACAAAAGCATAGAGTATGTAGGTGAACCGTCAGCTCTTATTAAATTTGCAGTACAGATGGAAAATAATAGGCAAGGTAAACCTATAGCTGTTATATGTAGATATTTTTAGGGCATAAGGAAGTACAGTATTTGTTGAACCGCTAAAAATTAATATTTGTCTTGAAAAGATTAGGGTGAAAAGTAAAATAAAAATTGATAAAGCAAAAAACAAATATTAGACCATTAATTAAATAATCTTTAGCTTCTTTTTATTTTTAGCTCCCATGTTTATATTAAAATTAGCTGCTGTACCTACGCTACAAGTTGTGCCAGAGCAGTGGTAAAGTTACTATAGGAAAAGCAACATTAGTAGCCGCATTTCCCAACATACCCTACTACATTTCTATAAAAATTTGATCAGTTATATTATAAGCTGAACTAACAAGTAAGCTGATAATAGAGGGAATGGCAAATTTTATGATGAGTTTATTTATATTTTTCGCCACCTAAGGTATTTCTCATTATTCATTTAGATTCCTCCTTCTAATAATATCTAATAATATTTTTGTCTGCTTTTAGATAAAAAGCCATCTTTTGATAGGCTATAACCAGTTTCCAACTTGGAGAATATTGCTTTAGAATTGAGTATATTTTTAAATTATTTTTTTCTTCCCAAAAAGTTCTCCTTTGTTTTGTAATACTAATATAATCTTCCGGGAAAATTATAATGCCTATGCCGGTGGAAACAAAATTCAAGAGCTGTCATATAGCTTTTTATGGTTAAGCTGTTATGTACATTATTTATACCTGCCCTTTTTAAAATCAAATCTGACATTTGTCTAATGCCTGTATCCTTATTTAGACTAATAAAGTCAAGGTATTTTAAATGTTTAATATCAAGAACAGGATACTTATAAGATTCTATATTTTTAGCATATTTTTCAAAGTATCATTACTGAACTAAGTATTACAAAATCTTCATCAGCTAAAATTTCACATTCAAGATGTGAAATTTCTGCATCAGGTAAGATATGCATTAAGGCAAAGTCTATTTCACTGCAATAATCTCTAAATTAGTAGAAGCATCTTCTACTATGTTTATTTCTATATCAGGGTAGTCTTTTTAAAGCTGGATATAACATCAGGAAGTATAAGTCTACCAAGATGACCTGTTATGCCTAAACTTAATTTTCCCATTTTTAAGTTGTTTATATCACTTATTTCCATTTGCATATTTTCATAGATTTTAAGTATTTTACTAGCAGCTTTTATAATATTTTTCACCGGCAAGAGTAAGTTTTAGTCCACCTGATTTACGAATAAATAGTTCAGATGATAAATTTATTTCTATTCTTTTTAGTGATTGAGAAAGAGAAGGTTGAGACATATATAATTTTGCGGCAACGGATATACTACCTCTTCGGCAACAGTTTTATATATAATAATTCCTTACTTGTCATTCATCTACTCCTATAACTTTTATATTATATCTAACATAATAAATATTGTTATTGCCTATATTGTACAGGAGTATTATAATATTTTCAATGAAAAGTAAGATAAAAAGGTGTGAAATAGTAGGAGGAAATATGATAAAACTATATGATAGCGGTGTAGTAGATGGGAAACAAATAATAGAAGAAAAGATAAAGAACTTGTGGAAAAGTATACAGGATTAAAAGCTGATAAGGAAGAGGCAAGAAAAGGCAGCATAGCCTATGGTATTTTAGAGGCTCATAATATTTCAGGCAATATGGAAAAATTTGAAATTAAAATTTGATTCTATGGCGTCTCATGACATAACCTTTGTAGGTATAGTTCAAAAACGGCAAAAAGCATCGGGTATGACAAGGTTTCCTCTACCTTATGTTCTTACAAATTGTCATAATTCTTTATGTGCAGTAGGAGGAACTATAAATGAGGATGACCACTTATTCGGTTTATCAGCAGCTAAAAAATATGGTGGTATTTACGTTCCTCCTCATATAGCAGTTATACACCAATGTGTAAGAGAAGCTATGGCAGGTTGTGGAAAGATGATACTTGGCTCAGATAGTCATACAAGATATGGAGCCTTGGGAACTAGGGCTATAGGTGAAGGTGGTGGAGAGCTGGTTAAACAATTGCTGGAAGATACCTATGATGTTAAAAGACCTGAAATTATAGCGGTATATTTAAAAGGTAAGCCAAATCCTTTTGTCGGACCTCAAGATATAGCTTTTAGCAATTATAGGGCAGTTTTTAAAAATGGATATGTAAAAAATAAAATAATGGAATTTGTAGGCGAGGGTATATCATCTATGACAACGGACTATCGTAATGGTGTTGATGTTATGACACAGAAACAACTTGTTTATCGTCTATATGGCAAACTGATGAAGATACTAAGAAATTTCTTGGTATACATGGTAGGCAGGACGATTATAAAAGAGTTAAAGCTTCATTGTTTATTATGACGGTCTTATAGAGGTGGATTTGTCATCTATAAAACCAATGATAGCTCTTCCATTTCATCCAAGTAATACTATATACTATAGAAGAGTTGAATGAAAAATCTTGAGGATATTTTTACGTACAGTAGAAGTAGAAGCAAGAAAGATTGGAGGAGAAGCCGCAAAAGATTTTAGACTCACAGATAAAATAGAAAATGGTAAGCTTAGAGTTTCACAAGGTATTATAGCAGGTTGTGCAGGTGGAAATTATACTAATGTTATGGAGGCTGCCCATATATTAAAGGGAAAAAGTTGTGGCTTTGATGAATTTAATCTTGCAGTTTATCCTTCATCTCAAGCAGTATTTATAGATGTTACCAGAAAAGGAGCTGTAGCCGACCTTATGGCGGCAGGAGCTATAGTGAAAACAGCATTTTGTGGTCCTTGTTTTGGTGCAGGTGATACTCCACATCATAATGGACTTAGTATAAGACATACAACTAGAAACTTCCCAAATAGAGAAGGTTCAAAGCCGGGTGCCGGTCAAATGTCAGCAGTAGCTTTAATGGATGCCAGAAGTATAGCAGCTACTGCCGCAAATGGAGGTTTACTTACTTCAGCTGAATATGTTCATGACGGATATGAGGTTCCTGAGTATTCTTATGATAAGAGTATATATGAAAAATAGAGTTTATAATGGCTTTTGGTGATCCTAATAAGTGAGAACCTACATATGGACCAAATATAAAAGACTGGCCTGAAAATGACTAAGCTTACAGACAATATTCTATTAAAAGTTTGCTCTGAAAAGTAAGAGATGAAGTTACAAATGACAGATGAACTTATTCCATCCGGTGAAACTTCTTCATATCGTTCAAATCCACTTGGACTTGCAGAATTTACTTTATCTAGAAGAGATCCTGAGTATGTAGGACGTTCAAAAGTAGGTAGATAGAATAGAAAAAGGCAAGAACAGAGGAGAAGATGGCTGAAGGTAGCTCCTGAACTAAAAAGCTATCTTTGACAAAATAAAAACTATTGAGAATTATGAAAATATTGATATAAATGCCACAGAAATTGGCCTAGCGATATATGCTAATAAGCCGGGAGATCGTTCAGCCAGAGCAAGCTGCAAGTTGTCAAAGAGTTATAGGCGGTCTTGCAAAATAGTAAAAGATTATCGCTACTAAACGTTATCGCTCTAATGTTATGAACTGGGGAATGTTACCACTTTGTTTTAGACGAAGAACCGGAATTTGAAGTGGAGATTATATTTTCATACCTGATATTAGAAATAAATTAGACACTCTGCCTAAAATGATATAAAAGCATATATAATTAAAGATGAAATAAGAGAGATTGTTGTATATACAAGATATGACTAATGAAGAAAAGAAATTATTAGAAGCAGGATCACTTATTAATTATAATAAGTTAAGAAAGGGTTTATAAAAATGAAAATAGGTTTTGTAAATGACCATACAGCAGTAGAACTAAAAATTATAATGGAGCATTTAAAAAGAAAAGGGACATGAATGTATAGATTTCGGTTTAAGTGATGAGGCCGGAAAATGTGATTATCCTGTTCGGGACTTGCAGTAGCAGAAGCTATAAATGCCGGTAAGGTGGATAAAGGAGTTCTTATTTGCGGTACAGGTATAGGCATAAGTCTTGCGGCAAATAAGGTTCCCGAATAAGGGCTGCGGTATGTTCTGAGAGTTATTCAGCTAAGATGGCGGCAATGCATAATGAAGCAAATATAATAGCTTTCATGCCAGAGTAGTAGGAAGGAAGTAGCAAAAAGCAATAGTTGATGCTTTTTGAAACAGAATATGAAGGTGGTAGACATATAGCTAGAGTAGATATGGATTAGGGATATAGAGAAAAATATAGTAAAGAAGCATAAGAGGTAATCTTTATGTTTGAATCTTGGTTTAGTTTTATTTCACCCTAATAAAAGAAAAAGAGGGAAGAAAGATATTTTAAGAAGGTGTATCCTTTCGGTTCTGCTCAAAGCTTTTGGAAGAAAAAGGCTTTAGTGAAACTTTTTCCTAATACCAAAGATATAAAGCTTTTATATGTATCATTTGCTTGTATTAAAAGAAAAATGGCTAATCACCCTAGTTCCACAAGATGACGATGATTATTTAGATTTATCTGTAGATGAAATTATTAAAAATGGTCTAAAGATATATTAGTAAGAGATTTGGGAGATGAAGCTATAGAAAACCTATTAAACTTGCACTAATAGAATTTAAGTCCGAAGTTTGGAAGAGTTATAAAATGTAATTTTATATTGTCATAATCTATACTGTATTGTAGCATAGTTATGGCAATATTTTTTTAAAGGAGAACTGATATGAAAAAGAATTTTAGAATCTTATGTCAATGGGACTTGTTTCAAGTGCACTCTTTGGTAGCTTGTGGAAATACTTCAAAGTAAGTGAAACTACTAAAGCTGTAGAAAGTAGTAGTGAAGAGGCTGCTACAGAAAAGACAAGTGAAAAACAAAGTAAGGCCTATCCATTTACTATTGATAGCGATACAGGTAATGAGAATGTAAGTAGTTACTTTTGAAGAGGCACCTAAAAAGCAGTTTCTCTTAGTGGCTTTTACAACAGAAATGTTATTATCTTTAGGTTTGGAAGATAGTATGGTAGGTTATGGTTACCAAGATAATGAGGTCTTACCTGAGTATAAAGATGCTTTATCTAAAGTAGAAGAATTATCAAAAACAAATCCGACAAAAAGAAGTTTTATTATCAAAAAGAACCGGACTTTGACCGAAAGTTGAAGTCAACATTTTCTGATAAGAATTTTGATCCTAAGTTTGATGAAGAAAAATGGAATAAAAATTTATGTTCCACGTTCAGAATATACTAATGCAAAAATGGAAAAATGTATATGAGGACTATGCTAATTTCGGGAAAAATATTTAATGTTAGCGATAAAGCAGATGAGATAGTTTCAAAATGAAATCAGATATAGCGGCAGTTAATGAAAAGATAAAAGATTTAGATAAAGTTAGTGTTTTTGATGGCAGATAGCGGAGAGAAAGAAGCTTTACTGCAAGTGCCGGTTTGACTACAGATATAATTTCTTTAGCCGGGTGGTGAAAATGTATTTGCGGGTGAAGAAAAGAATTGGATGAGTGTAAGTTTTGAAGATGTGGTATCTAAAAATCCTGATTATATAATAGTTATGGATTATAAAGATAGCGATCTGTTGGAACAAAAATTAAATTTCTTAAAGACTCACCCCTGCTTTTGAAAGAATTAGATGCAGTTAAAAATGATAGAATTTTTACACTAGGGTTTATCTGATGTATTGGCAGGACCTCGTAATGTAACTGCTATAGAAAAATAGCAAGAGAGCTTCATCCAGAGGCATTTAAATAATGAGAATTGATAAAATAGTAAAGGCTTTTTAGGTACCTTTTAATATTTTTTTATTTATACTTAGTATACTCAGCATAGTATTAAGTATATTTGTGGGTAGTGTAGATATAAAGCCTATTTGGGTTATTAAAATCATTGTTATTAATATAGCAAAGGCAGAGGTTTTTTTCCTGTGAATGGAAAAATTCTGCTAATTCTATTGTTTGGCAATTACGTTTTTCCTAAGGTTATAGTCGCTTTTATAACAGGTGCCGGGTCTTAGTCTTACGGGCTTACTTATGCAGTCTTTGACTAAGAATCCATTAGCAGATCCTTATGTACTAGGTATATCTTCAGGTGCCTCTACAGGAGCGGTAGCTACTATTTTATGGGAAGTTTACCTTTTTCGGACGAGTTCCAAATTAGTTTTTGGGGCCTTTATAGGTAGTATATCTGCCAGCATACTTGTTTATGTCGGTTCTGCAAGTTTTAGTGGACTCTAGTACAAGTAATATAGTTCTTATAGGTATGAGCTTATCAGCTATATTTAGTGCCTTTACAAATATAATTATTTTTAACTCCCTAAAAGTCATGCTATAAAAAATGCCTTGTATTGGTTAGGGTGGTAGTTTATCAGGTGTAACTTGGGCAGATGTTCCCTTATTTGTAGTTACTTTTTATAATAATGTTTATAGCTATGTTTATACTAGTAAACTTTGATCTACTATTACTTGAGAGGATATGGCTAGAACTAACGGAGTACCTATTTTTGCTATAAAAACAGCTATTATTGTTTTATCTACCTTAATAACGGCAGTTCTAGTTTCGACTTGTGGAATTATAGGTTTTTGTGGGTTTAATAGTTCCACATTTAGGACGAATATTTGTAGGTTCTGCCTCATATTAGTACCGGGTCTGTATATTTTTAGGTGGAATACTTATGATATGGTCAGATGTATTTGCAAGAGTATATTTTTCTCCGGAAGAATTACCTGTAGGCGTTATTACTGCACTTATTGGAGCACTCTATATTTTTATTTTTACTTAAATCTTCATATAAAAAGGTAGGTAGATAAATGAGTGTTATAAGAGTAGAAAATTTTATCTTTTGATATAGATAAGACAAAGATTTTGGATAATATTTCATTTGATGTACCAAAAAGGTGCTTTTGTAGGAGTTGTAGGTCCTAATGGTTGTGGGAAGTCCAGTTTACTTAAAAATATATATAAAAGTTACAAACCAACAAAAGGTGCTATTTATATAAATGATAAAAACTTATTCAATATATCTGATAAGAACTTTGCCAAAGAAGTAGCAGTTGTTACACAAGAGCATGAGCTTAGTTTTGATTTTACTGTAGAGCAAATAGTAGAAATGAGTAGATATGCACACCATAATTTTTGGAGAAGAATACAAATTTAGATAAAGAAATATGTGAAAAAGCCTTAGAAGATGTAGATGTTAGAATTTAGAGAGCGTAGCTATCTAAGTCTTTCAGGGTGGTGAAAAAGCAAAGAGTGATGATAGCCATGGCATTTGCAAAAGGTTCCAAGATTATACTTTTAGATGAACCCACAAATCATCTTGATATAGGTTACCAATTATCTATAATGGATACATTAAAAATAGAGAAGATACTACAATATTTGCTACTATACATGATCTTAATATAGCGGCAAAAATACTGTGATTATATTTTTTCTTATGGAGAAATCAAAGATAATAAATTTTGGAAAGCCTAGAGATGTTTTGATGTGGAAAATATAAATAAGCTATTTATGGTTAATTCATATATTAATGAATTGCCTGACGGTAACTTTTAATATAAGTTTCTTGGGACAAAAGTTAAAATTAAAATATTAGACTAGTATACAAGTTTTTGTAGACAAAAGGGGCCTCACACTAATCACTTAGTGCGACAGCCCCTTTTTATTATAAAAATAATAAAATAAAAAGCTATATATTTTTAACCTTTAAATTCTCAAGTTATAAATTGGGGAAAAATGATAGTATAGTTATTAGTTTCCGTAAGTTTATTGTAAACACTAATATCAAAAATAGGCTATAGGTATTTACAAGAAGGTAAATTTTTCTGAAATTAAAAAAACTCAAAGGTTTATACTATAAAAACATATTTTTTAGGAGGAAGTTTTATGTTTACTACACTAATAAAGTATATTAAACAGTATAAAAAAAGATTCCTTACTGACTATATTATTTACCGTAGGTGAAGTGGTATTTGAAACCTTTATTCCAATTTCTATGGCTCTTATGATAGATAAAGGTATTAGTAAGGGAAATATGCAGGCTGTCTCATGTATATGGAATACTGATGACGGTATTATGTATACTTGGGCCTGTAAGCGGTATTTTTCAGGAAAAATATGCAGCTAGTGCCAGTAGCGGCTTTGCGGCAAATTTAAGAGAAGGTATGTTTTCACATACAAGAATTTTCATTTTCTAATATTGATAAATTTTTCTACAGCAGGCCTTGTAACCAGACTTACAACGGATGTAACAAATGTCCAAAAATTCATATCAAATGATAATCAGATTATTAATGAGAGTCTGCCACACTTATATTTTTGTATGATTATGACTATAGTAATCAGTCCTAGTCTATCTTTTGATTTTTATTTTTTGCAACCTTGTTTTTTTAGGATTATCTGCGGTTATTATAGTTAAAAACCGGTATGAAAAAGCTTTACACTTGTTTTTGATAAATATGATGAGTTAAATGCAAGTGTACAAGAAAATGTAAGAGGTATAAGGGTGTAAAATCTATGTAAAAAGAAAATTATGAAATAAGTAAATTTGATAGAGCTATAGTAAATTTATATAAGATGTTTGTAAAAGCAGAAGCAGGAGTGGCACTTTCAAATCCACTTATGTTATTTACCATAAATATTTCTATGCTTGCTATTTCTTGGTTCGGAGCTAATTTCATAGTTGCAGGTAAGCTTTTACAACCGGAGAGTTAACGAGTTTGTATACATATATTATGAATATGATGATGGCACTTATGATGTTAGCTTTTTGCTTTTGTTATGGTAGTTATAAGTGAAGCAAGCGCAAAACGTATATATGAGGTACTTGAAGAAAAAAATCGGATATTATAAGTAAAGAAGATGCCATCAAAGAAGTAACAAATGGCAGTATCATATTTGAAAATGTTTGTTTCTCATATAAAAAAAGAAAGTAAGAAATATGTTCTTGAAAAATGTCAATTTAGATATAGAAAGTGGACAAACAATAGGAATTATAGGTGGTACAGGAAGCTCAAAAATCATCACTAGTTAATCTTATAAGCAGACTATATGATGTTTCAAAAGGAAAAGTAAAAGTTGGAAATATAGATGTAAGAGATTATGATGTAGATGTTCTTAGAAATAAGGTGGCTGTTGTATTACAGAAAAATGAATTATTTAGTGGAACTATATTAGAAAAATCTACGTTGGGGAAATAAAAATGCTACTTTGGAAGAATGTAAAAGGGCCTGTGATATTGCTTTGTGCAAATGAGTTTATAGAAAAAAATTCCCTAATGGATATGATACATATATAGAACAAGGAGGTAGCAACGTATCAGGTGGACAAAAAACAAAGATTATGTATAGCAAGAGCTATATTAAAGAAACCTAATATTATTATATTTGATGATTCTACCTCTGCTGTAGATACAGCTACAGATGCAAAAATAAGAAAAGCTTTTAAAAGAAGATTTATCTAATACTACAAAAATTATTATTGCTCAAAGAATATCATCCATAAAAGAAGCCGATAAAATAATAGTTATGAATGAAGGAAAGGTAGATGCCTTTTGATACTCATGAAAATTTATTAAGATATAATGAGATATATCAATCTATAGCTAAAGGTACAGTTGGAAACGGCAGGTGATTTTTGATAGAAAGGAGGGAGAGCCTAATGAATAAAGCAAGAAGCGGTATGAGCGAAATTATAACTATAATTTTAAAAAGAATATTGGCTATATATGATATTTGTTATTATAGGGTATTTGGTTCGGCACTTACAACAGTTTATGGCTCTACCTTTCTTAAAAACCCTTATAGATGATTATATTAGCCCTCTAGTAAAAAGAAACAAATCCTAATTTTACTCCATTAGCTAATGCTCTGATAAAATTAGCTACAATTTATGGACTAGGTGTTATTTGTTCTTATATCTATGTAAGAATAATGGTAAAATGTAGGGCAAGGAACTATGAGAATAGTCAGACATAGACTTTTTGAACATATGGAAAGATTACCTATAAAAATATTTTGATACCTATGCATATGGTGATATTATGTCAATTTATACTAATGATACAGATACTTTAAGACAATTTATAGGACAATCATTTCCACAATTACTCAATTCGGTAGTTACAATAGTAAGTGTTCTTATAAGTATGTTTATACTTAATATTCCTTTGACTATATTTAGTGTATTACTCACTGTACTGACTTTATATATTACCGTAAGGTTGCAAAAATCTTCAGGTAAATATTTTTGGTGAACAACAAGCTAATCTTGCTAAGCTTTAATGCCTATGTAGAAGAAATGATGAGTGGACAAAAAGTAATAAAAGTATTTACCCATGAAAAAGAAGCTATAATTGATTTTAATAAAGTAAGTGAAGAATTAAGAGATAGTGCAAAATAAAGCTAACGGTTATGCAAATATAATAATTCCTATAGTATTTCAATTAGGGAATCTATCTTATATAATTACAGCCTTATTTGGTGCAATATTAGCTGTAAATGCTTATTTTGGATTAAGTGTAGGTGCTTTAGTCGCTTTTTTGACCTTAGTAAAGAGTTTTAATCAACCATTTTCTCAAATGAGTCAGCAATTAAATTCGGTAGTTATGGCAAATGCAGGAGCAAATAGAATACAGGAGTTAATGCTTGAAAAATTGGAAGAAGATGAGGGCTATGTGGAGTTGGTTTATGCTAATATTACCGAAAACGGTATAGAGGAAAGTAAAGAAAGAACCGGAGATTGGGCATGGAAACATTACCATAAAGAAGATGGAACTACTACATATACAAAACTGGACGGAAATATAGTTATGGAAAATGTAGACTTTGGATATAATGAAGAAAAAAATGGTTCTCCATAATATAAATCTATTTGCTAATAAAGGTCAAAAAGTTGCTTTTGTAGGTTCTACAGGGCAGGAAAGACTACTATAACCAATCTTATAAATAGATTTTTATGATATCAATTCCGTAAAAATACGTTATGACGGTATAAATATAGATAAAATTAAAAAGATGATTTACGACGTAGTTTAGGGGTGGTATTGCAAGATACGCATCTTTTACAGGTACAATAATGGAGAATATACGTTATGGTAGAGAAGATGCTACGGATGCAGAATGTATAGCTGCGGCTAAGCTTGCTAATGCACATGGTTTTATAGAGAGATTACCTGAAGCTTATGATACTATTATAAGTGGAGATGGTGGAAAAATTATCTCAAGGTCAAAGACAATTATTAGCTATAGCCAGAGCGGCGGTTGCCGATCCGCCTGTACTTATATTGGATGAAGCAACTTCATCTATAGATACCAGAACTGAAGTTTTTAGTACAAAAGGGGTATGGATTCTCTTATGCAAGGTCGTACAACCTTTGTAATAGCACATAGGCTTTCGACTATCAAAAAAATTCTGATTGTATTATGGTTCTTGAGCAAGGGCATATAATAGAAAGAGGAAATCATGATGAGTTATTGGCTGCTAAAGGTAAGTATTATCAGTTGTATACAGGAAATAGATTATCGGAATAATATAATAAATATGGAAATAGATAATTATAAGATAAATATCTATAAGCAAGTTGTTTTTAAAAATTCAGTTTAGTAATTTTATAATATATAACGTCCATACACATACTAAGCAAAAATAAATTTTGAGTTTTTGTATGTGATTTGGACGTTTCTTATTTTAAGTATTTTATTTTTTTGTATAAAGGATGAGTAGACCTTTTAATAATAAATTCTCATCAACTATTATTTTATGCTTACAAAGAGGAGTTACGAAGGTAGCAAGACCGCCGGTTGCAATAATGGTAAGTTCTTCACCCAGTTCGTTTTCCATTCTTTCTATGCAGGCATCCATTATACCTGCATGTCCGTAAACTATACCGCTACGCATAGAGTCTATAGTATTTTTGGCAATTATATTCTTTGGCATCTCTAAGTTTATCTGTGGTAATTTAGCTGTCCTAAGACTTAGAGATTCTAAGGAAATTTTTAGCCCCGGATGTATTATGCCACCTATATATTCTTTGTTTTTTTATTGACTACAAATATAGTTGTTGCTGTTCCCATATCTATGACTGCAAGGGGTAAAGGATATTCATTCATAGCGGCAACGCTGTCGACTATAAGATCTGAACCTATAGTGCCGGGATTATCCATACATAATTTTAATCCTGTTTCCATTGAAGAATCTACAAGTATACAATCTAAATTTGTAATTTTTTTAACAGCATTTATTATTATCTGATTTAGGGGTGGAACAACGCTTGAAAGTATAGCTCCCTCAATATCATTTATATCTATATTGTGTATTTCCAATATAGTTTTTATATTAATCGCATATTCCAAATCTGTTTTCTCAGTTCTTGTTGTAACCCTTTCAAGAAAGTAGGTGTTTTTTTATCATCTATACCACCTATAACAATATTAGAATTTCCCATATCTATAGCTAAAATCATGACGGTATTCCTTTCGTACTTTAAATATGCTATAGTGTAACATATATGATGTATTTATAAAAAGCCATATAAGGAGAAACTATGTTAAAAAAATAAATGTATTATTCTTGGAATAAGCGGGGGTATAGCTGCATATAAAATGGCAAATTTAGCCAGTTTATTGGTGAAAAAGGTGCTAAAGTTCATGTTATAATGACAGAGAATGCAACAAAAATTTATTAGTCCCTATAACTTTTGAAACTTTAACTAAAAAAATAAATGTATGATAAATACCTTTGATAGAAATTTTGAATATAAAGTTGAACATATAGAAGTAGCAAAAGAAGCAGATATATTTGTCGTTGCACCGGCTACTGCAAATATTATCTCAAAACTTGCTAATGGGCTTGCAGATGATATGCTTAGCACAGTTGCATTAGCTTGTACTTGTAAAAAGTTGGTCTGTCCTGCAATGAATACCAGAATGTATGAAAATCCTATAGTAAAAGATAATATAGATAAGCTTAAAAAAATATGATTTTTGATATTATGGAAGCAGATAAGGGATATTTAGCCTGTGGTGATACAGGAGTAGGAAAAATTACCGGATATAGAAGATATATACGATAGAATTTGTTATCATATAGAATATGAAAAAGATCTGTTAGGGAAAAATATTTTAGTGAGTGCAGGAGCAACAAGGGAAGATATAGATCCCTGTCAGATTTATCAGCAATCATAGTACAGGAAAAATGGGTATAGAAACTTGCAAAAGGCGGCTTATTATAGGGGGCAAATGTAAAAATTAGTTTTAGGAGTATCAAATGAGAAACCGATAAAAACTATGGATATACAAAGGATAATAAGTGCTAAAGATATGTATGAAGCTATAATACCAATAGCAAAAAGATATGGATATTATAATAAAAGCCGCGGCGGTTGCAGATTATAGACCAAGGAATATTGAAAATGAGAAAATAAAGAAAAACTCAGGAGATACAAGTATAGAATTAGAAAGAACAGATGATATTTTAGCTAAACTTGGAGAAGAAAAGAGAGAAGGACAGTTTTTTTATGTGGTTTTTCTATGGAAACCAGTAATTTAATAGAAAATTCCAAGAAAAAAACTCTTAAAAAAAGAATTTAGATATGATAGTTGCAAACAATCTAAAAGGTTCCAGGTGCAGGATTTGGCGTAGATACAAATGTAGTTACTGTAATAAGTAAAAATAATCAAGTGGATTTTACCTTGCAAACTAAAGAAGAGCTTGCACATAAAATTTTAGATGAGATAAAGAAAGAAATTAATTAAGCTACTTGAAAAACTTATAAATAATGTACAATAACTAGATATGAAATAAATTAATAGGAGTATAAAATGAAGTGCTATGATGAATTAAAGGCTAGAGGTCTTATCGCTCAAACAACAAATGAAGAAGAAATAAGTAAGATGATAAATGAGGGTAAAGCTACTTTCTATATAGGTTTTGATCCTACAGCTGATAGTTTGCATGTAGGACATTTTATGGCTCTATGTTTAATGAAAAAGATTGCAAATGGCAGGTAATAAACCTATAGCTTTAGTAGGTGGCGGTACAGGTATGATAGGAGATCCGTCAGGAAGAACTAGATCTTAGATCTATGATGACTCTTGAACAAATAGATCATAATTGTGAATGTTTTTAAAAAGCAGATGTCCAGATTTATTGAGTTTGGAGAAGGAAAAGCCATGATGGTAAATAATGCCGATTGGTTAAGAGATTTAAACTATATGGAGTTTATTAGAGAAGTAGGTCCACATTTTTTTCAGTTAATAATATGCTTAGAGCAGAATGTTATAAGCAACGTATGGAAAAAGGTCTTTCATTCTTAGAATTTAACTATATGATATTACAGAGCTATGATTTTTATATGTTATATCAAAAATATGGTTGTAATATGCAATTTGGCGGAGATGACCAATGGTCAAATATGCTTGGCGGTACAGAACTTATAAGAAGAAAGTTATCAAAAGATGCTCATGCTATGACTATTACCTTATTACTTAACTCAGAAGGTAAGAAAAATGGGAAAAACAGTGGGTGGTGCAGTATGGCTTGATCCAAATAAAACCAGTCCGTTTGAGTTTTATCAATATTGAGAAATGTAAGCGATGCTGATGTACTTAAATGTATTAAAATGCTTACATTCTTACCTATAGAACAAATTCAGTCTATGGAAGACTGGGAGGGTTCTAAGTTAAATGAAGCTAAGCAAATATTGGCTTTTGATTTGACTAAACTTGTTCATGGAGAAGAAGAAGCTATAAAAAGCAGAAGAAGCAAGTAAGGCTTTATTTGCAGGTGGCGCTAATATGGCTAATGTACCAAGTGTGAATATAAATGAAGAAAATCTTGTAGATGGAAAAATTGATATCTTAGGTGCTTTAGTTTTAACAGGTCTTGCAAAGAGTCGTGGGAAGCTAGAAGAAATGTAGAGCAAGGTGGAGTATCAGTTGACGGTGATATAGTTAAAGATATAAAAACCAGTTACGAATTAAATGATTTTGCAGGTGAAGGTAAACTTATCAAAAAGAGGAAAGAAAAATTTCTGTAAGATAGTACTTGACAAGTAAAATTAGAAGTTTATAATTAATGTAGATTCTTCGGGGCGGGGTGTAATTCCCCACCGCAGTATAGTCTGCGAAGCTGAGTGCTTGAACCGGTGAGATTCCGCACCGACAGTATAGTCTGGATGAGAGAAGAGATTAAAGGAACTTTTAGTTCATATATGATTATTTGTCGTATATAAAATTAATTATTTCTTACCCCAAGAGTTACTTTGGGGTATTTTATTCTAAATATCCTGAGATACTTTTGCACACAGAAAGGGAGGAAAAGAAGATGCAAAATTTTTTTAACAGTATTAAAGGATAATTTGGTATTCTTTAGCGAGTTTCTAGGGATAGTAGCTATAATATTTATACTATCCTATCTGATTGAGAGAGCTTATAATAAGTCCATAGGCTATAATGGTAAGGTACTTACTACAAAAAAACTTACCATGGTTGGTCTGTTTTCAGCAATAGCAACTATACTTATGATGTTTGAAGTACCTTTACCACTAATACCTAGTTTTTATAAGATAGACTTATCAGAGGTTCCAATATTGATAGTTAGTCTGGCTTATGGTCCCTTAGCAGGGAGCATTAACAGAATTTTTGTAAAATTCTACTTAAATTAGTTTTTAGATCTACGACTACAGCCTTTGTAGGAGAGTTGGCAAATTTTGTTGTTGGAATGAGTTTTATATTACCTGCAACTATTATATATATGTTAAGAAGAACTAGAAGTTCATTTATAGTAGGAACGGTGGCAGGAACTTTGGTACTTACTATATTCGGTTCATTATTTAATGTAGTATATTTATTACCTAAATTTGCAGCTATGTATGGTATGCCGCTTGATAGTATTGTAGCTATGGGAACAGCCTTAAATCCAAGTATAACATCGCTTGCTACTTTCATATTATTTACTGTTGTACCGTTTAATATAATAAAAAGGTACAGTGGTTTCTTTTAATAAAGCTTTAGCTTTATATGGTAAATTGAAGAGTATTTTATTAAATGTTTCTAGAGAAGAGAGTTTGGTATAGTAAATAATAAATAAACTTTTGATTGCTTATTCTACATTGTTTTTGATATACTATATACAATCATTTAGGTAACAAAAGTTACATACAAAGACGATAAAATTTTTGTAGTATAAATTATCGAATTTGTTTAGCAAAGATGATAATAATTATATTATTTTATTATAGGAGGTTTTTGTCATGACAGTAGATAAGAATATGACAATAGGTCAATTGTTGATGGAAAGTGAGCCTGCAGCTCCTGTACTTATGAGAGCAGGTATGCATTGTTTAGGGTTGTCCATCATCTCAGATGGAGACTTTGGAAGAAGCTTGTATGGTACATGGAATAGATGTAGATGTACTAGTTTCACAACTTAATGAAATTTTAGCATATTGGTTGTTATATAAAAAGCACCCTCATTTAGAGGTGCTTTTTATATAGTTGAAATTTTATTTAAAGCAAAAATCTTTTATTATAAGCTCAAAATGTCTCATCAAGATAGGCTTTACTGGAAGGGAAAAAGGGAATCTTTTTCCATATTCACCTAAAATATTACAAGAACTTACAAAAAGAGAATTTTCTACCTCTTCATTAAGTAAGACTAAATAATAGATTTTTAGATGAAGGATTTTTTTGTAAAAGTAAACTTGGTCCGTGTAATATGGACTTATATGTTTAGAAGCTTCTATTAGAGTATCAAGATTTTTCAAAACAAAAAGGCTCTAGGGCAACAAAAATTTTTGTTTTTTTCTATCGTCAGCTTCTTTAGTATAACTTGTAGCAATATCTTTTTCTATCTTTGTTAGTCCTTCAATTTCTTTAAAGTCATCTAGACTTTTTAAGAAAGAATGCATTTCATCTTCAAGACTAGGTGAAAATTTAGAAAATCTGGTATCTAATTCATCGGGGTCTTCGACTTTGTGATAAGCAGAGAAAGGCTTTCATCAGGAAGTGGGTTGCCTCAACCATAATAGGAGTATCACCTGCCCTCAAAAATCTAATTCTATACTGGCTTTCTGTAACATCTCTTTAAATAGTTTTTGCTTTTTCACTACCATAAGCAAGTTCTAATAAATTTATACCACGTTCGCTAAGATCTACACTTTCTAAAAATACAACGAATCTGTCTGTCATTAAGTTTTTAAATATCATATTAACCATCCTTACTATGCACATATAAGTAACATATAAAAGTTGTGTTAAAAGCATACACTAAATACAAGAAAAGTTCAATATACAAAATATAGAAAATATATTTTTAAAATATACAATATATACTAAAAGTATTAAAAAGTGTCCGAATGATAGTTTAGTATTGAAAAATAGATTTCTTTGAGTAGATAATATAAGTACGAGATGAGAAAGCGAGGTAGTAAATAGAACCGAAAAGCTTTTTCTGATAAATATAGAATTTGTAAGTTACTTGGAACAGGTTTAAATGGCAAAGTGTATCTAGTACAACATAAAGCTCTAAATGTTTTTCGTGCCATGAAAGTAGTCCCTAAAAAACAATAAAAACTGTTATGAAGAGTATAAACGAGAAGCCATGATATTAAAAAGAACTAAAAATATCCGGGGTATACCTACAATCTATGATATGGAAGAAGTAAATGAATATCTCTATTTAATAGAAGAATATATTAATGGAGAAACCTTATATGAGAGAGTTCACAGTACAGGGTTTTTATCAAGGGAAGAGATAATCAATCTCGGAATCAATCTCTGTAATCCTATAATTTATCTACATAATCAAAAAGAACCAATCTACACTTGGATATACATCCAGGAAATCTTATTATTCAAGAAGATAGTATAAATCTTATAGATTTTGATCATGCAAGACATAAAATAAAAGGTATTAATTTATCCGACGGATATGGAAATAGAAAAATTTGCAGCACCTGAGCAATGGATAAAAAGAAAAAGTTGATGTTACAACAGATATTTATGCGATAGGAGCAATTATGTATTATGCAGGGACGGCATATTTTCCCTAATGAATATTTTTAATTTACCTATGTCTTGGGGAAGAGATCTAAATAATATAATAAGTTCGTGTTTATACTATAACAGTGATTTACGCATATCCGGCGTTGAAAAATTAAAAAGCAGTTTGGAGAATATAAAAGCAAAAAAATAAAGCATCTCGTAATATTGCTGTTGTAGGCTCTACAAAAAGGTGTTGGAACAACCTATATTTCATTGGGTTTAAGTTCATTTTTAGCTACGAATAAGGTGGCTACAATATATGAAGAACACAATAGATCGGGACATATGAATTTATTAATGCAAAACTATGTTAGAGAACGTGATGAGTATGGAAGCTTTTAGAATGAATAATGTATATATAAGTCCCTATAGTTATCAAAGTGATAGTACAAAAGCAAAAACATAGTGCAAGCGTATATATAAAAGATTATGGCAATGATATAGAAACTGCTTTTAGATTCAAAAAGCGGACTTGCTAATCTTGGTGTGCGGAAGTAATACTGGCAAATACAAGATAATAAGACTTCTATAAACAAAAATATCAAAAATTTAAAAATTATAAAAATTTTTACAATCTATCTTCTAGTAAAAATATAATATATGAATTTAATCACGATAAAATTCTTAATTTCCCCTATGTAGCAAATATTATGGAAAGTCGAAAAGACAGAGATGAAGTATTTTTTAAGCTTGTAAATGATATTTTTGTATATTAGAAGCAAAAAGAAAGAGTATTTTAGAAAAATTTGCAGAGAATATAGGTCTAATATAAAAAGTGTGTTACAGGCTATTCTCCTAATAAGTGTCGAGGTATAATATTATGGAAGATGATATTTATTTTAAGTGAAAAAGATACTAGGGTCTATTTGGAAGGACTGGAACGTTTTAAAAATAAGGGAGTTAATATATATGTAGATGGAGTATATAGCAGTTCTAAGATAGAGTGGTCCAAAAGTTTTTAAAAAGTTTGTGATAGTACAACATATTATATGGCTGATTTTATAGATGATTATGAAGGCAATTTAAAAAGAAATTAGATTTAATAAAATAGAGGTGAAGGAAATAGTAAAGAGTATTTATAAAAAAATTAACAAAAAGCCTTAGTATGTACAAGAAACTACGCAAATATATAGTTATAATGTTAGGAAACCCATAAATGGAGGTTTCCTAATTTTATGAAAAAATATAAATATACTAATAAGTTTTTGTATTCATTATAGTAGTAGTTTCTCTATTTTTTTATTTAGAGATAGTCTGAGAGTATAGGTTCTAATAATACGTATACAAATTTGAATACATATTTTTAAAGTAAAAGATAATGAAGTGGCTCTTATATATATAATGAGCTACAGACAGCAAAGGCAATAGAAAAAGATGGAAATTATTATCTTCCTCTTAATTGGGTAAGTAGTATATTAAACGATAAGTTTTACTTTTAGTACGAAAAGATGAATTGCTTATATACTCTGCCTGATAATATCTTATATAGTGATTATAATACACTTGGACAAGATGGAAAAATCTTCTTCTAAAGGAGAATGATGAAGCTTATATTTCTTTTGTCAATTATTTCAACTTACACTAATATAGTTTATAATACCTACACCGATAAAAGATGTTAAGAGACTATTTATAAATAATAATTTTTAATGAGTATCTAAAGGCTACTACAAAATATAAAACCAGATTAAGAGTTGGTAAAAAGTAACGATAGCGAAGTTGTAAAAAGAAGTCGCCGGAGGTGAAGAACTTAGTTTGGTTTTTGGATGATATAAGTGATGAAAGTGTAAAAATCCAAGTCGCTTATATGGGTAAAAGTAGCTACTAATGATGGGTATATCGGCTATGTAAAAAGTCGGATCTTCGAGCTTTTGTAAAATCAAGGCTTAAAAAGTGATTTTAAAGAAGTAAAATATAATGAATATAAGTTTAGGTAAAAAGGTGGTTTTTAGCCTGGCATCAGTTGACTACTACAAAAGCAAATTCCGTTTAGAATCTCTGCTAGATAATGAAAAAGGTATTAATGTTGTTTCGTCTCATTTGGTTTAGCTTTATCTGATAATCAAGGTAATTATACATCTATAGCCAGTAAAAGAATATATTGAAAAAGCACATAAAAAAATATACAGGTTTGGGCTTTGATTGATAATTTTAATAAAAATATTAGTACGCTGGAAATTTTTGTCAGGTACAAAAATCCAGACAAAATCTTATAAATAATCTCATTAAAGATGCTAAAAACCTAGGTCTGGATGGAATTAATATAGATTTTGAAACTTTAAAAGCAAGAAACGGGGAAAGCATTATATACAATTTATAAGAGAACTTAGTATAGAAACTAGAAAAAAATAATATTATTTTTATCTATAGATAATCCTAATTATGCTTCATTCAATACTTTTTATAGTAGAGCTAAACAGGCGGAGGTAGCAGACTATATTATAAATATGGGTTATGATGAGCATTTTGCAGGTGGAGAAAAGGGAAGTGTTGCTTCTTTGAATTTTGTTAAAGAGGGTATAGATGGCAGTTTGACAGAAGTACCAAAAGAAAAATTTATAAATGCCATTCGGTTTATACTAGAGTATGGACAGATGTAGACTCTAAAAGCATTAAGTATGAAAATCTGCAAAAAGAGTGGATAGAGAAAAATGATGTGAAATTGGAATGGGATGATGAACTAGGTCAATATTATGGTGAAAAAGAAGTAGATTCTAAAATGTCATATATATGGATGGAAGAGGAGAAAACCTTAGGTCTGAAATTAGATTATATGAAAAACAAAGAAATAGCAGGAGTAGTAATTTGGAAATTAGGCTTGGAACCGGATACAGTTTGGGATATAATTGATAGAATAAATTAAGGAAAAGGTATTGACAATATATCTTTTATATTGTATAACTTACTAGTATGTTTAAAGCATACTAGTAAGTTAGTGTGTGTAGCTCAGTTGGATAGAGCACTTGGCTACGGACCATAGGTGTCGGGAGTTCGAGTCTCTCACGCACATTAAACCCCTGGCTTTTAGTCAGGGGTATTTTTAGCAAAGAAGATTTCATAGTGTGAGGTTAAATAGTGGAAATTATACGAACTATAAAACTTATATTTAAGTATATAACAAGAGATGAAGAAGCCAATATAAAAGAAGAAAAAAGATAGCTATAGATAATCTTGATTTGAATATAGAAGAAGGAAGTTTTGTAGCTGTTTTTAGGACATAACGGTTCAGGTAAATCTACTTTTAGCAAAAACATCTTAATGGAATTTTAGTACCTAGTGAGGGTGATGTCATAGTATTAGAATATAATACTAAGAATGATGAAGATTTATTAGATATAAGAAAATCTGTTGGAATGGTGTTTCAAAATCCGATAATCAAAATTATAGGGAATATAGTGGAAGAAGACGTTGCTTTCTGGTCCTGAAAAACATAGGGTAGAAACTAAAAGAGATTTGGGATAGAGTAGATAAGAGTTTAGAAAGTGTTGGTATGAGTGCTTATAGACTTAAATCTCCCAATAGACTTTCAGGTGGACAAAAACAAAGAGTAGCTATAGCGGGTATTATGGCTATGAAAACCTAGATGTATAGTTTTGGACGAACCAACGGCTATGTTAGATCCTAATGGTAGAATTGAAGTTATAAAAACAATAAAAGAATTAAATAAATTAGAAGGAATAACTATTATTTTGATAACTCATTACATGGAAGAAGTTATAGATGCAGACAGAGTTATAGTAATGGATAAGGGCAAGATAGTTATGGATGATATTCCTAAAGAGATATTTTTCAAGAGTGGAAGAGCTGAAAGAACTTAGATTAGATATACCTGTAGTTACTGAATTAGCTCATTTACTTAGAAAAGAAGGTCTTGATTTACCAAAAGGGATAATAAAAACTAAAAGAGTTTATGTCTAAATTATTGCCTTTAATTGAGGAGAATAAATGTCAATAAAAAGTGGAAAATATCAATTATATATATAGTGAAGGGACTGCTTTTTGAAAATTATGCCTTAAAAAGATATTAATTTTGAGATAAGTGACGGTAGTTTTTGTCGGTATTATAGGGCACACAGGTTCGGGAAAAATCAACATTGATACAGCAATTAAATGGCCTTATAAAAAGCAAGCACAGGAAAGATTTATTATAAGGGACAAAATATTTATGATGAAAAATTATAAATTAAAAAGAACATAGACAAAAAAAGTAGGTCTGGTATTTTCAATATCCTGAACATCAATTATTTGAAATAGATGTTCTTAGCGATGTATGTTTTGGACCTCTTAATCAAGGTCTTAGTAAGGAAGAAGCAATAGAGAGGGCAAAAAGTGCTTTGACTTTAGTAGGTTTAGATGAAAGCTTTTATAAAAATCGCCATTTGAACTTTCAGGGGGTCAAAGAGAAGAGTAGCTATAGCAGGTGTTTTAGCTATGAACTGGAGGTATTGATACTGGATGAACCCTACAGCAGGCCTAGATCCAAAAGGAAGAGAAGAGATATTAGGAAAGATAAGTGAACTTAGGAAGAGTAGAATATTACTATTATCTTAGTTTCACATTCTATGGAAGATGTTGCTAAATATGCTGATAAGATACTTGTACTTAGCAAGGGAGAATTAGTTTTAAAACGGTACTCCTAAAAGAAGTATTTAGGCATATAGATTTGCTTGAGAGTATAGGGTCTTAGAGCACCCTGAAGTTAGCTATATAATTAGAGAACTTAGAGAAAAAGGTTTTGAAATAAACGAAGATATAAGCACCATAGAGGAAGCTAGAGATGCTATACTTGCTTTAGTTAGGAGAAAAAAATAATGATTAGAGATATGACTATAGGACAATATTATCCCGTAGATTCTTTTTTGCATAATTTAGATCCAAGAACGAAGCTTTTTGGAACTATGATATTCATAATTTCTTTATTTATTTCAAACTCATATATAGGCTACATATTAGCTACATTGTTTTTAGTAGTAGCAATAGTTTTATCTAAAGTTCTATAAAGTTTATGATAAAAAGGATTGAGAGCAATATTATTTTTTTACTTTTTGCTCAGTGTGAGTTTTAATCTATTTTTGACAGCCGGAACTCCTATTTTTTTAAGTTTGATTTCTACAAATAACAAGAGAGGGTTTGGATTTATCAATACTTATGGCTATTAGATTAATATATTTAATAGTAGGTTCTTCTGTTATGACTTTAACAACAACGCCTAATTCTCTGACGGACGGTTTAGAGAAAGGCTTAGGTTTCTTGAAATATATAAAAGTTCGTGCATGAAATAGCTATGATGATGTCTATTGCCTTACGCTTTATTCCTATTTTAATAGAAGAAACTAGATAAGATTATAAAAGCGCAAATGGCAAGAGGTGCTGATTTTGAAACAGGTAATATAATACAAAAAGCAGGCTATGGTTCCGTTACTTGTTCCACTTTTTATTTCAGCATTTAGGAGGGCTACTGACCTTGCTATGGCTATGGAAGCAAGGTGTTACCATGGTGGGAAAAAGGTAGAACAAAGATGAAACCGCTTATATATAAAAAGAAATGATTATATTTGTTATATATTTTTCTTTGTATATCTGATTCTATCTATACTTATAAAAAGTATTTTTAAGGTGATATGAAGATAAAAAATTAAAGAGAAAGAGTTTAAATCTATATTATAGGATTTTTTGTCCTAATAATTTTTGCTTTTTGTAGCACTTAATAGTGGTAGATTTGAAGATTTAAAAAGTCTAAGTTATGATTTTTAAATATAAAAACAGGAAAGGATACTCTCTAATGTAGAAAAAAATATTTTTACATATAGTGATGTCTTATCCTATAATTTAAAAATATAGGAATAGGCCTTTGCTACAGTTAATGGGGATTTACCATTCTTTACCAAGGAAGATTATGAAAAAATATACTTTAGAAAGTTTTGAAAAACTATTCAGACTTGGATTTTCTTGGAAGATGTGGTGTTGCTTTCGCTAATATTGGTGTAGATATAATGCCGATAGAACAAAGAGGTGATATAGGTAATATAAAACCTTCAGGGTTGGAAAAATAAAAAAATATCCGGGTTTGGTTGAAGGAAATTATCTTTATAATAGATGTCATTTAATAGCTTATACGTTGGCAGGAGAGAATGATAATCCTTTTAAACCTTATAACAGGAACCAGATATTTTAATACAGAAGGTATGTTGCCTTTTTGAAATGCAGGTGGCAAACTATGTTAGAGAAACTAAAAATCATGTATTATACAGAGTAACTCCTGTATATAAAGAGAATAACTTAGTAGCTGATGGTGTACTTATGGAAGCTTATTCTGTAGAGGATAAGGGAGAGGGAGTATGCTTTTGTACGTATATATTTAATATTCAACGGGCATAGAAATTGACTATAGAACGGAGCGATAGTAGAGAAAAATTAGAATATTATGGAGGAAAAATGAAAAAATTTCAGAAGAGTATTTTTAGTATTATTTTTGGTGTTAGTGAGTATTTTTAATTTTAATTTTACTTCTAAAGCCGAGGGTGATTTACAGGCTTCTATCAAGCTGCTAAAGAGGAGAATATTCCGTTGGTCTAAGGACATAGAAGATAATACAAAGTTATATTATAATAATCAATATCCATCAGCTCTAAAAGTGGGTCTTGTAAATCAGCCTGAGGGGATGAGTGGAACTGTTGCTATCAAGTCAATCTTAGTGGTAGCGGTTGGCTTCGATCCTGCAGAGAATAGAACAGAAACCGGTGCCGCTGATATAAAATGCGGCTCCGCTTGAAGCTGTAAAAATATGACTTAATGGAGAACTTGCAAATAATTATGATATATATTATAAAGTATTGCAAAATGGAGAGTTTGGTGCTTGGATAAAGAATGGTGAAGTTGCCGGAAGATTTGGCGAGGGTACTCATATATCAGGTTTAGTAATAGCTATTACAAAGAAAGATGCAGGCGAACCAGCAGAGTCAAAGAAGTTGGAAGTTAATATTCACATACAACTGCCATAGATCCAAACAAACCTATGGTGGCATTAACTTATGATGATGGACCTAATGCACATGTAACCTCACATATTCTTACTTTTGTCTTGAGCAAAAATAATGCAAGACGACTTTCTTTATGGTTGGTTCAAATGTTAGACCTAATGCATCTTTTAGTAAAAAAAGAATGGTGAAAAATGGTAACGAAGTAGGAAATCATACTTGAATCATAAATATTTACCTAAGCTTTGAAGCTGAGAGAAGAAATATATTGGAAAATGACAAATAGCGTTATTGCTGAAGTCAGTGGAGTAAGTCCTAAACTTGTAAGAGCACCTTATGGAGCTGTAGATAGAAATACTTATGATACATTTAAAACAATGAATATGCCTAATATATTATGGTCTATAGATACATTAGATTGGAAACATAAAAATGCGGCAACAAGTATAAATACAGTCTTAACTCATGTTAAGGACGGAGATATTATACTTATGCATGATATTTATCCTGCAACAGTACAGGCGAGTGATACTATAATACCTGAACTTATAAAAAGAGGTTATCAATTAGTAACTGTTTCTGAACTTTCTGCTTTACGTGGTTCTATGCAGGCAGGTAGAAGTTATAGCTCATTTAGAAAAATAATAAGATTTGGAGAAATAAAAATGATAAGTGCAAATAATATAACACTAAGACTTGGTAGAAAGCTTTTGTTTGAAGACGTAAATATTAAATTTACAGAAGGAAATTGCTATGGTCTTATAGGTGCAAATGGTGCAGGAAAATCCACTTTTCTAAAGATTTTATCAGGTCAGATAGATTCTACTAATGGAGAGATAGTAATTACTCCGGGTCAAAAGACTTTCTTTTTGGAACAGGATCATTTTAAGTATGACGAATATACTGTTTTTAGATACAGTAATTATGGGTAATAAACGACTGTATGAGATAATGAAGGAAAAAGAAGCCATTTATATGAAAGAAGATTTCACAGACGAAGATGGTATAAAAGCGGCAGAGCTGGAAGGTGAATTTGCAACTATGAATGGTTGGGAAGCTGAAAGTGATGCAGCTAACTTACTTTAATGGTTTAGGTGTTTCTACAGAATATCATTATTCTGCAATGAAAGATTTAACCGGTGCTTTTAAAAGTTAAAGTCTTATTGGCTAAGGCTCTATTTGGTAATCCTGATATTTTTATTACTTGATGAGCCTACAAACCATTTGGATTTAGATGCTATTGCTTGGCTTGAGGAGTTTTTGATTAATTTTGAAAAATACAGTAATAGTAGTATCACACGATAGATATTTTCTTAACAAAGTTTGCACTATGATAGCAGATATAGATTATGGAAAAATTCAATTATATGCCGGTAACTATGATTTCTGGTATGAATCAAGTCAGCTTATGGTTAAGCAAATGAAAGAAGCTAATCGTAAGAAAGAAGAGAAGATAAAAGAATTGCAAGAATTTATTCAACGTTTCTCTGCTAATGCCTCAAAAATCTAAAACAAGCTACTTCAAGAAAGAGAGCTTTTGGAAAAGATAGAGCTGATGATATTAGACCATCATCAAGAAAGTATCCATATATAGATTTCAGACCAAATAGAGAAATAGGAAAATGAAGTTTTAACAGTAGAAAATCTCTCAAAGACTATAGATGGTGTTAAGATTTTAGATGATATCAGTTTTGTCTTAAATAGAGAAGATAAGGTTGCCTTTAGTTGGACCGAATGAAAGAGCTAAAACAGTTTTATTTAAGATATTAACAGGAGAAATGGAGCCGGATTCAGGTTCATACAAATGGGGACTTTACAACTACAACTTCATATTTTCCAAAGGATAATACTAAAGATTTTTCAGGAGAGTCAACTATAGTTGAATGGCTTACAGCTTATTCTGAAGAAAAGGATGCTACTTATGTAAGAGGTTTCCTTGGACGTATGCTTTTTGCCGGAGAAGATGGAGTAAAAGAAAGTAAAAGTTTTATCAGGTGGTGAGAAAGTAAGAGTTATGCTTTCAAAGCTTATGATATCCGGAGCAAATGTTTTTGCTACTTGATGAGCCGACTGACCATTTGGATATGGAAAGTATTACAGCACTAAACAATGGTCTTATGAAATTTAACGGTGTCCTAATATTCTCTTCCAGGGATCATCAAGTTGTTCAAACAACCGCAAATAGAATTATGGAAATTATTAACGGTAAATTAGTTGATAAGATTAGTACTTATGATGAGTATTTAGATTCTGATGAAATGGCAAGAAAGAGATTTACTTTTCTCTGTATCAGAAGATGAGAGCATGGATGATTAATTAGTTAGAAAGAATGGTATAGATATGAAAAATGATTTCTTGGAATGTAAAATGGTCTTAGAGCGGCAGTAACAAAGGGCTTTTTAGATATATTCAAAGAAATAGATGCAGATATTTTCTGTTTACAAGAAACAAAATTACAAGAAGATCAAATAGACTTGGATTTACGGGATATTATGATTATTGGAATTATGCACAGAAGAAAGGTTATTCAGGAGTAGCGTTATTTACAAAAGAAAAAGCCTATAAATGTTACTTATGGGCTTGGAATAGAAGAACATGATAAAGAAGGAAGAGTTATTACAGCAGAATTTGAAGATTATTATGTTTTAACCTGCTATACTCCAAACTCACAAAATGAACTTGCAAGACTTGATTATAGAATGACTTGGGAAGATGCATTTTTGGATTATATAAAAGGTCTTAGTGCAAAAGAAACCTCTTATTTATTGTGGAGATTTGAATGTAGCCTTTGCGGAGATAGATTTAAAAATCCCTAAAAACAAATAGAAAAATGCAGGATTTACAGATGAAGAAGAGAAAAGATGGGTATAGTATTAAATAGTGGTTTTGTAGATACTTTTAGATATCTATATCCGGAACTGACAGATAAATATTCTTGGTGGTCTTATGGAGCCGGTGCAAGAGCAAGAAAATATAGGGTGGCGTATTGACTATTTTATAGTTTCTGAAAATATAAAAGATAAGATACTTGAAGCTAAGATACATGATGATATAATGGGTTCAGACCATTGTCCTGTTGAAGTGGTTTTTAGATATTTAATAGTAAATAAAGTAGTGAGATTATAAGTCCTTTAAGTTTGAAAAGAAATCTATCTTTCAAATTTAAAGGACTTAGTGTTAGAGCCAAGGAGCAAGATTTGTTTACTTGTCAAGGAAATAATGTACAAAAATAATAAGTTTAAATAAGATAATTTTTTAGATAAAGCCACTGTATACAGTGGCTTATTATATTGACTAATCTATATATAGTAGTATAATGAGTTTTGTGAACTAGAGAACGTGAAATAAGGTAGGGAAAAATGAGAATAATTAAAAGAAGCGGTTCAGAGGTAGAATTTGATATAAGTAAGATTATAGCTGCAGTATTTAAAGCAAATGCAGTTGTTGAAGAAGATAAGAGGCTTAATAAAAAGTCAAATAGATAAAATAGCAGCCGATGTAGAAAAAGATGTCTTGAAATGAATAGAGCGGTTAATGTTGAAGAGATTCAAGATATGGTAGAAAATCAAATAATGGCTGAAAGAGCCTTTTGAAGTGGCAAGAAAAATATATAACATATAGATATATACAAAGCTTAAAAAGAAAGAGTAACACTACAGATGAAAAGATTTTTATCTTTGATTGAATGTGAGAATGAGGAAGTTAAACAAGAAATTCTAATAAAAACCCTACCGTAAGTAGTGTTCAAAGAGATTATATGGTCGAGAGGTTTCTAAAGATTTGACAGAAAGATTATTGCTTTCTTCTGATATTGTTGAGGCACATAAAGAGGGAATCTTACATTTTCATGATTCGGATTATTTTGCACAGCATATGCATAACTGTGATTTAGTAAAACCTAGAGGATATGTTGCAAAATGGAACTGTTATTTCAGGTACTTTTATAGAAAAACCACATAGCTTTTTCAACAGCCTGTAATATAGCTACACAGATTATAGCTCAAGTAGCTTCAAGTCAATATGGTGGACAAAGTATTTCTTTGACACATCTTGCTCCTTTTGTTGATATTAGTAGAAAGAAAATCATAGCTGAAGTAGAAGCTGAGATGTATGGCTTGAATGTTAGCGATGAAAGAAAAAGAACAGATAGTAGATAAAAAGATTGCGTAGAGAGATAAATAAAGGTGTTCAAACTATACAATATCAAGTTGTAACTTTGATGACTACAAATGGTCAAGCTCCATTTATTACTGTTTTTATGTATCTTAATGAGGCAAAAAGATGAAAGAGAGAAAGAAGATCTTGCACTTATTATAGAAGAAATGCTTAGTCAGCGTATACAAGGTGTAAAAATGAGAGTGGAGTGTGGATAACGCCGCTTTCCCTAAAGTTAATATATGTATTGGAGAATGATAATATATTCCCAAATACTAAATACTATCATTTGACAAAAGTTAAGCTGCCAGATGCTCAGCAAAACGTTTAGTACCTGATTACATATCAGAAAAGAAAAATGTTAGAGTATAAGGTGGATAAAAATGGAGAAGGACATTGTTTTACCTGTATGGGTTGTAGAAGTTTTCTTACTCCTTATATAGATGAAAAAGGTAATCCAAAAATATTATGGACGTTTTAATCAAGGTGTTGTAACTATAAATTTAGTTGATGTAGCTCTTTCCAGTGGTGGAGATATGGATAGATTTTGGTCTATATTTGATGAAAGACTTAATTTATGTCATAAAAGCACTTAGAGCCAGACACGAGATACTTGGAACTCCAAGTGATGTAGCTCCGATATTATGGCAATATGGTGCCTTAGCCAGACTAAAAAAAGGGGAACTTATAGATAAACTTTTATATGGTGGATATTCAACTATAAGTCTAGGCTATGCAGGTCTTTATGAATGTGTTAAATATATGACAGGTCAAAGCCATACCAAAGATAGTGCAAAAACCTTTTGCTATACAAGTTATGCAATATATGAATGATAAAATGCGATGAGTGGAAAAATAAAGAAAATATAGACTATTCTATATATGGAACACCTTTAGAATCTACACATACAAGTTTGCAAAAGAGTTTACAAAAGAGATTTGGAGTGATAGAGGGTATAACAGATAAGAGTTATATTACTAATTCATATCATGTACATGTTAGCGAACAAATAGATGCATTTACTAAACTTAAATTTGAGAGTGATTTCCAAAAACTTTCTCCGGGTGGAGCTATAAGTTATGTAGAAGTACCTAATATGCAAGATAACATAGAGGCGGTAATATCAGTTCTTAGTTTCATATATGAAAATATTATGTATGCAGAATTAAATACTAAATCAGATTATTGCCAAGCTTGTGGCTATGATGGAGAGATGAAAATAGAAGAAAAATGAAGGCAAACTTGAATGGGTTTGTCCAAAATGTAGAAATAAAGATCAAAATAAATTAAATGTAGCTAGAAGAACTTGTGGATATATAGGTACACAATTTTGGAATCAGGGAAGAACACAGGAAATTAGAGATAGAGTAATGCATTTTATAAGGTAAAACTATGAATTATGCAGAGATAAAATATAATGATATTGCAAATGGGCTAGGCATTAGGACTAGCCTTTTTGTTTCAGGTTGTAGACACGCATGCAAAGGCTGTTTTAATGAAGTGGCTTTGGGACTTTGAATATGGAAAAAGTTTTTAATGATGATGTAATAGAAGAAATATTAGTTTCAATAGAACCATATTATATTAGCGGATTAACTTTGCTTGGTGGAGAACCTCTTGATCCTAATAATCAAGAAGAAGTAGCAAAACTTATAAGAAAAATTTAGAGAAAAATTTAAAGATAGTAAAAATATATGGATGCTATACAGGGTATATATACGAAGATGATTTCATAAGAGGGCTAGAGACTTATACGAAGTATACAGATTTTATATTGAAAAATATAGATGTATTGATAGATGGACCATTTATATTAGAATTAAAAAGATATCAGTTTGAAATTTAGAGGTAGTTCAAAACCAAAGAATTATAGAGCTTAATAAGAAAAATTAACTTGGTTTAAATATAATATTCGTTGTCATTATACAGAATACATTGTATAATTGGGGGAAAAATAAAGTGTTGCGAGGTATTATGTTAGATATTAAATTTGTTAGGGAAAATCCTGAAATAGTAAAGCAAAATATTAAAAAAATAAGTTTCAAGATGAGAAACTTACCTAGTTGATGAAGTTATAGCTTTTAGATGAGCAAGCAAGAAAAACACAACAAGAAGCAGATGATCTTAGAGCTAAAAAATAAAATAAGTAAAGACATCGGTGCTTTAATGGCTAAAGGACAAAAAAGAAGAGGCGGAAAAAGTAAAAATTAGAGGTTTCAAATATCAGTAAAAGACTTGAGGAATTGGAGCCTGTAGAAGTAGATTTAGGGGCAAAAATCAAAAATCATGATGATTATACCAAATATAATTGATAAGAGTGTTCCTATAGGTAAAAGATGACAGTGAAAATGTAGAAATAGAGAAATTTGGAGAGCCTATAGTGCCTGAGTATGAAATACCTTATCATACGGATATAATGGAAAGGCTTTCAGGTATAGATCTTGATAGTAGCAGAAGGGTAGCAGGAACAGGTTTTTATTATTTGATGGGAGATATAGCCAGATTACATTCAGCCGTAATAAGCTATGCAAGAGATTTTATGATAGATAGAGGTTTTACTTATGTTATACCTCCGTTTATGATACGTTCAGAAGTTGTTACCGGAGTTATGAGTTTTGCAGAAATGGAAGCTATGATGTATAAGATAGAAGGCGAAGACTTATATCTTATAGGAACTCCAGAACATTCTATGATAGGTAAATTTATAGATACCATGAATGAGGAAGCAAGTTTACTCTTATACTTTAACCTCTTACTCACCTTGCTTTTAGAAAAGAAGTTGGTGCACATGGTATAGAAGAAAGGGGAGTTTATCGTATACATCAATTTGAGAAACAAGAGATGGTTGTTATATGTAAACCTGAAGAGTCTATGCTTTGGTATGACAAATTATGGAAAAATACTGTAGATTTATTTAGAAGTTTAGATATTCGGTTAGAACTCTTGAATGTTGCTCAGGTGATCTTGCAGATTTAAAAAGTAAAATCTTGTGATGTTGAAGCTTGGTCTCCAAGACAGAAGAAGTACTTTGAGGTAGGAAGTTGTTCTAATTTAGGAGATGCTCAAGCTAGAAGGCTTCGTATAAGAGTTAAAGATGAAAATGGAAATAAATACTTTTGCACATACTTTAAATAATACAGTAGTTGCACCACCTCGTATGCTAATAGCTTTTCTTGAAAATAATTTAAATGCTGATGGTAGCATAAATATACCTGTAGCTTTAAGACCATATATGGGTGGAAAGGATAAGATAGGTTAGTGTTTACATTTAATCATTTTAATTTTAATGTGTTTGATTTGGAAAAAGTCTAGAGTTTTATGATAAAGCTTTAGGATTAAAACCGGTTAGAACTAAGAAAGCAGAGGACGGATCCTTTATTTTTAGTATATTTAGGAGATGGAAAAACAAATTTCACTTTAGAACTTACTTGGTTGAGAGATAGAAAAGAAAGATATAATTTAGGAGATTTAGAGTATCATCTTGCTATGGAAACTGAAGATATGGAAGAGGCTCATAAAAAGCATGAGGAACTTGGAGTAATCTGTTATGAAAATCCGGATATGGGGATTTATTTTATATCTGATCCGGACGGATATTGGATAGAAGTAGTACCTAAAAAGATATGAAATAGACTAAGAGGGGGATTTCAAAATGGAAAAATAAAAATGAGTATTCCACTTGTAGAAATGGACGATGATGAGATGACAAGAGTTTTATGGAAACTCATTAAAGAGAATCTTATTTTTACCATTCATAGACTTAAAGAGTGAATATTATGATCTTGGCTTAGAGAATAGAGAAGCTACCAAAGATGAAGTAACAGTAGCCAGTGCTATGGCAACTAAGAAGTATGGAGTAGCAGTTAAGTGTGCTACTATTACACCCTAATGCAGATAGAGTAAAAAGAATATAATCTCACTACTATGTGGAAGAGCCCTAATGGTACCATTAGAGCTATACTGGATGGCTACAGTATTTAGAAGTCCCTATATTGGTAAAAGGGTATTGAACCTATGTTAAACCTTGGAAGAAGCCTATAACTATAGCTAGACATGCTTATGGTGATGTATACAAAAATTCGGAAATGATAATAGATATGCCCGGTAAGGCAGAACTTGTATGTACAGATGAAAAGGAAATGAAAGAAGAGAATTAATACATGAATTTACATCTGCCGGAATAATACAAGGTATGCATAATATAGATAATTCCATAGAAAGTTTTGCTCATGCCTGTTTTAAATATGCTATAGATTTAAAAACAAGATTTATGGTTTTGCTACAAAGGATACTTATCTCTAAAAATATGATCATACTTTTAAAGATATTTTTAGAGAAATATATGAAAAAGAGTATAAGAATAGGTTTGAAAATCTTGGTATAGAATATTTTTATACACTTATAGATGATGCAGTGGCCAGAGTAGTAAAAGTGAGGGTGGTTTTTATTTGGGCTTGTAAAAATTATGATGGTGATGTTATGAGTGATATGATTTCATCTGCTTTCGGTTCTCTAGCTATGATGACTTCAGTTTTAGTTTCACTGGACGGTATTTATGAATATGAAGCCGCACATGGAACTATACAAAGACATTACTATAAATATTTAAAAGGTGAAAAACTTCAAGTAATAGTGTGGCTACTATCTTTGCTTTGGTCAGGTGCTCTTAGAAAGAGAGGAGAACTTGATAATAATAAAGCTTTTGGTTGATTTTGTGAATAAATTGGAGAAAGCTACTATAGATACAATAGAAAGCGGAAAAATGACAGGAGATTTGTACAAATATCTACTCTTAAAAATGTAGATATACTTGATAGTGAAGAATTTATATTGGAAATCAGGAAGTCTTTAGAATAAAAATTAGATTGACTACTAATGCCTACTGTAGTTAGTATACTAGAGGTGCTATGCACAAATATCGCCTAAACAAAGGTTTTGGATACTCCAACCTTTATCATTGTTTAAGGTAAGTATAAAAAGGAGAAGAAAAATGATATCTAAGGATAAGAAATCAGAAATTATTAATGCTTATGCAAGAAAGGCCGGAGACACAGGTTCACCGGAAGTTCAAATAGCTATTCTTACAGCTAGAATCGCAGAATTAACAGAGCATTTAAAAGTAATCAAAAAGACCACCATTCAAGAAGAGGTCTTTTGAAGATGGTTGGTCAGAGAAGAGGACTTTCAGGCTATCTTAAGAAAAAGATCTTGAGGGTTATAGAGCTCTTATCGAGAAGCTTGGAATCAGAAAGTAAAAGAAGAGGGCGGTATATCCGCCCTTATTTTTGTTTTCAATTAAAATTAAAGACTGAATTTTTAATCTTAATATAAGTATCCGAAGCCACTTATAAGTGCTAAAATTTAGCATTTATAAGTAGTTTTCGGCATAGAATAATTTTAAATTTAGTCTTTAAATTAATATTTAAGGAGATAATATGAGTAAAGAATTTAAAAGTTTTTAGTATGGAACTAGCAGGAAGAACTCTAAGAGTTGATGTGGGTAGAGTAGCGGCACAAGCTAATGGTGCAGCATTTATGCATTATGGAGATACAGTAGTTCTATCTACTGCAACTGCATCTGAGAAGCCAAGAGAAGGTATAGATTTCTTTTCCATTATCAGTAGAATATGAAGAAGATGTATGCAGTTGGTAAAATACCTGGGGGTTTTAATAAAGAGAAGGAAAAGCCAGTGAAAATGCCATACTTACATCAAGAGTTATAGATAGACCTATGCGTCCTCTCTTTCCTAAAGATTATAGAAATGATGTAACATTAAATAACTTAGTTATGTCTGTAGATCCGGCGTGTTCGCCTGAACTTACAGCTATGCTTGGTTCAGCCATAGCTGTAGCAATAAGTGATATTCCTTTTGATGGACCTTGTGCTACAACACAAATAGGTTTAATAGATGGAGAATTTCATTGTAAATCCTAATGATGCACAAATGTCTGTATCTGATTTAAAACTTACGGTAGCTTCCACTAGAGAAAAAGTTATTATGATAGAGGCCGGAGCAAATGAAGTTCGGATGATAAGATGATAGAAGCTATATATATGGCAGATGAAGTAAACAAAGAAATTATTAAGTTTATAGATGAGATAGTTCTAGCTGTAGGTAAAAAGAAACATGAATATACAAGTTGTGCGATTCTCTGAAGAGCTATTTGTGGTTATAAAGGAGATAGTTCCACCATCTGATATGGAGGAAGCGGTATTTACAGATGAAAAGCAAGTTAGAGAAGAAAATATAAGACTTGTAAGAGAAAAGTTAGAAGAAGCTTTTGCTGAAAATGAAGAATACCTGGCACTTTTACCGGAAGCTTTATATCAATATCAAAAGAAAACTGTTCGTAAGATGATTTTGGTTGATAATAAACGTCCTGATGGTCGTGCATTAACACAGATAAGACCACTTGCAGCAGAAACTGATATAATACCAAGAGTACATGGTTCTGCTATGTTCACACGTGGACAAACACAAATTTGTACTGTAACTACTTTAGCTCTTTATCAGAAGCTCAAAAGGTAGATGGACTTAATTTGGAAGAAACAATCAAGAGATATATGCATCAATATAATTTCCCTTCTTACTCAGTCGGTGAAACAAAACCAAGTCGTGGACCGGGTAGAAGAGAAATAGGGCATGGTGCTTTAGCAGAGAAAGCTCTAGTTCCCGTACTGCCAAGTGAAGAAGAATTTCCTTATGCAATAAGAACTGTTTCTGAGACTTTTGAGTCAAAATGGTTCTACTTCTATGGCTAGTACATGTGCGTCTTGTATGTCTCTTATGGCTGCAGGTACCAATAAAAGAAGATGGTTGCCGGTATTTCCTGTGGTTTGGTTACGGGAGAAGCTGATGATGATTATGTACTTTTAACAGATATTCAAGGCTTAGAAGATTTCTTTGGAGATATGGACTTTAAGGTAACGGGTACAGATACAGGAATTACCGCCATCCAAATGGATAAAAATACATGGTTTAACACGTCCTATAGTTGAAGGAGCCATAAGAAGATGTAATGAAGCCAGACAATTTATTATGGAAACTTGTATGAAACCTGCTATAGCAAGCCCTAGAGCTGAATTATCAGAATTTTGCACCAAAATATGAGAGTATAAATATAGATCCTTCTAAGATTGGTGATGTAGTAGGAAAGCAAGGTAAAAGTAATTAATAAAATTATAGAGGAAACAGGCGTTAAGATAGATATAACAGATGAGGGTAGAGTTAGCATCTGCGGTACAGATAAGTCTATGATAAATAAGGCTATAAGCATAATAAAGAATATAGTTACAGATTTAGAAGTAGGTATGATATTTTACGGGTAAGGTTGTTAGAATTTTGAATTTGGTGCTTTTGTCGAGATTGCTCCAAATAAAGATGGTATGGTACATATTTCTAAAAATAAGTGATGCCAGAGTAAATAAAAATAGAAGATGTTGTAAAATGTAGGAGATGAAGTAACTGTTAAGGTTATGAAGATAGATACATTTGAAGAACAGAGTTGACTTTAGTATGAAGCCAAGTGATATACTGGCTTAATGTTATTGATATATAAAAACAAGAAATGGAGGTACATTATGAACGAAGAGATAAGAGTAGAAGAATTAAATAAGATGCTGGAAGCTAAACAGCTTAGGCAACTTAAAGAAACTCTAGGTGAGATGAATGAAGCTGATATAGCTACTTTTTATGGAGGACTTGCCTCCCGAAAAAGACTGTATTAGTCTTTAGAATGTTGCCGAAAGAACTTGTAACTGATGTATTTGCATTTCTTGAATCTGATCAACAAGAAGATATTATTAATGGTATAACAGATAAAGAAATTAGTAATATCATAGAAGATTTATATGTAGATGATGCTGTTGATATGTTAGAGGAGCTACCCTGCCAGTGTTGTTAAGCGTGTTCTTAAGAATGCTACAGCAGATACAAGAAAATCTTATTAATGAGTTTTTTTAAAATATCCGGATAACTCAGCGGTAGTATAATGACTACTGAGTATATAGGCCTTAGGAAAACAATGTCTGTAGAGGAGGCATTTGCTTATATAAGAAAGCATGGTGTAGATAAAGAGACTATATATACTTGTTATGTTAGAGATGAGAAGAGAGTTCTTATAGGTGTTGTAACGGTTAAAGACTTACTTATGGCCAGTTATGATGTTCTAATAGAAGACCCTCATGGATACAAATGTAATAAAAGCTACTACGACTCAAGATAGAGAAGAGATAGTTGAACTTTTCAATAAGTATGACTTTTTTATCTTTACCTGTAGTTGATAATGAAGGTAGATTGGTTGGTATTATAACCGTAGATGATGTCGTTGATGTTATGGAAGAAGAGGCAACTGAAGACTTTGAAAAGATGGCGGCTATGTTACCATCAGAAAAACCTTTACTTAAAAACAAGTATATGGGAGTTGTCAAAAACAGATTACCTTGGTTACTTATTCTTATGTTCAGCTCTATGGTAACCGTGGTATATTAGGAAGATATGAAGATGCTTTTTGCTGTCTTGCCTATATTGGTTACTTTTGTGCCTATGCTTACAGATACAGGCGGAAATGCAGGTTCCTCAATCAGCAACAATGGTAATTCGTGGTATGGCTATAGGTGAAATAGAAGTAAAAGATGCATTGAAAGTTATATGGAAAGAGATAGGAGAGGTCTTATTTGCGGTTTTTGTACTTGCTGCGGCTAATTTTGTAAGGTTATATTTACAATTACATGGCAGACCTATAACAGGGAGAAGTTTTTAGCCAGTCCTCTTATGATAAGTTTGACAGTAGTTATAAGTGTATTTTTACAGTTTTACTTTCAAAAGTTTCAGGTGCGGTATTACTCTATAATTGCAGAAAAATTGAAATTAGATCCTGCAATCATGGCATCACCACTTATAACAACTATAGTAGATGCATTCAGTTTAATAATTTATTTTTCAAATAGCTGTAGAATTATTACATATAAAATAATTTTTAAAAAGAGTGTATCTAAAGATATGCTCTTTTTAGTTAAAGGAGTAAAATGATAAAAATATAGTTTTTTGATATGGGCAAAGTCTTATGTGATTATGATGCGAATTTAGTATGTAAACATTATATAAAGGATGATAAGGATATAAAACTTGTAAAAAGATGCAATTTTTGTATCGGAATGGATACTTTTAGATATGGGATGTATTTCTGAAGAAAGAGCCTTACAAGCAATGCTTAATAGAATACCTAAGAGGCTTTGGGAAGAAGCAAGATTATGTATGAGAGATTGGCATCTTTATAATCTTTCTACAATAGAAGAAATGGCCGAGTTAATAACAAAAATTAAAAAGATAGAGGATATAAACCATATATTTGTTCTAATGCAGCGGCAAGACTGGAAAGTTGTTATAAAAATTGTATACCAAATTGGAATTTATTTGATGGAATTTTATTCTCTGTAATAGAGAAAGTTATTAGCTCACAAAGACAAATTTATGAAATTTTATTTGAAAAGTTTAATATAAAAAGCAGAAGAAAGTTTTTCATAGATGATTTGGATATAAATATAGAGGCAGCTAAGAAACTTGGTATGGATGGATATATATTTGATGGAAATATAGAAAAGTTAGTGGAGATATTAAATATCAAATTGAATGGAGCTTTTAAGTTAAATAGGAGAGTAATATGGAATTTATAAAGGAAAACTATAAAGGAATATGTTTATGTATGATTTTAGCAGTACCTGCTTGATACTGGGAAAAATATTTTCAAATTATCGGTAGTCCGGTATTAGCTATTTTATTTGGAATGATTCTCAATATTTTTATAAAGAGGAGAGAGACTTAGTGATAAAGGAATAAAATTTGTTTCAAAGAAAAATATTACAAGGGCAGTAGTGCTTTTAGGTTTTGGTTTTAAATTTAAGTGTAGTTTTTAAAAACAGGTAAAAGAATCTCTACCTATAATTTTATGATACTATAAGTATTTCATTGATAATAGCTTTTGTTTTACAAAAAGCTTGTAAAAAATACCATCAAATATGGCTACTTTAGTAGGTGTAGGTTCATCTATTTGTGGTGGTTCAGCTTATTGCGGCAACAGCTCCTGTAATAGGTGCTGATGATGAAGAGATAGCTACAGCTATTTTCAGTAATTTTCTTTTTCAATATTAGAGCTGCGATTATTTTTTCCTATACTTGGAAAAATAATCGGCTTTGATACAAGTTCAGGTGAAGCTTTTTGGTATTTTTGCAGGTTCAGCTGTAAATGATACATCATCAGTAACTGCAGTTGCTTCTACTTGAGATAGTATGTGGAATTTAGGGACAGCTACTTTGGATAAGGCAGTTACAGTTAAACTAACAAGAACTTTAGCAATAATTCCTATAACTCTGATTCTATCTATATATAAATCAAGTAAAAAGCGCAAGTGAAAGTTCTAAATATAATATGAGAAGTATATTTTCCATTTTTATAATATATTTTATATTAGTTTTTAATAACTACTGTAGCACTTAGAGTCGGGGTAGAAAGTTCAGTATTTGTACCTATAAAAACTTTGAGTAAATTTCTTCATAGTATTAGCTATGTCAGCTATAGGTTTAAATTCAAATATAGTTAAATTGGTTAAAATGGTGGTAAACTTTATTTTTAGGTCTAGCATGTTGGTTTGGTATAAGTATTACTTGCTTATTTTTACAAAATATATTAGGGATGATTTAGAATATTTGTTCACAAAAATTTAATAAAGAAAAATCTAGAAAATCAGTTCGAGAAATGCTATGATATACATATATGAATATATTAGGAGATTATTATGGATAAGATAAATACAAGAAAAATTTAATAGATAATGCTAAAAGAAGATTTGCGACTAAGGAGTTTGATCCTAGCAAGAATATAGAAAAAGAAGATTGGTATACTCATACTCTGAAGTGGCTAGATTATCAGCAAAGCTCTTTTCGGATATGAACCATGAAAATTATATCAGTAGATAATAAAAATTAGAGAAGAATTAAAAAGATTTTACGTGAGGTGCAAGTAGTAAATTAGATGCCACAGATAAGTTTATTATAGTTTTGGCAAGAAAAAGATGTAAGGTTTGATAGTGAGCATGTTAAAAAGATAACAACAGAAGTTTATGGTAGAGAATATGATAGTAATTCTGCACGCTCACAATTATTTAAAACATTTCAAAGAGATACATTTTGATTTAAAATGATGAAAGACTTTTGATTGGGCCTGTAAACAAACATATATAATGATGGCAAATATGATGAATGCAGCTATTCAATTAGGTATAGATACTTGTCCTATAGAGGGTTTTGATAGAGAAAAAGCAGAAGAATATTTAGAGAAAAAGGCTTATATTGACAGAAAAATGGGAGTTTCCTATATGCTTTGTTTTGGATATAAAGCTATGGATGTTCCTGAAAAATTTAGACAAAAATTAGAAGATATATATACAGAGATTTAACTACTAAATTGGATAAATTTATAATTTAAAAGTCTATATGTTATAGCATAGGAAATTTAATAGATTATAAAACTAAAAAGTATAGTTAAAGTTTTTATCAAAAATATATGTTTATCTACTTTGAATAACATATATTTTTAATATTATTCTTATTATGGAGAGATTATGAAAAATGAATATATAAAGATAAGAGGAGCAAAGGAGCATAATTTAAAAAGATGTATCCCTTGATATACCCTAGAGATAAGCTGTTGTTCTCACCGTTTATCGGGTCTGTAAATCTCTTTAGCTTTTGATACTATATATGCAGAAGGTCAAAGACGATATATGGAATCTTTATCATCTTATGCAAGAATGTTTCTGGGACAAGTAGAAACCGGATGTAGAGAGTATAGAGGACTGTCTCCCTATTTCTATAGACCAAAAATCTACAAATAGGAATCCACGTTCTACAGTGGGTACAGTTACAGAAATTTATGATTATATGCGTCTTTATATGCACGTGTAGGTATAGCCCGCATTGTCCCTAAATGCGGAAAAAGCTATACAAAGCAAAAGTATAGACCAAATGGTTGATAGAGTTATGCTATTACCTGAGAAAAACGAGAGTTTCAGATATTAGCACCTATAGTTAAAGGTAAAAAGGTAGACATGAAAAGGTACTTGCAAAGTGCAAAGAAAAGTGGTTATGTAAGAGTCATAATAGATGGTAATGTGTATGAGTTATCTAGAAGATATAGAACTTGATAAAAATATAAAGCATAGTATAGATATAGTTATAGATAGACTTGTTATTAAAGAAGGTATAGAAAGAAGATTAACAGACTCATTGGAAGCTCGCTTTAGGCTTTAGGGAAGGATATGCAAATATTGATGTAATAGATAAGGAAGTAATTAAATTTTCTAAAATTTTGCTTGTCCTGATTGTGGAATTTCTATAGATGAAGTAGAACCTAGAACTTTCTCTTTTAATAATCCTTTGGTGCTTGCCCTGATTGTGTAGGTCTTGGCTATACTATGGAGTTTGATGAGGAACTTATGATACCTGATAAAGAGCCTCAGTATAAATGAAGGTGCTATTATAGCCATGGGTTGCAAAGCTGTAATGATAAAAGCTTTACAAATGCAGTTCTTCGTGGTCTCTTGTGAAAAGTTTGATTTTGACTTAGATACACCATTTGAAAAATATCCTATACAAGATATAATTTTTATATGGAACAGATAAAGAAATAAATGTTTCATATGGAAAGTCAAAGAGGAAAAGGAATATATCCTGTAGTATTCGAGGTTTAATAAAAATGTTGAAAGACGTTATAAAGAAACTTATTCAGATAGTGCAAAAAGCTGAATATGAATAAATTCATGAGGATTAAATCTTGTAAATCATGTGGGAGGTAAAAGATTAAAAGAGAAGCTCTTGCAGTTACATTAGGAGATAAGAATATTTATGATGCCACTGACATGTCTACACTCAAATTTAGAAAATTTATAGATGAACTTGAGCTTGATGAGATGCAAAAAGCTATAGGATCTTTAATTTTAAAAAGAAAATTAGAGCTAGAGTAAGTTTTCTTATAGATGTGAGTCTTGATTATCTTAGCCTTGCAGAAATCACGGGTACTCTAGCGGTGGTGAAGCACACAAAGAATACGACTAACCACTCAAATAGGTTCCAGGTTTACAAGGTGTTTGCATATATTAGATGAACCAAGTATGGGTTTACATCAAAGAGATAATGATAAGTTGCTTGCAACATTGAAGCATCTAAGAGATATAGGAAAATTCTGTTATAGTAGTAGAGCATGATGAAGATACTATGATGGAAAGCTGATTATATAGTAGATATAGGTCCGAGCAGGTGAACACGGTGGTAGAGTTATAGCCACAGGTACGGCTAAGGGAAATTATGGAAAAGTGAAAATTCTATTACGGGTAAGTATTTATCCGAAAAATTAAAATAGAAGTTCCAAGAGAGCGTAGAAAGCCAAAGTGGATTTATAAAAAGTAAAAGGAGCCGCACATAATAATTTAAAAATATAAAATGTAGATTTTCCCACTAGGAATTATGACTTGTGTTACGGTGTTTCAGGTTCAGGAAAATCTTCTTTTAGTAAATGAGATTTTATAAGGCACTCGCAAAGAAATTAAATAAAGTAATCTTATAGCAGGGTAAAATACAAAACGATAGAAGGTTTGTAGAACAACTGGATAAGATTATTGCAATAGATCAGTCGCCTATAGGAAGAACTCCACGTTCAAATCCGGCAACATATACCGGCGTATTTGATATGATAAGAGTTTGTTTTGCATCTACCGTAGATGCAAAAGCTAAGGATATACAAAAGACGCAGATTTGAAACTTTTAATGTAAAAGGTGGACGTTGTGAATCTTGTATGGAGATGGTGATTATTAAGATAGAGATGCATTTTTGCCGGACGTATATGTTCCTTGTGAAGTTTGTGCGGTAAAAGATACAATAGAGAAACCCTTGATGTTAAATATAAAGGAAAAATCTATTTATGATATACTTGAGATGACAGTTGAAGAAGCTTTAGAATTTTTCAAACATATACCAGCTATACAAAAGAAAAATACAGACCTTATACGATGTCGGTTTATCTTATATAAAAATTAGGTCAACCAAGTACACAGTTAAGCGGTGGAGAAGCACAACGTATAAAACTTTGCTACTGAACTTTCTAAAAGGGGTACAGGGAAAAACAATCTATATGCTTGATGAACCTACAACAGGTTTTGCATTTTTGCTGATGTACATAAATTAGTAGATATATTAAGACGTCTTTGCGATAGTGGAAATACAGTTATAGTAATAGAGCATAATCTGGATGTTATTAAAACAGCTGATTACATAATTGATATAGGACCTGGAGAGGTGGAGATGGTGGTGGTACAGTAGTAGCTGCCGGAACTCGGAAGAAATTATAAAAAGTGGAAAATTCATATACGGAAAGTATGTAAAAAGTATCTTGAAGTATAGCTGAATATAAAGTTTATACGGTATATGGCAGTATATAACATACTGCACAATCCCATAAGAAATTTTTAATAATAGTATAAATTAAATTTGAATTTTATTGTAAGAGGTAGACAATATGTTTTATGATGTAAGAAAAGAAGGTTTAGATGCATCTACTGTAAAAATAATAGCCATAATAGCTATGACAGTAGACCATCTTACATAGCTTTTATTTCGGGTTTGCAAAAAGAGTGGTATATTTTATTTTTGCATGCTATGAGGAAGACTAACTGCACCTATTATGTGGTGTTTTTATAGCTGAAGGTTCTTACTATACTAAAAATTTTAAAAATATATATTAAGATTATTTATATTTGCCTTTATTTCACATTTTGCCTTTACTTTCTGTTTTGGTTTAAATCCCATACCTTTTGGTGGAGGTATATTTAATCAAACCAGCGTGATGTGGTCTTTAGCCCTAGGTGCTACCTTAATATATATTTTAAATAAGTATAAGCTCGACTTTTTACCTAGCTTATTACTTATTTTATTAGTAGATTTACTTAGTTTTCCTGCAGATTGGTCATGTATTGCTTGTATATTACCTTTTTCTTATATATACATAGAGATAATTTTAAAAAGCAAATATTAGACTACATTATCTTCGTTGGAATTTATATTATAGTATATTTTATATTTATAGATAAGACATATGCTATTTTACAGTTATGTACTCTCTTGAGCTTGCCTATATTAAGCTTATATAATGGTAAAAAGTGGGTAGAAATAAAAATATGAAATGGGAGTTTTTATATTTATTATCCGGCACATATGATAATAATAGGAATTTTACGTTTGATATTATATGGAAATATAAATATTTTGTTTTAAGATCATAAAGTTAATTGCATTTCATTTTCATATAAGATAGCTCATAAGTCTTTAAAGAAAATATGGTGAAAGTGAAAAATGTATTTATTAAAAATCAAGTTATTACATTTATGTAAGATTAATAAGTAGGCTAAGTTTAGACTTGCTGAATTATTGTGTAGTGCAAATATAAAAAGTATATGATATAATTGTACCTATAGTATATATAGTTAGTTAAGTGGAGGATAAGGTTTTGAACTTAAAGCAGGAGTTAATTATTGTTATTGATTTTTGGTGGACAATATAATCAATTAGTAGCAAGAAGAGTTAGAGAGAATAATGTTTATGTGAAATCTATTCATATAAAACAGATATTAGTATAAAAGATCTAAAGGTATAATACTTACAGGTGGTCCTAACAGTTGTTGCGAGGAAGGGCACCTCACTTGTACAATAGAATTATTTGAACTTGGAATACCTGTTTTGGAGTCTTTGTTATGGTGCTCAACTTATGAGTCATATTTTAGGTGAAGTAAAAGAAGCTGATGTTAGGGAATATGGAAAGACAGAAGTTATAATAGACAAGAAAGATTCTAAAATTTTTGAAGATGTTGTTTCTCCAACTATATGCTGGATGAGTCATTTTGATTATGTAGCTAAGTTAGCACTAAAATTTTGAGATAGTGCACATACAAAAGATTGTCCTGTAGCAGCTTTTTGAAGATGAGAATAAAAATTATATGGTATACAGTATCATCCTGAAGTATTACATACGGTAGAAGGAACAAGGATGCTTGGAAATTTTGTAAGAAATGTAGTGTAAATGTGAGATGTAATTGGAAGATGGATGCCTTTGTTGAAACAGAGGTAGCTAAGATAAGAGAAAAAGTTGGAACCGGAAAAGTCCTTTGTGCTTTGTCAGGTGGTGTAGATTCTTCTGTAGCGGCAGTTTTACTTAGTAAAAGCTATAGGCGAGCAGCTTACTTGTGTAGTTGTAGACCATGGTTTTGCTTCGTAAAGATGGAAGGAGATGAAGTTGAGGCGGTATTTGGACCTAAAAAGGACCATATAAACTTAATTTTATCAGAGTTAATGCTAAGGAAGATTTTTATTCAAAGTTAGCAGGGAGTATCAGAGCCTGAATCAAAAGCGTAAGATAATAGGTGAGGAGTTTATTAGAGTATTTGAAGAAGAAGCTAAAAATAGAGTAGGGGTTGATTTTTCTTGTTCAAAGGAACTATTTATCCGGATGTAGTAGAAAGTGGTCTTGGTGGTGAAAGTGTTGTAATTAAATCTCACCATAATGTAGGAGGTTTGCCTGATTATGTTGATTTCAAAGAAATAATAGAACCTTTAAGAGATTTATTTAAAGATGAAGTAAGAAAAGCAGGTCTTGAATTGGGTATTCCTGAAAAACTGGTATTTCGTCAACCATTTCCGGGTCCCGGACTTGGAATACGTATTATAGGTGAAGTTACGGCTGAAAAAGTACAAATAGTTCAAGAGGCAGATGCTATTTATAGGGAAGAGATTGCAAAAGCCGGTTTGGATAGAAGTATAGGTCAATATTTTGCAGCTCTTACGAATATGAGAAGTGTTGGGGTCATGGGAGATTATAGAACTTATGATTATGCCATAGCTTTAAGAGCTGTAAATACTATAGATTTTTATGACTGCTGAGGGCTGCCGAGTTACCTTGGGAAGTACTACAGAAAGTAACTAGTAGAATAATCAATGAAGTAAGTCATGTTAATAGAGTTATGTATGATATAACAAAGTAAGCCACGGGAACGATAGAGTTGGAGTAGCAGTAACAAAACGTTACTATTACATAACAGTTGAAAATGCTGGGTTTTGCGATTTGAAAGCGTAAAAACTGCTTTAGTGATACTATTTTTGATGCTAAAAAGCTGAAAAAGTAGGTTCAAAAGGGAGTTGTTGAATTGAGCGAGTTTGCGAGCGATGCTTATCGACCGAAGGGCAATAAGGTAAGTAATTTATTTATAAAGCCTTCCATCATTCTGGTGGGAGGCTTTTTGTGAAGAATATTGGATTTACAAGAGGAGTTATTGCAGAATGAGATATATTTGATTTTTTTAAAGTCTGAGAAAAATCTGATAAAATCGAAAGTTTAAATCAAAAATAATAGATATAAAGATAAATTTAATAGATATAGATTTTTAATGAAAAATAATAGTCATGAAAATATTTTGGTTGCAACATACTTAATAGCTATTATTGTTGAATACTTAAATTATAGTGAAGCTGTCCAATCTTTGGAATATGAGCATAATCCACAAAAATTCTTTGTTGGAAAGAGATTTATAGAAATTGAGAGATGTTTGTACTTGGATCATAATATTTTTATATTTGATAAAATTTACGATGAAGATAGAAATATTACAATAGCAATGACATAGTTGATGAAACGCCATTAGAAATTGATATTAATAAATTTCCAATTTTAGCTTAATCCGTGGAATGGTATTAGAATAGTTGATAATTTACTAAGTATAAATGAAATTAATATTTTTGATGGATTATCTCACAGTCAGAATGTTCAAAATTATTTCTTGTATCCGATGGATTTGATTATTTGCGATGGCGGAAATCACTCACGTTTGCAGCGAGGTTTAAAAATCAAGGAAAGACAATTATTAAAGAAATACATGATTACTCTCTTCTTTATACCAAAATTGAGTTCGATGGGTAAATTATATCTCTAAGGAGGATAACTCAATAATAAAATTAAGGTATGACGAAGAAGTAGTTTTTATTCAGGCGTGATTTTTGAGTTAGTGAAGATATCTATTTGATAGTAAATACTACAGGTTAACTTTTCTCAAAAGGACATAAATAATATAATTTTTTAGATAAATAATCTAATATATACCTAAACAAAGCACATAACTTTAAAGACTAAAAATCTTTCAGCTATGTGCTTTTATATGCTTATTTTATATCAGGTGGAACTTTTGCTCCGATACCGTTTTATAGAATTTCAGATTACTTTCCTCAAAGGAACATAATCTTTTTCAGACTGTCAGGATAGTTAGCTTTCCAATCCTGCAAAAGCTGCTTTCGTAATTTCATTATTCTCATATTTTTCCTTCATTTTTGCCATTGTTCAAGCATGCCTCTAATTCTCAGAATGGCTTCACTACCAAAAATAGATACCTGTGGTAGTATATTCAGGATCTTCATCATTTACAATAACAGGTCTTATATTGACTTCAATGCTGTCATTCAGCTTTAACAAAAATCTCATTAAATCGTGTTCTGTGTAGGGATAATCAGGTTCTTTCAAATATTCTTTTGTTTAAATGCAGTGCAGCGGAAATTTTTCCAAGACATCGTCTTTAGGAGTACGAATATCAAGTTCGTATTGTCTTATTCTCACATCATCTAAATGGATTCCGTCTCCTAATGCTTTTTGAGTAATTCTCCTTAGTTCACGGAATTTCTTTATCAATTACTCAAACTCAATTTAAATACCTCATTAGAACAAATTTGTTTCTCTTTTAATAATATAATCGAAAATAGACATAATAAAAGATTTTTATAAGTTATAAAATAAAGTGTCAGTATTAGCAAGATAAAGATAAATAGAATTAGATAAAAAGAAATAAAAAGACATCAGGCAAAAAGAAATATGTTATCGTAAAGGGTTGCGAAAACAAAAACGAAAAGGAATTTGTGTCCGATGCAAGTAAAATATACCAGAAGAAAAGGTAAACATCTAACAGGAGTAGAAAGAGCTAAAATAGAGACTTTATTAAAAGAAAAAGAACAAAAATCATATATAGCAAAAAGAAATAGGAGTAAGTGAGTACAACATAGTCAAGTAAATGGACACACTTTTAAATATATTTTTACAGAAAGACAGAATTATTCATGCTTTCCATGTAAAACTATTCTATTTCACTCGAGTGTAATTTCTTCTAAGTGAAGAGTGAGGGCGTTTCAAGTTGTACCGATTTATGTATTCAAAGTAGCATAGGCGTAGTTCACCCTGATTGCGAAAAAGATTTGCATACAATGCATTCTCTATTCATATGTCGGAAGAAGCTTTCGTAGCATATATTGTCATATGGATAGTCTTTCTTAGAGAAGGACTGAACAACATTACATCTTTCTAATATTTATCTAAAAGTAAAGGCGGTGTATTCAGAACCACTATCTGAATGAAAGAGTACATATTTAGGTTCACCTCTATCGAAATAGGCCTTTTTAAAAGCTCTCATAGTTAAATTTACATCATCGCAATGAAATACTCCAGCCGATGATTTTTCATTGAAAAATAAATCCATTACAACACAAAGGTAATGGAAAGAGCCATGACATTGATATAAAGTAAAATCACTTGCCAGGACAGAGTTGGGCAAGAAGGATTGGACTGTTGGTTGGAGATGATTGAAGCAGTTAGCATTTTCCTTATGAGTGTGCTTCCATTTGGATTTCTCTGTGGAACGCTTTTGGAAGATTCATAGTGTTTATCAGTCGGTACACTATTCCGAGCGATACTAATGCTATAATCCTGTTCTAAACACGACGATTTTATGAGTACCTAGAAATTATCATAGTCAGAATAAATTTGTAATATGTGCTTTCTAATGACTTGATTTTTACAGGTGCGAAGCGGGTTTTGAGTAAAGATGTTTGTAATAAGTGCTTCGATTAATTTTTAGAACTCGACAAAGGGTTTTAATAGTGTATTGGGGTTGTAACTTGTAAATAGCATTTAATCGTTGTTTGAGTGTGGCGTGAATATGGACATTGCTTTTTAATATTTGATTTTCTTCTTCAGTTGAGCCATACTTTTGAAGTTCTTTGACTTGTTTAGCAGTAAGAAATTCTCCGTTGTCTGTTTCCATGGTTGAGTACGGTTTAATCCATTTTGTGAGTGCTGATTGTGATATGCCATATTCTTTGATAAGTGAAGCTTGTGTTTTACCGTTGTGGTAGAGTTGTACGAAGTTCGTTTGAAATCCTCGTCATAGTGATTTTGTGGATATAAAAGATATTTCCTTGTTATGTCTAATATAATAGTATATCTGTTTCTTTTATGTGTCCACTTTCATAAGTATAATACAAGTATATTATTTAAAAACGGATCAGCGAGATTTACTGGAGTGAAAACCATCAGGGACTAATTATACGAGCAAAAATATGAAATAAAGATAAAGAAATAGGGGATATCATCGATATTAACAAAAACGAAAAATCAAAAGTCAAGCAAAGGCTACTGAACATTGGGTAACAAAACGCAATCTTAAAACAGCAGCGTCTACGCTTGTTGAAATCAGGAATAAAAGTTTTAATTCAATTGAAAGAATTAGGCGTGGTATCAGCTGGATCTCCATTGAAAAAGAACGAGTCGAAACGAATTTGATAAGCTGTCATTGGAACAAAAAGAGGATAAAGGAAGTAGTAAAGCATATTCAAATCTGTATAAGTAAAGAGAGTATTCATGAAGGTTATAGCAAAAATCCGAACGATAAAATTTATATTATAATGAATAGAAAAGATGTAGAATCTTATCAGAAGTCTTATGAGGAAATAGATATTTTCCTTGAAATTTCCGTACCTGAGGCATGTTGTAGCAGGAGAGTTAGGAGACAAAATCGAGGCAAAAATCTTTTCAGGAAATTAAACGAGCATTCTAAAGATTATCAAAGCTGAACAAGAGTAATAATCAAGAAGCATAATTCAGTAATAACAGAGTATGAAGAGTTGGAATATTTGAAAAATAATATGAATGAATATATAGGTAATGAAAAACTTCAGAATTAAACAAAAAGGTAAAAATAGAGAGAATGAAAGATAAAACTGGATTTTATTTTAAAAGAAAATATGCTATAGTATTATATAAGATTTCTGTGCGAACAAATAGGAAAAGAGGAAGAAAAAGATGTATAAATCAGATTGATTTATTTGCAGGATTGGAGGAATAAGGCTTGGCTTTGAACAGGCATTCAAAGATGATATAAACAGTTTTTGTAAGTGAATGGGATGAAAAAGCGGTAGAAACTTATAAAAGCAAATTTTAATGAGGGGTTGAATGTGCGGGAGTATAACTAAAGTTGATGAGAAAGATATTCCGGATCACGATATATTGCTTGCCGGCTTTCCGTGTCAGGCGTTTTCCCTTGCAGGACATAAAAGAGGGTTCGAGGATGCGAGAGGGACATTGTTCTTTGATGTTGCAAGGATTATAAAGGAACATAAACCGAAAATTGTATTTTGTGAGAATGTCAAAAACCTTGTCAACCATGATAGAGGCGTACATTTCAGGTGATAAGAAATATTTTGGAAGAATTGGGATATGCGGTGTTTTTATCAAGTTTTTGAATAGTAAGGATTTCGGAGGTTCCTCAAAACAGAGAAAGGATATATATTGTAGCATTCAGGAATGACATAGCACCTTCGAATTTTGAATTCCCAGGGAAAACCGATGATACAAAAGTTATAAAAAGATATTGTTGAAGAGAAGTGTCCTCAAAAATATTATTTATCTACAGCTTATCTGGCATCGTTAAAAAGACACAAAGAGAGGCATGTTTCAAAAGAGCGGCTTCGGATATGAAATCAGAGAAGCGACTTCCGTAGCCGGAGCTATTGTTTGCGGAGGAATGGGAAGAGAGAGAAATCTTATCGTAGATGAGCGTTTGAAGGACTTTACTCCGGTTACTCATATTAAAGGTGAGGTTAATCGGGAATACATTCGTAAAATGACTCCGAGAGAATGGGCAAGACTTCAGGGGTTTTCCCGATGAATTCAAATTGCAGTTGCGGATACACACTTATATAAACAGTTCGGAAATTCTTAACGGTTCCTGTCATACGTGCAATTGCTCGAACAGATCAAATCATACCTTGAAAAAGGAAAAGCGGAAATGAAACCAAGAGAGGAATCATATAAACAGATTGCTATTGCGTGGAGGTAGTGTTAGTACTTACGAAATAAAGGAGAATGGTCGGAAAATATGTTTTATTAAGACTTTTGGCTAACGGAAAGATATATGCAGCCGACAGTGAATTGAATAAATTGGAGAATGTGTACTTTCCTATCATTAAGATAATAAGAGAAGAGAATAAAGGTGAAATCAAGGAATATGCTACAGGAGAGTTATATCCATATACATTAACGGTTTCCAAAGTGAAAGAATTACCTGCGACCGAGTTTGAAATGCAGTCCGAACTTCTGTTAAATGAAATCAACTCTAAAACTTCAAAAGGAGCATTTTCTGTAGAAAAAACACAGAATTTTATGGATGAAATTTTGTGCTATAAGTTGTCGCTTTTACCTGCAACGAACAAGAGCGATATTACAATAAAAATAATCGATATAAATACGGATACAGCCCTACGGTAGGGTTTTCCATAAAATCGGAATTGGGATCTTCCCCTACTCTGTTAAATGCCGGAAAAACCACAAACTTTATTTATAAAATCATCCACAGTTATCCCGACTTGGTTCTAGAAACAAATGAAATATATATCAGTATCGGCGGGTAAAAATCACACGGATGTTAGAGGACGTATCAATAAAATCATTGATGAAAACGAGGCAGTGGAATATTGGAAAATGAATAATCAGACTTTTAGCGATAATTTGGTATTGATTGACAGCAATATGGACAGAATTATAGCTGAAACTCTTTTGTATTTCTATAGGGACAGGGATCAGCAATTGCGATGAAATGGTTGAAAAACTTGAACAGGAAAATCCTGATGAACTACGGGAATGTCAACGCTTATAGGTATAAATTCAAGAAGTTCCTGATCGCCGTAGCATTGGGAATGAAGCCTGCTACAGTTTGGGACAGGTGGATGAAGCAACAGGAGGATATATTGTCGTAACGAAAGAGGTAATGTTCTTGCATATCATATATACAACAGAAATTATTTTTGAGAAGAATATTTGCTGGAAGAATACAAAATATGAGACAGCGTCCACTTCAAGGCATGGTTTTGGAGAAATATACAGTGAGAATGGGGAAGATTTTATTAACTTGAATTTACAAGTGAGATTCAGATAATGAAGAAAAAGAAGTCTATGAACAGAAGTGAAAACATGGCAAGAGTTAAAAGCAAAAACACAAAGCCTGAAATTTTTGAGAAAACTTTTATGGCATAAGGGTTCAGATATAGGGTGAATTATAAGAATTTACGGGAAGCCCCGATATCTATTTACTAAACATAAGACAGCTATTTTTATAAACAGTTGCTTTTAGCACATGACGAAAATTACAGGTATTCATCCATTCCTAAAAACAATCATGATTTTTGGAAAAACAAACTTGAAGGAATATTGAAAGAGATAAGCAAAACTACATCAAACTTGAAAAACATGGGCATTAAAGTAATCGTTGCTTGGGGTTGTGAAATTAAACGGATGATGAAAGATGAAATAATTGCTACGGAGAAAGTAGATAGTCTTGTACATGAGATTATGATAGTAATAAGAAAACTATTTGATTTTGTGTATAGTGATGTAAATGATTTGAACCATAATAACATCTTTGAGTTGGATGGAATCATATTTAGAGACTGTGCTTTAGGGAAAAGTTTAAGAGTTTAACACACCGAGAGGAAGTAGGCAAATGGGTATATGTAAGTTTTTCCAGGTACTGTTATATGACAGTCTGATTTTAATAAGGTGGATATTACGAGATTAACTCGACTGTGTTGCGAGTGATTAAAGTGTGACTTATTAATATATTGTATTGGTATGATAATGAGGGAGTTAAGCTGATTTTTATATGAAATTATTCAAAATCTATAAGAGGAGGAAAAATGATGGATGTAGAAGCTATAAAAGAAATTTAGTAAGAACAAGTGGACAGCGGGATTTGAAATAGATGCAAGGACACGGGCTGCGTTAGACAAATTTGATATTTGGATATCTCAAATACCTGATGAATACAAAGAACTAAGCCTTATTTTAATTCAAAATCTTGAATATTACCCTCAGAAGCTAACAAACAAATTGTTAATAGAACTACATAACAAGTTGATAGAGTTGTCAACTATTAGTGATGATAATACCATATATGTATATATAAAATCTAAAGATGGGAAGACGAATAGCTCTAATGATTATTGGACAATGTATAAACTCTTGAATAATCTTAATCGTGAAATTTTGTATGAGAATATAAATGCAATTAATAATTGTCAATGGACTATGTGGAGAATATAGTATTTATTGACGATTTCAGTGGTACTAATGCCAAAGCTTTATCAAAGAATTAAAGAAAAGGTGAAGCTCGTTATTGTGGAAAGAATATATACTTTGTTATAATTTGCATAATGGAAGATGCAAAAACAAAAATAAAAGATTATTCATGAAGAAAAATATTAATATAGTTCCAATTTGTTCTTATATACAAAAAGAAAAACTTTACAAGAGATTTGTTTAAGAATAATGAAGATACAAAATCTTCTACTAATGTTGACAGAATATTTGAAATAGCCGAACAAGAATTTCCTGGGCTGGTGAATCAGAATCGTTGGTTGCTTTTTCATAATAACACTCCGAACAATACACTTTCGGTTATCAGGTATGATAGCAAAGAATATACTTCGTTGTTTCCGCGGAGGCATGATAGAAAACCTTCATGGTATAGCATGAAATCAGAAAAAACGCAGAAAAACTGCAAACTATAATAATAAATCCGTATGAGGAAGGGAGAATTTAATGGACAATTACCGTAAACAATTGACATTACTCTATTTCAAAACATCAGGTAATGAATATGATTTATCAGAACTAATGCGGTTATTAGGATTACGACAAAAATCAATTGGATTTGATTTTATTAGAACTAAAAATGATGGGTTTATTTGTATCAATAACTATGAAATTGAAATTACTGAAAAAGGAATTCTACATCTTATTTCACATAATATTAACAGTAATGCAGACAATAGTATAAAATACTAGCTAACAATATTGTGGTTGAAAATTTGATGCAACTGAATGAACCTTATGTGCCTAAAAAGGTTTTTAACTAAAATATAGAATGAATAATAGTTGCATGGAATAGAAGTGAATGACAAGTTGTCATTCTTTGTAAAAATATATCTTTGTTTCATAGGATGATTCTTTCAAATAAATAATCATCCTATGAAACAATTAGAATACAACGGTTTCATGTTTCAATAACAAATTAGTATTTCATGTTTCAATAACAGAATCAGTATTTCATGCAATTATTATAAAAATGCACTAATAGAAGGCGAAAAGCAAGTTGCTTTTTCACAGTTGTAAAATATCTTTGTAGTACAGTGGTTAAATACCGACATTTAACCACTGTAAACAGTGGAATCGTAACTGTTTACAGTGATACTGCAAGCAATATCACTGTATGTTAGTGACAGAATTAGTATTAGTGTACCTTTTTAAAGGAGAATGCCATGGAAGAAGTTATATTTATAGGCTTAAAATATTATTATCTGGATGCAGCAAGCATTATGCAGAAAATGTGTTGAGTATGCAAAGATCGATTAATTGAAAATAATCTACCGTCATATTTGATATACAGCACTTTTTCACTAGTTGAGTGATATAAAAAGAACTAATAAGAAAAATGCTGTTTGCAGATTCAAAATTTTTATTCGCTAGCTCGGATACCAAAAATCAGGAGGACTAAAGAGATTGCATATTCCTTCAGCAGAATTGAAATATTTACAACGCTGGATTTTTAGATAATATTCTTAGTAGAATTCATGTTTCTCAGTTTGCAATGGGATTTTGCAATAACAAATCAATCGTAGATAATGCCAAAATGCATATTGGTCATGAGTGCGTTTTAAATATGGACATTAAAGATTTTTCCATTCAATTACATTTAAAAATGGTTTTTAGAATTTTTGCATACTATGGGTATACGAAAAGAATTATCATTTGTATTCGCTAAACTATGCACATATGAAGATGTATTGCCACGAGGATCTCGGCTAGTCCATGTATTTCTAATATAATCAGTTTAAGAATAGACAAAGACTTTCAGCTAATAGCAGAAAAATATCAAAGCATTGTATTCAAGATATGCGGATGATATAACCTTTTCGGGAAATAGAGGAATAAAAAGTTAATAGAAATCACTTCCAATGTACTAGAAGAAGAAGGTTTTCTTTAAACAATACAAGAATGCAATTTTCGCACCAACGCCAAGAAAGTTACTGGATTAACTATCAATGGTGGTATGGTTAGAGTGAATAAGAAATATAAGCGTGATTTGTACCAAGCATGCTATTATTATAAAAATTTAGCGTTGATAGTCATTTGAGAAAAATAAAATGTGATAAAAGTTTTTATAAAAGAGCATTTATATGGAAAAAGCCTATTTTGTAAACATGGTTGAACCAGATGAAGGACTTTTTAATTTGCTTAATAAATTCATTAGGGATTATTGAGGGTGATGGTATGGAATTAGATATAGCATAATTGATGATTTAGAATTACTATAAATGGAATTGACTCATCTACGCATCTTGAAATTACAGTTGACACTATATTAAATAGCAAATACAATAATATGCTCTTAAAAGAAGTTCATAAAATGCTTTCCCAATATCTAACGCAGTATGATGTTAATTGTGTTTTTGACAAGAGAGAAAGCACTTTTTATATCGATGATTTCAAAAGAAAGAAATCCCAATTTCAGAACTGGCAATTCAATCAGTACTTTTGCATATACACTTAATGAGATTCATTGATGAAAAAAGAATGAAAAAGTAAAAAGCATCGGAAATAACTCGGTGGCTAATGAACGAGGGCTATTTAAAAGAAATAGAACATGATGATGGTAAGGTATTTAAAGTATTGACGGATAAAGCAGGTGAGATAGGCATGTTAAAGGAGACGAAAAACAAATTCTTATGGTAGAACTTATGACGTAAACTTATACAGTGCTCAGACACAAAAATTTATCATTAATAATTTGGATGCTATCTCTCAATTTATTAGAATACATTTTGTGGCTGTGTGAATTAAAGTCTGTAAATTCCATCTTTCGGACTTCTATGATAAGTATTATTTTAAGGCGAATGCCATCATTTGGCATTCGTCCTTATGAATATAATTATCAAAAAATCAGACCCATGTCAAGGGCGTCGGTCGAAGACCAACGTTTATTTTACTCTTAACTTGTGGTCGATTTTTTGTCACTCGAGAAGACGCCCGCATACATGATGCTCAATTCTCCATATATCTGTCCCCAGTTTCGTATGGTAGTTGTCCACTTCTTAGTGGCTTCAAATGTCGCCAGATACAAGGCTTTTAGCAGGGCTGTATCGCTTGGAAATACGCTTCTTTGACGATTTAACTTTCTGTATGTGGAATTTAGACTTTCTATGGCGTTGGTGGTATAAATAACCTTTCTTACATCCACAGAAAACTTGAAAATAGGGGTGATAACGTCCCAGTTATCGTACCAGCGTTTCATAGAATTTGGATATTTTGATGTCCATTTCTCTGTAACACGGTCTAAAACCTGACGTGCTTTCTCTTCATCCGAAGCTTGATAAATAGTTTTCAGGTCTGTTGCAAAAGCCTTTCTATCCTTGTCCGGAACGTATTTGAGTGTGTTTCTTACCTGATGTACTATACACTTTGATATTCTGTTTTCGGAAAAGGCCGCAGAGATTGCTTCTTTTATGCCTGCCAGTCCATCTGTACATAGAATGAGGATATCCTTTACCCCTCAGTTCTTCAGTTCATTTAATACGAAAGCCCGTATTTAGAACTTTCATTATCGCTCTACTTGAATTGTAAGGACTTCTTTCTTTCTGTATTGATACCAAGAATGACATAATCAGCTAGCTTTCAGTATTATACCGTTGTCACGAACACGAGTAGTGGATCGCATCTATAGAGAATTGGATAGATCTCATCTAAAGTCTATTCTGCCAGTCTTCAATCTGTGGTAAAAGCTTTATCTGAAACATCAGAGATAAAACTTTCTGATGTTTCAAAACCGTAGATATCTTCGATCGTTTCTGAGATCTGACGAGTTGTCATACCTTTCGCATACATGGAGATGATCTTCTGATCAATGTCGGAAAATATCTTTTTTGACGTTTCTTTACTACTTGAGGGTTCAAAGGTTGATTTTTCTGTCTTGAAGAACTTCGATCTCCATAGAACCATAACGACTGTTTACTCTTTTTCGTTTATAACCATTGCGATAATCATCGCTATTATAACAGCTCTGATTTTTTTCGTATCCCAGGTGTTCATCCATCTCTGCTTCCATCATCTCTTTGATTGTTCCACCGAGAAGATCTTTTAGAGCGTCTTGAATGACTTCTGCTGATTGAATATCGTATTCTTCTAGGAGTTGGTGAATGATGTTACGCTTTCCTTCTGTCATTTTGTACTCTGTGTACGGGTTTCTTTTCTCTTGCCATAATAAAAAGGCCTCCTTATGATGAAAATATTTTATCATAGAAGACCTTTCTTTATATTATTTACAGAAAATTTTTCACAAGCTGAAAAATGTCCAACTTGTAATCACATTCTAGGCTGTATTCAATCTAAACACAAAAGACCTGATGGAAGTCTCAGGTTTACATGTTTTACCTGTAGGATATGTAAGTGTAATAATGTAAAACACAAGAACTCAAGGGCAGGAAGCCTTGAAGAACAAGTATTTGAAGCGATAAAGGAAAATATGGGTTAGGCTCCAATCAAGAATGAAAAAGTAAAAGTAAAACCTATGGAAAAATCTATCGAAGATCTTGAAGCTAAGAAAATGAAAAAATTTTTGAGAAGTATAAATTAGGCAAGATGAATAGACAAAAATTCATTGACTCTAAAAATTCGATGATGAAGAAATATAAGCGATAAAAGAAAAATACAAAAAGCAAAAATAAGAAAAAGAAGTAATAGACAACACAAAACTTACCAGAAATTGATGGAAAAAATATAGACTCAGTATTCTGTGAAGGAAATGAAGTGTTGAACATAATATGGAAGTAGCAAAAGGGATTGAGTAATCACTCTCTTTTAAATAAGATTGAAAGCTAATAATTCGTTAGACAAATTTTTGTAAAATCAGTTGATTTTCATAAAAATATAGTCTATAATATAGACAAATATCGACAAAAGTATCGAAGGAGGTGTGTGATTGAAAAAGTTAAAAAGAAACGATAGCTAACGTGATTGCGAAGGCATTAGAACAAAGATTTTTTTAGATTGTAAATACAAGTTAAACCTAGATTCTCATAATTGCTTAGGAAGTATGAAATCAGATGTTATCAATAAAAGCTAAAGGAAGTATTAATTTCTGATAATTATATTATTCATAAATTTAAAGATGATGCTTGGGAAGGAAGATTTATTTTAGATTTAGATACTAAATCTTTAATAAAGCGTTACAAGTATTTCAAATTTAAATAGAATACAAATAGATAAAAATCGATAAAGTTCCACATTATATACAGACAATCTTAAATTGTTTAAATAATGAAATTGAAGCCAATAAACAAATGTCTTTTTGAATTAGGTAAAACTTTTGATAATGATGTTTATGAGAAAGATTTTTAAAAATATATTTTATGGTATTAATATAGATTTTTGAAGAGTATACCTATTATGTAGTAGTATATGATTATAAATTTAATAAAGTAGCGAAATGAATTGGTATTTATTAGGAAACCAATTTAACATAGCGGAGAAAGAATCAATAATGAGCTTGATAAGCCCTGATTTCTTAGATTTAACAAGTTCCAGAAAATGAATCTGATGATAAATTAATAAATAAAGAAGATAACAAACCTAATAAAGGTATAAGACTAGGATTAAAAGAGAAAAATTTAAAAACATGGATAGAGGAGTGTAGAATATGGGTTCCAAATTTAATGGAGATAGACTGAGAAAACGGCTAGAACTTTTAGAGGATGACTCTGAGCTGAATTAGGAGATTCCTTTAGTTTGAGTAAACAAACACTTTCGTTGTACGAAAAACAATAAGAAATCCGGACTTTTCAACAATTATTAAATTATCAAGAACTTTACATTTTCCTATTAATTATTTTTCAAGACGACAGATATCAACATTAAGTCTGGTTCTACTTATTTTAGATCTTTAAGCACGACTAGTAAAGTAGATCTGCAGAAATTACTAAAGTAGAGATTTATTGGTGCATATATGAGCTCTATATAAGTATATTGATTTTTCCGCTTTTAAATTTACCTAAAATAGGTATTGATAATAAAAAAATTTATCTGATGAAGATATTGAAAATATTGCTTTGACTATTAGGAGAATGGTGGTCATTAGGTAATGGACCCTATAAATGATTTCTACATATATCTTAGAAAATGGATTAATTATAACAGGAGTTAGCTTATCGGATAGAAAAATTGATGCGTATAGTCAAATTATAGATATAAATGGTAATGAAACTTATATAATTGTTTTATCTATTGGAGGAAAAGCAGAGAATAAACTTTGATTTGGCTCACGAACTAGGACTATTTTGCTCCATCCTTGGACTGGAGACATTGAAACTTTATCTAATGATGTTTAAAGAGAGAAGGCAAGCAAATAAATTTTACCAAGCTCGTTTCTTTTGCCAAAAGAAACGTATTTAAATGATTGTGAAAGATATCCAACTGAGTTGGAATATTATATAAGAATGAGTGGGAGTTTCAATACAAGCAATGCTTTATCGAGCTTGTGATTTAGGAATCATAACTAATAATCAATTTCAATATTTAATGCGAGCAAATAAATAGTAAAAGGTTGGAGACAGAGATGAACCAGGAGTTTCCACGTATTAAATGAAAATATATTTAAAATGGAATAAAATTATTGTTTAAAATGATTACTCTAAACAAGATATTATTCATATTTTGAGGTCGTCGGTGAATCTATTTAGTGATGAAATAGAAGAATTATTAAATTTACCGAAGGGGTATTTAAGTGTTGATAATAATGTTAAGAATAATATTTTAGAGTTGAAACTTAATAAAAATAATTAATAGATTGATATATTAATTATATTTTAATGGAGCCAGTAGAAGGCTCCGTTTTGTAATTATAATAAAACAAATTTATCATAAAAGCTTGACATGAGGGGTCTGGCACTACTGATCATGCTGTAATGCAGTTCTTTACAAAGAAGATGGAGGTAATCGCAAATCACATTCTTTGCACAAATAATGAAAATAATATTTTGCGAAGAGGTTACTTATCAAAAGACTTAATAATATTCAATTTGTGTAAATAATCAGTTTGAAAATTGATTCAGAATTAAGTCAACTACTTATAAATGTTCAGATTGTGGTAAAGAGTTTACTAAAAGATGATTATTGAAAAGCCAATGAATATAAAAATTAATACAAACTTAAATAGACGTTAAAGTGAAGCTATTCAAGAAATAGAAAAAGAACTAAAGAGATGTTATTTAAGTGAGGGAAGTATGCAGATTCAATATGAAGAAATTCTTAGGGGTGTAACGGCGTATATTATTACTATTTCTTTTGTATTTTCAGGAATAGCTCTTTATCAAAGAATAGCTCATCATAGTAATAGGCGTAATCGAAACGGAAGAAAAACTAAAAATTTGAATCATATATTACAGAGCATGGAAGCGAAATAAATAGAATAATTACAAAATATTCAGAGCAAACCTAAATAACGGCAAGAGTATATAAGATATCTAGAAATTATAAAATTAAAATATGGAATTCAGAAATGTGACAGCTCATAATGTCTCAGCATCTATACAGGGAAAAATATAATATAATTATTATTGAGATAAATTTCCTATATGAATATCTTAAACCTAATGACAGTTTTGAAGTAAATGTTATTTATCATATGGGATCAAGTTCGAAAGTTTGAGATAAAAACTGTTTGGGAAAACGAAAATGGTGATGAATTATAGTAATTCAGAATTGAGGAGCATTAAATTTTTCACAATAAGCGTTATGAAAAATATTTTTAAAATATTCCATATAATTACTGGAACTGGCCTGTGATGGGAAAAATAATTCTGAAACAAGCTTAAATGAAATAAATTTCTCAGATTTCAATAAATGAAAAAGCCTGCATTTTGAATACTTTTGAATATATCGAACAGTACAAAAATAAAATTAAATTAAATGAAAAAGTACGGAATGGCTTAAAAATAAGACTTTTGAGTCCATTAAAATGAGTTACTGAGAGACAAAATTGGGTAAAATTTTTCAAAAGAATAATCTCTTAAACATTGTTCAGATTAGTGTGCAAGAAAATATAAGGAAATTAGACTGTAACTTAATTGTTGCCATCGACTATATATGATATTTCGGAGGTAAGGTACATGTATGATTATAAAAGAAATCTAAAGAAGCTATAAGAATCTATATTGGTTTCTTAGTAAAATCGTTGAAAAGGAAAATATTCCGTTATCAGATGCTGAGTTTACTTATGAAAACGGAATTAAAGCATGGAGTTGGTGCACTGTTTGTGGACATTAGTGGATTCGAGCAATCTATTCAAATCTCCAACGAAAGATACTGCTCGTATTGTCAGAAGCTTTTGTTCTGAGATTATTTCAATTCTAAAAGGATGTAATGCTAACTATCGTGAAATTTAGTATCGGGAGACTGCGTGTACTGTGTTTACAACGCTTCTTACCAAACGAGTTGAAAGTATATAGCATACTCTCGCCACGCTTGTCGATGATATCCTTTGCATGGGTATGTTGAATAAACTGCTCAAAGAATGGATGCTCACAATTCGAGACAGGGTATTTGAGTCTACAGGATGCGGTCAGGAGTTTGATTATTAAGGTTGGACAAAATGGCAGCGGTAATGGCCAAGATGCAAAGATTTGGATTGAGCTTCAAAACATACTAGATGCGGCTCATTTATCAGGTGTTGCAAACAGGAGTAGGATTTCTTCCGTTGCAATGGGTCCCTTATTCTATACGAATATTGCTTTGGTACATTTATGTAAAGAAAACGAGAAATACAAAGTCGTGGATCGCTCATATGCTTCAGGTTATTATGAGATATTGTTACACACTGTAGCATAATCAGAAACTGGTTTTGATGAATAGATTGAGGAGAATATTTGTGACATGATGACAGTAATGACAGAAGAAGACAAGATCAAGACCTATGACGAATAAAAGTCTAGGGCTGCATGAGAACTGCAACTCAAACATTTGATCTCGCAATCTAGGTTTTGTTACAAACTGTGATAACAGGACATCAATCGTCTTAGCCATTTGGGTGCTTCCTTGCAGTCATCCTTACAAATGAGATTGAATGAAAGTATTTAATATTGTGACGAAAAATGTATTGAAGTAAAAGTCGTGTGTCCATATATTTTATTTGGTTGTGTTTATAAAGTGCAATTTTTCTTTTATGGTATATGGATGTTTAATCTGGGGAGCGTATTGGTTGCACCTCAGAAGAAGCTCTTGGAAAGAAAGGACGCTACACGTCATCTTTAAGGGCTAAGAAAGAACATGCAACTATGTAACAGAAACAGAGATTCTGTACGATGAACAAGGAAAAGTTGCTAAAGTGACTTAGGTGAGCAGATATACAATTATATGTATATTGCATCTATAAAATATTATGCATACATACAGTTGCTCAAACCTTGCACAATCATGGGTTTATTTGCTGTGCCTTACGCCTGTATTAGCATTTATATATATATTGAGGAGGAAACTATGGCAATATGGATTTAGAAAGGGAAAGAACGAATAGAAGCTATAGCTAGACAATGAGCTAATTATTATAGAACAAAATGAATTACCGAAAACGATGAGGGCGTTTACATTTTCAGACTGGTTTTGTAGTTGCAGCGAGGTTTTAGCGGGCCGGTAGAGTTCTTTCTGAATTGTTGCAGACGGAGATAAGGGAGAAGGTATCTAAAATTGTTCGTAGTTTTACGTCAGAGCTATTGGGGAAATTCTCGTCAGGATGAAAATCTAAGAAATTGGAATCAGGGGTGACTGCGTGTGTGGAATCTACCACTCCCTCCGGGAGACGATATATATGAACTGGCGGATACATTTCTCATAAATACATATATGAGAAATGCTGAGTCAAACTTTCTAATCGATTCTGCACTGAAAATAAATATTGGAGATTGGAATATCTACATGCAGAGACTTGCTGTACTAAAGCAGGTAGAAGAGTGTGTTGTGCGCAAGCAAAGTATGGATTGGAAGAAAACCAGCAACGCGAGCATCAAACTTTTCTTCTCTGAGAGATAAAAGGTAATCGCTGCGTTGGACATTCAAATTGCAGTTATATTAAGTGTTTCATCGATAAGCTACAAGGAAAAATCCGGAAAAGACGCAAAGATTGGTTTACATACACCATTTCAGATAAAAGGTAAGCGCATACTACGGCAAATATTATAAAAACAGTTTTGTTAAATGGTTCCTGATGGTATGAAAGATTAAATTGAAATCAGCCGAGCATCTAACTACTGCTCACCTGATTAGTCATTGTCATTTATTTTTATGACCTCCAGCTTGGCTTACCGCTATGTATTAATGAGGAACAAACAATATAGTTGAGGGACGACTCGGTAGTAAAACGTGCATCTGAGGAATATTAAGTGGCGTGCAAAATTAGAGACAATGATTTTTAAGAAAAGAATCTTACATACTAATATTAATATAATAAAACAAAAGTTCAAATCTTAGATTCACAAATTATGAATTATTTGCCAAGTGGTTTTATAGATATAGATGAGGTTGTGTCAAATTATACTACTTAATAGAAATGAGAGAATGTATGAAAAGAGATTTCAAAATAGCAAAATTTAAATTTCTGTTACTAAAACTTAATCTGGAGCTGCTGGGACAGGGTAAAAATCTAAAAACGAGCACTTGAAATTAAACAAATTTCCCAGTATTCAACAAACATACAAAACCTTTATTTTGAATTATTGTTTTGGATAAGTGAGACAGTAGAAAAGAAGGTTGGAATAACAGTGGAAAGATGTGTTTCTGATATGAGGCTGTTAAAAATGCTAGGTTTTAGCGATTTGAAAGCGTGAAAACTTCTGCCTTGACGACTACCGCGATGCTAAAAATTAGAGCTTATCGGAAAGGAAGTTGTTGAGATTTTGATAGAATTTTTATTGAGAGGAGTTTGTTTATATGAGAAAATAATGAATACAGGAGAGAATATTTGGTGTAAATAAGAATATTGATGAGTATGGGATTTAATGAAAATTGATTTTGTCTAATGTGTGTTATTAAATTTGAAAGAAAATGAAAATTTACGCGACACATCAAATAAAAGGGAAAAGTTGGAAAGATGAAAAATTAAAAATTATATTAACAGATCATGATAAATATACCATTGTTTAAAGTGTAGAAAGCACTCTAAAAAGAGGCTAGCAGGGCACTAGAGACAAATATATAGATGAGCTATACGCTCCAATTAAAGAGATGTCAGATGAGACGTATAAAATGATGCTTTTATTCAACAGATAAAAGAGTTGCATAGAAGAATTGGTTTATAGGATGGTAAAAGCATTTAAACTATGGAACTTTATAAATATATTTTTAATAGGTAATTGCGAAACTCGTTTTCAATCTTGATTAAAACAAGGATGAGTTAGCTTAAAATAAAATACAAAATACATAAATAAAGCACTAAAAAGCTTTGTATTTATGAGGGTTTTGATGGTATCATAAATATGTGAAAATATACTTAGATAAAATCAAATAGAGTAAACTTAAAAGGAGTACCCTATGAAGATATTAGTAACAGGTGGAGCAGGGTTTTATGGGAAACTTTGTTCATTATATGTGGTAAAACAAATATCCGGAGTTATGATAATAAATTTAGATTTACTTACATGCATGGTAATCTTGAGACATTAAAAGCGGTTGAGGATAAACAAATTATAAATTTGTAAAGGGTGATATAGCTGATAGAATTTGTAAGCTGTTTGAAGAAAGACTAGACGTGTATTAATCAACTTTGCAGCAGAAAACCCATGTTGATGATCGATAACGATCCTGAAAGTTTTATTTAGAACTAATGTTATGAGACAACAACTCTTGGATGCTTGTAAACAGTATGGTATTAAAGATATCATCAAGTATCAACTGGTGGGGTTTGACGATTTACCTTTGAGATGAGCCGGATTTATTCTTTGCCTGAGGATACGTTGCATACTTCAGAGTCCATATTCATCATCAAAGCAGGGTTACAGATCTGTCATGGCTTATCCTGCATAGACTATCTTTGGTATACACTGTAACTATATCAAGAATGTTCAAATGAGGTATAAGGACCATATCATTTCCCACGAAACATACCGCTTGTATAAGTAGGCTTTAGCGAATGAGAACTTCCTGGCTATATGGAACAGGTGAAAATGTAAAGAGACGCTGGTGTGTGTAAAAGACCATTGTGCTGTCTATGGGTTTAATAGTTAGAAATAGCAGAGTGATTGGGACTTTATAATGTTGAGTGGTCATAATGGGAGAGACTAACTTAGGAAGTTTGTAAAGACTATGTTGAAAGCTTTGGATGGCCGCAGTTTAATTAAGAAGTTTGTAACGGATGAGACCCGATCATGATAGAGACATGCCTATAGATCCTACCAAAATTAGAAACAGAATTGGGTTGGAAGCCACAGACATAATTTTGTGATACGTGTCAAGCTATGACGATATAGATAGTCTAGATAATAAAAGTGGTGTATATAATTAATGGAGATATACAAAATACTTTGATAAGATGTACGGAAAGGATTATAATGCGTAAGTAATTTAGAGGAGCTAGAGGACAACTTGGAAAGACTTAATTCTTGAGACTTACTAATAGAAAACAGGTGTAAAAGATGATAGCAGAAATGGATATAACAAATGAAGATATAGTAAGAAAGGTTATATCTAGACTGAGTGAAAAGGTTTAGATGCGGTTATACATTTGTGCCGCATATACATGCAGTAGATAAAGCGGAAAGATGAAAAGAACTTTCTCTAGAATAAATGCTCACGAGACAAAGTATATAAGCTATGAAATTTGTGAAGATATCACGCTTATGTATATCAGGTACGACTATGTTTTTGATGGTGAACATAACATGGAAATTGAATGATAAAAACACCCTTATACTATAGATATACAAAATATGTTATGAATTATTTATAGAAAAATTAATTAAATTTTATAGTACATATATCTTGGGTGTTTGGTCTTAATGTATTTGCATTAAACATATTAAAACTTGGTAAGGAAGAAAAGAGTTAAATGGTTAATGATCAAATAGGTTCTCTACATATACAAAGATTTAAGTGTTTCACTTGCTGACATGGTAAACCAGTGATAAATATGGTATTTATCATGCTACAAATAAGGACTGCTCTTAGTATGATTTTGCAAAGATATTTAAACAAGGTATAAATATGAAAGTAAATCAAGTAGATTCCACTGCTTTCCTATGCAAAGAGCTAAAGGCCACATAATAGTAGACTGGATAATCCAGAATTAGATGAAAATGGTTTGACATCTACCAACCGGCAAGATGCTTTACATGAATATTTAGAAGAACTAAAAGAAAGTAGAACAAAATGGGTAAATATTTCTGGTTTTGAATGTAACTTTCGTGGTGTTAAAATGAAATGTTGATTTAACAGTTGAGCATGCCTATCAAGTAGGCGTTTTTGGCTTGGTATTATGGTAAGCAACCTAAAAAGATGGGGAAAAAAGATGTAAGTTGCTATAGGAAAAGATACTAGACGTTCCAGTTATGTGTTTGAGAGTGTGGCTTTGAGTATCCAGGTCTACATCTTCAGTTGCAGATACATTTATCTCTTGCGCCTTGCTTCACTCTAGTGTATCTTATGTTGTAAAAGCGAAGATTTTGATTGCGGAATAATGATAAGTGCCAGTCACTGAAATCCTTTCACTATGATAATGGGATTAAAATTATAACAAATGGAAAAGGCAGCTGGAAGAAAGAGGTAATAGAAAAATTAGAAGCTACCTAGATGGTAGAATGGGAGAAATTGAATTTGCTAAGAGAGAGAAAGTATAGGTAGAACGTGGATTATGCAGCAGGAAGAAATAGATATAGCAGGCTATTTGATTTCTATAGCTACACGTTAACAAAGGTAGAAGATTGCCCTTGATTGTGCTAATGGTAGTGCTTCAAATCATAGCTGAAAATGTCTTTGAAGTGCCTTGGGAGTAAACTCATATTATACATAATAATCCGGATGGACTAAAATATTAATGAACTGGTGGCGTACCAATATGACAGATTTATGTAATTATGTAAAAGAACATAAGTGTGACGTAAGGTTTTGTATGATGGTGATGCAGACCGTTGTCTTGCTGTTGATGAAAATGAAATATAGTTGATGGAGGATTTGATTTTATATATTTGTGAGCAATATGAATGAAATAGGAACATTAAAAAATAAAACTATAATTACAACTGTTATACTCTAATTTCGGTTTATATAAGCCTTCGGTAGAGAAGGTATAAGTTATGAAAAGACAGCAGTGGGTGATAAATATATTTATATGAAAATATGCAACAAAATGGGAATTGTTTAGGTAGTGAACAATCAGGTGCTTCAATTTTCAGTAAACATGCTACTACAACGATAGTATACTTACATCTTTAAAATTACTAGGAAGATTATGTTGAAGAAGAAAAGTTTAACCAAACTTGCAAAGTGAGGATTCGTATTTTTCAAGTTCTCAGAAATGTAAGAGTTAAAGATAAGAATGGAAACACAAATAATGCAGAAGTAACTGAAGCTATTTCTGAGTTGAGAGCTTCATGGGGGCAATGGAAGAATTGCTTAGAGCAAATTGGTACAGGCCATGTGAGTTATGAGTGAAAACAGGTAGTATGGAAGATGGCGCTATATGCGATAAGGATTATAGAAGTTATGAAAATAATGATTTGATGTTATAGCATAGATTTGTTATAATTATATGAAACAGATTAGCAGCATTTATATTCGTTTAGTGCCAAGCTATTATTTCTAAAAATCAAGAAAAAGGAGAAATTATGATGAAAATATCGGAAGATATAAAAAGAGTGCGGTAGTTGATTTGAAATCAAGAACTTAACTGTCGAGAGATTATGAAAGCACCAATATGGTGTTCAGTAGATTTAAGGATGTAATCAAGCCCTTATTAGCCAATGATAGTAGAAGAAAGATGAATATTTAATTTATCGCCGGCTTGGTTTCCAGAGATAGAAATAAACTCGGCAGCATGTTGATTTGATTTTCTGGACAATTGGTTGAAGAAAGATGATCTGATGATGTGTGTGTACGGTTTATGTCGGTGTAAGAGCATCTTATAAAGAGAACTTTGAAGCGCTATAAAAGGTATTAAAAGACAGTAGTACATATATACGATTCTACTTCTATTTTGCAAAGAGATGTTGTATTTAGTAGATCTAAAGAAGAAATTAAAAATAGCTATAGAGGTGTTGAGTTAGTTAAAAAATATATGATTAAGCATGATGGTGAACATATGAATATTATAGGAGAGTTTTAAAGACAGAACTTGATTATGCTTTAGAATTTATGCAAAAAGTAAAAAGCCTGAGGGCTACTAAAGAAAAAAAGATTAATGCTCCTAAATTTACCGGCTGCTATTGAAATGAATACTCTAATGTTTATGCCGATCAAATACGTGGATGAATACTCATTTTGAAAATAGAAGCTATAATTCTTGGTACATCCACACTTGTGATAGAGGACAGGAGTAGCTGCTTGGCAGGCTGCTATTTTAACTTGGGAGCGGATAAGTAGAAGGAACTCTCTTCGGAAATGGAGAGAAAGAACGAAATGTAGATATACTTACCTTAGGAGTGCCATGTGTTTCTCAAGGCATAGATCGGAACTTAATTTGGACGATATAAAAGGAGGTATTGATGTATCCAGGCGATTGCAACAAAAATGAGTGTCAGACCGAACATCCTTATGCAGGTCAACTTATATTTCTGGAAATTCAGAGTTCACATCAAGATGCATTAATAGGGAACAAGGCTGCAGAAAGAAACGTGTATTAGAGTTCACTTATTTACCTATGAATCCACGGCAGATATGGGAGAAAATACAGGCCCTGTTGGCGTGATTCTCAATCAGGTAAAGGTGGAGTTACCTTTGTTGGATACCATGATTTTCGTGCAAAGAGAACCCATAAGAGTTGCAGATATGTTACAAGGTTTCAAGAAAAAACAGGTGGAATTCACCAGGAAGAAGTTTTTGAAAGCTTTTAAGTCTATGAATATATAGAAGAAAAACTCACTTCATTTTAAAAATCTTTATATTACTAGGGCGATATAGGAGATGATGAATTCGCACACATGTTAAACGATATCTTTATAATGAAAGAAAAGAATGTGGGGGTGAGTGTGGTCACCTAGTGCAGTAAAAGCGGCAGATGGAAAATGCATAGAATAAATAAAGGTTGTGACTATACGAGCATGCAACACAAGTAAGTTCTAAATGCAAAAGCAGCATCTTATATACATTTACTTGATGTGAATGGTGGAAAGTTACATGGGTAAGATATCCGCTAAACTAACAGGAAGCATCTAACAAGTGGAATATTCTCTTAACAGCAAATAGATTATTTTCTAGGGATATTAAATCTATAGAATGCAAAATCGTTCAAAATATTACCACCAGTCTAATGGTTTGAAATAAAAGTCTAACTGTTGAGGGGTAAGTATGATATTTTGGAAGATTTTTGATATTACATATTATATTAACTTATAATTATGACAGAACTTTAATAAACAAAACGAAAAATGGATAAAAATAATTTTTGTAATGAAATTATAATAAGATAACATAAGAAAGGTTATCTGTAAAGAAAGGACAAATACTAATAATGCAGTATGTGAATATTATGAAAAATTTTCTATGTAAAAACTTTTATATGATATAATAAATTTAATAGCTATCTATATAGATAGTATCATCATACATTAGATAAAGTACAAAGAATTGTGGATATAAAAGAGTTTTGTTAAGGATTAAGCGGTGAAGCTTTGTCAATAATGGCTTGGGAGTAGCTATAATGAAGATAAGGTCAGAATGTAGCCAGACAAGTTCATTTAATTAGATAAAGGAATAAGAAATCAGTATTGTAATCGGTGAGTGAAGTAGTGGTAGTGGAAGAACCAGTGAGAGATAATTACAGAACTAAAATAGATCAAATAGGTATTCCTTTGCTACTATAATGAACTGTATATATGTATCCTGAGATTTTAAGTGAGGGAATGGATACGAAATTTATTCTCCGTTTATATATATAACGGAACTATGACCAAGTTGTTTTCTAAAGATGCGAACTATAGAAAGTTTTAAACCCGGCAAAGTGAAGTATTTTTTTGCCGATTGGAACATCATATTTTCAGCAGATACAGGTATAATTTCTTAGGGCTGTTGAGGTTGAGGCGGATAATTATTTTACTGGCCCAGTCTATAGATGGTGTTTATGATAGTGATCCGAAGATAAATAAAAATGCACAAAAACGCTATGATGAGATAAATATAGAAAGTTATAAATAAAAGCTTGGAGTAGTTGATTTAGCTTCTGTAATGTGTATAGAGCAAAGATGCCCTTGTTTGTTTGACTTAAATGAAGATGATAGTATTAGTACTGACCAGTGAGTAAGAGCCATGGAACAAAAGTTACATTTGAGAGGATGAAATGCAAGTCAATTAAATTATATGAGACAAAGATGGAAAAACATAGATGTATTAAAGAAGATTTTTATGCAAATAAAGAGCAGCAAGACTGTCCACATGTGATAGACAAGATAAAGGTTGATTATTATGGTAGCCTTTTACTTCAACAAAGTGATGTGTTTTATTCCGAACCACGTATGATACTTATGACAGGAGAAAACTTACTAAAGAAATAGAAAGCTATTATCAATATGTCAGAACTTAGTATTAATCCTACAACGATGGGAACAAGTATAAAACTATTTTCCTAGACGACAGAAGAAATAGAAGAAAAGAGAGCTTTACCAAAGATATAAAAGAAAAGAATTGGAGGCAGCTGGTAGCTATCAGAAATAAGAAGAAATGCTATAGATGCAGTAAAAACTTGAAAATCAAGATAACAGAGAGAAAGAATGATGTAAAAACAGGAGATACTAAGATTTAAAAACTAACGGAATACAAAAGCTATTGAAATGTAGAATCAACTTCTTAGTGATAAAGAAATAATGACAGTATAAAATATAAAGCATGGGTAGTTTATGCTGCCCATGTTTTAGTATATATAGAAATAATGTGGATATAAATGTAGATAATCTTATTATACCAAAAGCATATAGCTATAATATTAGATGGGAACGGACATGGTAAAAAAAAAAGGCTTTACCTAGAGCAATAGGACATAAAGCGTTGGCAAACCATGAAAAATAGTGAAGGATTGTGCCAGGTGTTAGGAGTTTCTTATTTAACAGTATATGGTTTTCAACAGAAATTGGAAAGTAAGAGAAAGAAGTCTCAGCTCTTATGAATCTATTTAGATTGTATATGAAAAACTTATGGAAGTTTACTGAAGCATAACAATGTTTTAGTTAAATGATAGGTGATAAATCCAGATTTGCAGCGAATATAATAGAAAGGAATAGATAAGTTAGTAGAACAGCACAAAAAAATAATACAGGAATGGTTTTCTTTTGCAGTAAATTACGGTTCAAAGAGGATTCGAAATTAAAAAGGCAATATCAAAATATATAATTTCAGATAATATAAAAGCTAGAATATAAGTGAAGAATTGATAAAGTTCTTATCTGGATGCACCGGAACACGGATCCTGATTTGTTAATTAGAGCTAGTGGAGAGTTTAGGGCCAAGTAATTATTTATTACTGGCAAATAGCATATTCGGAGATTCCTGTAGATACACTTTGGCCTTTGGATTTCCAATAAAAATGAACTTATAAAAGCTATAAATTACTAATCATAGAAGATTTGGAGACGTTAATGTTTACATAAAAAGACTCATTGAATGGAATTGTTCTTGTACTCCTGTCTATCTTGATAATAGTAAGGTGGAGTCCTCTGGTTTGTACTATACAATATTTGTGGAAACATATGAGCTATATAAGACACTCAAAATGAT